>Ga0196970_1000014_pt1 | contig 337270 bp, 328 predicted proteins | sample S1v_513CmetaG_FD_148672 | JGI IMG/M metagenome (GOLD analysis project Ga0196970, IMG submission 148672) | Soil microbial communities from Anza Borrego desert, Southern California, United States - S1+v_5-13C | ecosystem: Environmental > Terrestrial > Soil > Desert | place: USA: California...
CGCTCGCTGCTTACGCCGCCAAAGCCGAGCGCCGCCTCGATGCGCTGCTCGGTGTGCCCGCCGCCCATCCGGCCGGGCGCGAGTTGCAGCGCCAGGTCAAGGCGTGGCGTGGCAAGTTCTTCGTCTTCCTCAGCGACCGCCGCGTGCCGCCCACCAACAACTGCAGTGAGCAGGAAATCCGCCCGTCCGTGATCTTCCGCAAGGTCACCAACGGCTTCCGGTCCGACTGGGGGCCGGGCATCCACGCCGGCTATCGCTCCGTCACCGGAACCGCGCGCCGCCAAGGCCAGTTCGCCTGGACCGCCATCCGCAACCTCATCGACGGCACCTTCCTCGTCGCTTAATGGCTAAGCTGGCGCCAGCTGGGTGAGGAGTTACGCTTTCGCGCGTCCATTTTTGGTTCTTGATAAAGTCGGCCAACGCCCAGCCCGCCATAATGGCGGAGCTGTGCGGCCCGGCGGCCGAGGCTGGCATCCCCAAGGTCGCCGAAGCCGCTTCCAGCTACCACTATGCTGGCGCGTACCGGGTCTAGCCGGGCGCAGGCAGTTTGGGCGACCAAACGTCACCCCTACCTTGTTCGTCAGCGTGGACTTGCCGGGTCTTTAGCCAGCGAGGCAGCAGCACCCAGCACCGCCAGACCAATGCCCAGCCATCCCTGACCGGAAGCCGCGCCCTGGGCGGCGGCATCGGCAACGCTGGCCGCCGCCGTCACCCACGGGGACGAAGCGATCATCCCGACTCCGCCCAGGATGCTGGCGAGACCGGCATAGGTGCTGGGTTCCTTCAGGCGCTGCATGTTGATGGTCTTCATGGTTGTGCCCCTCCTTTGGGCATCAAAAATGCCGCACGGCGGAATGCAGGCGGCAGAACGGTGGATCAGGGGTGCGGGCAGGATCAGGCGAGCTACTTCAGCTCCAGCCGGAAGAAGCGGTGATTGCCGATCACGGCGACCGGTTTCTTGCCGCCCGACCATGCCGGCGACACTCCGGCGGTGTGGTAGTGGTCAGCACCGTTGGTGACCTCTGCCAGCCGGCCGGACAGCAGCGAATCGGCAATCTCCAGTGCCGCGCGATAGCTGGCATCGCGGTCGGTCACCGCCAACAGCTTGGCCCGGTTGGGATCGTCCGCCAGCCAGCAGGAAAACTGATAGGGCTTCAGGCACACGGTGATGGGGGAGCTGCCCCACCAGCGCGGATTGCGCACCCGGTTCTGGATGACGCAGGCAACGGCGGCCATGCCATTGCGGCCTTCGCCGCGTGCTTCACCCCACAGGGTGCGGGCGATCACCTCCCGCGCCGTCATGGCGGGGAGCGGGGGAGACTGGGTCATTGGTCGAATTCCTTCACTGACGGAGTGGAGGGCCAAGCCGGAGGAAACCGGCGGACATGCCGCTGTTGGCGGCGAGAAGCAGGCGGGCGAGCGTGAGACGGGCGAGGGCTTCATCCCCGCTGCAGTCCATCAGCACGCGCGCCGCGAGCTGCTGCACGGCGTCATGCGGCGGAGGCATGATCCACCTCGACATCCGCCAGGGCGCGGGGGGCCATCGCACGGAGGGCGGCCACGTCCACCCCCAGCGCGGCGAGCTGATCGACCAAGGCGACGATGATGCGGGACTTCTCTTCGTCGCGATGCTCCAGCCCCACGAGCTGCGCCCGGATCGCGTCCAACTCGCGGGCGAGCGCGACATTCTCCGCGCGCAGTCGTTCTTCGCGCCGAGTCGCACCGCCTCGCATGGTGGCGTAGGCATCGGCCAGTGGCCGGGCGGCCCGCGGCAGCGCCTGGACCACGGTGACGAGGACGAGCACGACAGCGGCCAGGGCGGCGAGGAAGGCAACGCCTAGCACCAGCTCCAGCGCCACCACGGCAGTGCCGCCGCGCTCCAGCAGGTCAAGAAAGCGGTTGAGCTTCCCAGCTAACTGGTCGAGGGGGGGCGGGTCAGTGGTCGCCATAGCGGCACCACAGGTCACCAGCACAGAGCCGGCGTAAGTAATAGCCCGAAGAATGGTCACAATGCCCTCCGCGCATGAAAAAAGCGCCCTATGGGCGCCTGTGTGATCTTAGGTTTGGAGTGTTGTCGCGGACGGGGTCAGCGCAGCAGATCGCGCATGCCCTCGTCCTCTTCGATGCTGGACGCACAGTGCCCCGACTGGCCGAAAGCGACGCGGAACACTGCATCCACTGCCCAGCGGATCGGGGCGGTGATCCAGCGCCAGCCCGGCCCGAAGTCACCGCGCTGCGCCTTGCCCAGCCGCGACGACAGGGTTTCGTCGCAGTCGCCGCCCAGGACCGCATTGGCCAGCTGATCGACGGCAACAGCGACGTTCAGCGCATAGCGCCCGATCATTCCGGCCAGCCATTGGCGATGGAGACAGCGTCAGGGTCTGGGCTGGTCAGCACCTCGTCCTTCAAGTCGCGAGCGAACTGCATCATGCGCCCGTACCAGTCCCCAACAGCGGCCGACAGAGCCAGCCCAGCGGCCGGTGTCGGCAGGGGGAGGCGCGTGTTGTCCATCGTGATCCAACCGGTGGAATAGCCTTCAGTCCACGGCACGGTGCCGCTTTGCGCCAGCACCGCCGCAATTGCCATGCCGCCAAGGTCAGCGCGGCCACGGTCCGACACGTCAATCCGCTTGGTCTGGTACGGAGCGCCTTCGGCCAACCGGCGGTCTCGCTCTGCGTTAATTTCAGCCACCCGCTTGGTGCGGGCCTCCGCTGCCTGCGCAGTCTCTTCATGGGCGGTCAGAGGCAAAAGCCGATACGCCACCGCGACGGCACCAGCCCCGACGACCCATTCGTCTTGCGGCAGACGCTCCACCCGCTTGCCGATCCCAGATGGCGGCGTGTCGATCAGCGGCAGCACGCGCCACGATGGGCACATAGCCGCCCAGTCCTCTCTTGTCCAATGAACCCACACTTCGCGCGGATGGTTGATTGCGTCGTCTCCATCACCATAAGTGATCGGTTCAGCCGTGTAGTAAGTCGCAATGATACGATTGTCAGCGACAATGGCCGCAGGAAGCATTCCCATCTTGTCCCCCATTATGGCACGGTAAACCGCACACCAGACCCGGTGTAGTCGAAGACATAAACTTGCCCGGTTGGCGAAATGAGCACACAACGGCCAGGGCCACCGCGCGTGTAACTGGTAGCCGCCGGCGTGGCTGCATTGTTGCCGAAATGCGGGTCTGTGCTGTTTGGCCCGGTTATGTTGACGGCGTTGCCCAACAGCCCGGAATAGCTCGACCCGCCACCGCCGCCGCTTTGCCCGCCACCAGCCGAGCCGCCGCCACCGCCACCCCAATAGCCGCCGCCACCGCCGCCGCCGACGCTATCGCCCCATGGCGGGCTCGCACCGCCGTTCGGCCCTTGCCCTGGCTGGCCGGGCGCCTCAGAAGTTCCCCCGCCAGGGCCAGGGCCGGTTTGCGTGCCGCCCAACCACCCCACGCCCGTCAACCCGCCGGCATCGAAGCCGTTAGGGCCGACGTTGCGGTTTCCCGCACCACCGCCACCGCCGGCCACGGCAAGAAGCACACTGTTCAGGTAGAGCGACGTTCTCGCCCCACCGCCGGCGCCAGCAGTCAGAGGCGGGAAGGCGTACCCGCCGATGCCGCCGCTGCCGCCGTTGGGGTCCGGCGTGGCTCCACCAGCCGACGGGACGTAACCTTGGGTCTCTGCCGCGCCGCCATTGCCGACGTAGATGTCGAGCACGTCGCCGGATTTGAGCGACACCGTGCCGGATACAAAACCACCCTTACCGCCAGTGGCGAGAACATTGCCGCCCGCCGCCCCCCAAAGCTTGACGGTCCAAATACCGGAAGACTTCCCAGCACCCATCAGCAATTCATCGAACAGGTTGCAAAGCGTTTGCCTGTCGTCCTGCCACTCCGGCATGCCGGGCAGGATCAGCTTTCTGGTGTTCGGACGGATCAGCATGGCTAGGAGGCCTGCTTTACAATGGAATAGTAAAACTTTCCGTCCGGGTAGACCTTGCCCGTCGCGAAATTGGTCTTACCCGCTGCTGTGTTTGCGGAGGTTCCGCCGATGTTGATGCAGTTGGCGCCAAAGCTCATCGTGCGGCCACCAATGCCATCCTGCGTCCATTTGATGGTTAGTGAGTGGACGGTATTGCTACCCGCAGCCGGTGGATTGAGCGGATTGGCGATGATCGAATTGGCAGAGATAACGCCGCAGTCGAAATCGATGCCCGCATCGCAATCGGAGGTGAAGGTATTTCCGACCGCCGCCAGAGATACCAAGCTGGTACGCGGCGGCTTCATGAAGGTCAGCACACCACTGGCCGCGGTGCGGAACACCTCGACGCCACCGACGACGAAGCCCAGCACACCCGCCGCCGACCGATAGAAGCCGCTCGTTGCCTCGCCAATCCGCAGACCCAGCGTGTCCTTGTCAACGCCAGCATAGGTTTGCAACCATCCCGTCAAGGTGCCGCCGGCCAGCTTGAGGAAGGTCGCCACCGCGCCGGCCGGCGTCACTGCTTTGTCGGTTGCCGTCCCTGTTGCGGTCTCGGCATTCGTCGCAGCCGCCATCAGCCCATCCGCGCCGTTGGCTCCATTTGTGCCATTCAGCCCAGCCGGACCGCGGATATTGCCCACGGGGGCGCCCCAGGCGCCAGCCACCTTGGCGTAAACGTCGCCATTGGTCGTGTTGAGGTACTGATCACCATCGTTGCCCAGGCCGGCAGCTGGCGCCCCGGCACCGGACAACCACCGCGTGGTGTCACCGGTCCGAAAAAAGCCCACTGCCACCGGATCAGCAGCGGAAAACCCGCCCGGCCCCGCCATATAGCTCACGGGCACCTTGCAGTAGCCTGCGGCGACCGTCACAGCTCCGGTGACGGTGAAGAGTGCCCACTTGGTGGCATCTGTCCGATGCCCGATCCGCAGCAGCCCCTTGGCCGTCGAAGTGCTGTCGTCGAACAGACCAATGACGGCGGACACATCGGCACCAGCAGCATCGGCAGTGGACACATAGACCTGTGTCGCAGTCGCTACGGTGGCGGCGTTCACGCGCACCGCGCCGCTGCCAGGATTGGCATCCGCCGTATCGGCATTCCAGACATTGGTAATGGCTGGCACCGCCGCACCCAACGCTGCTGCCCGGTTCGTCAGTTCTACCAGGACGTTGTCCCAGAACTGATCCCAGATCGTCGCGTAGGCATAGGGGGCGAAGCTGGCAAAGGTGTAGGGCACACCGTTGAAGGTCGCCATCTCAGATCAGCTCCTCAGCGTTGATGCCCCAGCCGTAGCGGCGGGGCATGGTGGCGGTGGTAGTGGTGATGCCAACCGTCTCCGTCAGGGCGGCGTAGACGGTGCGCCGAAAACGCACGGACGGCGCATCGTCAGGGTCGTAGACCAGAAGGAAGTCCCCGGACTTGCCCAACTGACGATCGATTTCGAAGCCGGTGGCATAGGCTTCCGCTTCGGTCATGTGCTCGAAGGTGATAGATACTTCCCGGTAGCCGGGCCGCCTGCGCACCAGCCGCAGCCCGCCACGCGTGCGGCGGCACTCGCTGGGGTCCACCGACCGCACCTTCACCCCAAACGCCATCTTGTGCTGGGAGGCCTCGCCGGCCATGAAACGTCCGGCCTGGAAGTAACCGGCCGGGTTTGTCGCGTCGGACACATAGGTGAAGAGATAGCGGCCATAGACGGTCGACGGGGCGACATGCAGATCGACCGTGCCGCCGGGATAAGCCCCTATGTCGATGCCGGAGAATGGAAATGCGCCGAAGGGCTGCTGGCCCCACACTTCGGTCGGCGTCCACATCAGCTCGAAGCCGGTGTCATAGACCGGCGAGCTGCCGTCCGCGTGGTTGGAGACAACATGCCGGCGACGCGCGGTCTGGGTGCCGTTGTGGTTGAGCACAGCGAACATCGACAGCGGTACCAACCGTCCGAGGTCAAGCCGCCACCATGTCGCCGCTTCGGCTGTACCAATGGAGCGGGCCAGTTCCATCACGTCCTGGGTCGCGAGGTTGGACAGCGCCAGCCCCCCACCATCAACCCAAGCGCCACCGTCGAAGGCCCCGCCATCGCTAGGCTTCTTCCAGAGGACATGAAGCGGCTTCATCCCTGCACCGTCATCTTGAGGGTTTCGTCGTTGGCGTCGCGCTCGATTTCCAGCACCAGCCCACGCCAGCCACCGGAGAGGCCGAAACGCGAGTCGGTCAGCTTCACCGTGTGCCCCACCGTAAGGCCGGGGGTCAGCGGCACGACCACGTCGAAGGCCTTGCGCTTAGCGCTGAAGAGGGAAAGCCGGCGGTCACGCTCTGCCGTGGCCGCCACTTCGGTATCGAAGAGGGTCTTGCCCTCCTCTTCCGTTGCCAGCAGCGAGGCGCCAGCGGCGGCAGCGTTGGTCGCCACCGCGGTCCAGCGGTATTCGTTCTGGAAGGCCTCCAGATCGGCAGCGCTAACGTTGACCCTGTCCAACTCGTCAGCGGTGAAGATCACACCGAAGGGGCGGTAGCCCAGCTTCAGCGCCTTCATCCGTCGATCCACCGGGCGCGGCGTCAGGTCGATGATGGTGCGTTCTGTGAACTCAAAGTCCGCCGTTGCGGCCGGACCATCGTAACGGCCCAGCGACAGCAGGCGGTCTTCACCGAAGCCCCAGTAGGCCCCGACCGAGTCGGCGAGCTGGTCGATTACGTCGCGCACCTTGGGCACGCTGGACCCGTCACACCAGTAGCCCAGCACCGCCGGCTGAAGCCCATTGAAGGCGGCGAAGGACACGTCCAGCAGGCTTGCCCCGGTGACCGTCGTCATGCTGGTGACGACATGGCGCACCAGATCGGCGAAGCGATAAACCCAGGCACCGGAGACCTTCACCCCCTCCGCGTCGATGGTGAAGCGCCCATTCGGTTTCTGCCCCAGACGGATCAGTCCGGCCGTCTTGGATGTCGCGACGTTGGTGCCGGTCAGCGAGGCCGCCACCAGGGCGGTATAGGAGGCGAAATCCCCCACCGCAGCCGGATAGGTGACGCCCATGTCGCGGGCCGCCAACAGGGAGCTGAAGCCGGCCGGATCGACCATGTAGACGTTGTTCGCCGCATTGATCAGCACTGGCTCTATCTGCCGCCGCCGGCCGATCAGCCAGGGCTTGTCCCGCCCCCTCAGCTCTGCGGTGCCATCGACCCCGCCGGTTCCGCCGAACTGCCCGCGCGAGGCCGGCACGTCCAGCAGCACCAGCAGGTCACGCAGCTGGATTTCGATTTCATCGCCCGGCACCAACTGTTCGGCCGCACCGGAGAACAGGACGGTGAAGTCAGCCAGGGCAGGCCGCTCCTGCGGGCTGTACAGGATCTCCACCAGCCGGCCATCCCAGTCCAGATCGGACAGCCAATCCAGCTTGCCGTCGTCATTGGCGAGGGTGGCGGAGCCGAAGCTGGTTTCCGAATAGCCGCCGATGGCAGAGCCGCTGAAGAGCGAGCGGCGAACCGCCAGAGGGGTTTCGATACGGCGGACGAAATAGGTGTTGGACGGACTGTCCGCCGGCTCGGAGGTGAAGCCAAGGTCGGAGAAGAAGAGAGGCCGCACAGCGCCTATGCTGGCGTCGTACGGCTCTGCACGCATCAGGTAGGGCATTGGATCACCCGTTCACGGCACGCCGCTGACCGACCGGCGCAGCGGTGCGGACGAGGCGCTTGGCAAGGTTGGAGATGGCCGACACCGTCTCATCGTCTCCGTCTTCGATAGCGCCAAGGATGCGCTCCAGCACGGCGACCGCACGGTCGAGCCGCTGCTCCAGCCCTGCGGTGTTGATGACGATGGGGGGGATGCTGGGCGCGCGGAGGGCGGTGACGTTGGCGCCCCAGCGGTCATTTGCCGCCTGGAAGCGCCGCGCCATCGCCAGCGAGGTTTCGTGCGGATAGACCCGCTCGCCCCCGGCCATCCGCACCAGCTCTGGTCCGCGCTCGCCCACCCAAGCCAACCCCGGCAAGGCGGACGGGGTGCCCACCGCATAGCCGGGAATGCCCCGCTCGCGCGCCCAACTCCGCATGGCGGCTTCGTAGGCGTCCGCCTTGCCATAGGCAGCCAGCCAGCTATTGACCGTCCATGGGTTAGCCTCGCCGGTGTAGCCGACCGACCGCAGGATCGACAGCCAGTCCTCCGTGGGAACCTTGTCGCCCAGTGCCGCCACGTCAGCCGAAGCGGTGTAGCGGAAGGGGTTGTTGCCCCAGTCCAGCCGTTCGTCGGCGGCACGCAGAACCTGATAGGCGGTGTCCGGTCCCTGCGCCCGCGCCCAGGTCATGATCCCCGGCAGGGTTCCGGTCGACAGGCCCGCGAGCATTTCCGACAGGGTTGCGCTCGACTTGGTGCCGGTCAGCTGTTGCAGCGGGGTCAGCGCCGCCTGCCACACGGCATAGCTCTGGCTCATGATGCTGTTGAGGTCGACCAGCGCCCCATATTGCTTCTGCCCCAGGCTGGCGGCTTCCGCCCGCTGGCGCTGAAGCTCCTTCAGCGCAGCATTTGCGGTGTCGAGTTGCTGCTGGGCGGTGTCCACACCCTGCGCCTGGAGACCGCCGAACTCGGCAAAGACCTGCCGCACCCGGTCATAGTCGCTGGTGTCGGTCGAGCCGAAGAAGCCCTTGGCGAGCTGCACCAGCGCCGGGCCGAGCTGCTGAAGGGTGGCGAGCGCCGCCGTCTTCTCCGCCTCGCTGGCGGCGGGGCTTTTGGCCGTCTGATAGGCAGCCTCAAACTGCCGGCGGGCTTCAGCCAACCGGTCGCGGGCGTTCAGCGGGCTGTTGTCGTTGACGGCAAGTGCATCATAGGCCTGCCGGAACTGTTGTGCCGCCTGCGCGCCCGCTTCCAGGCTTTCGACCAGCGCCTGTTGCGCGGTGATCTGGGCATCGTAGGCGGCCAGCACATCGGCCTGCGCGAGGCTGAATGCCTGCGCGGCATATTCGGCCGCCTGCACCTGCCGCAGCAGGTCGGTGCTGTAGCCTGCCGCCTTGGCATCGGCCAGTTCCTTGGCCTGTTGCTGTTGCAGCGCCAGCAGAGCGGAGTCGCGGTCACGACCGAGCGTAGCGTACATCCGGCTGTTGATGTCTGCCTGATAGCTGGCGAGCGCCTGCGCAGCCTCCGTTGTCGCCGAAGCCGCATCCCGCAGCGAAACAGCCAGGTCGTGGATATCGTCGGAGAAGCTGGCCGCGACGATGTCGAGCTGCGAGGCGTCCAAGCCGGTCAGCAAGGATTTCAGCGAGGCGTCGAAAATCTCGGTGGCGCGTTGGGTGCTGAGACCGACCGCGGTCAGGTTGCGGGCGTTGATGTCCCGCGTCTTCATCAGATCGTTGATGGAGTTGAGGTAGTCCCGGCCCAGCGCCGTATTGAGCTGGCGGTTGGCATCGTCCTGCACACTCGCCTTGATGCGGGCGCGGGTCTCCGCCTCGATCTGATCGACAGTGGCAGCCAGGGCTGGGTTGAGCTGCTGATAGGCCTCCCGCAGCGCCTGGAACTGGCCGGTCAGGGCGGCCATGTCCTGTTCGGCCTGGGTATAGTCCGGCGGGTTGCGGAGCTGGTCGAGGTAAGCGTTCAACTGATCGGTGGCGAGCCTCACATACTCGCTGCCCAGGTCCAGCCCCTTCGCCCGCTCCAGTTCGTCCAGCATCGGCTTCAGCGATTCGGCGGTCGCTTCCTTGGCCGCCTTGGTGAAGCTGGCGAGCGACTTGTCGAGGGCGGCCAGGGCGGTGGTGCCGGCATCGATGCCGGCACCCAGCGCGATGTCCTTGGCGGCATCCTCGTAGCTGGTCGCCTTGGTGTTCCGAATGGCCTTGGTGACGGCAGCCCCGGCGTTGGTCAGGCCGCCGGCTTCAAGCAGGGTGTAGCGCAGCAGGTTGCCCAGCGCGTCGTCCCCTGTGCCGAACTCCTTGTAGGGTACGCTGCCGCCGACGTAGAGGCCCTTGGCCGCGGTCTGGCCGATGCCGAAATCCTGCTTCAGCGTGCCGCCGCCGGCCGCTGCCGCGGTGAAGATCGTGCTGAAGGCGGTGCCCAGCTTCTGGGCATCTTCGATCTTGCCGTCGTTGTCGACCTGGAAGTTGCCCGCCGTGGCGCTCTTGCCGCCGGCATTGATGGTGATGTCCGCCGATGCGGTGGGACCGACGGATGCCTTCTGGGTGCCGATCATGCCCATGATCAGACCGACCACGGCACCGATGGCCGCTCCCACCGGCCCGCCCAGCGACGACAGGCCGATGACGGTCGAGAGGTAGCCCGCCCCGGCACCGGCCAGAGCGCCAGCAGCCCCGCCCACGACCTTGCTGTTGGTCTTGGTGCCGAGCCAGCCGCCGACCAGACCGCCGCCCAGGGCACCGGCCCCGGCGGCACTCAGGTAGGCCGAGAGGCCGCCCGTGATGCCGCCGACCGTGGTGCTTCCGGTCGCCGCCGCGTTGCTGACACCGCCCAGCGTCGGCATGACGCCGATGTCGGCAGCCAGCCCGCCGGCTGTGGTGGTCATCATGGTTCCCTGGGTGCCGGCCATCGTGCCGATTCCCAGGGTCGAGTAGCCGAACTTGTCGATGGCGTTGGTAATGCCGCCAGTCAGCCCCAGCTTGTCCATAGCCCAGCCGCCGGCCTTCGACACGGCGGTGTTGGTCAGGCTGCCGGTCAGGCTGTTGGTGGCAGTGCCCGCCGCGCCCGTAGCCCCAGACGGCGCGGTGATGCCGAACAGCGACGGCATCGCGCCCACGACCTGGGTGACGATGGGCAGGACGATGTTGGCTTCCAGGGCGGCGATGGCGATGCGCTTGAAGATGGACTTGAAGACGTCCACCACGCTGGTGGCCTTGCCTGGGTCCATCAGCCGGTCGTACAGCGCCTCCGAGATGTCGCCGCTGATTTCCTTGGCTGTGGCTTGGACCGCCTTCAGATAGTCGATCATCGCCCGCTTGTCGGCGATCTGTTCCTGCCACGCCAGCCACTGCCGCGCCCCATCCTCGCCCAGTTCCGCCACCTTGCGGGCGGCTTCCTGCTGGTTGCGCAGGGCGGTCATGGCCCGCTCACGCACCGGCTCCGCCTGCCCCATCAACTCCAACTCACGCTGGGCAAGGGCAAGGTTGTCGTTGGCGCTCTGGCGTTCCTGCTGAAGCCGGTTGTTGTCGTTGGCCGCCCGGTTCTTCCGGTAGGCGTCCATCGCATCGTTCAGCGCCTTTTGGGCTTCGGTGCCGGCGACAGTGGCGTCGGCGCCGAGCTTGCGGATCAGGGCGAGCTTGTATTCCTCTTCCTGCGCCACCCGCACCGCCGCACCGCCGGACGCCATGGCAAGCGTCAGCGCGTTGGTGTTCGCCGTCTCCAACTCCAGCGTCCGGACCGTCTCATTCCGGATCTGAACGATGGCCGCGGCCTCTTCCCGGCGGTTGGCGGCGGCAACCGCCATGACGTTGCCGTTCCCCTTGGCGGCTTCCTGGGCCAGCTTGGTGGCATAGGCCGCCTGTCGCGTTGCAGCCTCGCCCAGCCCGGCGGCCTGCGCCATGACCATCTGGGCATCGGCGGCCAGCAAGATATCCTTGCCGGCCTGACCGGCGGCTGCACCGGCTTCGGCGATGGCGACGGCGTAATCCTGGGCGGCATTGGCTTCGGCAACCTTCCGGTCTGTACCGCGGGCCACCATCTGCTCCACCGCCTTCTGGCGGTTCAGATCGGCAACCTGGGCAGCGTTGCCGGCGGCCTGCGCCCGTGCGATCTGCTTGTCGAGGTCAAGCACCTTGGCGCGGGCGGCGGTGGCGGCTTCCACCCGCTTGGTTTCCACCTCCTGCGCCTTGCCCAGCAGTTGCAGATACTCCGGACTGACCGTGGTCAGCGGGGCCTTGCCTTCCTTCTCCCGCTGCTGATTGATGCCCTGAAGCACGGTCAGCGCCGTGCGGGCGGCACCCTCCGCCGCCCCGGCCTGGGCCAGTTCGCGGTTCATGTCGGCGATGGCCGATGCGACGGGATCGATCTTCAGCTTCAGCGCGGCCATGATGCCGGCGATCTGCTGGGCATCGGTGCCATAGGTGCGGAGGAGTCCCGACCCGGCCTTCAGCGCCTGCCCCAGTGCGGTGACCGCCTTTTCGGTTTCGGCCTGCTCGTTGGTCATCAGCCGGCCCGACTGGACGGTCAGCCCGGCCTGCTTCAGCGCATCCCCCGTTGCGGTATTCAGCGCGTTGAAGGCGGCGGTGCCGCGGGACAGCTTGCTCGCCAGCTCCAGCCCAACCGCGTCGCCGGTCTTCTGCGACACCGACATCATGCCGTCGAGCACGGCGGCAGTGGCTTCCACTTGCTTGCGCGCGGCGGCGAGTTGCGCTTCCAACCTCTTCAACCCTGCATCGCCGTTGCCGAAGAGGTTGGAGAACATGCCAGCGGTTCCGCCGGCTTCGGACGGATCGGCAGAGGCGCGCTGTTCGGCAATCAGCGCCTGAAGGGCAGCGACCTTTTGCGCAGCAGCATCGGCCGCCGCCTGCGCCGCACTCAGTTCGTTCCGCTGCTCTTCCCTCAACTGGTTGGCCCGCTCGCGCGACGCGCCGGTCAATTCGTCGATGCGGCGGCGACCTTCGGTCAGCGTGCGATTGTAGAGTTCCTGCGCCTTGTCGGCTTCCGACGTCCGGGTCGCCAGATACGCGACCGCTGCCCCCGCCGCCAGGAAGGCCGCACCCCATGGGCCACCCACCAGCCCCAGCAGTGAGGACAGCCCGGCCCCCGCCCGCGACAGCAGGGTCGCGGCAGCGGTGGTGCGGGCGATGGCGGAAGCCTGCGCCTGCGACGCCATGTTGACGGCGATGGAGGTCTGCGCGACGCGTTCGTCGGCAGCGGCGCGGGCGAGGCGGGCCGCTGCCAAAGCCTCTTCCGCCTGGACGAGGCGGGCGGTCTTGCCGATGGCGGCATCCAGCGCCACCGCCGCTTCATACTGAGCGGCACGGGCGGCCAGATCGGATCGGGCCTTGACCGCAGCCGCTTCGGCGGCGGCCAGATCGGCGGCGGCGGCCTGGGCGGCAGCAGCAGCCCCGGCCCGAAGCGCCGCCTCCTTCTGAAAGATATGGCCGGTGTTCCGCACCAGCTCGCCGCGAAGCGCAATCTGCGCCTTGGCGAACTCCAGCCCGGCGGCGATTGCCGGCACCAGCCCGCGCGCCACATAGACGCTTGCCATGGCCGTGCCGACCGCCGTCACCCCGGTGGCGACGGCGTTCAGGTTCTCGCCCAGCGCCTGGATGCCGCGGGCCAAGGTCGTGGTGGCACCGCCTGCTTCGTTCGCCTCGCCGATCAGCTTGCCCATGGCGTTGTCGAGGGTGGCGAGCGACCGGGCAATGGTCGGCACCGTCTTGTCGAACTCCGCCTGGATTTTCGGAATCTGCGCAAGGAAGGCGTCGAAGAACTGCTTGTTGGTGACCTTGCCGTCGTTGATGAGCTGTTTCAGCCGCGAGACGGAGCCACCCGCTTCGGTCAGCCCATCGGCGACCGCCTTCGCCACCCGCGGGGCACCATCAAGGATGGAGTTGAATTCCTCCGCCTGGACGCGGGTGGAGCCGAGCAACTGCCCGAGCTGCTGCGTCGCCCCGGATGCTGCGTCGGCACTGGTGGCGGAAACGGCAAGCGCCTGGGCGACGCCACCGGAGAAGCGGGTCAGTTGTTCCTGGGACGCGCCCAGCTCGCCCGCCGCCTGGGAGGCGCGGCTGTAGACGTCCACCACTGATGCCATCGACACGCCCGCCTTCTGGGCGGCCTGAAAGAGCTGTTCCTGCGTCGCCTTCATCTGGCCGGCATCCTGCGACACCAGCCGCAGGCGGTTGCCGACCTGGGTCCAGGCTTCGGCATAGGTGAGGGTCTTGGCCGCCATGGCAGCGAGGCCGCCAACCCCGATCACGGCGGCGAACTGGGTGAGCCGCTGCGTCACCAGGGACGCGGAGCGGTTGACCTGCGCCATCGCCTGATCCATCCGGCCGGCGGAAGCCGTCAGCGCCCGTTCGGCGCGGGCAACCGACTGCTCCGCCGACCGCATGCCGCGGTCCAGCCCGCCGGTATCGGCGGTCAGAGAGACGGAAAGGCCTTCGAGTTCAGCCATGGATGGATTCCGGATGGAGGAAGGGCGCCACGGCATGACCGGGCGCCCTGCGGGTCGGACTCAGGCTGTCGGCTTCCGGTAGCGTGGACTGCTCCGGAGGATGGCGATCAGCCGGTCGGCGGCTTCTTCCTCGGAGGCGGCGGCAGGGGTTTCCTCCTTCGCCGCGCCCCAAGGGTTGGTCTTCTTCAGGAAGTCGACGCGACCATCCAGGGCCAGCTCGATCTGGGGAATGGGAGTGTCCCAGAAGACATCCGGCACCCATCCGAGCCATCCCGTCGCGTACTTGAAGAGTTGTTCCAGATACGCGTCGAGGGTCAGGCCTCGCCGTTTCCCTCATCGTCCTCGTTGTCCTCGGTGGACGGCATGTCGTCCGGGCGCTTGCCGCCGTTCATCAGGATGACGATGAACTCGATCAGGGGGGCGGCCAGATCGCTGATGCCGGCGGTGAAGACCTTGTCGTTCAGGCCCTTGGCAGCCTCGCCCTTGATGCCGGCACCGGCCGCGATGATGAAGGAGGCGGCGGCGATGTCATGGCCGGCGACGCGCGGCACGGCACCCTGAAGGCCGGTGAAGTGGTTGCTGATCGCCATCGCGGCGCGCGGGGTCGGCTTCAGCACGACCTTTTCGCCGTCGAGGGTGATGGTGACGGTGCCGGAGTTCAGCTTGGACATGGTCGAATTTCCTCTTGGTCAGGGGGAAGAGTGTCAGGGCGGATGAAAAAGGCCGGTGGCGCCCTGACACGCCACCGGCCCGCTGAACCGCCACCGGAGCGCTGCCCCGGCCGGCGGTGTGCCGTCAGGCGACCCCGCGGGCGCCTTCGATGATCCCGCCGTCGATGCCGATATTGATCACGGCCTTCACGACCTGATTGGCGTCGCCGAACTGGTTCTTGTAGGAGAAGATTTTCGCCGGGAAGAAGAAGCGGGTCGGCTTGGCACCTGCTCCGGCCGGCTTGTCGTTCATCTCGACCTTGATGTTCACGTTCTCGTAGCTGTCGAGACCGACCAGCACGTCGCCCTGACCTTCGTCTTCCGGGTTGCGGGCGACGGTGATGGAGAAGGTGCCGTTGTCCAGCGCGCCCTTCAGGCGGCGAACGATGCCGTCGTCGATGGTGGTGTAAGTCACTTCCTGGAACTGCGCGCCGAACTCGCCGACGTCCAGTAGGTTGCCGACGCGCACCCAGGTCAGCGCATCGAACTCGGCCAGCGTGTCGGCGGCGGTACCGGCTTCGATGAAGACCTTCATCTTTGCGGTGGAAATCGCACCCATGGGGGTTCTCCTCAGAAAAAGAGCCGCCCCATGGGCGGCCCGGAAGCTCCGGCAATGCCGAAGACGGTCAGGCGCTCTGAAGCAGAGCGCGGAAGCGGATCACGCCGTGACGGGTCAGCCCGTCCGGCTCCAAGAAGACGGCTTCGAAGGCGAAGCGCAGGGTCACCAGTTGCGGACCGTCGACCGGGAGCGGCTGCTGGTGCAGCGCTGCCTTGATGGTGCCCATCAGCTCCTTCACCTCACGCTTGCCGGAGTAGCGGCTCCAGACGTGGATGACGGTGTCGATCTCTTCGGCTTCGTCATCGCCCAGCATCGGCCAGTCGGTGACGGTGTCTTCGCCGATCACGACATAGGGGAAGGCCTGCCCTTGCGGCACGTCGTCCAGCACCGGCACGGCATCGCCCAGCGCCGCCGTCAGCGCGGTGAACAGGGCCTTCTGGAGCGGCCAGGATGCGGCGCTCACGGCTTGCCCCCTTGCCGGGCGGCGGCACGCGACAGCGCCTCGTTCACCGCGGCGCGGATCAGCTTGACGCTGTGCGCCCGGTGTCGGCGGTAGGCCGGGAACAGGAAGGGCTGGGCCGGCGCACCGGGATGGTGGATCACCCCGCCGTCCGGCATCCGGATGTCGTGCGGGGCCGCACCGAACTCCACCAGATGGATGTGCCGGGCGCGGCGCTTGCCCCAGGACCCGACGCGGGCTTGAAGGCCGTTCCGGCTGATCATGAGCCGCAGCTTCCGCTTCAGCTCGCCCGTGGCATAGGGATGTTCCGGGCCGGGAGCGGCAGCCAGGGCATCGGTGAAGATCGCGGCCCCAGCCTGGGCAATGGCCTGGGTGACGCCGTCCTTGATGTCGATCGGCAGCTTGCGCAACGCGGCGCGGAGCGCCCGGCCGCCCGACACGGCGGATTTTCTAGCCATCAGATCGCGACCCCTGCTTCGGCGTCGATGGTGAGGAAGCCGGAGCGCGGCCCGGCATCGGCGATGAAGCGGACGTTGTGCGCCCGCCCGTTCCAGACGATCCGCATGCCGTCGGTCAGGTCGCGGCGGTGGCGCAGCTTGAAGCGCATCATGGTGGCGGCTTGGAGCTGCTGCGCATCGGCGCGTTCCTGCCCCGACACCGGCCAGACCTGCGCCCAGACAGTCGCCACCGGCACCCAGGCTTCGACGGCACCGCCGCCGCCATCGGCGACCCGGCTCTTGGTCTCGATGCGGATGCGCTGGTCGAGAGCGCCCGCACCGGTCTTGGCCCCAGTCATGCGAACGACCACTTGCGGTAGGGGGACAGCAGCCATTCAACGGTTTGGTTTTCCGTGCGAATGGTTCCCGTCACCGCCGCCTCTCTGGTGGCGTAGAGGTCGCCCAGGATCAGCAGGACAGCGGCCTTGACCGGGGCAGGAACAGGCACCTCCGCGCCGGCCTCGTCCGTCCAAGGCACAGATCGGTTCAGCGACTCCGCTACGGCACCTTCGGCCGCCATCAACTTCAGCGTGATGTCTGCGTCGTCGGCGTCGCCGTCGACGCGCAGATGTGCCTTGGCTTCATCCAGGGTGATGATCGTCATGGAGAGCGCTCCAAGAGAAACGGGGGTGCCGGACAGCACCCCCACACAGATCAGACCGGCGGATTGGGCGTCGGGACGAGCTGCGGATGCCCCAGAACGGCGATGGCCGCCAGATAGACGTTGCCGCTGTCGTTGCCGGAGGGGGTGACGGTCAGGCGGACATACCGCTTGCTGCCCAGGTAACCGATCTTGCGGGTCTCGCTGTCGTCGGCATAGGTCATGTCGGCGAGCACTTCGGTTCCCAGCAGGTTATCGTCGGGAACCGCCATGGCATCCGACAGGGCCGCGTCATCGCCATGCTCGACCAGCACAGCGAAGGTGGCGTTCGTGTCCGTCAGCGCTCCCGAGAGGATCACGAACGTCAGGCTGTCAAAGCCCTGCACGTCGATGATCTGGGAGACGAAGGCGGTGTTGTCCGTCCCAGCAGCCTGCGGGCTGATGGCCCGCAGGGGGTGGATATGGTTCATCAGGTCGCGCATGCGTTGGCCTCCTTCAGGCCGGAAAGCGAAGCGGCGCCACGAAGGGCGCCGGCTTTGCAGAGATAGCGGTGATGGGGATGGATCAGCTTGCCGCGAACTTCAGCAGCTTGATCGCATCGAAGTTTTGAACGTCGCCGCCGACGCGCTTGGTCGTGTAGAACTTCACGAACCGCTTGTCGGTGTAGGGATCGCGCAGCACCCGGATGCCCTGCCGGTCCACGACGATGTAGCCGACCTTGAAATTGCCGAAGCCGATGGGGAAGGCGTTGGCGGCGATGTCTGGCATATCCTCCAACTCTTCGATGCCATACCCCAGCAGCGACTGAGGCTGGCCGGCGGCGATGTTTCCCATCGACCACAGATAGTTGCCGTCACCGTCCTTCAGCTTGCGCACTTCCGCCACAGTCGCCCGGTTCATCGTCCAGACAGCCCCCGTCCGGTAAGCCGGATGGAGCGCATGGACGAGATCGATCATCTTGTCACCGGGATTGGTGTCGGCAAAGCCACCCGCCTTCCCGGTCGCGATGTACTGAAGCTTGCCCCACGGCCGGCTGGTGTCCTTCGTGGTCACCGCATTGGCACCATAGCTGAGGAAGCCGCGGGGCTTGCCGACGCCGTCGCCCAGCACGAACGCGGTGTTCTCCACCCGGATCAGCTTGTCCGCGATCTTGCCCGACAGCCACGCCTCGACGTTCACCGCCGCATCGTCCAGCAGGCGCTGGGTGATGTGCGGCTCGGCATACTGCTCATGCACCGGGATGCGGTGGGAACCGACCTGCGGCGTGCCGGTCTCCGAACGGCTGTCCTTCTCGCTGACCCAGCCCCCGGTGGATGCCTCGTCCTTGTCATACGGGAACTCATAGGCATCGGTGGTGATGGTGATGTTGTCGGCGATGCTGCGAACGGGGGAGGTCTCGAACAGCCGGGTGCGGACATTGCTGTCCATGCTGGCCGGAACCCACAGACCGCCGTCCGGGTCCGAACCGTACGACAGCTCATTGCGCATGCCTTCCGGCAGCAGCTCGCCATTGGCACCGCCCCGGCGGACATGGGCGAGGAAGGCAGCGGTGTAGGCGTTGTAGCGCTCCACGTCGCCTTCGGGCACAGCCTCGACCGGCTTGCCGGTGCGGGCGGCGATGAACAGGCGGGCTTCGTTGCGCAGATCGTTGCCTTGCGGATCGCCGTTGCCGCCACCGACGGTCAGACGGCCGATGTCCTTTGCCTGCTTGTCCAGCGCCGCCTGAAGCTCGGTGATGGCAGCGTTGATCTTGTCCACCTTGGCGAGGGTCTCGGGAAGGGCCTGTCCGCCCTTCTCAATCTCCGCAAGGCGCTGATCGTTCGCGGCCTTGAACTCTTCGAAGGCCGTCCCGATGGCGGCAACCAGTTCCACCGGATTGGTCGGGTTGTTGTGCGGGGCAGCCGGGCCGGCGAAGACGGCGAGCGAACTGCCCCGCTTGATGTCGAGAAGCGTCTGCATGGGTTCTTACCTCTTGATGGTCGCGTGGAGCCGCGCGAGGGCGGCGGTCAGTTCAGCGTCGTCTTCACCAGCGTCCTGCATGGCTTCGACGGCAGAAAGGCCGGAGCGCAGCAGCGCCCGAGCCTGGGAGCGGGACAGCCCAGCGTCACGCGTGAGCACCCGCTCGAAATCCCGTTTGGTGTTGGCCGGGCCAACCTGAAGCGCCCGAAGCGCGGCCGGCACGTTGGCGAAGACGGTCAGATCGAAGGCCGCCTGGGCGGGGGTCTCGCCACCCTTGGCCTGGGCAAAGCCCAGCTCGACGGCCTGATCGCCGCTCATCCAGGTTTCCGCATCCATCATGGCGCGAACGGCGGCAGCGTCCTGACCGGTTCGCTCCGCATAGGTTTTCGCCAGAGCGGTATCGATCTGCTCCAGCACCCCGGACGCTTCGGTCATGGCCCTGCGGTCACCGGCCACCACGGTCCAGGCGTTGTGGATCATCAGGAAAGCGTTGGATGGCACCGTGATATGGTCGCCGGCCATCGCGATCAGGCTCGCCGCCGAAGCGGCAAGACCGACCACCTCGACTTCGACACGGGCCGGATGGGCCTTCAGATCGTTGTGCATGGCGATGCCGTCGAACACGTCACCACCGGGCGAATTGATCTTCAGGTGGATCGTGCCACCCCTGATGCCGGCGAGCTGGGCGCGCAGATCGGACGCACTGACCCCCCACATGCCGATTTCGTCGTAGAGGGTGATTTCGGTTCGGTCGCCAGATGCGTTGACCGCAAAGTCACGGCCGGCAGCACGATTGAAAAAGGGCCTGCGCGTTTGCGTCAGACCCTCGGGAGCGTCGATGCGGTTGAAGATGGCGAAGTGATTCATGACTGGGTGCCTCCGGGTTCGACCGGCATGCCGCCGGTTTGCCGGACCATGTTCCCCTCGACGATGAATTCGTCGCCGCCCAGGTCCGTTCGCGGGTTGCGGTCTTCCAGCGCCCGCCACTCGTTTGCATTGATGACGCCGTTGCGACGCTGGATTTGCAGAGCTTCGGCCCGGCTCTTGCTGTCGCCACGCAACAGGGCATCGACGTTGTGTTTCACGTACAAAGACGGGTCGTTGTCGAGCAAGTCACGTCCAATGCATTGCTCCCAGCAAACCAGCCAGGGGGCCAAGCTGTCGGTGACGAATTCAAGCGCTTGGTGCTCGATGTTGTTGTTCGTGGAACGGTCAAGGTCCGCGATCTTGTGCGGCGGAACGCCGAAGATGCCTGCGATTTCCGAACGGTTGAATTTCCGGCCTTCAAGATACTGCGCGTCTTCCATGGAAATGCTGACAGGCTTGTACTCAACCCCTTGATCCAAGATCGCCACCCGGTGCGCGTTCTGCCCACCGGCATAGAGGGATTCGAAGTCCTGCCGCATCTCCGCCTTGTTGCCGATCTTTCCGGCGGCCTGAAGGATGCCAAGGGGCTTTGCCCCGTTTGAGAAGAAGCGCGACCCGTGCTCACGCATTGCCAGACCGTCGCCGATGGTCTCGCGATGGAGCCGAATTGGGTTAAGGCCGGTCACGCCATCATCACTGTCCGACCAGAGATGCAGGACGTCCTGACGCGCCAACTCCACCCGCCGTCCATCGGCACGGGTGTAGACGTAGGAAACGGCGAGGGTGCGCTCGTCTTGCTTGGGCTGGACACGATCCGGATGCAGGCGTAGCAGCTCTTGGACATCACCCCGGAAGCCACGGACCTTCAACGAGAAAGCATTGCCCCGGTACAGCAAATCGCGCTGCTTCAGCTTCCGCCACTGGAAGCTGGTCTGCCATTCGTTCGGGCGGTCGTGCAGCAGGCGGTAAACCGGCAGGTCGGTGGCCGGCTGCCGCTCCGAAGAGGTTTTCCGGAACAGCACCAGGGGAAGGTGCGCGATGCTGTTGGTCAGCACACGCACACAGGCGGCCACCGCGGCGAAGCGCTGGGCGGAATCCACCGTTACGGCAGCGCCCGACGCCGACGTGTAGCCCCCCAGAAGCTGACTGATCACGGTTTGCAGATCCGTGGGTTCGGTGATTTCGGCCCGGTGGCGGCGGGGGCCGTTCCGCTTCGTCTTCTTCATGCGGCTTCTGCTCCCATCACCCGAACATGCCACCGGACTGGTAGTCGATCTCTGTGCCGCCATCGGCGTGGAAGACGATGGCGCGGCCAAGCGCCATGACGGCGGCGACAATGCCGTCGATGCGCTCGCCGCTGGTCGCCTTGTTCGGCTTGATGTTGTCGGCGGCGTCCCGGTCGATGGCGACGTTCTCCGCCATCCAGTCCAGCACCGGGTGGCCGCCGTGCGCCAGCTCGTGCCCCACGACCATGGCTTCGAAGCGCTTGGCCGGAGCCGACATCGATGCGAAGCCCTGCCCGAACGGCACCATCGGCAGACCGTCCGCCGTCAGGTTGGTGACGAGCTGGGTCGCGTTCCAGCGGTCATAGGGGGCTTCGATCAGGCTGTAGGCGCCCGCATCCTCGCGGATCGCCGCTTCGACCGCGCCATAGTCCACCACGTTGCCGGGGGTGGCGGTCATGGCCTTATCCCGCGCCCATAGGTCATACGGCACCCGGTCCCGGCGAGACCGCAGGTCGATGTTGCGTTCCGGCACGAAGAAACGGGGCACGACGAACCACGGATCGTCGTCGCCCTGCGGCGGGAACAGCTTCAACCAGGCGGTGATGTCGGTGGTGCTGGACAGGTCCAGCGCGCCGAAGCACGGACGGCCAAACAGGAAGCGGGGCAGTTCCTTCCAGCCGACCGGGCCGACGCATTGCCGCCAATCGGCCATCGGCAGCCAGCGGGTGTCCTGCTGCGTCCACATGTTCAGATGCAGGCGCTTAAAGGTGTTCTCGTAGCCCGGCACCCGCTTGGCGTGGGCGCATTCCTGCATCAGGTATTCGAGCGACACGGCATCGCCCACGGACGGGTTGGCCTTCGCCCAGGTGCGCGGATCGGTCCAGTCGTCCGCCTCGTCCGCCATGAACAGGATGGGCAGCAGTGACGGATCGTCATCGACGCCGTCACGCACCCGCACAGCCTGTTCATGCACCTCCCAGCAGATGCCCTGACGGCGGGAACCCGCCGTGGTCATCAGCGCCTCCAACGGCTCTTCGCGGGCGCCCACCGCGGTGTGCAGAACGTCCAGCAGATCCCGGTTCGGCTGGGTGTGCAGTTCGTCGAAGATGATGCCGGAGGGGTTCAGCCCGTGCTTCGTCTCCGCGTCGGACGACAGAACGCCGTAGCTCGCCATCAGCCGGGCGCAGATGACGGACCGCTTGAACACCTCGCAGGCGCGCGAAAGCTGGGGCGAAGCCAGCACCATGCTGGCCGCCTCGCGGAAGACGATGCTGGCCTGTTCGCGGTCTGCGGCGGCGGAATAGATTTCGGCCGACCGCTCGCCGGCCAGCAGCAGCAGCAGCGCCAGACCGGCGGCGAAGGTGCTCTTGCCGTTCTTGCGGGCGATGAACAGGTACGCCCGCCGCACCACCCGCCGGCCGGTGGATGCCCACTTGAAGCCGAAGATGATGCTGACGACGCGGCGCTGCCAGTACTTCAGGTGGAAGGGCTTGCCGGCCAGCCGGCCCTTCGAATGCCGCAGGAAGGTGGGGAAGAAATCGCATGCCTTGTCCGCCGCAGCCTTGTCGAAGACGAAGCGGGGATCGTTGGCATAGCGCTCCCAGAGCCGGTCCACCACGGCGGCGGCGTGGGCTTCCGCAAACGCGATCACCTCCGCCTCAGTGGGCGGGGTGACGGTCACGGCATCACTGGAGCCAGCCGACTGGATCGTCATGATTCGCCTGGGGCTTGGGGGCATCGGACGAATGCGCCGTGGGGGACGGCGCATCGGGGAGCGGCAACTGGTACTGGCGCGCGGCGCCGAGCTGCGCCGCGGTGCTGATCCGGGCCTTGGTGTTCTGGGTCAACTGGTCGCTGTACTTCGCCATCAGCCGGGCTTGGGCGTTCATCACGCCCACCTCCGGCCGGGTGCGCACATAGCCCGTCTCGGTCGTGTAGGTGATGCCCTTGCGGTCGACCACCTTCTTGCAGCGCAGATACAGAGCGCGGGCCTCGCAGTAGGCGCGGAAGGTGGTCAGGTCGGACGGACGCCCCAGGCCGGTGGACAGGAAGCGCGGCAGCTCTTCCAGCCACACCTCCCGCTCGCCCTTGGTCAGGGAGGCGGGAGGCGCGAACTCCGATGCCGGCTCCGTCGACGCGACGGCAGGCGGGGCCTCCGTCGCCGGGGCCGCCGCTCGCTTGCGCCGTCCGGGGTTGCCGGCGAGGGCATTCAACGCCTCCGCCTTTGGCTTCCTTCCTCTCGTCACCGCCTTGGCTCAGAAAAAAAAGTTATTTCCCAATTTCGCGAACGTGCGCGCGGGGTTAAGGCACCGGTCCGTGGGGCGAAAGGTCCCAAGGATCAGACTCCCCCCATCCGCCGGGGGCACCGGCCGGGAGCCGGCTGCCCAGCGCGGGCCGCCGCCCGCTCCGCCGCCTGTTTCGGCCCGTCGTGGCAGGGCTTGCACAGGCTTTGGGTGTTGTCGCGGCTGAAGAACAGCGCGCGGTCGCCGTGGTGCGGCTTGATGTGGTCGACCACAGTCGCCGCGACGGTTAAGCCGTGCTCCCCGCACATGCGGCACAGCGGCTCCACCGACAGCCGCCACGCTCGGATGTCCAGCCACGACTTGACCTTGTACCAGCCGCGCCACGGCTGCGCTTCTTGACGGGCGCGGTCGTGGCGTTGGCGGTCTTCGGCAGCGTGGGCATCGCAGAAGCGGCTATCGGTCAGACGACCGCAGCCGGGACGGGCGCAGGGTTTTTTTGGCTTCCAGGGCATATCGGGGAGGGTTGAAACGCAGTGCGCCCGGCTCGGGTTACCCCGGCCGGGCGCACTAACTCAATCTAGTGGGGAAGCTAACAGAAAACCGCCCGTGTCCGTCAAGAGGGATTTTTTGGCACAGCGAGACCAAATGTTGCGGCGTAGCCCGCCAGCACCTTCAACACCGCGTCGCGGGTCCGGTCTTCCCGCACACCCAGAAGCTTGTCCAGCGCGGCCGGTGACGCTTCACCGGTCAGCACCTTGACCGTGACCACGTCGAGATAGAGCGCGTCATGCCGGCCGCGCAGCAGCCCCGCCTTGCCGGATGCGCGCACCGCCGCCCGCCACTCCGCCACCCGTCGCGCCGGAGCCGACACCGCCCACGATACGGTGCCGCCGGACGGAGCCAGCGGCGGGCTGGTGCGGTTGCCGCCGTCGACCGCCAGCCGCGACGGATCAATCGCCCGCAGCCCCGACGCCGTCCCGATCTCGGTCGCCAACCCACGGCCGATGTCGACGGCAGCAGCGAGCTGCGCCACGTCCATCCGGCCACGGGCATACATCAGCGCCACCCAACCGCGCCCACACACCAGCCCCGGCACCGCCGGGTCGCCCCGCTCCGGCAGGTCGCGCAGCCGGCCGGTGATCAGCCCGTCACTGTCGCCTTCACCCCTGCCCGGTATCACCGCTCCGCCATCCATGCCCGAATGCTCCCTGTTGCTCCCCGCCCGGCGGGAATGCTCCCTCTCTGAACCCCTTGGAAAATCTCGTTTTAGGGAGGATAGGGAGGATAGGGAGCAATAATCGGAGGTCTGCCATACGCGCCCGCACGCCCCCGCGCACACACATATGTGAGACCCCCGAAAATCGCTCCCTATCCTCCCTATGCTCCCTAAACCCAGCATTTCCGCGCCTTTCCCCAAGGTAGCCATGCCCGCGATTGCTCCCTCTGGGGTCGATTGCTCCCTGTCCCGTCAGAGTTCGGGGGGCGGGGCATCGACGTTCTGGGGCAGCCCGTCCAGCAGGCACAGCCCCACATACTCGTTCACGCCGCAACTCTTGACTGTGCGGAAGCCGCGATCCTTCATTTTTCGCCCGAACCCGTTTTGTTTGAGAGGTTCTTGTGCATTTCTTTCGCACCACTTCGTGTAGGCTTCGTACAGCGCCGTAGCCGTGACGCGCCGATCCCGCAGGGCCGCCGTCTCCGCTTCGAGGAAGTCGCCCAGCGGGTCCTGATCGCGCCGGTACTCTTCGACCGCTGCCATGATCTTCTCGGGCGGGTCCAGGCCCTCTTCCAACCACAGCCACAGCCCATCCAGCAGCCAGTTCAAGACCCCGTCCTTCTCCGCGACCAGCTTGTCAAGGATGTGCGGGTCGCGCTCATCCGGGGTGATGAAGACTTCGAACGGCACCAGGATCACGCGGCGCCAGATGCCCACGTCCTGTCCCCGGATGATCGGCCGATGGTTGGTGACCATGATCGGCGTGAACTCCGGCCGGAACTCGAACGGGTCCTTGTTGAGCTTGCGCGTCTCCATCGGTTCGCCGCCGGTCACCTCTTTGACCAGACCTTCCGACAGGGCCTCACCCTTGTCCGGCTCGTTCATCAGCACCAACCGCACGCCCGGCAGCTTGGCGATGGAAGGCTTCGGCCCGTCCGCCTTCTTGTCCTTTCCGTCGAGGAAGACGCCCACCGGGATGGTGGCGGCATAGTCCCCGAAAACCTTCCGGATCAGGTCAACCAGCTTCGACTTGCCGTTCTTGCCGGTGCCGTAGAAGATGACAAATATCTGTTCAGATGTGTCGCCCGTTAGGCAGTATCCAAGCAGCTTTTGCACGAATTTCCTCACATCTTCATCTGGAAGAATGCGCTTGATGAAACGGTCGAACTGCGGCGCACTCGCCTGTGGGTTGAAGGCGGCACCGGCAAGCCGGGTGATCAGGTTCGCCTTGCGGAAGCCGCCCAGGTGCATCTGGTCACGGCTTTCCGGCTTCTGGCGCAGGTCCAGCGTGCCGTTCTCAGCCGTCAGCAACCAGGGGTGCGCGTCCATCGCCCGCATCGGCTTCGACAGGTAGGGCTTGGCCTGTTCCAGCGCGCCCTTCACCTTCGGCGTGTCGCCGCTCTTCACGGCGAATTGCTCGAACGCCTTCAGGCCGCGTTCCCAGTCCTTGATGCGTTCCAGCCGCAGCTTGCCCTGGACATTCGGATCAAGCTCTTCGGTCTCGGTCGGAGGTGCCGGCGGCGGCCCCAGGTCGCGCAGCTCCTTCACCTCGTCCCGCAGCTTCTCCACCATGCGGTGGCACAGCTTCGTGGCTGCCGCCTCGCCCAGCTCGTAGCCGAAGCGCTTCCCGTCCCAGACCGCCCAGCCGTTCTGATCGACGAAGACAAGGTCACGGCCGAACCGCTGAATCAGCCGCTCCCCATTGCCCTTGTCAGACTTATCGTAAGTTGCAAGCTCTCGGTCAGGCGGCGGTTCACCCTCGTCATCGTCCGGCGGCTGGGCGACGCCACTGCCGCCCGTGCCGGCATCGACCACGACCGCGCCGTCGATCTGCTGTCGCAGGTCTTCCAGCGTGTCGGGCAGGTCCGCCGGCACGATCTTGGAACCGTCATCGGGCATCACGCACCTGAAAGCCTCTGGCACGCCCATCGGGCGCCCAATTTGTGAGGGGGGCGGGGGGAGGCGCGGAGGGGTGCCAGCGGGTCATGAACCCACCTCCCCGGCGTCCGCCGTGAATTTGTCCGTCTGGTTCCCCCAGACGTCGAAGCCCAGCCAGGATTGGCGGGCGAATAGCTCGCACGCGGGACCGCTGGGGATCAGCCGGCGCGCCATGGCGTATTGCTCATCAGGCTTCCGGGAATGCTCGCGCGTGACCGCGTCCAGAGCGTCGCCACCGTCCAGCAGGATGCCGCGTTCCGACGTGCAGCCCGGCCCATAAGGCGGTTCACCGATGGCCCACAAGGTGACATGCTCGGTCGAGACCCGGACGACATAGCCGGGGCCGAAGGCCAGCTTGCCGGAGGGGGTGCGCTTCACCCAGGGGAAGCCGGTGACGTACCGGAAGCCCCACACCTCCCCCACGGCGATGGCCTGGGGCAGCATCGCCCATGTGCCCCACATCCACAGCAGGCAGCCCCGCGGGTTGGCGAGCTGCTGCACCGGCAGAGCCTTGATGGCGTCCACCGGCATGCAGGCGTAATGCGCCACCGGGTTCTTGCCCTCGCCCTTAGCGGAGCGGTTGTAGAAGCGCCACGGCGGGTCGGCCATGATCAGGCGATACGCCGCGGGGGCGAGGTTGCCCCACTGCCACGATGCAGGCTTGCCCGACAGCGATACCGCCCGAGAGGGAGCATCGCCCCCAATCGCAGGAAGATCGAACAGGAGGGGGCCAGGGGAGGTTGACTTGGTCACGCGGCGGCCCTCGTTCGGTCTTGGTCGAATGTCACCGCAAGCTGTTCAGCGGCAGCCACCTGCCGGGCGATGCCGGCGGCGAAGGTCTCGGAGTCGGCGATCAGCACGACCAACAGGTCGAAGGCATCCGACCACAGGGCGGCGCAGTCGCGACGGCGCTCACGGTGCCCCAGCAGCCGGCGACACCAGCAGTAGACGTCGGGCGCACGGCGTGCGGTCGTGCTCATGTAGCGGAAGGCCAGCAGGCGCGCGGCGGCGTCATCCATGGCCGCCCCCATTCCGCGCCCGGCGGGGAGGGAAGCGCACCGTCACCCGGCCATCACCGCCCAGCGCCCGCGCCACCCGGCCGCGCAGCTCGTCCGACGCGGCGTCCGCGCCGATCACGATCACGTCCCGCACCGTCTCCGGCAGCGCCAGATGCAGCAGCGCCGACACCGGCCCGCCGATCCACACCGGCACGCCCGGATAGGCGTTGCGGGTCTGAAGCCCGATCACGGCCCCAGTGGTCAGGTGCAGCCGCTCGCCCGAGACCTTGCCCAGGCGCACCGCCGCGCCCTGCCAAGCGCCGATCAGGCGGCGGGACGGCAGCACCTCCCCTGTGCTGGGATCGGCGATGGTCGCCATCCGGCCATCCGGCGACAGAAGGGTCGCCAGCACGGCGCGCACCTCCGGCTTGCCGTCCCGGTCAGGCCACCGCGCCATGCCGGCCAGCAGAGCGGGCCACCGGCCGATGCACACCGGCTCCGCCCCGTCCGGGCCATGCAGGTATTCCACCTCTCCGAAGCCGAACCACGGGCCAGCGGTCGCCGGGTCCACGCCGCTGGCAGCGAGGAAGGTGGTGGCGGGCGTATCGGTCAGCGATGCGGCGCGGGCATTCCACACCGCCCGGCCGGCGGCCATCTGCACGCCCAGGGCAGCCGGAGACGGGGCGCCGCCACGGTGCCGGCGCTGGGGCTGATAGCGCCGCTGTTGCCGCTCCGGGCGTTCTGGCACGTCGCGCGGGTGGTTCCGTCCGGCCGCAATGCCGCCGTCGATGATCTTTTCCAGATGCGCCGGGTCCCACCCGCCTTTGCGCGGGTCGATGCTCCATTGCAGAGCTGCCGCCATCAAATGCTGGCGCACCAAGTCTTCCGGTAGGGCGTTCGTCGCCACCAGCCCGCCCAGCTTGAAGGCGGCTTCGTTCAGCGCGTTGTTCTGGTTGCCCGGCCCGGTCTGGCGGACGGTCTTCACCTCGTCATCAAGCGCGGCGCGGGCATAGGCGGAGATGCGTTCGGTCTTGGTCGAAGGGGCACGTGCGGCAGCCTTCGGCACCGGCTGGCCGATGCGCTTGGCGAGGAAGGCCGGCAACTCGCGCCCATCGAGGCGCAGGCGCAACCAGTCAAGGTCTTCCGGCTCTCCCATCAGCAGCCGGATCACCCATTCCGGGGCTGGCACGACGGGGGTGGAGTCTGGGCTGCCGATCCAGGCATATCGCCCGCCGTTCGGATGGATCGACGGGGCGGCGAGGATGTACCCGCCGGTCGACCGGGTGTCAAGACCCGGCCCCAGGCGCGACCGCGCGCTGTTCTTCACCGGGCGGCCCGGCCAGCGGAACAGCCAGTGCCGCCCGCCGCTGGGGGTGTTCTGCCCCAGCGTCTGCGGCAGCGGCTCCCCGAACAGCTCTTCCAGGATCTGCAACGTCTCGAAGCCGTTCTCCGCCGGCTTGTCGCCCACCGCGTCCTTGATGTCGGCGTCCATCACCCAGAAGCCGGACTGTTCGCCAGCAGCCAGCCCGACATTTGCCCGCGGCCAACGGGTCCAATACTGTTTCACCCAATAGGGGGAGGTCTTGGCGTCATTGACGCCATGTTCGAAGAAGTCCTTTTCCTTGTAGGGCAGCTTGTCCCCGGCCACGCACGGGAACACTGCCCAGCCGCGGGCTGCGTAGGCCGCCGCCGCCTCGAACAGTTCCGGCCCGGCAACTTCGGTCATGGCCGGTTACCCTCCGCCCGCTCGCCCGCACGCAGGCGGTAGGACACTGCGGCGATACCGAACACGCACCCGCGTACGGCATCGTCCATCGGCTTCGTCGGCTGCCAATCCTCCGGTTCCAGCGGCCACGAGTCGGACGGCTGACCCGGCGGGAAGTCGTCCCGGCGGTGATAACCGGCATGGGACAGATATTCACCACCGGCCGAGTCCAGCGTGCCGGGCGACAGTTCGTCATCGGCCGCCGCGCCGTCGTCTACCGCTTTCTGAGCGGCGGCCAGCTCGCGCACCACGATGGACAGAGCGTTAATGTCGGACCCCGTCAATCCCTCCGGCAGCGTCAGCACCAGGCGGCTCTGCACCTTCGGCAGGCCCGGCAGTGACCGGACACCGATCCCCGACACCCAGGTGTGGCCCTGCTGATCCAGCTCGGGCTTATAGCCGTGACGGGACAGGCTCCGGCCGAAATTGGCCCGCGTCAGGGGGCGCAGACGCTTGCTATTGCAGAAGACGGAGTAGGCGTTGAACAGATCGCGGACACGAACGGAGGCTTCGCGTCCCTCGCATGCACTGCGGAGGAACGCGTTCAACGTGGCGGGCATGGGTCAATCCTCCAGGGCTTGGGCCACTCTCGCGGCGTGGGTTGCGGGCGCGAACAGCGGCATGTCATCGACAGCGCGTTGCGCCGGATCGAGGCGCCGGTTGGCGCAGAAAGGGGCGTTGAAGTTGGCGAGCGCCACGGCCAGAGCGTGGTTGTCGAGACCGCCGGCCAGCCAAGCGGCGGCGACCTGGGCCAGTCCGCGCGCGGCGCTGTCGATGTCCGGCACCGCGGCGATTGCTCTAACCAGGGCGTCGCGGTCGGCGTCCTGGGGACGGCCGATCAGCACCCGGCCGCAAGCCAGCGACAGGGCGATGCCGGGATCGAGATCACGGGAGCCGGCCGGGGCGGTCATGCAGGCACCTCTTGCGCCGCATGATCCGGCCGGCAGGCTTCCAGATGGCCGGCGAGCGCCGACACCATGCTGTCGGCGTCAGCCCAACCGGACGCCCAGCCCCAGCCGCTGACGGTGTCGGGCAGATAGGGATTATCGGTCAGGGGACGACCAGAGAGGCAGGCGGCAGAGCCGTCCCCCCAGGCCGTAAGGAACCGCACGTCGGTCGGATGCTCCATCCTGCCGGACAGCATCATGGCAACGCCCCCGGTGGTCAGCAGCGCGGTCATCACGCCACCTCTACGGCACGGGGGCCAGCCGGAATGGAGGCGGTCACGTCCCTCTCCAGGGCGTCGAGCACCCCGCGCAAGACGGCCAGCTCGCGCAGCACCTCGCGGCCTTCTTCCGCCGTGATCTGCCTGCCGCCGTCACTCTTGGGGCAGCGGGCCTGCCGGACGGCTTCGGCCACGTCGCCCAGCTCCACCATGGCTTCGGCAAGCCGCGCCATCGGGTCGCCCGGCACCGCGGCACCATCGGCCGAACGGCGCAGCTCCGCCTTATAGGCGGTCAGGATCGGCGGGGCCTCGCCACGGCCAATCATGGCACGATCCAGGCGCAATGCCTGGAACAGGGGAATGCGGTGCGCGTCGTCGTCGGGGTCCGACCACATGCGAACGAGGCGCGCGCTCTTGCTGGTAACGGCCTCGACCTGGGCGTCACCCAGAGAGGCATGGACGAGAAACACCGCGTCCTCTAGGGACAGCGGATCACGGCGCTTGGTCATTGTCCGGTACTCGCGTGTCGATGGAACAGGATATTTTTAGTTCGCGCGTTCATACTGCGGTTCTGTCGACAGCTGCTCTCCACCCAGGACAGGGGCGGCGCAACGCGGCGCAAGTCGCCGTGTTCGCAGCAGCTTCGAGACGAAGCGTCGTCGCGAATGGGAGCCGTGGTGATGCGAGGCGATAGCGTCGGTTGGAGCAGCGGCGGCCATGTAAGCTTCAGCGCGCTCAATCACGGTCAGGGTGATGCCTGCACCTTCGGTGAGACGCTTCACAAACTTGTGGTCGCCTACGGCATCGAGTCCGAAGCGGGCTGCGGTGAGTCCGTGCAGACGCAAAAACGCCTGAACACGAACCAATATGTGCTGTCGCGTATGCATGGTCCCGGATGTTCGGATAAATTTACCCCTTTTGGCAAGGGTAAATTTATCCGTTCGGGTATCGAGGATGCTCGGGTAAGTTTCCCCAATGGCTAAGAATCAGGTTAGACCTTCCGAGACACCCATTGGCCGCGAAATTAGGCGCCGAATGGATATCTTTGGCTGGAGTATCGCAGAGTTAGAGCGCCGGGCCGAGTTGAGTGAAGGCGGCGCTAAGAACATTATTTACGGAAAGTCTAAGAACCCCCGCGCAGATACGTTAAAGAAGATTGCAAAAGCGCTGGGCTGCACGACTAATGACTTATCTCGCGATGATATCGGCGAGGACACTATTGCTAATACTCCAGATGTTCCTGCGGATGTATTTGGCGGGTCGAGCGACCACATCTTAAACGGCGGGATGCCCATTACTGAACTTGATGTTCGGGCTGGAGCTGGCCCAGGAACTCTAACCGAGGAAAATACTGCGACGCACACATGGCGTGTGCCCACGGAAGTAATTCGCGGGTACACGTCTGCTCCATCTGAAGAACTCAAGATCATTACGGTTTATGGTGACTCAATGGAGCCAACCTTGATGCCAGGGCAGCGCATCATGGTTGACATCGCTGACAGAACACCGTCACCACCAGGGCTATTTGTTGTTTGGGACGGTCTTGGCCTTGTGGTGAAGCGGCTGCAGGTTATCCCTCACAGCGATCCCGTTTGCGTCCGCATTTCCTCGGACAATCCCCGATACGAACCTTATGAACGCACGCTAGAGGAAGCTCATATCCAGGGACGTGTCATTGGTGGCTGGCGTTGGATGTAGTGTGTTCACCGGTAGAGTTGATGGTTTTGAAGGGGCGTGGAGAGTCAGATAATGGATTCTCCACACCCAGATTTAAATTTAAGCTTTAGACACTCCGACGATTTCTGCAACTTTATCCACAAAACACACCGTTCCATCGTCGATGGAATACCGTAGTAATCGGATTCCTAGTTGATGCAGAACCTCGCGGTCTAACGGTGTGGGGTCGCCGGGTAATACAACAACGAGGACGCCAGGACTGCTAAGTAGGGCTTTGTAGAAAAATAATTGTCCAATAGCAGTGTATATCGAATATGGCGTTACCTCCGTTTTCACTTCAAACAAACCAATCGCTTTTCCCTCGTCTCCGTAAAAGAGGTCAGGCCCACGCCGCATCTGGCGTTCATCAGATGGGGAAAGGCCTATTATTGTTAGCTCCTCCGCTAGAGCATTAACAACAACATCGTGAACTGGATCGACAGTTCTAGGATCTCTCGCCGGAATTTCATATCTCTTCGGCAATTTGGCTTGAAACAAACTGTGGTTTGTTTTTCCCTCTGCACCCGCTTCAATGTCTTCCCAATAACGCCTTACGCGGGCGCAAGCTTTAATATAGTCTTCTATATCATCAAGAAAGTTTTCATCATCTAAGCATGCAACTTTGTAGTATTCTCTCGAAACTTTGCTGCTAAGCTGGACATTTTCTCTCTTTGTCCCAAGGTCAAATGCCCTATCGAACATATCTGTTTTGATCGCCTTAGGTTTAGCTTTTAGGTACCCCCAGTGCAGTAACCAGCGTTTAGCGCCATCCTGAACAAGCTGGCCCGTAAAACCTTCGCGAGTCCCAGAAAATGGCATATTGATCTGAACAACACGTTTAGTAGGCTCATTACCGCGTAGGAGACCGAACTCAAACCAGTGCTTTTCACCATTCTTGTCTGCCCAATAGTCCATCCAGATTCCACGATCTGGTACCCCAAAACGCCCGCTGCGGCCAAAGCGGAATGCACTTGGAGCGGTGCGGAAAAGGGATTTCAGATCATCAGCGGCCTTAATCAGGCTTCTTTCTGCGCTCACGGGCTTCAACATGCTGCATTTACCTATTCTGAGTTGCTATTAACGAGATAGGTACACATTAATTTGCTTTCTCTTGTCCGTCTACTCCAACGATGTAATCCGTTGGCTCGCACGATCTGTGCGTGCTGTAGCGGTCTGATAGGCTCAAGCCTTATATCTCGAACACACGAGCTGGCAAAAATTGGGTATAGATACCCCAATCACGCTTGACAGGGTATATTTACCCGAATTAGACCTTGCTTGGTCGCTCGGCTTAGCCCCGATGCGTATCGGCTCTGAGACCACTCATAGATATCAGGACATTCAGCATGAAGCACCGCCGTATAATGCGCAGCCCTTCCGCCCTACATGCCACCGCCCGCGCCATGGGCCGCAAGATTGCCGACCTGGGCGGCTCCGGCGACGCGGTGACGGAAGCCGACCTGCTGACCGACTTCAGCGCCGCCGACATCGCCGCCCATGCCGAAGCCGCCCGCGGCTACGCGCGGTCAATACTGGGCAGTCGCTCCGTCGCCTGACCAGGCCGGCGACCCGAGCGGGTGCGGTTCAGCCGCGCTCCCTCTGACCGCCGCCGCAGCAGGCAGCGTGCGCGGTCGGCGCTATCCGGCCATACGAGTGCCCCAGCGTGAGACCCCCGGTTTTCGGCGAAAGTGCCGGGGGTCGCTGGGACCATCCCCGAGACATCGACAATGACCGACGCCACGGTTCCGGTGGACGGCGGAGCTTTGCCCGCCGTGCCCCAGACGCACCACCCCGACTTTGAAGCGATTTACCGCCTGTGGATCGACATCATCCGCGAGGCGCGCATGCTGGGTGGCCGCGACGCCGCCCGCCGACTGTGGCGGTCTTCGCCCCTGCCGCCGTTGGACGCGCACAGCAAAGGGAAGGACACCCCTGGCTGGGTCGAGTCCTTCCTCTCCGACAGCACGGAACCGGCTTCTGGTGCCCGCCTGAAGGCGGAGGCGCTGTGGACCGCCTATGTCGCTTGGTGCCAGCCGCGCGGCCTGGAACCGATCACCCGCGCCGGGCTGATGCGCCAGCTCGCCCGCCATGGCCTGCGGCGCCAGAAGGCAAGCTGCATCTACTTCCTGAACCTGCGTCTGCGGGTCCAGTGATGCCGAAACCCAGCAAATCCGCGGCGTGTACACGCGTTCCGTCAGATGCCCCAGGAGTGGCCTCTGCGCGCCCGGCCTGTGGATCGGTCTGCCGCGAGTGCGGAGCCATCTACACGGCCTCCGATCTGGCGCAGGAATTCTGCCGACCCGCCTGCCGCGTCGCCTGGAACAACCGGGCGCGGCTGCGCGGAGCGAAGCTCTACGAAGCGGTGATGACGTGGCGCGTCCTTCGCCAGCCCGGCGGCTTTGCCGCGGTCACCGCACTTGTCTCTGCCTTCCTCGACGAAGACCGCACCGCCGGCCGGCGGTGGCGGCCCCGCACCTACGACCCCAAGACCGGCCGCCGCACGCGCCGGAAGTGAGGAACCATGACTGTGATCGGCCATTGCCATGACTGCGGCGAATACACTCTGATCAACCGCACCACGCGCTTGTGCGACGTGTGCACTGAGGAGGCGGAGTTATTCGCCGCCCTCCCGTCGCGCGAAGACACCATCGCCCTGATCGGCCGTCAGTTCCTTCCTAAGAGGGGCGATCACCATGCCTTTTGAGCTTCTGCCCGCCCTGATCTTTACCGCGATCCTCGCCGGCAGTGGTGGCGGTTTCGTGCGGTTCATGCGTGCGTGCGGGCGGTGAAGCCATGACCGCCGCCAAAGCACGCCCTTCCGAGTTGCCCGGCTGGCCGCGCCTGCTGTCGCGCGAGTTGGCAGCGGCCTACATCGGCCAGTCGCCGAACGTGCTGGACCGGCTGGGCATCACCTTTCACAGGATCGGCTCCCGGCGGATGTACGACCGGACCGATCTGGACCGCTGGGTGGACGATTTGGCGGGCCACCGGCAGGATGGAGCACCTCAATCCTGGACGGAGCGAATTTCCCAATGCGGAACGTGAAGCGGGTCACCGCCAAGGGGCGGGCCTACTACTATCACCGGGGCACCGGCATGCGCCTGCCGGGCGAACCCGGTAGTGCTGAGTTCGAAGCCGAATACCGGCGGCTGGAAGGCATCGCCGTCGAGAACAGCGACGCGGCTGCCCCGGTGGTCTGCAAGACGCTAGGCGCGCTGCTGATCGCCTATCGGGGCAGCCCGACCTTTGCCGAGAAAGCCGATTCAACCAAGGCCGACTATCACGAAGCGATGGATTGGTTGAAGCCGCTGCACGACATGCCGTTGGACCGGATTGACACCCCGACCATGACCCGGCTGCGCGATCAGGCGTACAAGACGCGCAAGCGGTGGTTCGCGAACCACCTGCTGCGCTTCATGTCGGCACTGTTCAACTGGGGCCGCCCCTACGGCTACATGGACGCGAACCCCTGCGAGAAGGTTCCGAAGATCCGAAAGCCGCGCGGTGAACGCGTGGTCAACCGCCCGTGGACCGACGAAGAGTTCGCCAGGGTTATGGCAGCGATGCCGCCGGAGCTGCGCGTCGCTGTGGCGCTGGGTGCACATGCCGGCCTGCGCGAGGGCGACGCCATCCGCTTGACGTGGTCAGCCTACCGTGGCGGCGTGATCGAGTCGCGACAGGCGAAGACCGACGACCCGATCTGGGTGCCGGTGCATTCGGAGCTGAAGACGATCCTCGACGAAGCACGCGCCCGCCTGCCGGCTCTGTCGGCGAAGCTGGCGGCGAAGAACCGCCCGGTGCCCATGACCATCGTCGTCGGACAACGCGGCGAGCCGTTCACGGAATCTGGCTTCCGTGCCCGGTTCTTTAAGGTGATTCGGCAGCTGGTGGCTGAAGGCAAGGTCCAGCCCGGCCTGACCTTCCACGGCCTGCGGCACACGGCTGCCACAAAGCTCGCGGATGCCGGCTGCGACACCCGCGACATCATGGCGATCACGGGGCACAAGACCGAAGCGATGGTCGCCCGATACACCCGGTCGGCAGACCAGAAGCGGCGCGCGACTGCGGCGATCATGAAGCTGGAAGGGGTGGGGAGGAAGGCGTGACCAGAGCCAGAACAACGGTGGAAAACCGTTTGGAAAACTCTGGAAAACTAGGTCAGAAGCGCTGACCGTTCGACACCATCCAACCCGCTGATTTTAAAGGAGGGAGGGTGGTGCCCAGGGACGGAGTCGAACCGCCGACACGGGGATTTTCAGTCCCCTGCTCTACCAACTGAGCTACCTGGGCATCTCTGCGCCGCTTGGTGGGTGACCGTTTCGGTCGGTGCGGCGCGTCGTGTGGGGCGCTTTTTAGAGAGGTTCGGACAGGCTGTCCAGAGAAAAATTCAGAAAAATTTGGACCCCCTTACGGCTCGTCGTCAGGGTCGGAATCGCGGGGCGGAAGCGGGGATTCGGAGCCCGGAATGCGATAGCCCTCGCCCAGCCAGCGCGACAGGTCGATATCGGCACAGCGCTTGGAACAGAAGGGGCGGGTGGCCGGTTCGGTCGGGCGGCCGCAGATCGGGCACTGGGTGCCTTTCTCGCCGATGGAGCCCGCCTTGGCGCCGGCATGGGAATGCTCATGGGAATGGGGGCGCTGTTCGGCGCCGAGGGATTGGGGATCGGACAAGGGACGGTCTCCGTAACGAACTACTGCTGTAAGCGGCTAGGGACGCAGCAGGGCGGCCAGCGGCGTGCCGCGGCGGGCGCGGGTCAGCTCCACCAGGCCAAGCTTCGACATGCCATACACTTGGGTCTGCACCGGGTCGCTTTCCACCGCATGCGACAAGGCGGCCAGCACGCGCTCGGCATCGCCGCGGCCGCGCATGTTGACGAAATCCACCACCACGATGCCGCCGACATTGCGCAGGCGGAGCTGGCGGGCGATCTCCGCCGCGGCGTCGATGTTGACGTCCACCGGGTTGCCGCGCTCCCCGGCATTGACGTCCACCACCGTCAGCGCCTCCGTCCGCTCGATCACCAGCGAACCGCCGAGCGGCAGCGGCACCCGGACGTCCAGAAGCTCCGCAATCGCAGAGTCGAGGTCGCGCAGGTCGAACAGGCGCTGGGAGGCCCTGTGGGCGGTCAGCCGTGGCAGCAGGTCGGGGGCGTGGCGGTCGCACCAGCCGCGCAAGGCCGACAGCAGCGGACCCTCTCCGACGGCGATGCCGCCGGCCGGGGCCGGGTCGTCGACGATGATCGACTCGGGTGCCGCGGCGCCCTGCTCGATCAGGGCGCGGGTGGGGGCGTCGGGGCCGGGATGAAGCAGGCGTGGGGCGGAACCGGCGCGGGCGTCGTCGCGGATGGCGCGCCATTGCAGGTGCAGCGCCTCCGATTCGGCGGCCAGAAGATCGTCGGACACTTGGGCGGCCCCGGCGCGGACGATCCAGCCGGCGCCGGTGACAAGCTCTTCGATGCGGCGGCCGAGCGCCGCGCGCTCCGGCCCGCTGCCCAGGCGCTTCGACACCGCGATGTCGCGGCCGAGCGGCGCATGCACCAGAAAGCGGCCGGGCAGGGTGACGTCCATCGTCAGCGACGGACCCTTGGCCCCCGCGGCATCGGCCTTCACCTGCACCACCACCGGCTGGCCGGCGCGCAGCAGCGCGCCGATGGCGGCCGGCTTCGACCCCGGACGGGGATGGGAGCGCGATTGGGGGGAGTCGTCGTCGAGAACGGGGCGGCGCACGTCGGTGGCAGGCAGCAGGCCGGACAGACCGCCGCCAAGATCGATGAAGGCGCCGTTCAGGCCGGTGGCGATTCGCTCCACCCGGCCCAGGATGACGGCGCCCAGCAGCGACGGGCGGTCGGCATGGTCGATGTGCAGGTCGGTCAGGCGGCCGTCGGCCAGCACCGCCGCCCGCGTCAGCGGACCGTCGCGGTCGACCAGCAGCTCAAGCCTGTTCATTGCTCAGGCGGGGCAGGGGGAGAAGGCGGGAAGCCGGCGCCGTGCAGCATGCCGGCGACCTCGTGGAGCGACAGCCCGACGACATTGCTGTAGGAGCCGCCGATCCAGCGCACCAGCGCACCCGCCCGGCCCTGGATAGCATAGCCGCCGGCCTTGCCCTTCCATTCGCCGGACGCGATGTAGGCATCGGTTTCCGTCCGGTCGAGCACCTTGAAGGTGACGTCGGTGCGGACCAGCCGGTCGATCCTGCGGTGGCCCTCTCCGCCAGCGTCGGGGACCAGCAGGACGATGCCGCCCAGCACCCGGTGCCGCCGGCCGGACAGCAGGGACAGGCAGCGTCGCGCCTCCTCCTCCCGCTCGGCCTTGGGCAGGATGCGGCGGCCGCAGGCGACCACGGTGTCGGCGGCGAGAATCCACGAATCGGGATGGCGCGCAGCAACGCACGACGCCTTCTCCGCCGCCAGACGCATGGCGTGCTGGGGCGGGAGTTCGTCGCGCAGCGGCGCTTCGTCGAGATCGGCGGGATCGACCGCGTCGGGCACGATGCCGATCTGGCGCAACAGGTCGAGCCGGCGGGGCGAGGCCGAAGCCAGCACCAGCCGGGGCGCCTTGGACGGGATCGTCACGGGGAACCGCGATGCAGCAAGGATGCTACTTGAACCGGAAGGTGATGCGGCCCTTGGTCAGGTCGTACGGCGTCATTTCCACATTGACGCGGTCGCCAGCCAGGACGCGAATCCGGTTCTTACGCATCTTGCCCGAGGTGTGCGCGAGAACCTCGTGATCGTTGTCGAGCTTCACCCGGAACATCGCGTTCGGAAGCAATTCGACGACGGTCCCGGAAAACTCGATCAGATCTTCCTTTGCCATAGGCCCTTATGTCCGTCCTAATAGTTTCGCGGCAATAACTGACCTTCCAAAGCCGCCGGGTCAAGTGGGATTCCCACCGCCGATGCGTTCGGCCGCAGCCCAGCCGCGCGGGGCAGCCCCGCGTTGCGGGTCGGACAACCCTCCGGCACCGCTTCCGCTGGCCCTTCGGTCAGACCGACTGATGGGGGTTGAGCGGCGATGCGCTGCCCTCGTCCAGGCGGCGCGGCCGTTCCAGCGCTTGGCCGATGGCCGCGAACATCTCGCGCTGGTCGATCTCCATGCGCCGCGTCAGGCGGCTCACGGTTTCCGCCGCGCTCAGGGCGCGGCCGCTGGACCGGTCGTGAAACAGGTTGTGATTCGACTTCGCGGCGCTGGGCAGCAGGTCGGCGGCGACGGCGCCCGGCGTCGATTCGGCGGCGCGAATCAGCTTCGCCGCCCCGCCGGAGCCCAGAACATAGGCCATGCGGCTCTCCGATTCGCTGGCCTGGCGGCCCAGCCGCTTCTCCAGCGCGTCCCGCCCCTCGGCCAGATAGCGGGCGGCCATGCCGGCCGACAGGTCGACATCGTGGCGCAGTTCCAGGATCTGGCGGCGGATCGCCGGGTCCTTGACGCTGGACACGCCGTTGCGGACCTGGATGTGCGAGGCGAGTTCACCTTGCCCATAGGCGGCGCCATGGCGGCGGAACAGGTCGAGCCAGGTGGATTCCAGGAACTGGAACGGCCCGGCGGCGGAGCTGCGGCTGTTCTTCGCCGCGCTGTCCAGCCCGCTTTCCTGCGTCGCCTGGGCCAGGATGGCGGTGAAGCTGTGGCCGGACAGGCCGGCGACCTGCTGCGAGGCGACCAGCACCCGCGCTGCGGTCGGATTGTCGGAGGTCACCGCCTCCACGGCGTTCGCGACCCTGGCGGAGCTTGGCACCGGGGCCGGAACCGCCGGTTTAAGTCCGGGCAGTGGCGCGCGCGGCGCCCCCGCGGTCGCCGGGCCGGCCTCGGCAGCCAGCAGGACGGGTGCCGCGGGCTTGGCGGCGGGCACCGGCACGGCCGTGCCGTCGGCCAGCCGGATGGGTGTCACCGGCTTCGCCGCAGGAAGGGGAACCTGGGTGCCGTCGTCCAGCAGGACCGGGGCCGCCGGCTTGCCCAAGGGCATGGGCGGTGCCTTCTGGCCGTTGACGAGCCGGCCGACCGGAACGCTCGCCGAACGGCCTTGCGAGGTCTGGGCCAGCGAGTCGCGGAAGGACGGCTCGGCGCCGGCACCATCGGCCGGCGGCGGAAGGATTTCGGGCTTGCGCTCCGGAACAGAGCCGAGAGGGGGCTGCGCAACCTTCATGGCACACACTTCGCTGCAGGCCGGCAGAGCCTGCCGGGGTCGAGGCCCGCCCGGCCGCGCATCGGGAGCGTGAGCGCGGCCGGGACGGTGCAGGCACTATAACACCGACTCGTCAGCTGTGTGCGATCAACTGCGGGCGCTGGGCATCGGGACCTTCCCCATCCCTGGCCCCATCCCGGGCCCCATCGCGCCCCCCATCACGCTCATGGCCGAATTCGCCGCCGCCGGACCTGTCGTTTTGGCCGTCATCGGGGCGGGCCCAGCGGCCGACGGCGGCCAGAAGCTTCGACTTTTCGAGCGGCTTTGCCAGATGCGCGTTCATGCCCGCCTGCAGGCAGCGCTCGACCTCCACCTGCATCACGCCGGCGGTCAGGGCCAGGATCGGGATCCTGCCGACCGGAGCGGGCAGGGCGCGGATGCGGCGGGTGGCCTCCAACCCGTCCATCACCGGCATCTGCACGTCCATCAGCACGATATCGTAGGTCTGTTCCTGCACGGCGGCGACGGCGGCGGCGCCGTCGACCACGGCGTCGACATGATGCCCCGCCTTGGTCAGCATGGTCATCGCCAGATCGCGGTTCATCGCCAGATCCTCGGCCAGCAGGATGCGCACGCCGGGGCTGCCCGGCTCGATGCTGGAGACGGCGGTGCTGTCGGGCTGGACCGCGGCGCTGCCGGCTGACAGCAGCGGCAGCGAGAACCAGAAGGTGCTGCCGGCGCCCACCTTGCTGTCCATGCCGATCTCGCCGCCCATCAGCTCCACCAGACGGCGGCAGATGGCAAGGCCCAGCCCGGTGCCGCCGCGCCCGCGCTCCAGCTGGGTGAAGCGCTGGAACAGGTCGCGCTGCCGGTCGGCGGCGATGCCGATTCCGGTATCCGTGACGGTGAAGGTGCAGATGCGGTTCCCGCCCGGCCGGCCCCCGGACTTGCTACCCCCCAGACTGCTGCCGTCGTCCTCCACCGCCTTCACGGTCAGCCGGACGGACCCGCGGTCGGTGAATTTCACCGCATTGCCCAGCAGGTTCAGCAGGATCTGGCGCAGCCGGTCGGGATCGCCCATGACGAAACCGCGGGCGGTGGCGGAGATGGTGGTCTGGATCTCCAGCCCCTTCTGTTCGGCGGCAAGCCGGACGATGGCGACGCAGCGGTCGGCCAGATCGTCAAGCCGGAACGGCACGCTGACCAGATCGAGCCGTCCGGCCTCCAGCTTCGACAGGTCGAGCACGTCGTTGATGACGGTCAGCAGCGACCGGCCGGCATCGCGCACCTGCGAGGCATAGCGGCGCTGTTCGGTCGTCAGCGGCGTTTCCAGCAGCATTTCCGCGAATCCGATCACGCCGTTCATCGGCGTGCGGATCTCGTGGCTCATTGTGGCGAGGAATTCCTCCTTGGCGCGGCTGCCGGCCCGCGCCTCCTCCATGGCGGAGCGCAGTTCCTGTTCGCGCTGCTTCAGGCGGCGCGACATGTTGTTGAAGGCGTGGGAGACGACGCGGAATTCGTGCGGGGCGCGGTCGGCCTCGATCATGGTGCCGCCGCCGCCGTCGCCGATGCGGGTGGCGGCACTTCCCAGCTCCCACACCCAGCGCAGGACGGAGGCGCGCAGCAGCACCCACAGCGCGATGACGCTGACCAGCCCGGCGATGGCGAGCAGGCCCAGGCTTTGCCACAGGTCGCGCCGGGCCTCCGCGATGATCGGGGCGGTCGGCATGCCGACGGCGAAGACGGTGTCGGTCTCGCTGGAATGGCGGAAGGCCCACAGCCGGCCGCGGCCGTCGGCGCTTTCGGAATCGAAGGCGCCGTTGCGCTCGCGCAGCATGTGCTGGACATGCTGCATGTGGAAGACGTTGCGGTTCAGCCAGCCTTCCGGGTCCGGCTGGCGGGCCACGATCACGCCGTGACGGTCCAGAACCATGACGCGGGCGTCCGGCTGCTTCAGCACCTTCACCAGATCGGTCAGCCAGGTGAGGTCGACCGCCACGCCGATCACGCGGACGATCCGTCCATTCTCCATGATGGGGCCGGCGACGATGATCAGTGGCTTCAGCGAGCGCTTGCCGATGATGAAGTCGCTGACCACCCAGTTTTTCGTGTCGAGGACGCGCTGGAAATACTCGCGTTCCCTGAGCGAGATGCCGGCGCCGGGGCCGGTGGTGTCGCAGATGATGTTGCCTTCGGCGTCGGTCAGCCAGACGCCGGTGGTCCAGCGGTGCTGGCGCGGCATCGGCGACAGGGTGGCGACGCAGGAATCGGTGTCGATCGGCGTCGCATCACGGATCGCCGGAACCAGCGACAGCACGCCGAGCAGGTTGCGCGCCTCCCCGATCAGGTCGCGCTGGCGCTCCACCCCGTCGTCGGCGAGGTGCAGGGCCAGTTCGCGCGCCGCATCGATGCGGTCGTCGAGCTGCTGGTCGGCCAGATAGAGCGCACCCGCCAGCGGCAACGCCAGCGATGCCAGCACGACGCCCATCAGGCGTGCACGCAGGCTGCGCGGACTGAAGGCGCGGAGAAGGCGGGGCAGCAGACCGGCGGGCATGGATCAGGGGCTCTCCGCGGGAACGGGCGTCGACACACCCGAGCCTAGGCCGGCACGCAGTGCGTTGCGATGACACAGCTCAATAGCATTGCGCGGGACGCCATGGGAACAGGCTGCAGCGCAAAAAGTTGCAAAATGCCAAAATTATTACCGACCATGCCGTGTGTCCGCGCGGCGGCATTTGACGGCCGTCAAGGCCGGCCGGCGGGGCTTCCGGGATGGTTCGCCCACCGCACCGATCATCCTTGCACCGATCCATCCGTCAGGAGGCCCGCCCGATGCAAACCCACAGCGACTGCGTCATGACCCCGGCGAGACCGTCCGGCCGGGGCGCCGGCATGGCAAGGCAGCGAATCCGGCGGATCGTGCTGACCCTGCATCTGACGCTGGGGCTCGTGGTTGGAGGACTGCTGGCCCTGACCGCGCTGACGGGCAGTCTGCTGGTCTTCTACGTCGACATCGACCGCATGCTGACGCCGGAACTGGTGGTCCCGGCCGGGCAAAGGGATGGGCGGACGGCCCCGGCGCCGCTCGACCGGGTGGTTCAGGCGTTGCGCGAGGCCCATCCGCATCGGACCGGCGGCTGGCGTCTGGAACTTCCCCATGGCCCCGACCATCCGATCATGGCGCGCTACATGAAGCCGGAGGAGACGGCGGGGAAATCCTTCGCCCCCCTGATGGTGGCGGTGAACCCGTATAGCGGGGAGGTGCTGTCCTCCCGCTTCTGGGGGCGCACCGCCATGACCTGGACCTATGATCTGCATTACCTGCTGCTGGCCGGCGACACCGGCCGGATGGTGCTGGCGGCGGGCGGCATCGCCAGCCTGCTGATCCTGGCCAGCGGGGTCTATCTGTGGTGGCCGGCCGCCGGGAGATGGGGACGGGCGCTGATGCCCCGCATCCGCTCCGGCTTCGTCCGGCAGGTGTTCGACATCCATGTGCTGGCGGGCGTCTACGGCCTCGTCGTCCTGCTGCCGCTGATCGTCACCGGGGTGGTCATGGAACAGCCGGACTGGGTGAAGCCGATGGTCGAGAGGCTGTCGCCGCTGACCCCGCCGCCCGCCGTCGCGTCGGCGAAAGCGGGGAGGGAGGTGGGGGCCGACGCCGCTCTGGCCGCGGCCCTCGCCCGCTTCCCGCAGGCCGAGCCGCGCTGGGTCGAGGTGCCGGCGCAAGCGGGCGGCGCCTACCACATCCGCTTGTTCCAGGCCGGCGAGCCCGGCTGGCGCTTTCCGAAGACCAGCGTCTGGGTGGACGGCGGCGACGGCACGATCCTGGACCTGCGCGACCCCACCCGTTGGACCTTCGGCGACGCCTTCTTCGGCTGGCAGCATCCGCTGCACAACGGCGAGTGCTTCGGCCTGTGCTGCCGCATCCTGGTGGCGGTGGCCGGCCTGCTGCCGACAGTGCTTCTGGTCACCGGCGTGCTGCGCTGGCGGCAGAAGAAGCGGACGCGGCCGGTGGCGGCGCGGGCCGGAGGGTGATGCTTGCCTTGTCTCGTTTGGCCGCCCGCTTTTCTTTCGCTTCGCGCCATGGTAGTTCGCGGATACCTTTCTATCTCCAGGGCAGGCTGTGGCAGACGACCATGATCTGGAAAGTGGCAGGGGACGTGGTGTCCTGCCTCGGCATATTGCGGCAGCGCTTCATCACCATGCCGATGATTGCCATCCTAAACTGGATGGCGACGCCAGGAGCTATGTCGTCGGACACGGGAAAGCAACGGGATACGAGCATCTGTTCGCGTATGACCTCGATGCGGAAAAGGAGATCTGCCGTCATAGCGATGGCGAGCCCGAGCGGGTCGGTATTCCGGAGACCCTTGCCTGTGCCGGTGCGGACGCTCACCGCCGCATCGTCATCCACCACAATCATCCCAACGGCTCCTCCCTGAGCGCGGCCGACCTCCGGCTTTTCGATTATTTCCCAGGAATTGCCACGATTTTTGCTCATGGTCATGATGGCATCGCATACAGAGTGACCATTCTGCAGCGGGGGAACATCGGCAGGGCCCTGCGGCAGGTGCAGGGTGTTGTCACCGACTGGCATCGCTCCAACGCGCTGGTGGCGCCGGCAACCCGACTTGACGGTGCATGGATCACAACCCACGTGCTGTGCCTGATCTTGCAGGCTGCCGACATGATCGACTATCGTTTCCGCAAGGTCGCGGAGCGGCGCAAGGGGTACGAGTTCGCAACCCTCGCGGCGGACTTGCTGGTATCGAGGTCGGCAGCGGAGTTGCGGAATTCACTGGGGAGCAGAAGATGAGCCTGGGCGTCCCATCACCTCCCGACGATTTCTTCCATGTCGAACCCTGGCAGCAGTGGCGGGAGACGCTCGTCCGACTGCATGATGGAGCCGACGGCATTCAGAAGCGCCTGCTCTCCGATGCGATTGCCGACGCCGATGCCGAAATCGGTCGGATCAAACGATATCGAGCCGGGATCGGACCGTATAGGGCTGTTGCCGCCGGCTGACCGCCGTTACACCGTCGGTCCGCGCGTCAGCGGAAAGCGCTGCTTGACCTTGGCCAGCAGGCCGTCGCGGACGTGACGGTAGGCTTCCAGCATGGCGTCGCGGGTGCCGTCGACCAGGGTGGGGTCGAAGGTGTTCCAGAACTCCACGTCGCAGGCCATGGTGCGCGTCATCTCGATGGCGCGGTGCTGCGCCTCCGGCGACAGCGAGACGATCAGGTCGAAGTTGGTGTCTTCCAGATCCTCGAAGGTGCGGCAGCGGTGCTTGGACAGGTCGATGCCGATCTCCTCCATCACCGCGACGGCGAAGGGATCGACCTCGTCGCCCTCGCGGACGCCGACCGAATCCACATAGACGCGCGTGCCGTGGTAATGGCGCATCATCGCCGCCGCCATCGGCGAACGGATCATGTTGTAGGTGCAGGCGAACAAGACGCTCGTCACCGGCAGGGGGGTGAGGACCGGGGTCGCCGCCATGGCCTTGCGCCGCCCGTGTCCGTCAACCGCGGATATGCAGGACGCAGATCAGCGTGAACAGCCGGCGCGCGGTCTGCAGGTCCATCTCCACCTTGCCGGCCAGCCGTTCGCGCAGCATCTCGGACCCCTCGTTGTGCAGGCCGCGGCGGCCCATGTCGATGGCCTCGATCTGCGAGGGCGTCGACCGCTTGATGGCGGCGTAATAGCTCTCGCAGATCAGGAAGTAATCGCGGACGATCGACCGGAAGCCGGTGATCGGAAGCATCAGCCTGTCGAGTTCGCTGTTGTCCTCGCGCCGGATGTCGAAGACCAGCCGGTTGTCCTCGATCGACAGGTGCAGGTGGTACGGCCCGTCCTCCGCGAACTCGCAGGGGCAGAACTCGTTGTCTTCCAGCAGATCGAAGATGGCGACGGCGCGCTCATGCTCCACCTCGGGCTTGTGGCGGACGACACTCCGCTCGTCGAGCGTCACATGGGTGATGCGCCGCTTGCTTTTCGCCGTCGTCACGCCCCGCCTCCCCTGCTTCTTACGCTTTATAACCCGGCAGCCGCTGAGCGACGGAGCGCGCATGCGCCTCCAGCCCCTCGGCCATCGCCAGCGTCACCGCCGCCGGGCCGATGGCCCGCAGGCTTTCGGCGTCGCAGGCGACGAAGGTCGTCCGCTTCATGAAGTCCAGCACGTTGAGGCCGGAGGAGAAGCGGGCGCTGCGCGCCGTCGGCAGCACATGGTTCGGCCCGGCCACATAGTCGCCAATGGCTTCCGGCGTGTAGCGGCCGAGGAAGATGGCACCGGCATTGCGGATCCGGGCCGCCAGCGCGTCCGGATCCTCGACCGCCAGTTCCAGATGCTCCGGCGCCAGACGGTCGACCAGGGCCGGCGCATCGGCCGTCAGGTCGCCGACCAGGACGATGGCGCCATGCTCGCGCCAGCTCTCGCCGGCGATTGCCGTGCGTGGCAGCGTTTCCAGATGCTTGTCGACCGCCGCCGCGACCGCGTCGGCGAAGACGGCGTCGTCGGTGATCAGGATCGACTGGGCCGAGGTGTCGTGTTCGGCCTGCGACAGCAGGTCCATGGCGATCCAAGCCGGATCGTTGTGGCCGTCCGCCACCACCAGGATTTCCGACGGGCCGGCGATGCTGTCGATGCCGACAAGGCCGTAGACCTGCCGCTTGGCGGCGGCGACGAAGGCGTTGCCGGGGCCGACGATCTTGTCCACAGGCCGGATCGTCGCCGTGCCGTGGGCCAGCGCCGCGACCGCCTGGGCGCCGCCGATGCGGTAGATCTCGTCGATGCCGCAGCGCTTGGCGGCGGCCAGCACCAGCGGGTTGATCGCCCCGTCCGGCGTCGGCACCACCATGACGACACGCTCGACGCCCGCCACCTTGGCCGGCAGGGCGTTCATCAGCACCGACGACGGGTAGGAGGCGGTGCCGCCCGGCACATAGAGGCCGACGGCGCCGACCGGTGTCCAGCGAGCGCCCAGCCGCACGCCGGCGGCGTCGCGGTAGTCGGTGACCTCCGGGATCTGGCGGCGGTGGAACTCTTCGATCCGCGCGGCGGCGAGGTCGAGCGCCTCCAGCGTCTCGGCCGAGCATTTGGCCGTGGCGGCGTCGATTTCGTCCCGGCCGATGCGCAGGGTGTCGGCCGTCAGGGTCTGGCGGTCCCAGCGGGCGGTGTAGTCGATCAGGGCATCGTCGCCGCGCGTGCGCACCTGTTCGATCACCCCGGCGACCAGCGTCTGGACATCCTCGCTGGCCTCGCGCTTGGCGTGCAGCAGGGCCTGGAAGCCGGCGGCGAAGTCCGCGTCGCGAATATCAAGCCTGACGGGCATTCACCGCCTCCCGGAACTTGTCGATCCACTGAGAAATCTCGGCCGTCCGCGTCTTGAAGGCGGCGCGGTTGACGATCAGGCGCGAGGTGACGTCGGCGATATGCTCCACCTCCACCAGCCCGTTGGCCTTCAGCGTCGATCCGGTGGAGACCAGATCGACGATGCGGCGGCACAAGCCCAGCGTCGGGGCCAGTTCCATCGCGCCGTTCAGCTTGACGCACTCAGCCTGGACGCCGCGGGCGGCGAAGTGGCGCTTGGTAACCTCCGGATATTTGGTGGCGACGCGCACATGGCTCCACCGCGACGGATCGTCGCCCTCCATCATCTCCACCGGCTCGGCGACCGACAGGCGGCAGGCGCCGATGCCGAGGTCGAGCGGCGCGTAGATCTCCGGATAGTCGAACTCCATCAGCACATCGTTGCCCGCCACGCCCAGATGGGCGGCGCCGAAGGCGACGAAGGTCGCCACGTCGAAGGAGCGGACGCGGATGATGCTGAGGTTCGGCACATTGGTGGCGAAGCGCAGGAGCCGGCTCTTGTCGTCGTCGAAGGCCGGCTCCGGATGGATGCCGGCATGGGACAGCAGCGGGCGCAGCTCCTTCAGGATGCGGCCCTTGGGCAGGGCCAGCACCAGTTGGTCATCGACCGGTGCGGCCGTCATCGCTGCGGCAGTCACCCCTTGGGCGCTGGGATCGGCGGACAAAACACTCTCCTCGCATCGCTCGCCGGGGCGGTGTGCAGGCCCCGGATGAACCATCGACGCGATAGATAGCACATTCCGCGCGCCCGTCACCTGTCGGTGTCACGCCCCGCATCGTCCGCGTGGCCCGTTGGTCGCCGGCGGCTGCGGCACGACGGCGGCAGGTTGCCGGGATATGGTTACAATTTGACTCAGAAAATCCATCCGTAGGTGCATTGACAGGATTTATACAATTTTCGCCCATTCACTTTAAGGAACATCAAAGCAATGATTGCGTCTCTCCATCCCATTTCCCAAGGCGCCATCCGGCCGGCTATTCTGACGGCCTTGGCCCTGGCGCTCTCCGCCGCCCCCATGGCTGGCGCCCTTGCCGCCTCTTCCACCTCCTCCGGCAATTGCACCTATCCGCAGAGCGGTTCGGTGTCGCTGGCGCTCAGCTCGGGCGCATCGTCGGTTCTGAACGGGTACATGATCGACGTCGCGGTGCTCGACGCGAACAACGCGGCATCGGCCGGCGTTCAGCCGGTGATGGTCGACACCGGCTCCACCGGCCTCGCCCTGCCGTCCGGCAAGGTTCCGGCCAGCGTCTGGAACGCCTCCACCCAGACGACCCAGATCGCCTATTCCAGCTCCGGCAATTACTACGCCGGCAAGAACGTCAAGGCGGCGATCGCCCTGCCGCTGAGCGGTGGCGGCTATACCAACACCACGCCGGTCGACATCATCGCCACCAGCTGCCATTGCCAGGTGACCTCCAACCCGCCGACCAGCACCGCCACGGTGGATCCGAACAACTGCGCCAGCTATGAGGGCACCGCCCCGGTGAACGGCAAGAGCGGCACCAGCTTGGCGAACTGCGCCAAGGTCAGCGACGGCTTCGGCATGATCGGCGTCGGCTTCGACCGCGGAACATCCCCGACCACCACCAACAACCCCTTCCTGAACGTGCCGGCCGCGGCACATGCCGGCTATGTCTTCACCCAGCAGGGCATCGACATCGGCCTGACCCAGGCGAACGCCAACGGTTTCCAGACGGTTCAGCTGACCCAGGTGTCGCCGCAGCCGACGACCGGCGGCACGGTGTGGAACGGGGCAACCGCCTGTATCACGCTGAAGGATTCGAAGGGGACCGCGCTGGGCGCCCCGCTCTGCGGCAGCACGCTGGTGGATACCGGCCTGGACTACATGTTCATGGCTTTCAGCGACAGCGCCCGCCCGGCCGGTTCCGTGGACACCGTCACCGTGAACGTGCCCCAGCCCGGCGGCGGAACCAAGCCGGTGAAAGAGACGATCGTCACCCCCGGCCTGACCATGGAACTGACCGTGGCGGGCACCACGCTGAACCCGACCCTGACCGCACAGCTGAATCCGCCGAAGGTGGTGCTGCCGCTCGACCAGTCCCAGGCGACCTGGATCGAGCCGAGCAACGGCAACTTCATCAACACCGGCCGGCATTGGCTGAGCAAGGTTGACTATCTGTTCGACCAGTCCTGCGGCCAGATCGGCTTCAAGCAGCTGTCTCAGTAACCGGTACCATATCGTGCGCGGCGGTTTCCGCAGACCGCCGCGCATTTACCATTAGAAAAATGTATAAACGTGGAAAGTACACTTATTTGCGAAAAAGCCGGTTGACTGAATACCGATATCGGCAGTAGACATTATCCATCGGACGCCCCGCCGGGGCATCCCGCGGCAATTTGACTTCTGCAGCTTGCGCCGCGTCACCAAACGCTAAAGCGCCACGATACCGGTCGTGGACCTCTTCAAGAAGGAGAGACCGGAATGACATCGCGAGTTTCCGTTCCCCCATCCGTGCTTCGGACCGCTTTCCCGGCCTGCATGATGCGCCCGGGCCTGTGTTGCCGCTGACCTTGCGGCCCCAAGACACAGCGCCCATTCCGCACATCCGCCAGTCCTGAACGCATTTGCGCCGCCGTCCCGCCCCGCCCCAGTGTGCCGAGGGCCCGGCCGCGCCAGGGGGAGTCCTTCGCCATGTCCCACGCCAGCGCCTACGCCATCGAAGTCCAGGGCCGGTCCGCCGGCATCGTCGTCGCCGAGCGCGGCGGCTTCACCTTCTTCGTGTCCGACTGGGCTTTCCGCGATCTCGACCGCCGCGTCTTCCGCAATGTCGGACAGGCCCAGCGCGCTGCCCACCAGCATTACAGCCGGCTGCCCGACACCCGCCGCCGCTGAGCCCCGATAAATGCCCGCTGCCAAGAAACCCTGAGGAAAGACCCGATGAAGCGCATCCTGATGTCGGTGGCCGTCGCCGCCGGCCTGCTGACCGCCGCGACCTCTGCCTTCGCCGCTCCGCTGAAGCTGGGCGTGTCGGCCGGCCCCTATGGCGAGATCCTGGAATTCACCGCCAAGCTGGCCGCCAAGGAGGGCATCGAGGCGCAGGTGATCGAGTTCACGGACTGGAATATGCCCAATGCCGCGCTTCAGGCCGGCGACATCGACGCCAACAATTTCCAGCACCAGCCCTTCCTGGACAATCAGGTGAAGCAGCGCGGCTACGACATCGTCTCCGTCGCCAAGAGCGTCGTGGTGCCGATGGGCGTCTACAGTGCCAAGGTGAAGGCGCTGGCCGACCTGAAGCCGGGTGCGTCGGTGTCGATCCCCAACGACCCCACCAACGGCGCCCGCGCCCTGTTCCTGCTGGCCAAGGCCGGCGTGATCGGGCTGAAGGAGGGAGCCGGCCTGAACACCACCATCGCCGACGTGGTGAACCCGAAGGGCATCAAGCTGGTGGAACTGGACGCCGCCCAGCTTCCCCGCTCGCTCGACGACGTGGATGCGTCGGTCATCACCCTCAACTATGCCGTGCTGGCCGGGCTGGAGCCGAAGAAGGCGCTGGTGCTGGAGGATGACCAGTCGAAGTGGAACCTGGTCTGGGCGGTCCGCAAGGATCGCATGGAAGACCCGACGATCAAGCGCTTCATTGCGCTGTATCGTTCGCCCGAAGTGCGGCAGTTTATCGAAACGCGCTTCAACGGTTCCATCATTCCGACTTGGTGAGGGGGCTGGGGGGACGCTGGACGTCCCCTTTTGCCGAATAAAAGATGATAACGCTAACAAACATTCGCAAGACTTACGCCGCCCGCGGCGGCGGGGCTCCGGTCCACGCGCTGGCCGACATCGACCTCTCCATCGAACGCGGCGAGGTCTTCGGGATCATTGGCCGGTCGGGTGCCGGCAAGTCCACTCTGCTGCGCACGGTCAACCTGCTGGAAAGCCCGACGGCGGGCAGCGTCACGGTGGATGGGGTGGAGATGACCACCCTGTCGGCGGCGGAACTGCGGCAGGCCCGCCATTCCATCGGCATGATCTTCCAGCACTTCAATCTGCTGTCCTCGCGCACCGTCTTCGACAATGTGGCGCTGCCGCTGGAACTGGCGGGCATGGCCAAGGCGGAGATCGGCCGGACGGTGGAGCCGCTGCTCGACCTCGTCGGGCTGGCCGACAAGCGCAACCGTTATCCGGCGGAGCTGTCGGGCGGGCAGAAGCAGCGCGTCGGCATCGCCCGCGCTCTCGCCAGCAAGCCGAAGGTGCTGCTGTCGGACGAGGCGACCTCCGCGCTCGACCCGGAAACGACGACGCAGATCCTGCATCTGCTGGGCGACATCAACCGGCGGCTCGGCCTGACCATCGTGCTGATCACCCATGAGATCGCCGTCATCAAGGAGATCTGCCACAAGGTGGCGGTGATGGAAGGCGGCCGGGTGATCGAGCAGGGGCCGGTCTTCGACATCTTCGCCCATCCCAAGCACCCCACCACCCGCAGCTTCGTCGATCCCGTAATCAACCGCGGGATTCCCGACAGCCTGCGCGACCGGCTGTCGCCCCAGCCCGGCCTGGGGAGCAACCCGGTGCTGCGCATCACCTTCACCGGCGAGAAGGCGACCACCCCGGTCATCAGCGCCATCAGCCGCCACTTGAACCTGGACCTGAACATCTGGCACGGCCAGATCGACGAGATCCAGGGCGCCCCCTTCGGCACGCTGGTGGTGGAGGCGCTGGGCGACACGGCCAAGGTCGATGCCGCCATCGCACTGGTGAAAGAGAACAATCTGGGCGTCGAGGTGTTGGGCCATGCTCTCCCCGCAAATCATTGACCTGCTGATCAAGGGGCTGATCGACACGCTGCACATGGTGGCGGTGTCGGGCGCCATCGGGACGCTGATCGGGCTTCCCATCGGCGTGATGCTGGCCGTCACCGGGCGGGGCGAACTGCTGCAGAACTTCGCCTTCAACAAGGTGATGGGGGCGGTGGTGAACATGACCCGCTCCACCCCCTTCATCATCCTGGTGGTGGCGATCATCCCCTTCACCCGGCTGATCGCCGGAACCTCCATCGGCACCAACGCGGCCATCGTGCCGCTGACCGTCGCCGCCGCCCCCTTCATCGCCCGTGTGGTGGAGAATGCGGTGCGCGAGGTCGACCGCGGCCTGGTCGAGGCGGCGCAGGCGATGGGCGCCACGCCCTTCCAGATCATCCGCAAGGTTCTGCTGCCGGAAGCCCTGCCGGGCATCGTCGCCGGCCTGACCCTGTCGGCGGTCAGCCTGATCGGCTATTCCGCCATGGTCGGCGCGGTCGGCGGCGGCGGCCTGGGCGACCTCGGCATCCGCTACGGCTACCAGCGCTTCCTGCCGGAGGTGATGCTGGCGGTGGTGATCGTGCTGATCGTGCTGGTGCAGATTGTGCAGTCGACGGGCGACCTGATTGCCCGCCGGGTCAACAAGCGTAATTTGAAATCCTGACCCTGAAATCCTGGCCCTGAAATCCTGATTCAAAAAACCCGAGGAGTGTTCGAGATGCTGCGCTTCCGTTCGCTGGCTTCCCTGCTGGCCGGCGCCGCCACCATGGCCATCGCCTTCGGTGCTTCCGCCGAGACCATCAAGGTCGGCGTCACCGCCGGCCCGCATGCCCAGATCCTGGAAGCGGTGAAGCCCATCGCCGCCAAGGACGGGCTGGACATCCAGATCCTGGAATTCACCGACTACGTCATCCCGAACCAGGCGCTGGCCGGCGGCGACCTTGACGCCAACAGCTTCCAGCACCAGCCCTATCTGGACAACCAGGTGAAGGACCGCGGCTTCGATCTGGTCAGCGTCGGCAAGACGGTGGTCTATCCGATCGGCATCTATTCCAAGAAGGTGAAGAGCCTGGAAGAGCTGCCGGCCGGGTCCAAGTTCGCCATCCCCAACGACCCGACCAACGGCGGCCGCGTCCTGCTGCTGCTGCAGGCCAAGGGGCTGATCAAGCTGAAGGACGGCGGCACCCTGAAGGCCTCGCCGATCGACATCGTCGAGAACCCGAAGAAGCTGGAGATCGTCGAGCTGGACGCCGCCCAGCTGCCGCGCTCGCTGGACGACGTGACCGCCGCCGCCATCAACACCAACTTCGCGCTGGAGGCCGGCATCGACCCGGTCAAGGACGCCATCGCCCGCGAGGCGGCCGACAGCCCCTATGCCAACGTCATCGTCGTGCGCAAGGCCGACAAGGACAAGCCCTGGGTCGCCAAGCTGGTGAAGTCCTACAACAGCCCCGAGGTGAAGGAGTTCATCCTCACCAAGTTCAAGAACGCCGTGGTTCCGGCATTCTGAGACTGCTGAGGGCACGTCCGGCGGCGCCCAGCGCGTCGCCGAGCGTCTCGCCCGGTTTCGGGCAGACCAGCCGCATCGACGGATACCAGGGCCGGCACGCGGTGCCGAGCGCCGTCCAGTCCCCCGCCGGCCCGACCCGCCAGACCGGCACCCCAAGCGCGCCGGCCATCTCCGCCACCGACGTTCCGGCGGAGATCACCAGGTCCAGCGCCGCCGTCAGGGCGGCGGCTCCGTCGAGGTCGTTCTTCAGGTCGAGCGGCGGGCGGTGGATGGTGATGCCGAAACGCTGTTCGGCGTCGGCGAGTTCGGCCTCGCAGTCGTCGTATTGAAGAGTGATCAGGCGCAGGCCGGGCAGGGTGAGGATCGGCGCCCAGTCGGTCAGCGGCGCGTAGTTGGCGTCGCGCAAGGCACTGCGCAGGCCGCTACGCCAGCAGAGGCCTATGGTGAGGGGGGAGTTGGCTCCTTGTAGCGGTTGCCCCCTCCCCATCCCTCCCCCGCCTTTGGCGGTGGAGGGGGTAGGATGCTTGGCGGCGTGACTTGATTGCGAAGCGGCGGCAGTCCCCTCTCCCGCCAAAGGCGGGGGAGGGTTAGGGAGGGGGCCGTCATCGCCACCCAACTCCCCCAACCACCCCCGCCACCGCTCCATCGCCGCCTCGTCCGCGCGCAGCCAGCCGCTCCGCGCCGGAAAGCCGCCCAACCCCCAGCCCAGCCGCAGCGGCAGCGACCCCGCCGGGACGTGGCAGTCGGCATCCACCGGCTCCGCCGTCGCCGCCCGCACCAGCGCCTGCGGGAAGGAGCGCGCGAACAAATCCATTAGCCGCGGCTCGCACTCCACGATCACCCGGCCGCCCACCTGTTCCGCGCGCCCGATCAGGTCGGCGTAGCAGGCGCTGTACATCAGCTCGTCGCCCACCCCCTGTTCGCGCCAGACCAGCACCGTCTTCCCCGTCAGGTCGCCGCCGTCCCAGGCCGGGATGCGGAAGCGGCGGTCCGGCAATGCCTGTCCGGCGGCGAAGCGGGCCTCCAGCCCGGTCCATCCGGTGCCGAGTTCGCCGCGCGCCAGCGCCGCATAGCCACGGTTGAAGGCGGCAAGCGTCAGGCTCGGGTCGTCCTCCACCGCCTGCCGATAGGCCGCATCGGCCTCCTCCGGCCGGCCGGCGGCGTGCAGGGCGTTGCCCAGATTGTAGCGCCATTCCGCCCGCGTGGACTCCAGCGCCAGCGCCCGGCTCCAGCCCTTCAGCGCGGCATCCAACCGGCCTTGGCGCTGCCGCAGGTCGGCCAGACCGGCCCAGCCGGCGCCGATGCCGGGAGTCAGCAGGATCACCCGCCACCATGCCAGCCCCGCCGCGGCGCCGTCGCCCGCCCGTTCCAGCGCCAGGGCGAGGTTGCCGATCGTACCGAGGTCGCCCGGACGGCCCTGGAGTGCCAGACGCAGATGCCCCACCGCCTCCGCTGGGCGGTCGAGCGCCAGCGCCGCCAGCCCGAGATTGCCGACCGCCGACGGGTCGCCGGGCCGCAGGCGCAAGGCTCGCTCCGCCGCGCGATCCGCCTCGGTGGCACGCGCGGCGTCGCGGAGCGCCTCGGCCGACAGGGCGGTCCAGGCCTCCGCCAAAGCGGGATCAAGGACGAGCGCCCGCCGGAAGAACGGCACGCCGTCGCGGCCCATCGCCTGCCGGGCGAGTCCGGCATTGGCCCACAGCCCGGCATGGAAGGGGGCAAGGCGCAGCGCCGCCTCGGTCGCCTCCGCCGCCTCGACCGCCGCGCCGCGGGTCAGGCGGAGGGCGCCGAGATTGCCGAGCGCCTCCACATCCTCGGGGGCGAGGGACGCGGCGGCCTGCCAGTCGGCCTCGGCCTCCGCCATAGCGCCAATCTCCTGGTGGGCCAGTGCGCGGCGCTTGTGGCGGCCGGCACTCGGCTCCGCGGTGATGGCGCGGGTCAGCAGGGTGACGGCGATGTCGGGACGGCCGGCCTGATGGCCGAGCAGGCCGTAGCCTTCCAGCGCCGCGGGCACCTCGCCTCCCTGGTCGAGGATGCGCTGATAGGCTTTCTCCGCCTCCGGCCAGCGGCCGGACTCGTGCAGGTCCCGCGCCTCCGCCAGCCAGTCGGCGATGGGCAAGGCGGGCGCCAGACGGCGCAGTTCCGCCGCCATGCGCACCAGCACGTCCGCCAGCCCTTCGCCGGGCCGCGCGCTCCACAGCCGCATCGATGGGAACCAGGGCCGCACCGCGCTGCCCAGCGCCGTCCAGTCGCCGGCAGGGCCGAAGCGCCAGACCGGCACGCCGAGCGCGCCGGCCATCTCGCCGACCGAACTCGCCACCGTCACCACGAGGTCGAGCCCGGCGATCAGCGCGGCGACACTCTCCAGGTCATTCTTGAGGTCGGTATCCGGCCAGCGGTGGATGCGCAGGCCGAGGCGCTCCTCGGTCGCGGCGATCTCCGCCTCGCGCTCGTCATATTGCAGGGTGACCGGGATCAGGCCGGGCAGGGTCAGCAGCGGCGCCCAGTCGGCGAGCGTCGTGTAGGCGGCCTTGCGCTCCCCCAGCATGTTCTGGCTGCCCCAGCAGATGCCGACGCGCAGGCCCGGCCCCAGCGCCGCCAGCCGGTCGCGCCAGTCCGCCAGCCGGGCCGGGTCGGGCGCCAGCCAGGACCGCCGGTCGGGAAAGGCGGACAGCGTCGGCCGCAGCAGCCGGGGCAACGATCCCATCGCCAGATGCCTGTCGGCATTGATCGGGGCGTCGGTGGGGTCGGTCGTCTCCGCCCGCACCGTGAGGCCGGGCAGGGCGCGGCCGACCAGCCCGGTCAGCCGGGCATCGACCTCCACCACCAGGTTGTCCGGACCGATCCCGGCGGCGAGGTCGGGCAGGGCGGTGCCGAACATCAGTTCGTCGCCCAGCCCCTGTTCGCGCCAGACCAGCAGGCGCCCGCCCGCGGCACCGTCCCAGGGCGGCAGCGTGAAGCTGCGTCCGGCCGAAACGCGGCGGGAGGCGAAGCGCGCCTCATACTCGTCCCACCCCTCCGCCAGCCGGCCCTGGCCGAGCAGCCGCAGGGCGAGATTCCAGCGCGCCAGCGCGAAACCGGGAGACAGGGCGAGCGCTTGGCCGTAAAGCGCTTCCGCCTCCCCGCCGCGGCCCTGGGCCTCACGCAGCAGGGCGAGGTTCACCATGGTTTCGGCATCGCCGGGGGCAAGGCGCAGCGCCTCCCGATGCGCGGCCTCAGCCTCCCCGATGCGGCCGGTCTCCTTCAGTACGACGCCGAGGTTGGTTAGCGCCGTGGCATGGCCGGGATCAAGCCGCAGGGCGTGGCGCAGCGCCGTCTCCGCCTCGCCATACTCGTCCCGCGCCCGCAGCAGCGTGCCGAGATTGGCCCAAGCCTCGGCATAGCCGGCGTCGAGGTCGAGCGCGCGGCGGTAATGGACGGCGGCATCATCCAGCCGGTCCTGCTCCTGCAACGCGCTGCCCAGGCTGTTGTGCGCCTGCGGATAGGCCTCGCGCAGGGCGAGCGCCCGGCGGTATTCCGCCTCCGCTTCACCCAGCCGGCCGAGCGCGTGTAGGGCGAGGCCGAGGTTGGCGTGCTGCTCCGCCATCCGGGGGCGCCGCGCGATGGCCTGGCCGATCAGCCGGACCGCTTCGGCATCTTCCCTGCGCTGGTGGTGCAGCACGCCCAGCAGGTGCAGCGCATCGGGGTTGCCGCGGTCGGTCGCCAGCATCGCGCGGTAGGCCCGTTCCGCCCCATCCAGGTCGCCGGCGCGGTGATGGCCCAGCGCTTGGCCCAACAGGGCGGCCAGTTCGGCGGCGGATGATGATGACGGCATGGAACGGGGGCCGGATCGAAGGAAGCGGTCCGTCTCGATAGCATGAGTCGGCCGGCCGCCGCGCCCGCAAAATCCCGACGCCTATTCCCGGCTGCGATCAAGGGGACTGGCGTGACGACATTCATTCTGTATACTTGCGCACAATTCGGCTCTGCCGGTCGAGCTCTATCCAAAAGGCCTATATCTTGGGTAAGACTGTAATCATTGTCGACGATAGCAAGCTTTCGCGCATGCATGTGCGGGCGATGGTCTTGCGCAACAAGCCGGACTGGTCGGTCGTCGAGGCGGCGAACGGCGATGAACTCTTCAAGACGCTTCAGGACACGCCTGTGGATGTTGCGATCATCGATTACAACATGCCCGGCGACAATGGCGTGGAGAGCGCGGCCAAGCTGCGCCAGAGCCACCCGAACGTCCATGTCGCCATCATCACCGCCAACGCGCAGGACGCGGTGGTTTCCGGCATCCGGGCGGTCGGCGCCGCCTTCATGCCCAAGCCGCTGGAGGAGGAGCAGGTCGCCCGCTTCCTGAACTCCACCGCCCTGCCGCCCCGCCGTCCCTCCCAGGCCGCACCGGAGTGACCGCCGCCCCCATGCTGAGCGAGCTGGAGCGCGATGCCCTGGCCGAACTGGGCAACATCGGGATCGGCAAGGCATCGACCGCGCTCGGCCGCATGCTGGGCGGTCTGGTGACGCTGTCGGTGCCGTCGGTGGAGATGGTGCCGCCGGAGGAGGTGGCCGGGCTGCTGGACCGGGCGCTGACACCGCCGCTGGTGGGCGTTTCGGAAAGGCTGGACGGCCTGTTCGCCGGCTGCGCCCTGCTGGTCTTCCCGCAGGCCGGCAGCCTGCCGCTGGTGCGCGCGGCCCTGCCCCCGGGCGTTCCGCCGGACGACGTTCCCGAACTTGAGGACGAAGTCCTGGCGGAACTGGGCAACGTCGTTCTGAACAGCGCGCTGGCGCTGGTCGCCAACCTGCTGGGCGAGCCGGTGGACACCGGCCTGCCCGTGGTGATCCGCGGCAGCGGGGCGGAGATCCTGCGCAGCTGCGCCGTGGTGGCGCCGGCCATCGTGGCGGAGGCCGGTGCGGCCCAGTCCGGTTTGGGGGCTGCTGCGGTGCTCTTCCACATCGATCTGCACACCAGCCTGCCGGACGGCGATGGGGACGGGGCCTCGGTCGGGGCCTCGGTCGGGGTCGGTGGGCGGGTGGTCCTGCTGCTCGATTCTGGCTCGGCGGGCACGCTGCAGGCCACGCTCGGCCGCTATATCGGGCGGATGGTGACGTAAGAGCATCAAGAAGAACCGGCGCAGAAGAATCGGCCAACAAGAACCGGCCAAGAAGAACCGACTGGAAAGGCGGGGAAGGACAATGACACTCATCAAGAAGACCAGGATAGACACGGCACGCACGGCCCGGAACAAGGACGGCGGTGCCGATGCCGGTCCGGATGGGGGCGCAGTCGAAACCGCCGAAGCGGCCGCCGTCCCGACCATGAAAGCCGCTTCGCCGGAAGGTGCCGGTCCGAACGCTCCGCAGCGCCGCCGGGCGCGTGCCGACTCGCGCCGCCGGCAGGCCGCCAGCGGCATCGCCGCCGCCTCAACCGAACTGGCGAGCGGCGTCACCCAGGCGGCCTCCGCCGCCGAGGAACTGCGCCGGGCGATGGAGCAGATCGCCGCCGGGGCCGAGGAGTCGGCCGGCGCCACCCAGCAGTCGCAGCGCATGATCGGCCGCGCGTCGGAACTGCTGGCTCGCTCGCGCGCCACCGCCGAGCAGGCGGTGCTGCGGGTCGAGGCGCTGCAGGGCACGCTGAAGGACGTCAGCGGCCAGATCCTGTCCTCCATCGACGGCATCGTCCGCGCCGCCGAACGGCAGGAGGCCTCGGTCCGGCTGGTGCGCGACCTGGAGGCCCAGGCGCGCGAGATCGGCGCCATCGTGCAGAGCGTGGCCGCCATCGCCGACCAGACCAACCTGCTGGCCCTGAACGCCGCCATCGAGGCCGCGCGGGCGGGGGAGGCCGGCAAGGGCTTCGCCGTCGTCGCCGACGAGGTCCAGGCGCTGGCCGAACGGTCCGAACGCAGCGCCAACGACATCCAGGGGATGGTCGGCGAGATCCAGGAGGCGGTGGCCGCCATCGCCGCCGGCATCGTCGCCTCGTCCGATGCCGCCAAGGCCGAGGTGGAGCGCGGGCGCACCATCGTTAAGCAGTTGGAAGGCGTGCGGTCGGACATGACCGCGCTGGTGCAGGGCGCGCAGGAGACGATCCGCGCCGCCGTGGAGGCCGATCAGGCCGCGCGCGAAGCCCTGCGCGGGGCGGAAACCATCGCCGCCAGCGCCGAGGAGCAGTCCGCCGCCGCCGAGGAGGCCCTGAAGACCGCGGGCGAGCAGGCCGTCGCCCTGAACCAGAGCCAGCGCGCCGCAGGCCAGCTGTCGGAACTGGCCGAGGATCTGGAGGGCACCGCCGACCTTGCCGCCACCGCCGACGAGCTGGCCTCGGCCGCGGAGGAGCTGTCTGCCGCCATCGAGGAGATCAACCGCGCCGCCGCCCAGATCATGACGGCGATCGGCCAGATCTCCGGCGGCGCCCAGTCGCAGAGCGCCGCCACCCACCAGCTCGCCTCCGCCATCGCGGAGATCGACGCGGCGGCGACGCTGGCCGCCGGCCGGGCGCAGGACTCGGTCGAGCGCTGCTCCTCGATGGAAGCCCTGCTGGGCGAGACCCGCGACACCATCGGCCGGCTGGCCGACGGCATGCTGGAGGCGGTGGACTCGTCCCGCCGGGCCGGCGAGCGGCTGGACGCGCTGGAGCGGATCGGCCGGCGCATCGACAAGGTGGTCGACGCCATCGCCACCGTCGCCATCCAGACCGGCATGCTGGCGGTCAGCGGCTCCATCGAGGCGGCGCGGGCGGGCGAGTTCGGCCGCGGCTTCACCGTGGTCAGCGGCGACATCCGCAAGCTGGCCGGCGACAGCGCCGAGAGCGCCGAGCGGGTCAAGGACATCGTCCGCAACATCCAGGATCAGATGCTGCGGGTGCGCCGCGACATCGACGACGTCTCGGCAACCGCGCTGGCGGAAACCGCGCGCCACCGCGCCTTCGGCGTCACCCTGACCGCCGGCGCGCAGGAGCTGCGGGTGGTCACCGCCGGCAGCCGCGAGATCCTGGACGCCGCCGCGGAGACCACCGTTGCCCTGCGCGAGACCCGCACCGGGGTGGAGCAGGTGGCCACCGCCGCCGCCGCCGCCAACCTTTCCGCGACCGAGGCGGCCAAGGCCGCCCGCGAGCAGGCCAAGGGGGCGGAGGAGCTGGCGTCGGCGATCGAGGAGATCGCGGCGATGGCCGACAGCCTGCTCGGCGCGGTTTGATCGCCGTGGCGACGGAAGCCGCAGCCGGAGGGGCATCCGGCGGGGCATCCGACGGTGGCGGGGCGGGCAGCCTCGCCTTCGTCACCATGACGGTCGGCGACCTGCGCCTCGCCCTGCCGATGTCGTCCGTGCATGCGGTGATCCGTCCGCCGGAGCTGGTGCGCATCCCGCTGGGCCCGCCGGGGCTGGAGGGGCTGGCGCATTGGCATGGCGACGCGGTGCCGGTGCTGGACCTCGCGATGGCGCTCGGACGGGACGGCGGATCGCCCGACACGCGCGAGACCCGCGTGGTGCTGGTCGGGCATCGCGGCCAGCCGGTCGGCCTGCGGGTGGACGCCATGGCCGGCATCCTGCGCAGCGATCCCGGCCGCATCGACCCGGTGGCCGCCGAGGATGGCGGGCTCGACCCCGCCATGCTGGACGGCCTGCTGCGCGACGGCCCGGCCACCATCCTGAAGCCGGACGTCCTGATCGACCGGCAGTTCGGCGACTTGGGCGAGACCGACCGGGCGGCGACCGCGGGCGGGCTGATCGGCGGTTTCGGTCGGTTCGCAGGCCCGGGCAATGACCGGAGCGCCGGCGGCAAGGCCGCGGGCGGAATCGACCGGCTGGCGCTGCTGGTCTTCGAAGTCGCCGGGCAGGAATTCGCCCTGCCGGTGGAGCGCGTGCGCGAAGTGCTGCCGGCCCCGCGCGAGATCGCCCGCATGGCGCGGTCCAGGGCGCATCTGCTGGGGGTGATGTCGGTGCGCGACCGGCTGCTGCCGCTGGTGGGCCTGCGCGCGCTGTTCGGGCTGGACGGCGTTCGGGAACAGGAGGCTGGGGGGCAGGCGGCCGGGGGACAAGCGCTCGGACGACGGGTGGTCGTGGTGCGGCCCGGCCAGGGGCAGGCCCCGGTCGGCGTCCTGGTGGACGAGGTGCGGGAGATCCTGCGGCTCGACCCCGCGCAGATCGACCCGGTTCCGCCCTTTCTCGCCCGCGAACCGGAGTTCGAGGATTTGGACGGCATCGCACGTGCGGATGGCGGGCGGCGGCTGGTCTCCGTGCTGTCGGCCGGGCGGCTGTTCCGGCATGGCGCGGCGATCGGCGCGGATGGGGAGAGGGACGGCATGGAACCGGCAAGGCCCGCGGATGCGGGCAGCACGGGCGGCATGGCGGAGCGTTTCGTCGTCTTCAGCCTCGCCGGGGCGGAATACGGCCTGCCCGTCGCAGCCGTGCGCGAGGTGCTGCGCCGGCCCGACAGCATCACGCCCCTGCCCAACGCCCCCGATTTCGTCAGCGGCGTGCTGACGCTGCGCGGCGAGGTGCTGCCGCTGATCGACCAGCGCCGGTTGCTGCATCTGCCGGCGGCGGGCGGGGCCGCTCCCGGACTCGCGCGTGGCCGGGTTGTGGTGGTTGGCCGTGATGGGGCCGATGCCGCGCGGGTCGGGCTGCTGGTCGACGGGCTGTCCGGACTGGTGACGATCCCGGCGGAGCGGATCGGTCCGGCTCCGGCGGTGTCGGCGGCGCAGCGCCGTCTGATCCGCCGGGTCGCGACCCTGGTGCCCCGCGAACCGGAATTGGCGGGGCAGGGTGCCGGCGGCGGCGCGCGCCTGATCCTGCTGATGGATGCGGAAAGCCTGCTCGACATGGACCGGCTGGCCGGCCTGCTCGTTACCCAGCAGTGACGGCTCGATGGGGGACGGCGTGCTGACGGTGCTGGTGGTGGACGATTCCGCGTTGATGCGCCGGCGCATCGCGGAGCTGCTGAGCGAGGCCGGCTTCCGGGTGGAGACCGCCGCGACGGGGGAGGAAGCCCTGGCGCGCCTGCCGGCCGTCGATCCGGACGTGGTGACGCTCGACGTGACCATGCCCGGCATGGACGGGCTGGCCTGCCTCGCCCGCATCATGGTGGAGCATCCGAAGCCGGTGGTCATGGTCTCCGCCCTCACCGGCGCCGGCGCGGAGGAAACGCTGGAGGCGCTGCGGCTGGGAGCGGTGGAGGCGGTGCAGAAGCCGGCCGCCGGTGCCATCGGCCGCATCGGCGAGGAGCTGGTGGAGACGGTGCGCGCCGCCGCGTCGTCGCGCCCGCGCCGGGTGCATGGCCTGCGCGAGCGGCTGCGGCTGGCCCGCGCCCGCATCGCCGGGGAGGATTTCGTCGCGCCCCCATCACTTCCCGCTCCGCTGCCGGCTCCGCCCACGGGAAAGACCGCTGCGGGCGCGGAGGGAGACGGGGTGGTGCTGGTCGGCGTGTCCACCGGCGGACCCAGCACGCTGGAGGACATCCTGCCCCTGCTGCCGCCCGACTTCCCCTGGCCGGTGGTGGTGGCCCAGCATATGCCGGCCGCCTTCACCGCGACGCTGGCGCGCCGGCTGGACGAGATGTGCGCCCTGCGCGTGCTGGAGGTGGAGCGGGCGACGGTGCTGGAGCCGGGCATGGTCTGCATCGCCCGCGGCGGCGCCGATGTGGAGCTGGCGCGGCGCGGCGGGCGGCTGCAGGCGGTCTGCGTGCCCGCGGCGGCCGACCGGCCCTGGCACCCCAATGCCGACAGGCTGGTGACCAGCGCCATGCGGCTGCTGCCGGCGGACCGGCTGGTCGGGGTGCTGCTGACCGGCATGGGCAACGACGGCGCCGCCTCGATGGCGGAGCTGCACGCCCGCGGCGGACGGACCATCGCGGAGTCGGAGGACAGCGCCGTCGTCTTCGGCATGCCGCAGGATTTGATCCGGCGGGGCGGTGCCGGCATCGTGCTGCCGTCGGACCGCATCGCCGGCCAGCTGATCCGCTGGCTGGCGCCCGCCCAGCGGCGGGCCGGCGGGCATTAGGGAGGACGCCATGGGACTGGTGAAGAAGAAGGCCGGCGCCGCGCCATCCGGTCCTCCGGCACCCGACGCGCAAGCCGATCGGATGGCCGATCCGCTGGCGGCGCTGGAGGATGCCGACGCATCGGTCCGCCGCGACGCTGCCCACGGACTCGGCCATACGGCCACTCCGGGGGCCGTCGCGGCGCTCGCCCGCCGGCTGGAGGCGGAGGGCGATGCCGGCGTGCGGGAGGCGATCCTCACGTCGCTCGCCCGCATCGCGACGGACGAGGCGGCGGCGGCGCTGCTCCCCTTCCTCGACCGCGAGGACGCGGCCCTGCGCAACGGCGTGCTGGAAAGCCTGCAGCAGATGCCGGCGGAGGTCGCCGCTCCGGCCCTGCTGCCGCTGCTCGGCCATGCCGACCCCGACCTGCGCATCTTCGCGGTGCAGGGGCTGGGCGGCCTTGCCCATCCCGGCCGGGCGGACTGGCTGGCCGCGGTGATGGAGCGCGACGCCGACGTCAATGTCGGCCTCGCCGCGGTGGAGGCGCTGGCCGAAGCCGGCAGCCCGGAGGCGCTGTCCAGCCTGGAGACCCTGGCCCGGCGCTTCCCCGACGATCCCTTCGTCGCCTTCGCCGTCGATGCCGCCCGCTCCAGCTTCCGAGGCGGGTGAGCGCGTGAGGGAGAGCGAACCGGACGGCCTGTCGCCGGAGGACTATGCGACCCTGTGCGATTTCCTGCGGGATCGCACCGGCCTGTCCTTCACCGAGGCCAAGCGCTATTTCGTCGACCGCCGCGTCGCCGCCCGTATGCAGGCGGTCGGCGCGACGGGCCTGCGCGCCTACCTGAACCTGCTGCGCTTCCAAGCGTCGGGGGAGGAGCTGCAGCGGCTCGTCAACCTGATGACGGTGAACGAAACCTATTTCTTCCGCGAGAAGTACCAGTTCGACTGCCTGGTGAACTCCGTCCTGGACGAGCTGGTGCGGGACAAGCCGAAGGGATCGCGGCTGCGCATCTGGTCGGCCGGCTGCGCCACGGGGGAGGAGCCCTATTCCATCGCCATCATGCTGCTGGAGAACTGGCGGCGGGTTGACGATTACGAGATCGAGCTGCTGGCGTCGGACATCGACAGCGCCGTGCTGGAACGGGCGCGCGAGGGCATCTATGACGAGCGCGCCCTGCAGGGGCTGCCGGCCCATCTGCGCGCCAAGTATTTCCAGCCCATGCGCGGGACGGCCGAGGCCGGAGGGCCGCGCTGGCGGATCATCGAGGACTTGCGGGAGTCCGTCGATTTTTCCCTGGTCAACATCGCCGACCCGCAGCAGGTGCGTGGATTCCGCGGGATCGACGTGATCTTTTGCCGCAACCTGCTGATCTATTTCGACGACCTTGGCCGACGGGAGGCGGCGAGCATGTTCCACGATGCCCTGGCGCCGGGCGGCTTCATCTGCCTCGGCCATTCGGAAAGCATGAGCCGCATGTCCTCGCTGTTCGTTCCGCGCCGCTTCCCCGACGCGATCCTCTACCAGAAGCCCGTGGACGGAGGTGCGCCATGACGGATGGACCGCGCATCCTGGTGGTGGACGACGCCGTGACCGTCCGCGCCTTCAGCCGCCGCGTGCTGGAGGCCGACGGCTTCGTGGTGGACGAGGCGGTGAACGGCATCGAGGGGCTGGAACGGGCGATGGCCGACCCGCCCGATCTGGTTATCGTCGACGTCAACATGCGCAAGATGGACGGCTACACCATGCTGCGCGTCCTGCGCCGCGACCCGGCGTTGCGCAACGTGCCCGCCATCATGATCAGCACCGAATCCAAGGACAGCGACCGCGAACAGGCGCTGCTGGCCGGGGCCAACTGGTACATCGTGAAGCCGCCGCGGCCGGAGATGCTGGTGGAGGCGGCACGGCTGCTGACCGGCCGTCCCACGGGACCGGAGGGGGCGCCATGAGCGAGCTGTTCGACCAGTTCATCGTCGAGGCGCAGGACCTGCTGGAGACCGCGGGCGGCGCGCTGCTGGCGCTGGAGCGCGACCCGGCCGACCGCGCGTCGGTGGACGAGCTGTTCCGCGCCTTCCACACGCTGAAGGGGGCGAGCGCCCTGTTCGAGATGGCGCCCTTCACCCGGCTGGTCCATGCCGGGGAGGACACGCTGTCGCTTCTGCGCGACGGCCGGCGCGCCATGACGCCGGACTTGGCCGACCCGCTGTTCCGCGTGCTCGACCAGTGCGCCCGCTGGGTGGCGGCGCTGGAGACTGCCGGCACGCTGCCCGACGACGCACCCTCCGCAGCCGAAGCGCTGGTCCGCGGGCTTGCGGGGGAGGGGGCAGCGGAGAATACGGCCGCCGTCGGTGGGGAGACCGGGACATTCCCCTGGCTGGTGGCGCTGACGGGGGAGGAGAGGGTGGCGGCGGGCGAGGGGCGGCTGACCGCCATCGACTACCGGCCCGATCCGGAGTGCTTCTTCATCGGCGACGACCCGCTGGCGCTGTTCCGCCGGGTGCCCGACCTGCGGCTGCTGCGCATTGAGCCGGCCGAACCGCTGCCGGCACCGGCGGAGATGGACCCTTACCGTTGCGTCCTGCGCTTCCACGCGCTGAGCGGTGCCGAGCCGGAGGCGGTGCGGTCGGCCTTCCGCAGCGTGCCCGATCAAGTGCACATCGCCGCCGTCACGCTGAAGCCGGCCGAAAAGCCGGCCGTGACTCCCATTGCCGTGGCCCCACCGGATTCGCTGGCAGCGCGCATGCTGGAGGAGCAGGGGCGGATTCTGGAGTTGCCCGGCAGCGTCGTGGAGCGCGACTCCCGCCGCGCCGCGGTGGCGCGGGCGGTCGCCGCGATCCTGGCATCGCTCGGGCGTCCGGCCGACCGGCGCATGATCGAGGCCGCCTGTGCCGATGCCGGCACGCTGCACCGCTTCCTCGCCGAAGGTCCGGCCCGTCCCGCGACGCCCGAGGCGCCGCCGGCAGCCATCCCCGCCGCCCGCCGCGCCCTGCGGGTCGAACCGGAACGGATGGACGCGCTGATGGCCCTGGTGGGCGAGCTGTCGGTGGTGAAGGGGCAGCTGGGACCGCTGCTGCGCCGTGCCGAAGACGCTGAACTGGCAGCGGAGTTGCGGCGCGATCTGAAGGGCTTTTCCGCCCGGCTGGACACGCTGGTCGGCGATTTGCGCCATGCGGCGTTGCGCCTGCGGCTGCTGCCGCTGGCCCGTGTCTTCGATCCGCTGCCGCGGCTGGTGCGGGACACCGCCCGCCGGCTGGACAAGACGGTGGAGCTGGTGCTGGAGGGGGCCGAGACGGAGGCCGACAAGGACATCCTCGATGTGCTGGGCGAGCCGCTGCTGCATCTGGTGCGCAACGCCCTGGACCACGGCATCGAGCCGCCGGACCGCCGCACGGCCGCCGGCAAGCCGCCCGGCGGCACCCTGCGGGTCGGCGCCTTCCAGGACAAGGGCGGGGTGGTGGTGGAGGTGTCGGACGACGGCGCCGGCATCGATCCTGCGGCGATGCGCCGTGCCGCCGTCGCCAAGGGGCTGCTGGTGCCCGACGCTGCCGCGGCGCTGTCGGACGCCGACGCGGTGCGGCTGGTCTTCTCCCCCGGCTTCAGCACCGCAGGCACCGTCTCCGACCTGTCGGGCCGCGGCGTCGGCATGGATGCGGTGCGGGCGGCGGTCGAACGGGCCGGCGGCCGGGTGGAGATCGCGTCGACCCCCGGAACCGGAACGCGGGTGCGGCTGTCCCTGCCGCTGACGCTCAGCATCACCCGCGTGGTGGTGGTGGAGGTGGCGGGCGCGCTCTACGGCATTCCCGTGGCACTGGTCGGCGGTATCCAGCGGGTGCCGCGCGCCGCCATCCGCGCGGTCAAGCGGGCGGAGAGCGTGGTGCTGCGCGACCGGGTGGTGCCGCTGGTCCGGCTGCGCCGCCTGCTGGGCCAGCCGGAGGACGGCCGCGTCCGCGAGGCGGATTGCGTGGTTCTGGCCGAACTGGGCGACGGCCCGGTCGCGGTCGCGGTCGACGATGTCGGCGAGCGTGCCGACGTGGTGTTGCGCCCGATGACCGGCGTGCTGCGCAGCCTGCGCGGCTATGCCGGCACCGCCGTGCTGGGCGACGGCCGCCTGATCCTGGTGCTCGATTTGCGGGAGCTGCTGTGATGCCGGTCCGGTTCGACGCCGACCTCGCCCGGTTCGAGGCCGCCTGCACGGCGGAAGAGGCGCTGCCGCTCGCCGAATGGCTGGAGACGGCGGCAGAGCCGCGGGTGGATTTGTCCGCCTGCACCGAACTGCACACCGCCCTGCTGCAATTGCTGCTGGCGGCAAGGCCGGCGCTGGCGGCAGCGCCGGAGGATGCCTTTCTGGCCCGCTGGGTCGGGCCGCTCCTGGCGAAGGCCGGGTGAGGCCCGCTTACCGCTCCACCGCCGTCGGGACGTTCAGGGCGTTGCGCTTCGCCACCGCCTCATAGACCGGCGGGAAGGCCGGGCGGTTGACGTAGCGGCCGGCGCCGCGCACGGCGCGGCTTTCGCCCAGCGCGTGGACGATGCGGCCCTGGCTCAGCGTGTAGGCCGGGGTGCCGGTGACGGTCATGCCTTCGAAGATGTTCAGGCCGACCTTCTGCATCTGGGTCTTGGCCGAGATGGTCTTGGTCGCCTTCGGGTCCCACACCACCAGATCGGCGTCGGCCCCGACGCTGACCGAGCCCTTGCGCGGGTAGAGATTGAAGATCTTGGCGGCATTGGCGGAGGTGACGGCAACGAACTCGTTCATCGTCAGCCGGCCGGTGTTGACGCCGTGCGTCCACAGCGCGGTCATGCGGTCCTCGATGCCGGCCGTGCCGTTCGGAATCTTGGTGAAGTCGTTGCGGCCCATCGCCTTCTGCTCGGCGCAGAAGCAGCAATGGTCGGTGGCGGTGGTGTGCAGGTGCCCGGCCTGAAGGCCGCGCCACAGCGCGTCCTGGTGCTCCTTCGGGCGGAAGGGCGGGCTCATGACATGGCCGGCGGCGAAGTCCCAGTCGGGGTTGCGGTAGACGCTGTCGTCGATCAGCAGATGGCCGGCCAGCACCTCGCCGAACACGCGCTGGCCGCCGCTCTGGCCGCGCTCGATCGCCTCCAGCGCCTCCTTGGCGGAGACATGGACGATGTAGACCGGCACGCCGAAGACCTTCGCCACCTGGATGGCGCGGTTGGCGGCCTCGCCCTCCACCTCCGGCGGGCGGGACAAGGGATGGGCCTCCGGACCGGTCAGGCCCTGGGCCAGCAGCTTCTTCTGCAGCTGGAAGACCAGTTCGCCGTTCTCGGCATGGACGGTGGGGATGGCGCCCAACTCCAGGCAGCGCTGGAAGCTGTTCACCAGCGTCTCGTCGTCGGCCATGATGGCGTTCTTGTAGGCCATGAAGTGCTTGAAGCTGTTCACCCCATGGTCGGCGACCAGCGTGCCCATGTCCTGCCGCACGCTCTCGTCCCACCACGTCACGGCGACGTGGAAGCTGTAGTCGCCGGCCGCCTTCTCCGCCCAGCCGCGCCAGGTGTGGTAGGCCTCCATCAGGCTCTGTTTCGGGTTGGGGATGACGAAGTCGATGATCATTGTCGTGCCCCCGGCAAAGCCGGCGGCGGTGCCGCTGAAGAAATCCTCGGTCGTCACCGTGCCCATGAAGGGCAGTTCCATGTGGGTGTGCGGGTCGATGCCGCCGGGCATGACGTAGCAGCCGCCGGCATCGACCACCTCCGCCCCTGCCGGCACGTCCGGATTGTCGCCCACCGCGGTGATGATGCCGTCCTGGCAGAGGACGTCGGCGCGGCGGGTGTGCTCGGCGGTGACGACGGTACCGCCGCGGATCAGGATGGTGGACATGCTCGGGCGCTCCCTCAGAGGTTTTGTGGGACGGAGTCGGTGGGCGTTTCGGAAATCTGCGGTTCCGGCAGGCCGGCGGCGCGCAGGACCAGCCGAAGCACCTCCGCCGTCATGGCGGTGAAGTCCTGGCGGCTCAGGCTGCGGCGGCCCAGCACCTTGCGGATCTGGACGTCGAAGTCGGCGTAATGCTGGGTCACCGCCCAGATCATGAACAGGAACTGGCGGGCGTCCACCGGGGCCATGCGGCCGGCGGCGACCCAGCCGTTGATCACCGCCGCCTTGGCGTCGACCAGCGATTTCAGGTCCTCCGCCAGGAAGCGTTCGACCTGGGTCCCGCCATGCAGGATTTCGTTGGCGAAGACCTTGGAGGCATGGGGACGCGTGCGCGACGCCTCCATCTTGGCGGTGACATAGGCGGTCAGCGTCGCCGCCGGATCGGCATCGGGGGTGAAGGAGGCGATCGGCGCCAGCCACATCCGCAGGATGTTGTCGAGCACGGCGCGGTAGAGGTCCTCCTTGGTGCCGAAATAATAATGCAGGTTTGCCTTGGGCAGGCCGGCCCGCTCGGCGATGTCGGCCATGGTGGCGCCGGCACAGCCGGCCTCGGCGAAGACGCGCTCGGCCGCCTTCAGGATGCGCTCGACGTTCTCACGCCGGATGCGGCCCTGGGGCGACGTTGTATCGGTGGTGTCGGCAGCCGTTCGCGCCATCGCTTTGATAACCACTCATTCATTGCCGGGGCTAATCCCCTCTCCCCCCGCTCACGCGCAAACTTTGTTTGCGCTGACGCGACAGGCGGACCTTTGGTCCGCCGAAAGCGGGGAGAGGGTCAGGGTGAGGGGGATGCGTTGCGGGACTCTCCAAGAATCCACGCTGTGCGTCCCCCTCACCCAACCCTCTCCCCGCTTTCGGCGGACCTATGGTCCGCCTGTCGCGTCAGCGCAAACAAAGTTTGCGCGTGAGCGGGGGGGAGAGGGGCAGTTTGCTCGGCCATGGCGTTGGCTCGGTCGAGCACGGCGTGCAGCAGCACCTCGCAGCCGGCGGTCGACCATTCCGGCGTCGTCTCCTCGACCTCGTTGTGGCTGATGCCGTCGATGCAGGGGATGAAGACCATGGCCGTCGGCGCGATCTTCGACAGGTAACAGGCGTCGTGCCCGGCGCCCGATACGATGTCGCGGAAGCTGTGGCCGGTGCGCTCCACCCCCTTGCGGACGGCGGCGACGCAGGTCTCGTCGAACTTGATCGGGGCGTAGTACCAGATCTGCTGGAAATCGCTCTCCAGCCCGATCTCGCCGGCGATGCGCTCCACCTCGGCGCGCAACTCGCCGTCCATGGCGGCGAGGATGGCGTCGTCCGGGTGGCGGAAATCGACGGTGAAGAAGACGCGGCCGGGGATGACGTTGCGGCTGTTGGGGTGGATCTGCATCAGCCCGACCGTGGCGCAGGCCAGCGGGCCGTATTTCAGGCCGATGCGGTTGACCGCATCGACGACGCGGGATGCCCCCAGCAGCGCGTCCTTGCGGCGGACCATCGGGGTCGGGCCGGCATGGGCCTCCTGGCCGGTGAAGGTGATCTCGTACCAGCGCTGGCCCTGGCAATCGGTGACGACGCCGATGGTCTTGCCCTCGATCTCCAGGATCGGACCCTGTTCGATGTGGGCCTCGAAATAGGCGCCGACCTTGCGGCCGCCCACCTCCCGGTCGCCGGCATAGCCGATGCGGGCCAGCTCCTCGCCCATCGTCTTGCCGTCGAGGTCGGCGCGCGACAGGCCGTACTCCAGGTCGAACACCCCGGCGAAGACGCCGGACGAGACCATGGCCGGGGCGAAGCGCGAGCCCTCCTCGTTGGTCCAGACCGCGACCTCCACCGGGGCCTCGGTGACGTAGTTCATGTCGTTCAGGCTGCGCACCACCTCCAGCCCGGCCAGCACGCCATAGACACCGTCATATTTGCCGCCTGTCGGCTGGCTGTCGAGATGGCTGCCCATGACGACCGGAGGCAGGCTGTCGTCGCGGCCGGGGCGGCGGGCGAAGATGTTGCCCATCTTGTCGACCGACACCGTGCAGCCGGCCTCCTCGCACCAGCGCACGAACAGGTCGCGGCCCTGTTTGTCGAGGTCGGTCAGCGCCAGCCGGCACACGCCGCCCTTGGGCGTGGCGCCGATCTGCGCCATGTCCATCAGGCTCTGCCACAGGCGCGAGCCGTTCACGGCGACATTCTGCGGGGTGGACATGTTGCTCTCTCCTGAACGGAACGGCGCCCAATCCTTCTTCGGTCGGGCTGGCGCCATTTCTGTTTCGACGTCATCCCCGCGAAGGCGGGGATCCAGAGTTTCGGAAGCGGCCCCTTTGGCAAAGCCTGGATCCCCGCCTTCGCGGGGATGACGGCCGAGGGGGCGTCATTCGGCGGCTTCGGGAACGCGCATCGGGTTGCGGGCGTCGTTGGGCCAGGTGACGTAGGGCAGGTCGGTCTGCTCCGGCACCATGGTGATGCAGTCCGGCACCGGGCAGATGTGGCTGCACAGGTTGCAGCCCACGCACTCCTCGTTGACCACGGTGAAGACGCGGCGGCTCTCACCCGCGTCGATGCGGATCGCCTGGTGCGAGGTGTCCTCGCAGACGATGTGGCAGCGGCCGCAATCGATGCACAAGGCGGGGTCGATCACCGCCTTGGTCGAGAAGTTCATGTTCAGGTCGTTCCAGTTGACGACGTTGCGCACGGCACGGCCGCTCAACTCGTCCAGGGTCCGGTATCCCTTCTCGTCCATCCAGTTGGACAGGCCGCCGATCATGTCCTCGACGATCTTGAAGCCATAGGTCATGGCGGCGGTGCAGACCTGGACGTTGGTGGCGCCCAGCGCCAGGAACTCCGCCGCGTCGCGCCATGTGGTGACGCCGCCGATGCCGCTGACCGGCAGGTGCCTTGTCTCCGGATTGCGGGCGATCTCCGCCACCATGTTCAGCGCGATCGGCTTCACCGCCGGGCCGCAATAGCCGCCGTGGCTGCCCTTGCCGTCGACCACCGGCGTCGGCGCCATGGCGTCGAGATCCACTGCGACGATGGAGTTCACCGTGTTGATCAGCGAGATCGCATCGGCGCCGCCGCGCTTGGCCGCTTCCGCCGACCACAGGATGTTGGTGATGTTGGGGGTCAGCTTGACGATCACCGGCAGGTTGACGGCGTTCTTCACCCAGCGGGTGACCTGCTCCACCATCTCCGGCACCTGCCCGATGGCGGAGCCCATGCCGCGCTCGCACATGCCGTGCGGGCAGCCGAGGTTGAGTTCGAGCCCGTCCGCTGCCCCGGTCTCGGCGATGCGGCGGGCAAGGCCGGCCCAGGCCGTCTCCGTCATGGTGGCCATCAGCGAGACGACCATGGCGCGGTCGGGGAAGTCGCGCTTGACCTCCATGATCTCGCGCAGATTGACCTCCAGCGGCCGGTCGGAGATCAGCTCGATGTTGTTGAAGCCGATCATCCGGCGGTCGGTGTCGAGATGCGCGCCGTAGCGGCTGGAGACGTTGACCACCGGCGGGTCCTCGCCCAGCGTCTTCCACACCACGCCGCCCCAGCCCGCCTTGAAGGCGCGGACGACGTTGTAGGCCTTGTCGGTCGGCGGGGCCGAGGCCAGCCAGAAGGGGTTGGGGGAGCGGATGCCGGCGATGGTGCTGCGAAGATCGGCCATGATGTGGCTCCCTTTCCTCAGGCGGTCAGGTGGCTGTGGATGGCGAGCGCGGCGAGTTTGCCGTCCTGCACGGATTGGACCGTCAGATCCTCGCCCGTGCCGACGCAATCGCCGCCGGCCCAGACCTTGGCCAGCGTTGTGCGGTAGGCATCGTCGATGGCGATCTTGCCGCCGGTGACCTGCAGGCCATTCAGCGCGTCGGCCGACAGCTTCTGCCCGACCGCCTTCAGCACCATGTCGGCCTGGAGGGTGAAGGTCTCGCCGGTGCCGATCAGTTTGCCGTCGGTCAGGCGGGTGCGTTCGAAAGTGATGGTGGTGTCGCCGATCTCCTTGGGGGCGGCGAAGGTCTTGAGGACGACGCCTTCGGTCTGGGCCAACTCCTGCTCCCAGGCGGTGGCGCCCATCTGGGCGCGGCCACGGCGATAGACCAGGGTGACGTCCTCCGCGCCCAGGCGCTTGGCCTGGATGGCGGCGTCGATGGCGGTGTTGCCGCCGCCGATCACCACGACGCTGCGGCCGACGGCCGGCGGCTGGCCGGGGGGCGCCTGACGCACGCGCTCGATGAAGGCGGTGGCGTCCTCCACACCCGCACGCTCCTCGCCGGGGATGCCGAGCCGGTTGTTGGCGCCGAGGCCGAGCCCAAGGAACACCGCGTCGTAATCGGCGCGCAGGCTGTCCAGCGACAGGTCGGCGCCCAGTTTGCGGCCATGCTCCACCGTGATGCCACCGACGCCGAGGATGAAGGCCACCTCGCGCTGGGCGAAATCGTCGGCCATCTTGTAGGGGGCGAGGCCGTATTCGTTGAGGCCGCCGGACTTCGCCTTTGCCTCGAACACCGTCACCTCATGGCCGAGCGTGGCGAGGCGATGGGCGCAGGACAGGCCGGCCGGGCCGGCACCGACCACGGCCACGCGCTTGCCGGTGGCGGCGGCGCGGGCGAAGGGGTGGGCCGGCTCGCCATCGATGAGGCGGTCGGTGGCGTGGCGTTGCAGCCGGCCGATGGCGACGGGGCGGTCCTCCGCCCGGTTGCGGACGCAGGATTGTTCGCACAGCGTCTCGGTCGGGCAGACCCGGCCGCAGGTGCCGCCCATGATGTTCTCCGACAGGATCGTCGTCGCGGCACCCTTCAGGTTGCCGGTGGCGATGGAGCGGATGAAGGCCGGGATGTCGATCCCGGTCGGACAGGCCTTGATGCAGGGGGCGTCGTAACAGAACAGGCAGCGGTTGGACTCGGCCAGCGCCTGCACCGGCGTCATCGCCGGCGTCAGGTCGGCGTAGGGCGAGGGCGGACGGTCTTCAGTATCGGCAAGCGTAGCGATCAGGGTCATGGCGGATGGCTTCCCTTCGGTCGCAGAGCGGCGTGTCTACCGAAGCGTCAGCAACCCGCGTGCCAAGAGAACCAACCAGCACTGCCAAGGCACGGAGGCGGCGGAAAAGCTGACTGTTCGGTCAAGAACTGACGGTATGGACAGGCATGTTCCGATCATGCCAGCCATGCGGATTGCACGCAACTCAGCCTTTTGGAGCCTCTTTTGGCGGCGATGCGCAAGAAAATCCGTTGAGCGGCGCAGGTCGAGGACAGGAAATTGCGCCCTATCAAAGAGTTGCGTCGCAAAGGCGGTGCCTTCATTTTCGGCAGCGCGCCTATGCATCAGGGATAGGGGTGTCGCCATGTCCGCTGTCTCCAGCCTGCTGATCGACCGCACCGCCACGCCCATCGGCGAGTTGATCGTCGTCGCGGATGAAGAGGGCGCCTTGCGGGCCATCGACTGGACGGACCACGAAGACCGGCTGCACCGCCTGCTGCGACTTCATCATCGCGGCGGGTACGAATTGCGGCAGGCAGCCGATCCGGGCGGGCTGACCCGTGCGATGAATGCCTATTTCGCGGGCGAGCTTGCGGTGATCGACCGGTTGCCGGTGCGTACCGGCGGGACGCCGTTCCAGCGTGCGGTGTGGGCGGCGCTGCGCGCCATCCCCTGCGGCGGCACCGTCAGCTACCGCGAACTGGCGGCGCTGGCCGGACGTCCGGCGGCGGTGCGGGCGGCGGGGCATGCCAACGGCGCCAACCCGATCAGCATCGTGGTGCCCTGCCACCGGGTGATCGGCTCCGCCGGGGCGCTGACCGGCTATGGCGGAGGGGTGGAGCGCAAGCGCTGGCTGCTGGCCCATGAAGGTGCGGCCGTGCGGTAGGGGAGTGGTCCATACCGCTTCTGCACAGCGCACTTTGCGGCTCCGGCCCGGTTGTTGAGGGAGGAGTGCCGCGGCCGGCCCATTTTCTGACCAGTCTGCGGTGCCGTCACCCCCAGGGAAGGAAGCGTCGATGGACAACCGGAACGACCAGAACCAAGCCGGTGGGCAGGATCAGGCCCAGGGTGGAAAGGGACGCGACGATGACCGGATGCGGGACGTGATCGATCAGGCAAAGGACAAGGCCGCGGGCGATCTGTCCGGTCACGAGCAGGAGGCGCGCGAGGGCGGCGAGCGGATCAAGCGTTCCGTCGACGCCATGTCGCCCGGCAACACGCCGCAGGCCGGCGACGACCCGCAGCACCGCACCGGCAATACCGGCCACACGCCGCTGCCGGACGCCACCGGCGGCATGGGCGCCTCGCGCAAGGATCAGCAGAAATAAAAAAACGGGGGACGAGCACCGTCCCCCGTTTTTTTAAGTGCCGACGGTCAGGCGCCGAATCCGCCGTCGATGGTCTGGAACGAGCCGGTGATCATCGCGGCATGCGGGCCGGCGACGTAGGCGGTCAGTTCGGCGACCTCGTCGGCGTGGATGTGGCGCTTGATGGCCATGAACTCGCGCATGGCCGGCGCCATCGGCCCATCGGCCGGATTCATGTCGCTGTCGGTCGGACCCGGTTGGATGGCGTTCACGGTGATGCCGCGGTGGCCGAAATCGCGGGCGAGACCGCGCACCATGCTCTGCACCGCCGATTTGGTCATGCTGTAGGCGGCACCGCCGGCGAAGGGCACGCGGTCGCCGTTGACCGACCCGATGACGATGATGCGCCCGTTGTCGTTCATGCGCCGGGCCGCTTCGACCGACGCGTGGTAGGGCGCCCGGACATTGATGTCGATCATCCGGTCGACGGCGTCGGGATCGAAAGTCAGCGGATCGCCGATGATCGCCGTGCCGGCATTGACGACCAGCACGTCGAGCGCGCCGCGGTCGGCCACGGTGGCGATCAGGGCATCGCGGTCGGCGCTGTCGGTGCGGATGGCCTCCGCGCCGGTTTCGGCGGCAAGCGCGTCGGCGGCGTCCTTCGACCCGGCATAGGTGAAGGCAACCTCGGCCCCGGCCTTGGCGAAGCGGCGGACGATGGCCTTGCCGATGCCGCGGCTGCCGCCGAGGACCAGGACTTTGCGGCCGGTGAACTCACCCATGATGCGCTCCTTGAGAAAATGTAGTGAGCGCTATATAAATTCGGACAGGGGGTTTGCGCAAGGAGAAAATATAGTGGTCGCTACAGATTTGTCCCCAAAGGACTCATCCGGGGCACGCGGACGGCGGCGGTCGTTCGATGTGGACGAGGCGGTCGAGACCGCGATGAAGCTGTTCCATGCGCGCGGCTACGACGCCGTGGGCGTCGCCGAGCTGGGGGCGGAGCTGGGGATCAAGCCGCCGAGCTTCTATGCGGCCTTCGGCAGCAAGGCCGGGCTGTTCGAACGGGCGCTTCAGCGCTATGCGGCGGGGGAGGCGAACATCTTCGCGCGGGCGCAGGCGGAGGGAGGCAGCGTGGCCGAGGTGATCGAGCGCACGCTGCTGCTGGCGGCGCGGCTCTATCCGGAGCGGAACGGGGTGGCGGGCTGCCTCGTGCTCGACGGCGCGCGCAACAGCGCCGATCCGGAGGCCTGCGCGCTGGCCGAGGCGCTGAGGAAGGCCGGCGTGTCGGCGATCCGTGACTTCATCGCCGGGGAGGCGCCGGAACGGGCCGGCGAGCTGGCAGACTTCGTGGCGATCGCGATGAAGGGGATGTCGGCGGCGGCGCGCGACGGCGCGGACGAGGCGGCGCTCACCGCCTTCGCGGAAATGGCGAGCCGCGCCTTCCGCCGCGAACTGGCGGCGGAAGGCTGATCCGGCGTGCCGGATACCGGCGGTCAGGCCGGCATGGCGTCGCGCGGGATGATGGCGCCGCGGTGCTGGATGACGGCGGCGGCCAGCGTGTGGGCGGCGCGGGCGGCATCGACCGGGCCTTCGCCGCGCAGGCGGGCGGCGAGATAGCCGGCGCTGAAGCTGTCGCCGGCCGCCGTGGTGTCCACCACCGTGGCGACCTTCTGCGCGGGGACCTCGACGGCTTCGCCGTTCTCGATCACCACGCAGCCGGGCTGCTCCAGCTTCAGGACGATCTCGGTGACGCCGGCGTTGCGGACGCGGGCCAGCACGGCGTCGGCATCGGCGTCGCCATAGAGGTCGCGCAAGTCGGTGACGCCGGGCAGCGCTATGTCGGTCAGCCGCAGCATGCGGTCGAAGGCAACGCGGGCGGTCTCGATGTCCGGCCACAGGCGCGGGCGCCAGTTGGTGTCGAAGGCGACCTTGCCGCCGCGCGCCCGCACCCGCTGCAGCACCTCGAACAGGCGCTCGCGGCCCTGCTCGCCCAGGATGGCGATGCTGATGCCGGACAGATAGACGATGCCGTAGCCCTCCAGCGCCTTGGACAGCTCCGGCGTCTGGGGCAGGGCAAACAGCTCGCGCGCCGGGGCCTTGTCGCGCCAGTAGAGGAAGCGGCGCTCGCCGCTGGCATCCGTCTCGATCAGGTAGAGGCCGGGCAGGCGGTTCGGCACCCGCAGGACATGGGACGTGCCGACACCTTCCGCCGCCCAGGCGGCCACCATGCCGTCGCTGATGCTGTCGTCGCCAAGCGCGGTGACATAGTCGACCGGCGTGCCCAGACGCGCCAGATAGACCGCGGTGTTCAGCGTGTCGCCGCCGAAGCCCATGGTCAGCGACCCGTCCGGCCGCCGGAACATCTCGATCATGCATTCGCCGAGCGCGGCGACGCGGTTGGGCGTGTCGGTCATGTTTCTTCTCCACAAGCCGGGGATCGCCCCGGCAAATCAGTCATGACGCCGCAAGGCGGCGTTCGCGTGCCCGCATCCGTTCGCGGTGCGCGGTGTAGAGGCCGCTGGCGATGATCACGCCGGTGCCGACGAAGGTCCAATGGTCGGGAACCGCGCCGAAGACGAGGAAGCCGAGCGCGGTCGACCAGATCAGCTGGACATAGGTGAAGGGCGCCAGCACCGATGCCTCGCCCTGGCGGTAGGCCAGGATCAGCAGCCATTGCGACAGGGTGTAGACCAGCCCGATGAAGACCCCGAGCAGCATCTCCCACGGCGTCGGCCATGCCGCGTGTAGGGGAAGCAGCGCCGTCAGCACGATCAGGCCGGTGAGCGCGCTCCACACCATGGTGGTCAGCGGGTTCTCCTGCACCGTCATCTTGCGCGTCGCCACCAGCCCCAAAGCCCAGCTGAAGGCGGTCAGGATCGGCAGAAGCGAGGCGGGCTGGAAGCCGTCCGCCCCCGGCCGGATGACGATGATGACGCCGGCAAGCCCGACCAGCAGCGCCACCCAGCGGCGGATGCCGACCGTCTCCTTCAGCAGCAGGATCGACAGCACGGTGACGAAGACGGGCGAGACGAAGCTGATTGCCGCGGCCTCCGCCAGCGGCAGATGCTGCATCGCCATGATGAAGAACAGGGCCGAACCCAGCATGCCCATGCCGCGCAGCACCTGCAGCCCCGGCCGCGTCGTCTTCAGCACCCGCAGCGAGCCGCCGCGCAGAGCCAGCGGCATCACGAGCGCGGTGAAGACGACATAGCGCATCCAGGCGATCTCGGCCGGCGGCAGGGTCCGGGCGAGATATTTCGCCGTGGCGTCGGAGCAGGACAGGCAGGCCACAGCCAGCACCACCAGCAGGATCGCCCGCATCGGCTCCGTGCCCCTGGCCCCCGATCCAGTTGGCTGGATCGGGGTCTGCGGCGCATTCACCGGTTCGGGACCGGATTCAACACTGGTGCGCGGGGGGGAACTGTCAGGCATGGCGCCGGCTCGTCATCGGTCATGAAAAAGGGGGCGGACCCCTTACATAACCGCTCCCATCTGCCAAGGAGCGAATTCATCGGCGCCGACGCCGAGTTCCTCGCTCTTGGTCTTGCGGCCCGACGCGGTGTCGAGAACCAGCTGGAAGATCGCGCGGCCGACCTCCTCGATCGAGGCGTCGCCGCTGGCGATGGCGCCGCAATCGATGTCCATGTCGTCCGGCATCTTGCGGAACAGCTCGCTGTTGGTCGCCAGCTTCAGGCTGGGCGTCGGCTTGCAGCCGAAGACCGAACCGCGGCCGGTGGTGAAGCACAGCACATTGGCGCCGCCCGCCACCTGGCCGGTCGCCGACACCGGGTCGTAGCCGGGGGTGTCCATGAAGACGAAGCCCTTGTCGGTGATCGGCTCGGCATAGCGGTAGACGGCGGTCATCGGGGTGGTGCCGCCCTTGGCGACCGCGCCCAGCGACTTTTCCAGGATGGTGGTCAGGCCGCCCTTCTTGTTGCCGGGCGACGGGTTGTTGTTCATCTCGCCGCCGGTGCGGCTGGTGTACTCCTCCCACCAGCCGATGCGCTCGACCAGCGCCTCGCCCACCTCGCGGCGGACGGCGCGGCGGGTCAGCAGATGCTCGGCGCCATAGACCTCCGGCGTCTCGCTCAGCACGGCGGTGCCGCCGTTGCGGACCAGCAGGTCGACGGCATAGCCCAAGGCCGGGTTGGCGGTGATGCCCGAATAGCCGTCGGAGCCGCCGCATTGCAGAGCCAGCGTCAGGTGGCTGGCCGGCAGGGTCTGGCGCTCGACGGCGTTGATCTCCGGCAGCAGAGCCTCGATCCGGCGGATGCCCTCGCGGGCGGCGGCGGCGGTGCCGCCCATGTCCTGGATGCCGATGGGGATGACACGGGCGCCCGCTTCCAGGCCGGTGGCCTCCATCAGCTTGTCGATCTGGTTCACCTCGCAGCCGAGACCCAGCAGGATCACCGCGGCGAAGTTGGGGTGGCGGGCGTAGCCGGCGATGGTCCGGCGCAGCGTGTCCATCACCTCGCCGCTGCCGGCCATGCCGCAGCCGTAGCCGTGGGTCAGCGCGACGACGCCGTCGATGTTGGGATAGGCTGCCAGCGCGGAGCCGCGGAAATGGTCGGCGATCATCCGCGCCGCGGTGGCGGAGCAGTTCACCGAGGTCAGAACGCCGATGTAGTTGCGGGTGGCGACGCGGCCGTCCGGGCGAACGATGCCCTGGAAGGTGGCGCGCTCGGCCTCCGGGATCGGCTCGACCGGATGCACGTCGGCGCCGAAGGCATAATCGCGCTCGAAGTCGCTGCCCATGCCCATGTTGTGGACGTGGACATGGTCGCCCGGCTGGATCGCCGCGGTGGCGAAGCCGATAACCTGATTGTATTTGCGCACCGGCTCGCCCAGTGCGATGGCGCGCACCGCGACCTTGTGCCCGGCCGGCACCGGCCCGGTGGTCGCGACGTCAGTGCCGGGCAGAATGGTGCCGGGCTCCAGGTCGGCGCCGGCGACGACGACGTTGTCGGCGGGGTGCAGGCGGATGGTCAGCGATGCCATGGAAAGATGTCCTTGAGGCGCGGGAGACTTAAGATCCCCTCTCCCCCCCGGGGAGAGGGTTAGGGTGAGGGGGAAGCGTGGCGGGACCTTTGGGAAAATCCTGCGGTGCATCCCCCTCACCCCGACCCTCTCCCCGCTTTCGGCGGATCTTCGATCCGCCTGTCGCGTCAGCGCAAACTTCGTTTGCGCGTGAGCGGGGGGAGAGGGGGATCTGGGCGTTACAGCTCAACCAATCACAGCTTGTAGGCGTTCTTGGCGAGGCGGTAGGCGAGGTCGACAGCCAGTTCCGCCGCTTCGTCCTCTGCCAGCCGGTGTTCGGCCACCAGGCGGGCGAGGAAGCTGCAGTCGACGCGGCGCGACACGTCGTGCCGGGCCGGGATCGAGCAGAAGGCGCGGGTGTCGTCGTTGAAGCCGACCGTGTTGTAGAAGCCCGCGGTCTCCGTGATCATCTCGCGGTAGCGGCGCATGCCCTCGGGGCTGTCGTGGAACCACCAGGCCGGGCCGACGCGCAGCGCCGGGTAATGGCCGGCCAGCGGAGCCAGCTCGCGGGAATAGCTGTCCTCATCCAGGGTGAACAGGATGATGGTCAGGTCGCGCTCGTTGCCGAAGCGGTCGAGCAGCGGCTTCAGCGCCCGCACATACTCGGTGCCGCTGGGGATGTCCGCACCCTTGTCGCGGCCGAAACGCTCGAACACCAGGTTGTTGTGGTTGCGGAAGGAACCGGGGTGGATCTGCATGACCAGACCGTCTTCCAGGCTCATCCGCGCCATTTCCGTCAGCATCTGGGCGCGGAACAGTTCGGCTTCCTCGGCCGTCGCGCCGCCGCGGCGGACGATGTCGAACAGCTTCTCGGCCTCGGGGCGGGCCAGATCGGCGGTCGCCGCCGTCGGGTGGCCGTGGTCGGTCGAGGTGGCACCGAAGCTCTTGAAATACTGGCGGCGGTCGGCGAGCGCGGCGAGATAGCCGTCCCAGGTCGCGGTGTCCTTGCCGGTGATGCGGGCCAGTTCGGCGAGGTTTTCGCGGAAGCCCTCGAACTCCGGATCGACGACCGGGTCGGGACGGAAGGCGGTGATGACCCGGCCCTTCCAGCCGCTCTCGCGGATCGCCTTATGGTGCTCCAGCGTGTCGAGCGGCGATTCGGTGGTCGCCAGCACTTCGAGGTTGAAGCGCTCGAACAGGGCGCGCGGACGGAATTCCGGCTTGCGCAGGCACTCTTCGATCTGGTCGTAGATGCGGTCGGCGCTGGCGGCGCTCAGACGCTCGGTGACGCCGAACACCGTCTCGAAGGCGTGGGTCAGCCACATCGACGTCGGCGTGCCGCGGAACAGGTGCCAGTTGGAGGCCAGAAGGCGCCAGATGGCGCGCGAGTCGGACGAGGTTTCCCCGCCGTCCTTGCGCGGCACGCCCAGCTGCTCCAGCGGAATTCCCTGGCTGTACAGCATGCGGAAGGCATAATGGTCGGGCTTGACGAACAGGCTCGCCGGGTCGGGGAACGCCTCGTCCTTCGCGAACCAGGACGGATCGGTGTGGCCGTGCGGGCTGATGATCGGCAGGGCGCTGACTTCGCCGTAGAGGCGCCGCGCGATGTCGCGCTGCGTCGGGTCGCTCGGGAACAGACGGTCGGGGTGAAGCATCGGAAGCCTCTGCGCTGCAAGAGAGTGACAAAAGCAGGGTGGGGAGAAGGCGGGGTCCGTGCGGGGGACCGTCCCTACCGGCTGGCCGTATAATATTAATATATCAGATATGATTGCAAGCCCAATCATGCTCCCGACCACCTCTTGAGCCGCCTATGGCCTGCGCCCAGTCGCCGCACCCGAACCGGGCAAAAGGTCGGGCATGATGCTGGCGATGGGTTTGACCTTGGTAAAGCGGGGCGGGTAGATTGCGGGAAACAAGGAACGCCCCAGGGGCGGAAGACTGCCGCCCCGTTACACGCCTGCCGGAATGGAGTCATCGGTGAAGAAGGTCGCGACGACAGACGATGAAGGCGGCCTGGCCTCTGCAACCGCCCGCCGCGCTGCGGTGCCGGCCGCGACGGTCCGCCCGCCGCGCCGTGCCGCGACGGTGGCGTCGCGCATCTACCGCGACCTGCGGGCGGAGATCGTATCGCTGAAGCGCAAGCCCGGCGACGCCATCGCCGAAAAGCAGATCGCCGAGGCCTACGGCGTCAGCCGCACGCCCGTCCGCGAAGCCGTGCTGAAGCTGGCCGACGAGGGGCTGATCGAGATTTTCCCGCAATCCGGCACCTTCGTGGCGCGCATCCCGCTGGACGTCCTGCCGGAAGCCTTCGCCATCCGCAAGGCGCTGGAAGAGGCGACGGTGCGCTATGCCGCGGCGCGTGCCACGCGCAGCCAGATCGCAGCGCTGCGAGCCAATCTCGAGTTGCAGAAGGAGATGCAGGAGGCCGCGGATTTCGTCGGCTTCCACCAGGCCGACGAGGCGTTCCACGCACTGGTCGCGGAGATCGCCGGCTATCCCGGATTCTGGACGCTGATCCAGCAGACAAAGGTGCAGATCGACCGCTACCGCCTGCTGACCCTGCCGGTGCTCGGCCGCGTCGCCGAGGTGATCGCCGAGCACACCGCCATCGTCGATGCGATCGCGGCCAACGATCCGGCCGCCGCCGCCAAGGCGTTGGATGAACATCTGGACGACCTGCAGATCTCGGTCGCCGACATCCGCCGCGACTATCCGCGCTACTTCACCGCACCCGGCGATCTCGCCTGAGCCGAGGACAAAAGGGGGCCGGCCCGGCCCCCGTTGCCCACTGGCGCTCAAGCCTGGATGGCGTCGGCCGCGGCGGCGTAGGCCACCGGCTCGCCCAGGAAATCCTCGCGGATGGGCGTGAAGATGTCGAGCAGCACGCCCGGCTCCAGCGCCACCACGCCATGCAGCACGTTGGACGGCACCATATAGCCGTCGCCGGTGTTCAGGCGCTTGGTGCGGCCGTCGATGGTGACGTCGAAGGAGCCCTTCTCGACCACGGCGCACTGGACATGCGGGTGGCGGTGCTGCGCGCCGATGGCGCCGGCCTCGAACTCCACCCGCACCATCATCATGGCGTCGTTGTAGCCGAGGATCTTGCGCCGCACCCCGGCGCCGAGATCCTGCCAGGGGATATCGTCCGCGGTCACGAACACGTCGGTGGTCATTGGTTTTCTTCCTTCTTCCCCTGAGATCCCGCCGCCGCCCCGGACAGGGGCGGGAGCGGGGGTTGGTTCACGTCAGCGCGCCAGCCAGCCGCCGTCCACCGGCAGGGTGATGCCGTGGACATAGTCCGAGGCGTCGGAGGCCAGGAACACCGCCGGGCCGGCCATGTCGGACGGCAGGCTCCAGCGCCCGGCCGGAATGCGGCCGAGGATCTCGGCATTGCGCGCCTCGTCGGCACGCAGCGCCGTGGTGTTGTTGGTCTCGACATAGCCCGGCGCGATGGCGTTCACGTTGATGCCCTTGCCCGCCCATTCGCAGGCCAGAAGCTTGGTGACGCCGGCGATGCCGCTCTTGGAGGCCGTGTAGGACGGCACCCGGATGCCGCCCTGGAAGGACAGCATCGAGGCGATGTTGATGATCTTGCCCTTGGCGTCCTCACCTGCGGCCCGGCGCGCGAAGACATGGCGGCCGAACGCCTGACAGAGGAAGAACACCGACTTGATGTTGACGTTCATCACGTCGTCCCAGTCGGCTTCGCTGAAGTCGATGGAATCGGCGCGCCGGATGAGGCCGGCATTGTTGACCAGGATGTCGACATGGCCGAGACCTGCGACCACCTCCTCCATGATCCGGGGGACCGGTTCGATGCTGGTGAAGTCGGCGGAAATGGCGACGAAGCGCCGGCCGGTGCGCTCCACCATCCCTTGAGTTTCCACCGGCGGGGTGCGGCCGGCCACCGCCACGTCGGCGCCGGCCTCGGCCAGCGCCACGGCGATGGCCTGGCCGATGCCGGTGTTGGCGCCGGTGACCAGCGCCGTCCGGCCGGTCAGATCGAAGGACTTGGTCATGGCTGCGTCGGGCCTCAGCGCAGGCGGTCCATGGCGATGAAGTCCATGTCGGTGAAGTCCTGGTTGTCGCCGCCCATCGCCCAGATGAAGGTGTAGTTGCGGGTGCCGACGCCGGAGTGGATCGACCAGGGCGGGGAGATCACGGCCTGTTCGTTGGCGACGACGATGTGGCGGGTCTGCTCCGGCTCGCCCATCAGGTGGAAGACGCGGGCATCCTCCGGCAGGTCGAAGTAGAAATAGACCTCGCAGCGCCGGTCATGGGTGTGGCACGGCATCGTGTTCCACATGTTGTTCGGCTTCAGCACGGTCATGCCCAGAACCAGCTGCGCCGTGCGCACCACGTCCGGGTGGATCATCTGGTAGATGGTGCGCTCGTTCGACTGGGCCGGGTCGCCCAGATGGACGGCCTTGGCCTGCCCGATGGAGATCTTCATCGTCTCGAACCGTGCATGGGCCGGCGTGCTGTTCAGGTAGAACTTGGCCGGCTCGCGGCGGTCCAGGCTTTCGAAGGTGACGTCCTTGCTGCCCATCGCGACATAGAGGGCATCGCGCGGCGCCAGTTCGAACACGGAGCCGTCGACGGTGACGCGGCCGGGACCGCCGACATTGACCATGCCCAGTTCGCGGCGGTCGAGGAAGTTGGGCGAGCCGATCTCCTTGGACGACACCAGCTTGACCGGGCCGGCGACCGGCATGGCGCCGCCGATGACGAAACGGTCGATGTGGCTGTAGGTGAAGACGGTCTCGTCCGCCTCGAACAGGGTCGGAACCAGGAAGTGGTCGCGCAGCGTCTCGGAATCGAAGTTGCGCACCGCATCGGGGTGGGAGGCGTGGCGGACGGAGATTTTCATGTCGATCGGGTCCTTCGATTTCGGGTGGGCCGGCGATTCGGCAAGTCTGCCCCGATCATACTAATATACTAGTAAGATGGGCAAGCTCTAATGATGGAAAGCCGGACATTTCAGCCAACGGAGAATGCGCGACAAAATCACGGAATTCATGCGCCGGGCCGGCCGGACGGGGCGCCCGCGTTGCGCCTGTGGCCAATCTAATATATCAGTAGAGAGGCATTTCCCGGAGACCAAATCCATGACCGCCCAGCAGCCGCGCAAGCACATCGCCCTCGTCGCCCACGACGCCCGCAAGGCGGATCTCATCACCTGGATCGGCGCCAACATCGCCACGCTGGACGGGAACGCCTTCTGGGCGACCGGCACCACCGGCCAAAAGGTGCGCGCCGCCCATCCCACTCTCGACGTGACCCCGCTGAAGAGCGGGCCGCTCGGCGGCGACCAGCAGATCGGCGCCATGATCGCAGAGGGAAGGATCGACCTGCTGGTCTTCTTCGTCGATCCGATGACCGCGCAGCCGCACGACGTGGACGTGAAGGCGCTGACCCGCCTCGCCACGCTGTACAACATTCCGATGGCCTGCAACGAGGCCACCGCCGACATGATCGTGTCCTCGTCCCATTTCGCCAGCGGTTACATACCGCGCAAGGCGAGCTTCACCGACTACGAAACGCGGACGGTGTGAGGGCGGCTCGCCACCGCTTTCTCCGCTGCAATCAGTTGGTGAAATAGTGCGGATTGGTCCGCTGGACGTCGGCGATGCCCAGCTGAAGGTCGGTCAGGTGGCGGCGCAGCTCGGCGACGGCGCGGTCCGGGTCGCGGGCGGCGATCGCCTCGACGACGGCGCTGTGTTCGGCAAGGGCCTTTTCCATCCGGCCGGTGACCGGCAGCGTCAGGTGGCGGTAGCGGTCGACCTGCCGCTTCACCTGCTGGGTCAGCGTCCAGAAGCCGGGATAGCCCGACATCTCCGCCAGCAGCGCGTGGAAATCCTCGTCGGCATCGTGGAAGCCGTCGAAATTGCCGGCCTCCTGCATTTCCCGCTGCAGTTCCAGATTGGCGCGCAGGCGTGCCACCTGACTGCCGGTCGCCTGTTCGGCGGCATAGCGCACCGTCGCCTCTTCCAGCGCACGGCGGATGGCGATGGCCTCGGGCAAGGCGCTCAAGGGGATACGGGCGACGAAGGTGCCGGATTGCGGGAACACCTCCACCAGCCCTTCGTCGGCCAATTTCAGCATCGCCTCGCGCACGGGTGTGCGGCTGACGCCGTAGGTATCGGCCACCTCCTTCTCGATCAGGGGTTCGCCCGGCTTGCGGCGCAATGAGACGATGTCGTCGCGCAGATCGCGGTAGATCGTACCCGACACGGTGGTGCCGCGATGGGCCGGCCGTGCCGTGGCGCTGGCGGGCCGGCGGCGACGGCGGCGCGCCGGTGCGGTCGCATCCGCCAGATTCATATCGCCCGCGTTGGTGTCCATGTTCGATCCGTTCATGTCAGCGGCGTGACGCCGTGCTTACTAATATATCTCTTACACTCCTCATGCGGAAAGTCTTTTGCCGATAGAAATGCACGCCTGTCTTGTGCGGGCAAGATCTGGGAGGAGGGGGCGTGCGCGACGCCTCCCTCCCCTCCGTAACCCGCGACTGGGCCTTACAGCTTGGCCGCCGCGTCGAACACCGCGTGGCTGTAGGCACCCTCCGGCTTCTTGGAGATCACCGGCGCCGAGGCGCCCGACATCAGGATGTCCACCGTCCGGTTGAAGTCGGCCGGGTCGAGATAGCCGGTTCCTTTGGCGCCGCCGTTGACCAGCTTGGCGACCTCCTGCATCATGGTGGTCTGGTGTTCCTCGGTCTGGGCGCCGGTGGTGTCGTTCTCCAGCACGATCTTCACCGCCTCCGCCTGGTTCTTGGCGGCATATTCCCAGCCCTTTGCCGAGGCCTTCACGAACTTCGCCAGCTTCGCCACGATCTTGGGATCGGCCAGCGACTTCTCCGTGGCGTAGAGGCCGTCCTCCAGCGTCGCGACGCCCTGGTCCTGGTATTTGAAGACGGTCAGCTCGTCGGCCTTCATGCCGGCCTCGATCAGCTGCCAGTATTCGTTATAGGTCATGGTGGAGATGCAGGCCGCCTGCTTCTGCAGCAGCGGGTCGACGTTGAAGCCCTGCTTCAGCACCTTCACGTCCGGGCTGGAGCCGGAGGTGGAATAGCCGAGCTTGCTCATCCAGGACAGGAACGGATATTCGTTGCCGGAGAACCAGACGCCCAGCGTGTTGCCCTTGAAGTCCTTCGGATCCTTGATATTGGCGTCCTTGCGGCAGGTCAGCATCATGCCCGACTTCTGGAACATCTGGGCGATGTTGACCAGCGGCACGCCCTTTTCCCGGCTGGCGAGCGCCGACGGCATCCAATCGACGATCACGTCGGCGCCGCCGGCGGCGATGACCTGGGTCGGGTTGATGTCGGGACCGCCGGCCTTGATGGTGACGTCCAGCCCGGCGTCCTTGTAGAAGCCCTTGGCCGCCGCGACGTAATAGCCGGCGAACTGGGCCTGGGTGACCCATTTCAGCTGCAGCGTCAGCGGATCGGCGGCGGCGGCCGGCGCACCCCAGCCGGCGAGGCCGGTGAGCGCGGTGGCGGCGAGCAGGACGGCGGAGGCAAGGGTCTTCATCGCGTTCGATCCTCTTCTGGCTGGAGTTTGGTTTGGCTTGAAGGACGGAAAGTCGGTCAGCGTTTGCGCAAAGACGGGTGCCAGGCGGTGACGCGCCGCTCCGCCAGCGCCAATGCGCCGTAGAGCAGCGATCCGGTGAGCGCGGCGACGGCGATGGTCGCCCACACGACATCCAGATTCATCCGGGCGACCTGGGTGGAGATGCGGAAGCCCATCCCCACCACCGGCGTCCCGAAGAACTCGGCGACGATGGCCCCGATCAGGGCCAAGGTTGAGTTGATCTTCAGTCCGTTGAACAAAAAGGGCAAGGCGCAGGGAAGCCGCAGCATCGCCAGCGTGCGCCAGTAACCGGCGCCGTAGGACCGCATCAGGTCCAGTTGGATGCGCTCGGCGCTCTGCAGCCCGGCCAGCGTGTTGATCAGCATGGGGAAGAAGGTCATCACCACGATGACGGCGGCCTTGGACTGCCAGTCGAAGCCGAACCACATCACCATGATCGGCGCGATGCCCACCACCGGCACCGCGCTGGCGAGGTTGCCCAGCGGCAGCAGCCCCCGCGCCAGGAATGGCACCCGGTCGGCCAGGATCGCCACGAGGAATCCGGCGCCGCAGCCGATCAGATAGCCGCGCAGGACGGAGATCAGCACCGTCTGGCGGAAATCGTCCCACAGATCGGCGGCATGGACGGCGAAGGCGGACAGCACCGCGCTGGGCGGCGGCAGCAGGATGGTCGGCACCTGGAAGCCGCGGGTCAGGATCTCCCACAGCATCACCAGCGCCAGCCCGAACAGAGCGGGCCCGGCCAGCCGCGCCGGACCGCTGACCTCCGCCAGCAAGGCCAGCACCCGCCACAGCAGCAGCGTGGCGCCTGCCAGCCAGACCCACAGTCCGCCGGCCTGGGCGAGCCCGTAGCCCTGGTTCAGCAGCACCAGCGGTGCGGCATAGGCGGCGGCGACGCCTACCAGCAAGAGCAGTGCCTCGCCCAGGGTGGAGCCGGGCAGGCGGCGGGCGAGGATCGTTGTAACGGTCAGCGCGAACAGGGCCAGCGCAATGGGAAGCTGCGGCAGGAACAGGGTGGCGCCCTCCTGTCTGGCGAAGGGCAGCAACGGGGCGGCCAGCATCACCAGCGGCCAAGGGGCCATGGTGGGGCGGGCCATGGTGGGGCGGGTTTGCGGAAGGCTCATCGTGCACCTCCCCGTCCGCCCGGCACCAGCGCCCGCTCGGCGAGGCCCACGGCGGCTACCAGCGTGACACTGAGCAGCGCGGCCATCACCAGCGCGCTCCAGATCTGCACGGTCTGGCCGTAATAGGAACCGGACAGCAGCCGGGCGCCCAGCCCCGCCTGCCCGCCGGTCGGCAGTTCGGCGACGATGGCGCCGACGACGCTGGCGGCGACCGCGATCTTCAGGCTGGTGAACAGGTATGGTAGGGAGGCCGGCAGGCGCAGCAGCCGGAAGGTCTGGGCCGTCCCGGCGCTGTAGGTCCGCATCAGGTCCAGCGTCAGCGGATCGGCGGAGCGCAGCCCCTTCACCATGCCGATGGTGATCGGGAAGAAGCACAGATACATGGCGATGATCGCCTTGGGCAGCAGCCCGGTGAAGCCCAGGTTGCCGAGGATCACCACGATCATCGGCGCGATCGCCAGGATCGGCACGGTCTGCGACGCGATGACCCAGGGCAGCAGGCTCGATTCCAGCGTGCGCGCCTGGACGATCCCCGCCGCCAGCGCCACCCCCAGAACCACCCCCATGCCGAAGCCGGCCAGCGCCGCCCCGGCGGTGACGCCGGTGTGGTAGAGCAGGTTGCGGATGCTGGTCACCGGATGGCCGGTCAGGGAGGTGTAGAGGTCCAGCGCCACCTGGTCCGGCGTCGGCAGGATCGGCCGTTTCATCGCCAGCGTGGCGCGGATCAGATCCGCGGTGGTCCAGCTTTGGCCGGCGCGGTTCAGCGCATCGGTCGCCATAGGCGCGTTCAGCCAGACGGCGCCCACGTACCACAGCACCAGCACCGCCAGCGCCATGATCGCCACCGGCAAGGAGCCCTTAGTCGTCATAGCTGTGGCCCTCCATCAGCCCTTCGCGGACACGGTGGGCGATGCGCTGGAACTCCGGGCTTTCGCGGATGTCCAGCGTGCGCTCGCGCGGCAGGTCGCCGTCGCAGTCGATGACGTCGAGGATGCGGCCGGGCCGCGGGCTCATCACCACGATGCGGGTGGAGAGGAACACCGCCTCGGCGATGGAGTGGGTGACGAAGATGCAGGTCTTGCGCGTCTCCAGCCACAGGCGGGTGAGCTGCAAATTCAGGTGGTCGCGGGTGATCTCGTCCAGCGCGCCGAACGGCTCGTCCATCAACAGCAGGTCGGGATTGAAGGCCAGTGCGCGGGCGATGGACACGCGCTGCTGCATGCCGCCGGACAGCTGCCAGGGGAACTTGCGCTCGAAGCCCGACAGGCCGACCAGCTCCAGCTGTTCGCGGGCGCGCTGATGCCGCTCGGCCTTGGGCAGTCCCATGATCTCCAGCGGCAGCATGACGTTGCGCTCCACACTGCGCCACGGATAGAGCGCCGGAGCCTGGAAGACATAGCCGTAGGCACGCTTCAGCCGTGCCTGTTCCGGCGTCATGCCGTTGACCGTCACCTCGCCGGAAGTCGGCTGCTCCAGGTCGGCCACCACCCGCATCAGCGTGGTCTTGCCGCAGCCGCTGGGGCCGATCAGCGAGATGAAGTCGCCCTTGGCGATGGACAGGCTGACGTCGCTCAGCGCGTAGACCGGATGGTCGGCGGCCTGATAGGTCAGCGTCAGGTTGCGGATGTCGACGATGGTGCGCGGCGCCGGTTCGGCGGCCGGCGGTACCAGAGTGAGCGGTGCGGGCTGGGCGGCTGGCACGGCGTTCGTCCCTTCGCGTTGGCGTCTCTCGCGGGGAACGGGAGCAAGAAGCGAGCCAGACGAAGCGAGGGGGCTGGTGTAAAGGGGCAGCGCTTTGTTTTCACTGAGGGAAAACCTGTCTGCCGGGACAGGAACTGACGGGATGGACAATGCGCGGGCCGGGTGCTGTTCCGGCAGGCGCACAATTTTCGGGCCGTGTCTGTCCGGCTGGTCAATTTTCAGGCATTGGGAGGAAAACCCTCTCCCGTCGCGGGAGAGGGCGTGACCGTCACCCCACCTCGACCATCAGCGTGGTCGGGTATCCGGCGTCCGTCATGCGGGCGATCAGCGCGTCGACATGGGTCTGGTTGCGGGTTTCCAGGACCACGTCGACCTCCGCCATCTTCACCGGCACATTGTGGAACAGGCGCTGGTGGTGGACTTCGACGATGTTGGCGCCGGCCTCGCCCAGCAGGCGGGTGACGCGGGCGAGAGCGCCGGGGGCGTCGGTGATGCCGATGCGCAGGCGGACGATGCGGCCCTCATAGACCAGCCCGCGCATCAGCACCTGGGCCATGATGCGGGAGTCGATGTTGCCGCCCGACAGCACGATGCCGACCTTGCGGCCGCGGTAGCGCTCCGGTTCCTCCAGCACGGCGGCGAGCGCCGCGGCGCCGGCCCCTTCGGCGACCTGCTTCTGCACGGTGGCGAGGCGGTAGACCGCTTCCTCCAGCCGCGCTTCGCCCACCTCCACCACGTCGTCGACCAGGGCGCGGATGATCGGCAGGGTCAGGGCGCCCGGCGCCTTCACCGCGATGCCTTCCGCCACCGTGGCGCCGCCGCAGGTGATCGGCTGTCCGGCAAGCGCCTGCCGCACCGCGGGGTAGAGGCTGCACTGGACACCGATGATCTCCAGGTCCGGCCGCAGCGCCTTGGCCGCCGTCGCCATCCCGGCGATCAGCCCGCCGCCGCCGATGGGGATCACCAGTACGTCGAGATCCGGCACGTCCTCCAGCAGTTCCAGCGCCGCGGTGCCCTGGCCGGCGGCCACCAGCGGGTCGTCGTAGGGATGGACGAAGGTCAGCCCGTCGCGTGCGGCGAGGTCTTGGGCGAAGGCGGCGGCCTCGCTCAGCGTCTCGCCATGCAGCTCGACGGTGGCGCCGAGATTCTCGGTGCGCTCCACCTTGGTGAAGGGGGTGAAGCCGGGCATGACGATGGTGGAACGGATGCCGAGCCGGGTGGCATGGCAGGCCACCGCCTGGGCATGGTTGCCGGCGGACATGGCGATGACGCCGGCGCGGCGCTCCGCCTCGCCCAGCGACAAAAGCTTGTTCAGCGCGCCGCGCTCCTTGAAGGAGGAGGTGGCGTGCAGGTTCTCCAGCTTCAGGTGCATCCGGCATCCCGCCATGTCCCCCAGGCGGGGCGCCGGCACCGTGGGCGTTCGGGGCAGATGCCCCGCGATGCGCGCCGCAGCGGCGCGCACGTCCTCCAGAGTTATGGTCATTTGTTGCTTGTCCCGGTGTTGCGTGGTGTGAGTGTCAGCACCTCCGCCCCTGCCGAGACCAGCGTGCCACGGTCGCCGGCCAGACGCAACGCGCCGCCGCCGCGCCACATCTCCACCAGATCGCCCCAATGGCGGGACCAGATGTTGCCGGACTGGCCGGTGGCGATCACGAAACGGGAATTGTCCAGGTCGGCCAGATCATAGACCGCGCGGAACCCGGACCCGTGGACATGGCGAAACGGGTTGGCGGAATCGCGGATGGTGGTCGATCCGCGGTTCACGGTGAAGTAATCGCCGTCGGTCTCCACCGACAGGTCCGCGGTCCCGCCGATCAGCGGCAGGCGGCTCAGCATCCGGTGGGCCAGCGCCACCTTGTGGTCGTCGCCCCAGCGCCAGCTTTTCGGGCTGGAACCGTGGCGCTCGGCCAGCGCCGCCACCGCGGTCTCCAGCGAGCGGCCGATCATGTCGGCGCAGCTTTCCTTCTGCGGGGTGCTGACGTCGTCGCACCAGTCCGGCCGCTCGTGGATGACCCGGCGCAGCGCCTCCGGCCGCAGGTCCCAGTAGGCGGCGAAATCGGCGCCCAACTCGTCGGCGAAGACCGCCCGCACCAGTTCCCGCAGCCACATGGTGAAGATCAGCGGCTCCGGCCGCTCGCGGTCCATCCGTCCGTCCCAGCCGCGCAGCAGCGTCCCCGCGTCGCCGGCAAGGCCCGGAGGTGTCGGGTATTTCAACAATTCCGGCAGGAAGTCGCGGGCGGGCAGCGAGACGATGTCCATCTGCTGGCGCGCCACGTCCTCGACGGAATGCCGTCCGGCGCCCAGCATCTCGACGATGCGCCTGGCGCGCGACGGGTCCGGCCATTCGGTGGCGAGGCGGTAGGGATAATCGCGCCCGACCACCGCGTTGTTGGCGTTGACGAACTGGCCCGATGGCGGGTTCACCGCCTGCGGCAACGCGTAATAGGGCAGGAAGCCGGTCCAGTCATACTCCCCGGTCCAGCCCGGAACCGGCACGCGCCCGTCGCCCTTGCGGCGGATCGGCACCCGGCCGGGGGTGATGAAGCCGACCTCCCCGGTCACGTCGGCATAGACGACGTTCTGCTGCGGGGCGACATGCAGGCGCAGCGCGTCGCGCGCGGCTTCCGCCGTCGCGGCATGGTTCAGGCGGTACAGCGCCTCGGCGCTGGTGTCGTCGTCGGCAAGGCCGGGGAAGGACAGCGCCAGCACTGGGCCCGGCGCGTTTCCGCCTGCGCCATCAGCCGGCGCGGTGTCGAGGTCGGAGATGACGGGGCCGTGGCGCGTGCTGCGCACGGTCAGCGTCTGCGACGCCTCGCCGGCGACGGCGATGGTCTCCGCCCGTGTCTCGAAAGGTTCGCTGCCGTCAGGGGTCAGATAACGGGCCGGGTCCCGCGGATCCGGCTTCTCGACGAACAGGTCCTGGGTGTCGCTGTGGGTGGTGGTGAAGCCCCAGGCGACCTTGCCGTTGTGGCCGAGGATGGTCAGCGGCACGCCCGGCACGGTGGCCCCGGCGCTGGTGAAGCCCGGCGTCACGATGCGTGCGAGATACCAGAGGATCGGCGCCTCCAGACCCAGATGCGGGTCGTTGGCGAGGATCGGCTTGCCGGTGGTGGTGCGTGCCCCGGTCAGCACCCATTCGTTCGACGCGGTGTCGAAGCCCATCTGCGGCAGGGCCGCCAGGGTGCGGCGCACCATGTCCCGCATGTCCATGCCGCGCAGCTCGCCGGCCAGCGTGGTGGGCGACCCCGGGGCGTCGGGCGGGAACAGGTCGTCGATCTGCTGCGGCGACAGCCGCTCCAGCACGCGGGAGCGGAACAGCTCGTCCCGGTAGTTGGCGGACAACTGCAGCGCCATCAACTTGGCCCAGACGAGGCTGTCGGCGACGGTCCAGGGCTCCGGCGTGTGGCGCAGAAGCTGAAATTCGAGCGGCAGCGCTTCGGAGCGCGTTTCGAGATAGGCGTTCACGCCCTCGGCATAGGCGTCGAAGGCGGCGCGGGCGTCGGGCGACAGGGTGGCGGCCATCGCCTCGGCCGAGCGGCGGACCCCCAGCGTGCGCATCAGCCGGTCGGTGCGCAGCGCGAAGTCGCCGTATTTGATGCCGATCAGCTCGGCCAGCCGGCCGGCGCCAGCCCGGCGCATCGTCTCCATCTGCCACAGCCGGTCCTGGGCGTGGGCATAGCCCAGCGCGCGGTAGGCGTCGCGCTCCGTCGCGGCGAAGATGTGGACGACGCCCTGGCCGTCGCGGGCGATCTCCGCCGGGGCGCCGCTGCCGGGAATGGCGACGGTGCCGCTGGTCTGCGGCTGCTGCGCCCGCATCCACAGATAGGTGCCGAGCAGAGCCGCCAGCGGCACCAGCACCAGCACCCCGGCGACCGCCGCGACCTTGCCCCAGCGCCCGCGCGGCAGGCGGATGCGCGGGCGGTTCGGCGGAGGCGGGGCATAGGGAGGCTGCGTGCCGTAGGCCGGCTGGCCGCCATGGGGTGGAACGGGGGGCGGAACGGGCTGCTGCGGATAGGGGGGCGGGGCGGGCGGATAGCCGCCCGGGGGATAGCCGCCCGGGGGATAGCCGTTGGACGGATGGGCCGGCTGTTGCGGCGCCTGGGGATAGGGGGCACCGGGATAGGGCGCGCCTGGATATTGGACCGGCCCCTGCTGCGTCTGGTGCGGCGGATAGCCGACGGGAGGAGGCGCGGCAGGCGGAGGAGCGGGGCGGGACAGCGCACGCGCCAGGGCGGCGCGGAGGTGGAAAGCGCAGGTCTCGCCGGCGCGGATCAGGGAACGGCGCAGCATTACGGTCCGTGGGAGAGAATGGGGCGGCGACGGGCGGGGGCCGCCGGAGGCTCGTTCGGGTGGCGGATGCTAGTTCCCGGCCGCCTGTGCGTCCAGGGCTGCATGGGTGGAGGCGAACGCTTTTTCGGGCCTGAACCCTCAGGCTGCCCCTCAGGCTGCGGAAGTCAGGATTTCCCGCAGCATGGGGGCGGACACCGGCTTGTGGATCAGGCGGTGGCCGCTGCGCTGGACCTCGGCGATACGGGCGGGGTCGGTGTCGCCGGTCAGCACCACGGCGGGGACGCGCACGCCGCAGACGCCGTAGATGTCGCGGATCGCCTCCACGCCGGTCCGGCCTTCGCGCAGGCGGTAGTCGGCGACGATCATCGCCGGCTGCCGGCCCAGATTAAGCAGCGATTCGATCGCCTCGTCGGCCGACACCGCGGCCACCACGTCGTATCCCCATTCCTCCAGCATCGCGCGCATGCTCAGCAGGATGATGGTGTCGTCGTCGACCACCACGATCAGGCCCTTGGCACGGGCCGGCTCCACCGGCAGACGCACCGGCTTCGGGATCGGGCGCGGCACCGCCGCCGGCAGGTCGAGGAAGAAGCCGCTGCCCCGCTGTGGCGTGGAGCGCACGGCCACCTCGTGCTCCAGCAGCCCGGCCAGCCGCCGCACGATCGCCAGGCCGAGGCCGAGGCCCTTGCGCCGGTCCCGCTCCGGGTTGGCGAGCTGGGTGAACTCCTGGAAGATGTCCTGGGTCTTGTCGGCGGGAATGCCGATGCCCTGGTCCAGCACCGCCAGCCGCAGCCCGCCGCCGCGATGCAGGCAGCCGAGCAGGATGCGGCCACGCTCGGTGTAACGGATCGCGTTCTCGATCAGATTGCGCAGGATGCGCTCCAGCAGGGCGGGATCGCTGCTGGTCCAGGCGGAGGTCGGGACGTGGCGCAGCACGAGGCCCGATTCGGCAGCGCGGAGGCGGTATTCCTCAGCCAGCCGGTCCAGCAGGGGGCCGAGCGCGAAATCAGTGACGCCGGGCTTCACCACCCCGGCATCCAGGCGCGAGACGTCCAGCAGGCTGTCCAGCATCACCCGCAGGCCGGTCAGCGATTCGGTCATGCTGGCCAGAAGCGGGGCGGTCGGGTGGTCCTCCAGCTTGTCCGATAACGCGTGGGCGAAGAAGAACAGCGATTGCAGCGGCTGGCGCAGGTCGTGGCTGGCGGCGGCCAGGAACTTCGTCTTGGCGCGGTCGGCGCGCTGGGCGTCGTCGCGAGCCTGCACCGCCTCGACCCTCGCGGCTTCCGCCTCGTCGCGGGCGCGCAGGATCGCTTCCTCCGCCGCCTTGCGGGCGGTGATGTCGCGCATGATCCCGGTGTACATGCGCCGCTTGCCGACATGCCATTCACCGACCGACAGGTCGAGCGGGAAGGTGCTCCCGTCCTTTCGCAACCCCTCCACCTCGCGGCCGATGCCGACGATCCGCCGCTCTCCCGTGCGGTGGTAGCGGTCGAGATAGCCGTCATGGGCGGTGCGGTAGGGCTCCGGCATCAGCATGTTGACGTTGCGGCCGATCACCTCGTCGGCGCGGTAGCCGAAGGTCTTCTCCGCGGCATGGTTGAAGGACTGCACGGTGCCGCGGTCGTCGATCAGGATGATGGGATCGACCGCGGTGTCGACGATGGCGCGGTAGCGCGCCTCCTGCTCCGCCGAGCGGTCCGCCTGCTGCCGGCGGTCGAGCAGGGAGGACAGCAAAGCGAGGCACAGAAGAAGCAGCGTCCCGAGCCCGGTCATGATGGCGAGAAGGGTGGAGGACAACGCGATTCCCTGGCCCGTGGCCGTCATCTCCGGTTGGTGTCCTGCCTGATGGGCGGGCGCCAGGACCTGTCCGGCGGCGCTCAACTCCGTAACCGGCTCCATGCCCGCCGCGGCCATGCCGGTATAATGCATCGTCACCACGCCCAGTCCCAGCAGAACGGCGCCGGCGGCGCGCTGCAGCGGGCGCCGGGTGCGGAAGGCCAGCCACAAGGCCGCGGTCGAGGCGACGATGGCGATGACGACGGAGACGGCGACCAGAAGGAGGTCGTAGGACAGTTCCATGTCCATGCGCATGCCCGCCATTCCCACATAGTGCATGCTGACGATGCCGAGACCGGTGAGTGTTCCGGCAACGCCGAGGGTGAAGCGGCGCGGCCGATTGCGGGCCACCGCGAACAGCCCGGCACCGGATACGGCGACCGCCAGCAGGAAGGAGAGAGCCGTCAGACCGGCGTCGTAGCCGATCGGCACGTCGCTGCGGTAGGCCAGCATGCCGATGAAGTGCATCGACCAGATCCCGGCGCCCAGCGCCAGCGCAGCACCGGCCAGCCGACGCACGTCGCCGCGGCCGCCACTTCGGAGACTGCCCTCGCTGACGCGGGCATGATTCGCCAAATCCAGGGCAACGTAACCGCCGAAGACGGCGATGACGTAGGATAAGGCGACGAGCAGTGGGTCGTATTGGCCGGGCACGGGGTTCGTGGTGAGTTGTACGGACTGATCGGGTTTGTAGCGATATCGTTTGCATATGTGCGGAGACAATTGGGGGGACAGTGCCAGTCCCTTCCCACGAACGAAAGGCTCGCCTTGGTGGTAGACTGCGACCTACGCCGTCCGGCGGGATATGACGGATGATCAGGCACTCCTCCTCCGGGCAGCCGCATGGCCCCGATTCTCCCGAACGGTCGGCTCCTTCGCGCTCCCATTCCGGCTCGTCGGCGGGCCGCCTGCTTCGTCCGGTGGGGACGCTGGCGGCACTGGTGTACTTCCTTCTGGATGCGCTGGCCTATTGGGTGGTGCGGCCTGTCCTGCGCCGGATCGCACGACTTCCGGTCTTCGCGCGCGTCGGCCGTTGGATCGGCGCCTGGATCGCCGGGCTGGGACCCTACCCGTCGCTGCTGCTCGTCCTGGTGCCGCTGGCCCTGCTGGAACCGGCGAAGCCGGCCGGGGCATGGCTGTTCGCCACCGGGCGGCCGCTGGCCGGCGCCGCCGTGATCGCCGGGGCGGAGTTGGTGAAGATCACCCTGGTGGAGCGGCTGTTCCACATCGCCAAGCCGAAGCTGCTGACCATCGGCTGGTTCGCGCGGGCCTACGGGTGGGTGACCGCATGGCTTGCCTGGCTGAAGGAAACTGCCCCGGTCCGGGCCGCCCGCCGCCTGCTGCGCGGGCTGCGGCGAGTCGCGCGCCGGATTTTCCTGATGGTGCGGCGGGCGGCAGGGCGGTGACGGATCGGCAGCCCAGCGGATCGGCCCAGCGGATCAACCAAGCAGCGCCAGCACCAGCGCGCCGCCGACCAGCAGACCGCAGGCGCGGCGGTAGAGCGCCAGGGCGCGGCCGATGTCGGACGGGGTCGCTGCGGTGCGGCCGGCGCCGAGCCAGACATCCTCGATGCGGGTGGCGCCATAGACGCGCGGACCGCCCAGCCGCAGGTCGAGCGCGCCGGCCATCGCCGCTTCCGGCCAGCCGGCGTTGGGGGAACGGTGGCGGTGGGCGTCCTGCCGCACGGACCGCCACGCCTGCCGCGGGTCGGCCCCCTCCATCATCCGGGCCGCCCCGACCAGCAGCAGGGCGGTCAGGCGGGAGCCCGGCAGATTGACCAGATCGTCCAGCCGGGCCGCCGCCCAGCCGAAGGCCTCGTGGCGCGGCGTGCGGTGGCCGATCATGCTGTCGGCGGTGTTGATTGCCTTGTAGAGCGCCAGTCCCGGCAGGCCCCCCACCAGCAGCCAGAAGGCCGGCGCAACCACCCCGTCTGAGAAGTTCTCCGCAAGGCTTTCGATGGCGGCGCGGGCGACGGCCGGCTCATCCAGCGTGGCGGGGTTGCGGCCGACGATCATCGACACCGCCTTGCGGGCGCCCTCCAGACCGCCGGTGTGGAAGCCGTCGGCGACCGCCGCCACATGATCGTGCAGGCTGCGCTGGGCCAGCAGGGTGGAGGCGAGCGCCGCCTCGATCAGCCAGCCGAAAGGCAGCAGCCGGCAGGCCCAGGCCACCGCCACGGCCACACCCCCCACCGTCAGCAGCAGCACCGCCAGCGCCAGCACGCCGAATGCCTTGCGTCGTCCGAAACCGTCGTCCTCGCGGTTGAGTGCGCCGTCGAGCTGCGCGATAAGCGCACCGATCCACACCACCGGGTGGCGGATGCGGGTATAGAGTGGGTCCGGATAGCCGGCCACCGCCTCGATCACGAGCGCGGCGGCGAGCAGGAAGGGATGAAGCGGCACGGGCGGGACGTTCCAGCGGATGGGGCGGCCGGCTGGCCGCGCGAGGGTGGGTGTGAAGGAGGCGCGATCATGGCCGAAGACAGCACGGTGACCAAGCCGCGCGTGACGGGTGGGGGCGGGGCGGGCGGAGGCGGCAAGCTGCTGCATGGCGGCGACCTGGACGGCGCCCGCGCCGCCTTCCCGTCGGCGCCCGAACCTTGGGTCGACCTGTCCACCGGCATCAACCCGTGGGCCTACCCGCTGCCGCCGGTGCCGCCGCAGGCCTGGACCCGGCTGCCCGGCCGGGCGGAAGAGGAGGCGCTGCGCGTGGCCGCCGCCGCCTGCTACGGCGCGCCATCGGCGGAGCTGGTGGCTGCCGCCTCCGGCTCGCAGGCGCTGATCCAGCTGCTGCCGCGCCTGCTGCCGCCCGGATTGGTGGCGGTCATGGAGCCGACCTATGCCGAGCATGCCCGCTGCTGGACGTTGGCCGGCCATGAGGTGCGCGGCGTCGATGGCGTGGATGGGGTGGGCACTTCCGCCGCCGACGTACTGGTCGTGGTCAACCCCAACAACCCGGATGGCCGGCTCCTGCCGCCGGAGCGGCTGCTGGAGCTGGCACAGGCGCAGGCGGCACGCGGCGGCTGGCTGGTGGTGGACGAGGCCTTCGCCGACATGGAACCGGAGCAGAGCGTCGCCCGTTTCGCCGGCCGGCCGGGGCTGGTGGTCCTGCGCTCCTTCGGGAAGTTCTTCGGACTTGCGGGCTTGCGGCTGGGGATCGCGCTGGCGCCGGCCGGGCTGGCGGCGGCGTTGCGCGACGCCGTCGGCCCCTGGGCTGTGTCCGGCCCCGGCCTGTCCATCGCCACGGCGGCGCTCGGCGACGGCGACTGGATCGCAGGGACGCGCGGCATGCTGGACGATGCGATGGCGCGGCTGCGCCGCCTGCTGTCCGGTGCCGGCCTGACGGTGGTCGGCGGCACCGCGCTGTTCTGCCTCGTCGAGGATCGGCGGGCGCCCGGTCTCTATCGCGCGCTGGGGGAGGCCGGGATCCTGGTGCGCCGGTTCGAACGGCGGCCGGACTGGCTGCGCTTCGGCCTGCCCGGTCCGGAGGAGGCTTGGCAGCGACTTAGCGTCGCACTCGACCGGTACGGGACCTAAGAACAAGGTGGGGACAAGGTTGGAGCGGTGCAACCAAGCAAAAAGTCAGCACCTTGAACAATCGCCGAAAATTTTATACACTCAACTGTTTTTAGAAGTCTGTCCGGAGCACTTCGACCCCTTAGGGTCGCGCCGACGTTGCAGGGAAATAAAATTCTATGGGACACTGTGTGCCATGCTGGTTTCGGATAGCATGGCAATGATCTCCGACCGTGGCGTGCAGGACATGCGGGACTCCGCATGGTCGGCCTACGACCGTTTGCCGGTCGGGGTTTGCATCGTCACGGCCTCGGGGATGATCCGCTACGCCAACCCCGCGCTGCATGGGCTGCTCGGCTGCGAGCTGGGCGGGCTGCCGGGGCGGAGCCTGTGCAAGTTCGACTTGGACCGCGGTCTGCCGCAGGCATGGCCGGCGCGGCGGGCCGACGGCGCCGTCCGCTGGGTGACGGTGGCGGAAACGCCCTTGCCCGCCGACCCGTCCCCTGATCCCGACGCCGACGGTCAGGGTGCGGACGCGCTGCGGATGCTGACGGTGACGGATGTCGACGCCCTGTGCCGTCAGGAGAAGGTGGCCGGCGATGGGGCCCCCTCCCGCCCCGGCCCCGCCGGAATGCCGATGGTCGATGCCCTGCTGGAAGCGGCGCCGGTGCCGCTGTTCGTCAAGGATGCCGACGGCCAATACATCGCGGTCAATGATGCCTTCACGCGCCTCACCGGCATCAGCAGGGCGGACATGCTGCGGCGGACCACCTTCGCGCTGACCGGCCCCGACATGGCGAGGGAGCATGTCGGCCAGGACCGCGCCGTGATGGAGCGGGAGGGCAGCATCCAGTACGAGGCGCCGGTCCGCACGGCGGAGGGCGCGATGCGCATGGTCAACCTGACCAAGGCCGCCTTCCGCGACCAGTCCGGCCATGCGATGGGCATTGTCGGCGCCATCCACGAACTGACGGAAACCCGTCCGAACGAGGAGCGGCTGGAAGCGATCCTGGAGCAGAGCCCGATCGGCGTCTCCGTTTCCCGCCGCGACGACGGGCGGATCATCTTCGTCAACACCCGCTTCGCCGAACTCATTGGCCTGCCGCGGGAGAAGCTGATCGGCAGCCGCGCCCGCGACTATTACCTGGACAGCCACCAGCGCCTGCGCGTCCTGGAACGTCTGCGCGGCGGCGGCGGGGTCACCAACATGGAGGTCCAGTTCAAGCGGGCCGACGGGTCGCCCTTCTGGACGCTGTTCACCGTCAATCAGGCGGTGATCCAGGGCGTGCCGGTCAATCTGGCCTGGATCTACGACTACACCGAACGCCGCAGCATGGAAGAGGCGCTGCGCGACATGGCCTCGCGCGATCCGCTGACCGGCATCTACAACCGCCGCTCCTTCATGGAACTGGCCCGCTCCCAGTTGGCCCGCGCTCACCGCTTCCACGAGCCGCTGTCGGTTTTCGTGCTGGACGTCGACCATTTCAAGCGGATCAACGACACCTTCGGCCATGCCACCGGCGACGACGCGCTGCGCATGGTCGCCGCCGGCTGTCAGGCGATCTTGCGGGAATACGACCTGCTGGGCCGGCTGGGCGGGGAGGAGTTCGTGGTGGTCCTGCCCGGCGCCACCGCCGACGAAAGCCGCGTGGTGGCCGAGCGGGTGCGCCGTCACCTCGCCCGCATGCCGATCGAGGCGCCGGACGGCACCTTCCGCCTGACCGCCAGCATCGGCATCGCCGGGCTGGAGGGAGCCACCGACACGCTGGAGCGGGCGATCCACCGCGCCGACCTCGCGCTCTACCGCGCCAAGCACCTCGGCCGCAACCGGGTGGCGGTGTTCGAGCCTGGAATGTAGGCTCAGGGTTGGTGCGCCGCGGCTGTTCTGCTAACGTGGCCGTGACGGGCTCCGCCACGCCCGGGTGTGTGGATGGGGCCGGATGCAACGGCGGATCGGGGCATGGACTACACGGTGCATGACAGCGGCGGACTGCGTGAACTGGAGCTTCGCGGCCAGATGACGTTCGAGGCCGATTCCGGGTTCCGCGAGATCATCGCCGGCTGGGAGACGGGCGTCGTGGCGGACTGCGTCCTGAACCTCGCCGCCGTCGATTACATCGATTCCGCCGGCCTCGGGCTGCTCGTGCTGGCGAACAATGCGGCAAGGCGGACGGGCGTCACCTTCCGGTTGAAGCATCCTCGTGGACAGGTGCGCGAGCTGATCGAGAGCTCGGAGTTCCACACCATCATCCCCTGCGAGTTCTAGAGTCCATCAGATGCTTAGTGGAGCATCTGATGGACTCTGGCCTTTCAATTTTCCGTGCGATCACGCTTCAGACGTTTCCGTCCGAACCGATCGCACTCCAACCGCTACTCCCCGCCCTGGCTCCGGTCCAGATTGACGATCCCCACCACCCGGTTGCCGGTGCCGACGAAGGTCAGCTGGTCGAACCCGACCATGCGGGCCAATGCGATGCCGCGGCCGTGGGTGGCGTGCGATTGGGTGGCATCGACCGACAGATAGCGGTTGAAATCGAAACCCGGTCCCATGTCGGTGACGGTGAAGATGACGCGGCTGTCGCTGCGCTCCACATGCAGGGTGGCGTATTTGTCGCGGTGCTCGGACGAGGCCAGCCGGGCTTCGATCTCGCGGGACAGCATGCCGCTGGCCTTCAGCCGGCCCTTCGCCTCGAACCCGATGCCGAGATTGCCGTGCTCCACCGCGTTGACCAGGATTTCCGACAGGCCGAAGGTCAGGCTGTGCCCGGTGGAGGCGACCGACGACAGGGCGATGGCGAGGTTCTGCGCCTCCTGCGGGGTGCGGAAGCGGAAACGCGCGTCGCGCAGCAGCGCGATGGCGTCGGAGCGGGAGCGCAGGTCGCCCTGCAGGCTCTTCAGCCGGCCGGTCGTCTCCTCCGCCGCGCGGACGACGGACCGCAGCAGCGCCCCGTCATAGGGCTTGATCAGGTAATAGAACACCCCGGCGCGGATCGCCGCCGCGATCTCCGCGCTGCTGTCGGAGATAGTCTGCACGATGACGGGGATGCCGGCCAACTCCGGCACGCCCTTCATCCGTTCGTACAGCTCGAGCCCGTCGCCGTCGGACAGGCGGCGGTCGAGCAGCACCACATGGATCGCCGCCCCGTTGGCCGACAGGATCTCCCAGGCTTGCGCCACGGTCTCCGCCTCCAGCGTCCGGTAACCGATGCGGGACAGATACCCGGCGACGATGGCGCGGGTCATTTCCTCGTCATCGACGACCAGAGCGGTGACGGCATCGGCCATGGTCGGCTTGGCTCCAGCGGTTCTCGACAGGGAGAGGATGAAATCCGCTGCATTTTACTGAAACTGCGCCTATCGCACAATCACCGGCGGCATTGCGCCGCAGCATGATTCGCGATCCGGGTAAGGCGCGTTTCAGCCGACGGGTACCTCCAGCGCCGCCGCCGCCCGCCGGGCGGCCTCCAGTTCCTCCGTGACGCGGGCACCGGCGGCGGGGGTGAGCGCATCCTGGTCGCGGCGGCGGGCGGCGGTGACCAGATGATGGGCGGTGGCGGCCAGCCGGTCGAAGCCGACATTGGCGGCGGAGCCCTTCAGGATATGCGCCTCCCGCTCGATGTCGGTGCAGTCGCCGCGGTCGATGGCGCCGCGCAGCAAGTCGAGATGCATGGGGCTGTCGCTGAAGAAGGTTTCCAGCAGCAGAGCAAAGCCGTCCTTGCCCAGGGCGTCGCGCAGTTCCTCGATCTTCTCCGCGTTGACGGTGGCCGGTTCCGGTTCGGCCGGCGGAGAGGATGGCGGGCCGGCGGTCTCGCCGCCGGGGCCGCCATCCTCCCCCCCGGCCGGCTTCACGAAGCGGGTGATGGTGTCCAGCAGCTTGCGGGCATTGATCGGCTTGGACAGATAATCGTCCATGCCGGCCTCCAGGCAGATGGCGGCGTCGCCCTGCATGGCGTTGGCGGTCAGCGCCACGATGGGAATGCGCGTGGCCGGGCCGGACAGCCGGCGGATGCGCCGCGTCGCCTCCAGCCCGTCCATCACCGGCATCTGGACGTCCATCAGCACCAGATCGTAGCGGCGGGCCTCCACCGCCTCCACCGCCTCCTCGCCGTTGGACACCGCCTCCGCGCTGTGGCCGGCACGGCGCAGCAGCGCCAGCGTCAGCTGCTGGTTGACGGGATTGTCCTCCGCCACCAGCACGCGGACCCGCGGCTTGCCGTCGGGCTGAGCCGCCGGACCGGCCGGGGTCCGGGTGGGGAGAGGGACGACATTGCCGTTCCGCGCGGGTGCCGGCCAGTCAGGCACCGGCTCCGCGGCTTTCGCCTCCGATCCTGATCGGCCCAGCCCCGATTGCGGCTCCAGCAGGCGGGCGAGGCACTGGCAGAGCGTGCTGAAGCGGATCGGCTTCGGCAGATGGGTGTCGACGGGTGCCCGCTCCGGTTCCTGCCCCTCCAGCCTTTGGGAGGAGGCCAGCGCCAGACGGATCCCGGCCAGCGCCGGGATGGAGCGGATGCGTTGCGCCACCTCCGGCCCGGTCAGGCCCGGCATGCGGTGGTCGAGGATCGCGGCGTCGAACGGACGGCCCGCAAGAGCGGCGGCGACCAGACGGTCCAGCGCCTGCTCGCCGTTCTCCGCGGTCTCGGTCACGATGCCGAAGCCGTCCAGCTGCCGGGTCAGCAGGTCGCGGTTGACCGCGATGTCGTCGACCAGCAGCAGGCGGCGCCCGGCCCAGTTGCCGGCGGGAGTCGGGGGATGGGCGCTGCCGGCGCCGCGCTTCAGCGGGATCGACACCCAGAAGGTGCTGCCGGCGCCCGGCTGGCTCTCCACCCCGATGCGGCCGCCCATCAGTTCCACCAGCCGCTTGCAGATCGCCAGCCCCAGGCCGGTGCCGCCATGACGCCGCGCGGGGGACGAATCGACCTGGGTGAACATGGCGAACAGGCGGGGGCGTTCCTCCTCGGGGATGCCGATGCCGGTGTCGCGCACTTCGAACCGGACGCGGACGCCGTCCCCCGCCGGCTGGCCGGGATCTGCCGGCTCCTCGCCCAGCAGGATGGTGACGCTGCCGCTGTCGGTGAACTTCACCGCGTTGCCGGCGAGGTTCAGCAGGATCTGCCGCAGCCGCCCGGCATCGCCCAGCAGGGTGCCGCGCAGGCCGGGCGGCACGAAGCTGGCCAGGTCCAGCCCCTTGGCCGCCGCGCGCGGCGCCAGGATTTCCGCCACGCTTTCGACCATCGGCACCAGTTCGAATTCGCCGACCTCCAGATCCAGGCGGCCGGCATCGATCTTCGAGAAATCCAGGATGTCGTTGATGATGACCAGCAGCGATTCGGCGGAATCGCGGATGGTTTCGGCATAGGTGCGCTGCTCCGCCTCCATCGGCGTGTCGAGCAGCAGCCCGGCCATGCCGATCACCCCGTTCATCGGCGTGCGGATCTCGTGACTCATCGTCGCGAGGAATTCCATCTTGATGCGCTGCCCGTCCTCCGCCCGCTCCTTGGCGTCGCGCAGCGTGTGCTCCAGCCGCTTCTCTTCCGTCAGGTCGCGCAGGATGGCGGCGTAGAGCGGCCCGGCCGCGGTCTTCACCAGCGCCATGGAGTAGGCCAGCGGGAAGCTCTCTTCGCCCTCCGCCTTCTCCGCTTGCGCCACCGGCCTCATCGCCATGGTCTCTCCGCGGATGGAGGTGTCCATCGGGCGGCCGCCTCGCGCGATCTCCGACAGGGTGCGGGCGGTGGCCTCGCGCTTGTCGGCCGGCAGCAGGCCCGTCACCGGCCGGCCGACCAGCCCGCCCGGCGCGCAGCGGAAGATGGCGTGGGCGGCCGGATTGGCGGCTTCGATCACCCCGTCGGGCCGGGCGGTGACGATGCCCTCCGCCGCGGTGTCGACGATGGCGGACAGGCGGGCGTTCGCCTCCTCCAACTCCTCGCCCTGGCGGCGCTGGGCGGCCAGCGACCGCGCCAGCAGCAGGCCGAACAGCCCGAGCAGCAGGATCATGCCGCCCGACAGCAGGGTCGCCATCCACAGATTGTCGCGCCAGCTCACAAGCACGGCGTCCTGCCGCACGCTGACCGTCAGCACCAGCGGCCAGACCGGTGTCGTCCGGTAAGCGACGATGCGCGTGTCGGGACCGGCGCCGATATCGGTGCCGGAATGGCGGAACACGCCGTACTCGGCCTGCGGCAGGCGCTCGCGGAACAGCGGCGTCGCGGCGAAGGAGCGGCCGATCTCCTCCCCCGCCTGCGGCTGGACGGTCAGCAGCGTGCCGTCATAGCGATAGAGCGCGATGCGGTCGCCCACCCCGGCCGCGTCGCCGCCCTGGACCGCGCGGTACAGCCCCTGGAAATAGTCGGGATTGACGGTGGCGACGACCACCGCCTGCAGCATGCCGTCGGCATCGCGGAGCGCACGGCTCATCGGCAGCAGCCAGCGCCCGGACCGCTCGCCCCCCGCCGCACGGTCCAGCAGGCCGCGTCCCGGCCGCGGATCGCCGATCACCAGCCCGCTGCCCTGGCCGGCGGCCTGCAGGCGGAAGGCGTCCAACTCCGTCAGGTAGGCGTCGGCGGGATGCGCGCCCTCGGTCGTGGCCAGGATGCGGCCGGTGCGGTCCAGCAGGGTCAGGCCCCGCAGGTGCGGCGACCGCCGCAGCCGGTCGGTCAGAAGCGCCGCCAGATCGGCACCGGGCAGGCCATCCTCGCCCGTCCAGCTGGCGTCGGACAGGGAATCGACGATCGCCGACAATGTGACGTCAACCGACTGCACCGTGCGGGTGGTCGACACCTCCAGCGCCGCGGCGAGGCTGGCGAGATTGATCTCCGCGGTGTCGAGCGCCGCCTTGCGCGCGGCGCTCAGCTGCTGTCCCTGGTTGACCAGCAGGGCGAAGACGGCCAGAAGGGCAAAGGCGATGATGCCGCCGCGCTTCTGGAAAAGACCCATCAGATCCGCTTTTGCTGGGGGCGAGGACAGGGCTTGCGTTCCGGACGGTCAGGTGTGGTCGAACGGTTGGGTCGGGCAGGCGCGGTCATCCGCACACGGCCCGGTGCCTGGCCGACGTTGGCACTCGTGACAATAGCAGGTACGCGGACCATACGCCAAGCATCCACTGCCGCTTGCAACCGGTCGATGCTAAGATGCCGCTCCCGCCGCATGGCATTGCGCGGCGATGATGAAGAACAGGGTCGAGTGGTTAACGAAAGGTGTGACATGGCGACGCGGATCCTTTGGGCTGTCTGCTGCACAATTCTGGTCCTTCTGGCTGTCGGCAACACCGCTCCGGCAATGGCGCAGGATGGGAGACTTCAGAAAATTGCAGCGCAGAAGCAACTTCGTGTCTGCTCTTGGCCTGATTACTACGCGATCTCGTTCCGGAATCCGCGGACCGGCGCGCTGGAGGGGCTGGACGCCGAACTGGCGCAGGCCTTTGCCGACGATCTCGGCGTGCAGCTGGCGGTGGTGGAGAGCAGCTTTCCCCGCTTCATCGACGATCTGCTGGCCGACCGCTGCGACATCGGCATGTTCGCCATCGGCGCCACCCCGGCGCGGGCGCAGCGCGTGGCCTTCAGCCAGCCCTATCTGCGCAGCGGCATCTATGCGGTGACCACCCAGACCAACGACACCATCCGCCGCTGGGAGGATTTGGACCGCGGCGGCAATGTCGTGGCGGTGCAGAAGGACACCTATATGGACGGCTACGCCCGCAGCGCGATGAAGGCCGCCCGCATCGTCGCCGTCACCCGCCCGCAGGAGCGCGAGGAGGAGGTGCAGGCCGGCCGCGCCGACGCGTTTCTGACCGATTATCCCTATGGTCAGCGCATGCTGGCCTTCCATCCCTGGGCACGGCTGATCGTCCCGGACATGCCGGTCCAGCCGACGCCCTATGCCTATGCGGTGGCGCCGGGCGACGCGGCGTGGCTGGAGCGGGTCAACGCCTTCGTCGCCGCCATCAAGGCCGACGGCCGGCTGGAGACCATCGCCGCCCGCTACAAGCTGACCCCCATCGTGGCGCGGGACTGAACCGCGCCATCAGAATGCGTCCGCGGGAACGATCCGGTTTAGGATATGTGGCGTGGTCCAGCATCACCCTGGGGAACCGTCGATGATCCTGATCGGACAGTATGACTCGCCCTTCGTCCGCCGCGTCGCCGTCGCTCTGCGGCTCTACGGCATGGCCTACGAGCACCGGCCCTGGTCGGTCTTCTCCGACGGAGCGGAGCTCGCGCGCTTCAACCCGTTGAAGCGCGTGCCGACGCTGGTGCTGGACGACGGGGAGGTGCTGATCGAGAGCGGCGCCATCCTCGACCATCTCGACGAGACCGCCGGGCCGGACCGGGCGCTGATCGCCCGCCGGGGTGCGGAGCGGCGCCGGGCGCTTAAGCTCTGCGCGCTGTCGACCGGGCTGGCGGACAAGGCGGTCAGCCTCGTCTATGAACGGGTCCTGCACAAGGAGCGGTCGGATTTGTGGGTGGAGCGCTGCACCGGCCAGATCGGCGCCGTCCTCGACGTTCTGGAGGCCGACCGTGCCGCCGCGGCGGGACCCTGGTGGTTCGGCGAGCGGATCGGCCATGCCGACATCGCCGCGGGATGCGCGCTGCGCTTCGTCGGCGAAGCGCATCCGCAGGTCTTCGACCGCGCGCGCTGGCCGGCGATTGCCGCCCATTCCGACGCCTGCGAGGCGATGGCGGAGTTCCAGGCGGTGGTGCAGCCCTTTTCGATCAGCGCCTGAGCCGGTGCCCCGCCCCTCCCATGCGTCAGCATGGGAGGGGCGGGGGCTTGCTTCCCACCGCCGCGCCTTACCGGTGCCCGCTGATCTCCGCGTGCAGCGGCTTGGTGTCCTCGAATTTCTGCTGCTGTTCGGGGGTGGCGTCCTTCTGGTGCTTCTGCTTCCATTCGGAATAGGGCATGCCGTAGACGGCGATGCGGGCGTCCTCGTCGGACAGCGCGACGCCGCGCTCCTTGGCCGCCGCCGCATACCATTTGGACAGGCAGTTGCGGCAGAAGCCGGCGAGGTTCATCAGGTCGATGTTCTGCACGTCGGTGCGCTTGCGCAGGTGCTCGACCAGGCCACGGAAGGCCGCGGCTTCCAGTTCGATGCGGGTCTGGTGGTCCAGATCGGCCATGGGGTCTCTACTCCTCCGGTTTTCTTGTTCTGTTAAGAGTGGGGTGGCCGGTGCAGCGTGACCATCCGGCCATGGGGATGAAAATCGCGCGAGCCGCCGCCGCAGGCGATGGTGCGGACCACCGCTTCGCGGTCGATGGCGACGAAGCCGGCCAGCACGTCGACGCCGTAGTCGAACAGGCGCGGGGTCAGCGGCGTGCCGGGGCCGATCATCGCCACCCGCGCCCCGGCCGACACCCGCAGCAGGCGGGGCAGGGTGCGGTTGGCGAAGGCCGACGCGGTAACGGCCACCGCCTCCGCGCCCGGCAGAAGCCAGTCGCAGGCCGCCTCCGGATGCTCGCCCTCCTGCGGGGTCATGTCGATCACCTGGGCGCGCGGCATCCGGCGGGCGACCTGCGGGAAGCCGCCGACGACCACGACGCGCCCCTCCACCGAGGCGAACAGGTCCAGCCCATTGCCGGGCACGCCGGTCACGTCCGGCCGATTGTAGTGGGCGTTCAGGGCCGCGACGCCCACCGCGATCTCCAGGGGATCCCAGGATTGCGCGGCCATGGCGGCGAGATCGCGCAAGGACCGGCCGGTCCAGCGCCGGGCATCGCCGTCAGCCGCAGGCGCCTGCCGGGCGGCAACGCCGAGCCCTTCGTCGGTTTCCACCAGGACCCACTTGTCGCCGGTGACGACGCGGCGGACCTCGGCGTCGGCGACGCCCCGCGCCAGATCCGGGTACATCCGCTGCGGCCCCCACCAGCGCCACAGCGCGTCGGCGGTCGGCGACAGCAGGTCGCAGAAGCCGCCGGTGGCGGCCTGCCATTCGTTGAGATAGCGGCTGCCGACGCTGGTCAGCAGCGGGATGCCTTCGGCGATGGCAGTCAGCATCTCGTCCGACAGGCCGTCCCCATGCGATTCCAGCCCGGCGAACTTGTTGACCACCAGCAGGTCGACATTCGAGGCGACCGCATCGCGGATGGCCTGGCTGGCCTCCGCGACCCCTGTCGGATCGACGCGGCAGGACTGCGATTCCCGCCCCAGCCGCTGGGTGATGTCATAGGCGTGGCCGGTCGCGACATCGACCAGCTCCATCCGTTCCGCGCAGTCGTCGCCCGGCCCGTGGTTGCGCTGGATCAGCCCGCCGACGCGGAAGCCGCGCCGCTTCAGCTCCGCCGTGAAGCCGTCCAGCAGCGCGTCGACGCCGTACGAACCGGGGCCGTGGATCACGGCGCCGGGACGCAGGGGCGGCGGGGAGGCGGGGGGAAGCGGCATCGGGGTGGAACCTTTCGCGGATCGGCGGGGAGGGGAAGAACGGATGCCTCAGCCGCCCCGGCGGATGCGGTAGACGAAGACGGTCTTGTGGACCTCGTCCGGCTGGGTCTCGTGCGACAGCAGCGCGTTGTCGGTCGTGTTGCAGAAATGCTTGAAATCGATGACTGAGGCCGGGTCGGTCGCATGGACCACCAGTTCCTCCCCCGGTTCCATGCGGTCCAGCAGAGCCCGGGTGCGCAGGATGGGCAACGGGCAATGCAGCCCCTTCACGTCAAGCTCTCTCGCCGGCACCGGGCCCGCTCCACGATGGTTGAGGACGAAATCCTTACTCCGCCTGTGACTGTAGCCGGTTCGCGCCAGCTTCTCCAGACCCCGAGATTTTCCTCAAGCCGCGCTGTTGTACGGCCCAACGACGGGATTTCGACGAAAGGATTGCGGTCATGGCGAAGCGTCTTGACGACAAGGTGGTGGTCATCACGGGCGCGTCCAGCGGCATCGGGCGGGCGACCGCGCTGGAGTTCGCGCGCCAGGGCGCCGCGGTGATCCTGGCTGCCCGGCGGATGGCGGCCTTGCACGAGGTGGCGGAGGAATGCGTGGAGGCCGGCGGCCGGGCGATGGTGGTCCCGACCGACGTCACCGACCAGCGCGCCATGCAGCATCTGGCCGACCGCGCCGTCGAGGCTTTCGGCGGCATCGACATCTGGGTGAACAATGCCGGCGTCATCGCCTTCGGCCGGTTCGAGGACATCCCCGAGGACGTGTTCGAGCAGGTGGTGCGCACCGATTTCCTCGGCACCGTCCATGGCTGCCGCGCCGTGCTGCCCCATTTCCTCGACCGCGGGGAGGGGATCATCATCAACACCGCGTCGATGGTGTCCAACATCGGCCAGCGCTATGCCACCCCCTATACCGCGGCGAAATTCGCGGTGCGCGGCTTCACCGAATCGCTGCGCCAGGAACTGGTGGACGAGCCGGACATCCATGTCTGCATGGTCATGCCCGCTTCCATCGACACGCCGCTGTGGCAGCATGCCGCCAACTACACCGGCCGTGCGGTCAAGCCGCTGAACCCCATCCATCCGCCGGAGGAGGTCGCCGCCGGTATCCTGTCGCTGGCCCGCAACCCCGAGCGCGAACGCTTCGTCGGCACCGAGGGCCGCATCGCCGCCGTCAGCAACGCCATGGCCCCGCAGCTGACCGAGCGGGCTCTCGCCCACACCATCGAGCGGGACATGTTCCAGAACCGCTCCGCCCCCGCCACGTCGGGCGGCGTGATGACCGCGATGCCGGAATATCAGGGCGCCAGCGGCGGCTGGATCGAACCGAAGCCGCCGCGCCGTCCCTTCTCCTGGACCAACCTGACCCTGTTCCTGCTGCCGGTCGTGCTGGCCAGCCGTCCGCTGGGCAACGGGCGGACGCGGCACGTCTGGTGATGCCGCATCCGGTAGTCCGGCAGGGTGCTTGATCCCGCGGTCGGGAGCCGTTATACGCTCGCCCCTTTTCCGGTGCGGCGGGTGGCCGCAGCGGTCATCCGGGCAGGAGGCGGGACATGACGGCGTGCGGACTCGATTTCGGCACCTCGAACACGACGCTGGGCGTGCAGGACGCCGGCGGCTTCCGGCTTCTGGCGCTGGACGGCGTGCGCACCACCCTGCCGACGGCGGTGTTCTTCGATTTCGAGCATGACCGGACCACCATCGGCCAGGAGGCCATCGACGCCTATGTGTCGGGGGTGGAAGGGCGGCTGATGCGCTCCATCAAGTCGATGCTCGGCACCGACCTGATCGACGCCGACACCGCCTTGCGCAAGGGCCGCATCAGCTTCCGCGCGGTGATCGGCACCTTCCTCGATCTGGTGAAGGCGCGGGCCGAACAGGCGCTGGGGGGAGAGCTGGGCGACGTGGTGGTCGGGCGTCCGGTCCATTTCGTCGACGGCGACCCGGCCGGCGACGCCGCGGCGGAGGAGACGCTGGGTCAGATCGCGCGGGCCGCCGGATTCCGCAACGTCTCCTTCCAGTTCGAACCCATCGCCGCCGCGCTCGATTACGAGCAGCAGGTGGCGGGGGAGGAACTGGCGCTGATCGCCGACATCGGCGGCGGCACCTCCGACTTTTCGGTCGTGCGCATCGGGCCGGAGCGGCGCGGCAAGGCCGATCGGGCCGGCGACATCCTGGCCAACGACGGCATCCGTGTCGGCGGCACCGATTTCGACCGCGACCTCAGCCTTGCCACCGCGATGCCGGAACTGGGGCTGGGCAGCGCCATGAAGCGCGCCGGGCTGCTGGCGCCGCGCAGCATCTATTTCGATCTGGCGACCTGGTCGAAGATCAACTTCCTCTACACAGCCAAGGCGATGGCCGAACTGGAGCGCCTGCAGCGCGACTCCGCCGAGCAGGACAAGATCGAGCGCCTGATCGGCGTGGTCGAGCACCGGCAGGGCCACGCGCTGGCCATGGCGGTGGAGCGCACCAAGATCGCCTTGTCGGACCACGACGCGGCGGATCTGGCGCTGGACTGGGGCGACGGCGAACTCGCCCTGGCGGTGGACCGGGAGGCGCTGAACCGCGCCACCGGCTCGCTGGCGGCGCGCATTGGAAGCCGCATCCGCGACTGTCTGGCCGAGGCGGGGGTCACCGCCGACCGCATCGACGCGGTGTTCCTGACCGGCGGCTCCACGCTGCTGCCGCAGGTGCGCGCGGCGATCCTGGCCGAGGCGCCGGGCGCACGGGTGGTGGAGGGCAACATCTTCGGCTCCGTCGGCCTGGGGCTGACGGTGGAGGCGCTGCGTCGGTATGGGTGAGGGTCGGCTTCGATTGCCCCCACCCTAACCCTCCCCCTCTTCGAGGGAGAGGGAACTACCGCCGCCCTTTGCAAAGCTCCTACCCCCTCCACCGCGATCGGACCGGCCTTCGGCCGGCCGAGGGCGGGGGAGGGATGGGGAGGGGGCACCCGGTGAAGCACCCCCGCGCCCCTCACTCCACCACGATGCGCGGCGCGGCACGGCCGCCGGTGCCGCCGCCGATCTTTTCCCACAGGCGGGTGGCGATGCGGCGGTAGGACTGGGCGTGCTCGGACTCCGGCTGCGACACCACGATCGGCTGGCCCTGGTCGGAGGTCTCGCGGATCGACAGGTGCAGCGGGATCTCGCCCAGGAACTCCATGCCCAGGGTGTCGGCTTCCTTGCGGGCGCCGCCGTGGCTGAAGATGTCGGTGCGGTGGCCGCAGTTGGGGCAGCAGAAATAGCTCATGTTCTCGATGATGCCCAACACCGGCACATCGACGCGGCGGAACATGTTCAGCCCCTTGCGGGCGTCCAGCAACGCGATGTCCTGCGGGGTGGAGACGATCACCGCACCGGCCAGCGGCACCTGCTGGGCCATCGTCAGCTGGGCGTCGCCGGTGCCCGGCGGCATGTCCACCACCAGGATGTCGAGCGTGCCCCAGTTGACGTCGCGCAGCATCTGCTGCAGCGCGCTCATCACCATCGGCCCGCGCCAGATCATCGGCGTGTCCTCGGCCACCAGGAAGCCCATGGACATGACCTTGACGCCGTAATTCTCCATCGGCTCCAGGCGCTTGCCGTCGGGGCTGTTGGGGCGGCCGGCGATGCCCATCATGCGCGGCATCGACGGGCCGTAGATGTCGGCGTCGAGCAGCCCGACCTTCAGCCCGTTGGCGGCGAGCGCCAGCGCGAGGTTGGCCGAGGTCGTCGATTTGCCGACGCCGCCCTTGCCCGAGGCGACGGCGACGATGGCCTTCACGCCGGGGACCAGCGGCTTCTGCGGATCACCCTGCGGCGCCGCGCCATGGGAGTGGCCATGGGAATGGCCATGCCCGCCATGCGAATGGCCTTGCTGCGGTGCGGCCTGGGGAGCCGCCCGGTGGGCGGTCAGCACGGCGGTGACCGACAGGACGCCGGGCAGCGCGTCCACAGCCTTCTCGGCGGCGTGGCGCAGCGGCTCCGCCTGGGCGCCGCGCTTGGGGTCGACCTCGATGGAGAAGGCGACATGGCCGTCACGCACCACGAGGCCCGACAACATGCCCAAGCTGACGATGTCGCCGCCCCGGTCCGGGTCGACGACGGTCTTCAGCGCCTGCATGACTTGAGCTTCGCTGATCTGCGCCATGGTTGAAAACTCCGCTATCTTCCCGATATTGGCGGATATCCGTTGGTGGAATCCTTGCCGAAGGGTATGGGGGACTATAGGACCGACGGAGGACATCGGTAAAGGGAGGCGCGGGGCCATGCCATTGCGCTTCCACATCATGGGACGAATCGCAAAGTAAGGGGGACTCACTCGGATGCCGTGGAACAATCAAGGAGGGGGCGGCGGTGGCGGTCCCTGGGGTCCCCCGCCGGGCAACAACGGCCCGGGCAACCCGTGGGGCCGGCCCCAGGGCGGGGGAAATGGCGGCGGTGGCGGCGGCCCGCAGCCTCCCGACCTTGAGGATCTCCTGCGCCGGAGCCAGGACCGGCTGCGCCGCGCCATGCCCGGCGGCTTCGGCAGCGGCCGGGGCGTGGCGCTGGTCGTGGGCGTGCTCGCGCTGATCTGGCTTGCCAGCGGCATCTATCGCGTCGAGGCGGACGAGCAGGGCGTGGTCCTGCGGTTCGGCGAATGGACGCGCACCGAACAGCCCGGCCTGCGGTATCGCCTGCCGTCGCCGATCGAGACGGTGCTGCTGCCGAAGGTCACGCGCGTCAACCGGATCGAGGTCGGCTACCGCTCCTCCGCCGGCGGCGGCCGCAACGACCGCGACGTGCCGGACGAATCGCTGATGCTGACCGGTGACGAGAACATCGTCGACATCGATTTCACGGTGTTCTGGGTCATCAAGGACGCCGGCAACTACCTGTTCAAGATCCGCGATCCGGAATCGACGGTGAAGAAGGCCGCCGAAAGCGCGATGCGCGAGGTCATCGGCCGCACCGACCTGCAGCCCGCCCTGACCGAGGCCCGCCAGCAGATCGAAACCTCGACCCGCCAGCTGCTCCAGACCATGCTGGACGAATACCAGTCGGGCATCGAGATCACCCAGGTCCAGCTGCAGAAGGCCGATCCGCCGCAGCCGGTCATCGACGCCTTCAACGACGTGCAGCGCGCCCGCGCCGACCGCGAACGCGCCCGCAACGAGGCGGAAGCCTACCGCAACGACATCATCCCGCGCGCCCGCGGCGAGGCGGAACGACTGGTGCAGGAGGCGTCGGCCTATCGCGAGCAGGTGGTCAGCCTGGCGCAGGGTGACGCCGACCGCTTCCGCAAGGTGTACGAGGCCTATGCGCTGAACAAGGACGTCACCGCGCGGCGCATGTATCTGGAGACGATGGAGGAGATCTTCCGCGGCCGGAACAAGATCATCGTGGACGGGTCGGCGCAGAACGTCGTGCCCTACCTGCCGCTGAACCAGCTGGCCCCGAACGCCACCCCGGCCCCGCAGCAGGCTCCGCGCCAGGCTCCGCCGGCCAATTCCGGCGGCAACCAGGGCGGGCCGCGGCCCGGCACGCAGACGCAGCCCCAGCCGCTGTCGTCGCTGCCGCAGAACCCGCTGATGTCCGGCCAGTGAGGAGGATCGCATCATGAACCGCACCCTCGCCATCGCCGGCATCGGCATCGTCGCCCTCGGCATCATCGCCTCGTCGTCCCTGTTCACCGTCAACGAGGCCCAGCAGGCGCTGATCCTGCAGTTCGGCGAACCGCGCCGGGTGATCCAGGAGCCGGGCCTGCAGGCCAAGATCCCCTTCATCCAGGAGGTCCGCCTTCTCGACCGCCGCGTGCTCGATCTCGATCCGCCGGTGGAGCAGGTGATCCTGGCCGACCAGAAGCGCCTGGACGTCGACGCCTTCGCCCGCTACCGCATCCAGGACCCGCTGCGCTTCTACCAGACCGCCGGGACCGAGGCGGTGGCCGAAACCCGCCTGAACTCCATCGTCAACTCGGCGCTGCGCCGCGTGCTCGGCAACGTCACGGTGCTGGCCGTCCTGTCGGACGAGCGTGCCCGCATCATGACCGACATCAAGGGGCAGGTGAACGACGAGGCCAAGCGCTTCGGCATCGAGATCGTCGACGTGCGCATCCGCCGCGCCGACCTGCCGGAGGAGACCAGCCAGTCGATCTTCGCCCGCATGCGGTCGGAGCGCGAACGCGAGGCGTCCGAGGCGCGAGCCCAGGGCCAGGAGCAGTCGCAGCAGATCAAGTCGCGCGCCGAACGCGAACGCACGGTGATCATCGCCGAGGCCCAGCGCGACGCGCAGATCCTGCGAGGCGAAGGCGACAACAGCGCGTTGAAGCTGATCGCCGAGGCGACGTCGCAGGACCCCGGCTTCTACGGCTTCTACCGCTCGCTGGAGGCGTACCGGAAGTCGCTGAACGGTAACGACACCACCATGGTGCTGTCGCCGAACGGCGAGTTCTTCCGCTACTTCAGCGGTCCGGGTCCGCAGGCGGGGGGCGCTCCGGCCGCCGCGCAAGCGGCTCCCCAGGCGGCTCCGCCTGCCGCTGCGGCCGCTCCGGCGCAGTAAGGCCGAAGGTCCGCATACGAACGGCAAGCGGCCGGGTCGGGGTTTCCCCCGATCCGGCCGTTGCTTTGCCGGGCCCAAGGTGCGCGGCAGCTGTGGAAAGAAATCGGCGGGCCTGTGATTTCCGCTGGTGCCGACTGGACCGGCACGCCATCTTGCGGCCATACTCTTGGACCAACACATATATGGCCCAGAACTGGGCGGCCGCTCCCGTCCATGGAACCGGCCGGACGTCTGGTAGGGAGACCACGTTGATTCGCATACCCAAATTCGAACCCGCCGCGCGGGGCGCCGTGGCCGGGGCCCGGCCGCGTAAGGCGGGCGTCCGGCCGCTGGTCGCCGCCATCGTCTGGGGCATGACGTCGGTCATCGGCGGCGGCGCCGTCATCGGCGCCTTCGCCGGTGCCGCACCGGCCCAGGCCCAGGCGGCGACGCCCAACCGCAACGCGCCCGGCAGCTTCGCCGATCTGGCGGAAAAGCTGCTGCCGGCGGTCGTCAACATCTCCACCAGCCAGAGCGCGCCGCAGCGTCCGCAGGGGCCGCGGCCGGAGATCCCGCAATTCCCGCCGGGCTCGCCCTTCGAGGATTTCTTCCGGGACTTCTTCGACCGTCAGCAACAGCAGGACCAGCCGCAGCGCAAGGCGACCTCGCTGGGTTCCGGCTTCGTCATCGACGCCAAGAACGGCTATGTGGTCACCAACAACCACGTCGTTCAGGACGCCGACGAGATCACCGTCATCCTGCAGGACGACACCAACATCAAGGCGGAGCTGGTCGGCAAGGACAGCAAGACCGACCTCGCGCTCCTGAAGATCAAGACCAGCCACCCGCTGGTCGCGGTGCCCTTCGGCGACAGCGACGCCATGCGCGTCGGCGACTGGGTGCTGGCGATCGGCAACCCGTTCGGCCTGGGCGGTTCGGTTACCGCCGGCATCATCTCGGCGCGCCAGCGCAACATCGATGCCGGTCCCTATGACGATTTCCTGCAGACCGACGCCTCGATCAACCGCGGCAATTCCGGCGGCCCGATGTTCAACCTGAACGGCGAGGTCATCGGCATCAACACCGCCATCTTCTCGCCGTCGGGCGGGTCGGTCGGCATCGGCTTCGCCATCCCGTCCAACCTGGCCAAGCAGGTGGTGGCGCAGCTGAAGGAATACGGCAAGACCCGCCGCGGCTGGCTGGGCGTGCGCATCCAGGCGGTCACGCCGGAGATCGCCGAGAGCCTCGGCCTGCCCGGCCACAAGGGCGCGCTGGTCGCCTCCGTCACCCCGGACGGCCCGGCCGCCAAGGCCGGCATCCAGGCCGGTGACGTGGTGACGAAGTTCGACGGCAAGGAAATCGACGAAATGCGGCGCCTGCCGCGCGTCGTCGCCGAAACCTCGATCGACCGGGCCGTTCCGGTCGAGGTCTGGCGCAAGGGCAAGGCCCAGACCATGCAGGTCAAGGTCGGCGAACTGGAAGCCGCGGAAGAGCAGGGCCTGCTCGCCGCCAATCCGGACGAGAAGCAGCAGCCGAAGGACAAGGCCCCGGCCCAGAAGCCGACCGAATCGCTCGGCATGAAGCTGACCGGCATCACCCCGGAACTGCGCCAGCAGTTCGAGATCAAGCCCGACCTGAAGGGCGTGGTCGTCACCGAGGTGGCCGGAAACTCCACCGCCGCGGAGAAGGGCCTGCGCGCCGGCGACGTCATCCTGGAAGTCGGGCAGGAAGAGGTCCGCAAGCCGGAGGACGTCACCGCCAAGGTCCAGAAGGCCAAGGAGCAGAGCAAGAAGTCCGTCCTGCTCCTGGTCGACCGCAAGGGCGACCTGCGCTTCGTGGCGATCCCGCTCAGCTGATCGGCTGCGGGCGAAGAACAGGGGCGTCGGCGGGAGACCGCCGGCGCCCTTTTCGTTTGTGCGGGTTCGTATGTGCCTCGAGGGGGTGGTGCGCTTCTCTACGTCCGGTCCAGCATCATCGCCACCGCGACCGTACCGGCCAACAGGGCGCAGAGGACGGCGACGATGGCGAGGCTGCGCAGGAACTGGCGGAATTCCCCCTGCTTCCAGGCGCTCCGCCCCAGCAGCGCCAGATAGCCCGCCACTGCGGCGGCGATGATCTGCCAGCCCATTCCAGTCTCGACCCTGCCCAACATCGTCTTCGGCCCATCCCCGCCATCGGGGAGGCAGCATGGAAAAGCGCATGCGCGGCCGGTCCTGGTCAAGCCGTACGACCATGGCCGGGTTGTTCCCTATATCGAATGGTGGGGGTCTCCATTCGGGTTATCTGTTGGCATCACCACCGCAGGAGCCGTGACTTCAACTTCGTGTGAGAAAAATGCGGCATAGCTCGCTTATGAGGCGCAGCCATACGCAAATAAGTGGTGGTTAACAAAACAGTTAACGCTTTCGCACACTGTAATGTTCGCTGCTGTGATATCTTTGGATCCGGAAATCTTGGGGAGGCTTTGCGCATATGCCCAATGCGTTCTTCTTTTAACTCCGGAGAGTGGTACCGTAGGACACGACACGGGGGTAACCTCCCCCTAAATAACGGCCTGCCGAAGCTGTCGAGGGGTAATCGGCCAGTCGCCAATGCGTCGGGATCTTCCTTCGTGCAGCGGCCACCACCGGCCCAACCGTCGGCCATCACCTGATGATGCTCGGTTCAAAATTGCGGGAGCGGACAATGGACACAGTGCGCGCTTTTCTTATCGACTCGAACAAGCTGTTTCGCGAGGGGCTGAAGCGCCTCCTTGACGATTCGCCCTTCCAGATCCTCGCGGAGGCGGGAAATCTGCGCGAGGCGCTGGGTTCGGTCGAAAACGGCCTGAAGCCACAGCTCCTTCTCCTCGACCTGCAGAATGGCGGCGACGAGGAAGCGGAAGGGATGCGCCGTCTGCGTGCCCTGCTGCCGGACACCCGCATGGTCATCCTGACCAGCGACCTCTGCACCCGCCGCCTCGCGAATGCGCTGGAGGCCGGCGCCGACGGCTATCTGATGAAGGATCTGTCGTCCGACGCGCTCGCCCAGTCGCTGAAGCTGGTGATGATGGGCGAGAAGGTGTTCCCGACTCATCTGGCAGCTCTGCTGATCTCCGGCCGCGTCAACGGCAACGGCACCGAGATGCCGGTGTCGCGCAAGGGCCTGTCCCAGCGCGAGGTGCAGATCCTGCGCTGCCTGCTGAACGGCGACAGCAACAAGATGATCGCCAACCATCTGAACATCACGGAAGCAACCGTGAAGGTTCACCTGAAGAGCCTGCTGCGCAAGATCAACGCATCGAACCGCACCCAGGCCGCCATCTGGGCGCTGAACAACGGCATCGGCGGCGAGTTGGCCGGGGCCGGCGCGGTCGCGGCTGCCGCGAACCAGTAACCCGCCTGTCCATTGCGCTCACCTGACCCTCCCCCGCCATCCCGGGGGAGGGTTCTTCCCGTTTGCTTCTTCCGTCTGCTTTTGCCGCTTAGTTGGCGACTTACTTGGCGAACAGCTGCGACATGTCGGCGAAGGCCTTGAACTCCAGGGCGTTGCCGGCGGGGTCGAGGAAGAACATGGTGGATTGTTCGCCCACCTGCCCCTTGAAGCGGGTGTAGGGCTCGATCACGAACTTTACCCCGGCGGCCTTCAGCTTTTCGGCCAGCGCGTCCCAGTCGGCGGGCTGCAGCACGACGCCGAAATGCGGCACCGGCACGTCGTGGCCGTCCACCGGATTGTGGTGGGCCGGAGCGGCGTTGGGGTCTCGCGGCTTCAGATGGGCGACGATCTGGTGTCCGAACAGGTCGAAGTCGATCCACTCGTCGCTGCTGCGCCCCTCCGGGCAACCGAGCACGGTGCCGTAGAAATGGCGGGCGGCGGCCAGATCGTCGACCGGGAAAGCGATGTGAAAGGGCGTCAGCGTCGTCGTCATGGGGGCGTGGCCTTTCGGGAACGGTTGGCACATGGCTGTTGGTGTCCCCAGCAGACCCGATCCCTCCAGACTTGACAAACGAGTTCTCAGGCGGAGATTTATGAGTTCAACTCATGAGTCGGTTCGCCCCATGCCAGACCGCGTCCTGCCGTCGCTCAACGCCGTCCGCAGCTTCGTCGCGGTGGCCCGCCATCTCAGCTTCACCAAGGCGGCCGACGAACTGGCGGTGACCCAGGGCGCCGTCAGCCGCATGATGCAGACCCTGCAGGCCGATCTGGGCGTGGAGTTGATCCGCCGTGTCGGCCGGGGCATCGAACTGACGCCGACCGGGGCCGCCTTCTATGGCGAGGCGTCGGCGGCGCTCGACCGCATCGCGGCGGCTGCCAGGGCGGCCCGTGCGCAGGACGGCGGGGTGCTGCGGGTCAGCGCGCTGCCGACCCTGACCCAGCGCTGGCTGATCCCGCGATTGAAGCGCTTCCAGGCCGAAAATCCGGACATCCAGGTCGAGGTCAGCATCGGCGAGCATCGCGTCGATTTCGCCAAGGAGCGGATCGACGTCGCCATCCGCTATGGCGTGGAGGACTGGCCGGGGGCGGAGATGGCGACGCTGATGCCGGAGACGATGGGCGTCTTCTGCGCGCCCTCGCTGCTGGAGCAGGGGCCGCCGCTGCGCCACCCGGCCGATCTGGCGCATCACCGGCTGCTGCAGCACACCACCCGGCCCGATTCCTGGCGCGTCTATCTCTCCGCCTTCGGATTGACCCTGCCGGAGGCCGCGCTGTCGCTGGCTTTCGAACATTTCTTCATGATCATCGAAGCGGCGTCGGCCGGCATGGGGGTGGCGCTGCTGCCGGTATTCCTGGTGGGCGACGATGTGGCATCGGGCCGGCTGGTCCAGCCGATGGCGGAGACCCTGCGCCCGCGCGGCTGCTACCTGATCGCCCACGCGCCCGGTGCGGAGCGGGCGCGCCGCGTGCGCCGCTTCAAGGACTGGCTGCTGACCGAGGTGGAGTAGGCCGTTACTCCAGGGTGCCCGCCACCTCGTACCGGTCCTCCGCCGTCGTCAGTATGGTCTCCACCGCTATGCGCAGGCCGGCCACCACCTGTTCGATCGCCATCGACGGGGATCCCGGGTGGCGCACCGCCTGTTCGGGGGCCAGCGGAATGTGCAGGAAGCCGACGCGCATGGCCGGGCGCCGGGTAGCCCGCAGATGACAGGCGCCGTAGAACAGATGGTTGCAGACGAAGCTGCCGGCGCTGTGCGACAGGGCGGCGGGGATGCCGGCGTCGCGCAGGGCGGCGGCGATGGCCTTCACCGGCAGGCTGGCGAAATAGGCCGCCGGACCGCCCGCCACCACCGGCGCGTCCACCGGCTGGTTGCCGGCATTGTCGGGAATGCGGGCGTCGTCCAGGTTGACGGCAACCCGTTCCAGCGACAGCTCCGCCCGGCTCTGCGCCTGCCCGACGCCGAGCAGGGCCAGCGGATCCGTCTCCGCCACCGCAAGGTCGAGCGCGTCGAGCGACGCGCCGAACACGCAGGGCATCAGCCTTGCGGCGACGCAGTGGCCCCGGCATTCCCAGCCGTCGAGTTGCCGCACCGCTTCCCAGGACGGGTTGACGGCCTCCCCTCCGAAGGGCTCGAAGCCGGTCAGCAGGATCGTCGGCATCGAGCCCCCTCCGTTACGCCGGGTCCTTCCGCTCCCAGGAGGGCGTCGGCAGCGTCATGCCGTGGTTGCCGCGATAGGCCGCGACCTCCGGGGAAGACCAGCCCTCCAGCAGGGCGGGGTCGAGCCGGTAGACCTCGACGCCCAGCGGGCGGCAGACCTCCAGCGGGTCGCGGGCGTCCGGCCCCCACAGCGGCACGCTGAGGTCGCCGCCGGGGCAGGTGGACAGGGCGCAGAGCAGGTCGATCTCGGCGAAGAATTCCAAGAAGTCGCCCTTTTTGGCCGGGCAGGCCTTCATGAAATATTTGTCCTCGGCGTTCAGCCCGGTGACTTGGAAGACGTTCAACACGTCATGCACGTCGAACTCGGTCAGGCCATAGGGGGCGACGGCGCGGGTCAGGTTGGAATGGCAATGGTGGTGGAAATCCTCGCCCGTCAGCATGCGGTTGACATAGGGATCGCAGCGCGTGCCCAGCAGGTCGTGGACCCGGCCGCCATACTCGTCGATGCCGTAATCGGCCAGCGTGTCGTGGGTGATGGTCGCCAGCGGCCGCAGATAGGGCAGCGTCGACCACAGCCGGTCGAAGGTGCTGACATGCGCCTGCTGGAGCTGCCGCGTGCGCGAGGCCCAAAAGCGTTCGCGCGGGTTGTGACGGTTCCAGATGTTCAGGTCCGCGACCTGCGGCCCCTCGACGGTGACGATGCGGAAGACATGGCCCGCCGGCACGGTCCAGGCACGGCCGGAGCGGATCGGCACCACGAAGCTGTCCACCACTTCCCGCCCCTCGGTCTGCGACCCGATGCGCCCGTAGAAGGCGCGGTCGACGTCGAGCGCAGACCCTTTGCTGGCTTGGTAGGCGGCGGGATAGCTGGGCATTGCGGTCTCCTCTGGGGTTGATCGGGCCGGTCGGGCTGGTCGGCGATCATGGCCAGGGAGGAGCACCGCGAGCAACAGCTGTTCGCACAGCCGCTCTTTGCACAGCAGCTCTTCGGACCGGCCCGCTCAGGCCGCGGCGGCGGCCAGGACGCGGGTCTGGCAGGCGACCTTCTCGAAGGCGCGTTCCTCGATCTGGCGGATGCGCTCCCGGCTGACGCCGTAGCGGACCGACAGGTCTTCCAGGGTCAGCGGGCTGTCCGACAGGCGGCGGCTGGTCAGGATGTCGCGTTCGCGGTCGTTCAGCACGCCCATCGCCTCGTGCAGCAGGGCGCTGCGCTGGCGGGCCTCGCTGCGTTCGACCAGCGAATCCTCGACCGACGGACGCTCGTCGGTCAGCAGATCCTGCCATTCGGCCGAATCGCCGTCGGCGCTCATCGGGGCGTTGAGCGAGGCCATGGGCGCCGACAGGCGGCGGTTCATGGCGACGACGTCGTCCTCCGGCACCGACAGGTCGGTGGCGATGCGGGTCACGCTGTCGGGCTGCAGGTCGCCGCTGCCGTATTCGCCCAGCTTCCGCTTCAGGCGGCCCAGGCTGAAGAACAGCTTCTTCTGCGCGGCGGTGGTGCCGATCTTCACGAGGCTCCAGGACCGCAGGATGTAATCCTGGATTGAGGCCTTGATCCACCACATCGCGTAGGTGGACAGGCGGAAGCCGCGTTCCGGCTCGAATTTCTTGACGGCCGTCATCAGGCCGAGATTGCCTTCGGCGATCAGGTCGGACAGCGGCAGGCCGTAGCCGCGATAGCCGCCGGCGATCTTGACGACGAGACGGAGGTGGCTGGTAACCAGCTTGTGCGCCGCATCGACGTCGCCATGCTCGGTCCAGGCCTTGGCCAGCATGTACTCGTCCTCGGCCGTCAGGACCGGGTAACGGTGCGTGTCGTTGATGTAGCGGGACAGCGATTCGCCGGAATCGGGCGAACGAAGGGCAACAGCGGTGCTCATGTCACATCCTCGTGCAAAGCGATATGACGGGTACAGGACCCCCGAAATGGCGAGTCCAAGCCTCTCCGGCGGAGCAGGCAGGCATATAGTACAAAATCGGTGCTGAAAGTCAAGCTTGGCAGTCGGGTATCGCACCGGGCGCAGCCGCCGATTGACCTTCCTCAGTGCGCGCGAAGCCGGAGCGTGGCAGGACCGAACCGTCGCCGGGCACCATCGCGAAGGAACCGCATGCCATGAAAATCGCTGTCGGCACCAAGGACTTCGAGACCATCGCCACCCATGGCGGCCGCACCCGCCGCTTCCTGGTCTATGAGGCGGAGGCCGGGGGCGACCCGGTCGAGACCGGCCGGATCGAACTGGCGGAGGAGGAGGTCCTGCACCTCTGCGGCGACGGCCGGCCGCACCCGATCGACGCGGTGCGGGTGGTCATCACGGGATCGTCCGGCTCCGGATTCGTCGCGCACATGAAACGCCGCGGCATCGAACCGGTGACGACGACGGAGATCGATCCGGTCCGGGCGATCCGCGGCTGGTTCGCCGGAACGCTGGCCCCTGCCGCCGAACCGGAGCACCCGCATGAGCACCATGACGGCCACCATCACGGCGACGGGCACCGCCACTGAGGGGCTGCGGATCAGACCGGGAAGCTGACGCTGGCGGTCGTGCCGGCGGCGTCGCTGTCGGTGGACAGCGTGTCGCCCAGCTGGCCGGCCAGCGCCTCGGCCAGCATCAGGCCGTCCTCGGCGGTGGTGTCGAAGCCGGCGGGCAGGGCGCGGCCGTTGTCCTCCACCGTCAGGCGGGCACGGCCGCTGTCGCCCTGCTGGCGCACGGTGATGCGGATCCAGCCGTCGTCGGGGAAGGCGTGGTGCAGGCAGCTGGTCACCAGCTCCGCGATGATCAGGCCGAGCGGCATCGCCTCGTACAGGCCGATCTGGATCGGGTCGGAATCGACCGTCACGGGCACGCGGGACAGGGCGCCCGGTGTGCCTTCGCGCACCGCCTCGCACAGGGCGGTGACGTAGCGGCCAAGGTCGACATGGGTGCCGGCGCCGCTCTCGTGCAACTGGCGATAGAGGATCGCCAGCGCCTCGATGCGCACCATCGTCTGTTCGTAGGCGGCGCGGGCATCGGGGTCGCGGATGCGGCCGGCCTGCAGCTTCAGCAGGCTGATCACCAACTGCAGGCTGTTCTTGGCGCGATGCTGGAGTTCCCGAAGCTCGGCTTCCAGCTCCTGGATGCGCGCCGTCAGCCGGTCGGCCGGGGACGCCCCCGACGCGACGCCGTCGCCCGGCTGGTCCGGAGGAGAGTAGGCGGCCTGGGACCGCGGAAGCATCGGCATGGGAACGGACTCGGCTCGGTCATCACAGGTAAGCATCGTCGAAAACATTCGTCAATCTAAGCGCTTGTCCGGCAGGCCCCACCGGTTCTGAGGGAGTAACCCGCCGCGCCTAACCGTTAAGTCCGAGGCGCCATGACGGTCGTGCCGCAACCCGCCGGCCCCGGACGGGCATGCGGATGGGAGCGGGCGGATGCCCGCCGAAAGATAGGTTGTATCCGTCGGTTGCACTGGCAAGAGTGACCGCATGACGATGCGAAAGATGTTGGTCTGGGGCCTGCTGCTGACGGCCCTGTCGGGCGGCTGCGCCGCCGTGGTCGGGGCCGGCGGCGGCTCTCGCAACCCGGAAATTGTCACCGCCAGGGAGGTGCCGCTCGACCGCGGCCGGCCGGAGAAGGCAGCGGTCGGGCCCTTGCGGTTCCTGGGTGGGCTCGAGATCGCCGGGGGTGACCGGGTCGGCGGGCTGTCCGGCCTGTGGGTCGACCCGGCCGGCGAGCGCTTCGTCGCCGTCGGCGACACCGGGCTGGTGGTCGATGGCCGGCTGCGGACCGACGCCGCAGGGCGCCTGGCCGGGATCGCAGAGGTCCGCGCCCGCCCGCTGCCGGTGGAGGAGGGAGCTTCCCGCCGCAAGCGCCGCACCGATGCGGAGGATTTGGCGCGTCTGGCCGACGGCAGCTGGCTGGTCTCGCTGGAGCGCGACCACCGCATTCTGCGCTATTCGGCCGGCGACCACGGACCGGAAGGGACACCGACGCCGATCCCTTTGCCGCCGGAGGCGGAGGACGGCCCGGAGAATGGCGGGTTGGAGGCGCTGACCCGCCTTCCCGACGGCCGGCTTCTGGTTCTGGAGGAGGGCGAGGACGACGGACGGCAGGAGCGCCGCGCCTGGATTACGGGGGTAGGGATTACGGGTGTCGGCTCGCAGAAGGACGCCGTCCCGCGCAACGCGGCGGACTGGCAGCCCCTTGCCTACCGTGCTGCACCCCGCTACCGGCCGACCGGCGTCGCCCCGTTGCCCGACGGCGGCGTTCTGGTGCTTGAACGGCGGGTGTCGCTTCTGGGCGGCTGGTCGTCGCGCCTGGTCCGGGTGGCGCCGCAACAGCTGAGCGCCGGCGCCGTCATCGAGGGGGAGGAACTCGCCCGGCTGGAGTCGCCCCTGCTGAACGATAATTTCGAAGGTATCGCCACGCGCCCCGGACCGGCGGGGGAAACGCTGGTCTACCTGATCTCCGACGACAATTTCAGCTCGCTCCAGCGCACCTACCTGCTGCAGTTCGCCCTGGACGGGCCGTCCTCCTGAAGGCCCCACCGCCTCCGACCAAAGTCGGACGGGGCGAAGCCTGCTGCGGATTTGACAGCACGGCGCCCTTGCGGCTAGCTGCCTCCGGATGCTTGCGGAGGAAACAATCATGGCGGCGAGCGATAAGCTGGGGGCGGGGCGGGCCGCTGCCGCACCGGCGGTTCCGGCGATGATCCCCGGGCTGAGGCAGGCGGCGCTGCTGACCCTGCTGGCGATGCTGGCCTTCGCCGCCAACTCCATCCTGTGCCGGCTGGCCCTGACCCGGACCGCCATCGATCCGGCCGGATTCACCCTGGTGCGGATCGCCTCCGGTGCCGCCAGCCTGTGGCTGATCGCCCGCGCGACCGGGCATGCGAAGCCCGGAGCGGGCAGTTGGCGCGGTGCGGCGGCGCTGCTGGCCTATGCGGCGGCCTTCTCCTTCGCCTACCTGACCATGACCGCGGGGACCGGGGCGCTTCTGCTGTTCGGGGCGGTGCAGGCCACCATGATCCTGGTCGGACTCTACCGTGGTGAACGGCTGGTGGCGCTGCAGTGGGGCGGTCTGGCTCTGGCATTCTGCGGGCTGGCGCTGCTGCTGGCGCCGGGCCTGTCGGCCCCCGATCCGCTGGGGGCGCTGCTGATGGTGGCGGCTGGTGCGGCCTGGGGCGTCTATTCGCTGCTGGGACGGGCCAGCCGCGATCCGATCGCCACCACCGCCGGCAATTTCCTGCGCGCCGTTCCGATGGCGGCGGCGCTGGCCCTGCTGTCGGCGCTGGCCGGGCCGTTCACCGGCGGCGGACTGCGCTGGGATGCGGGCGGGCTGCTCTACGCCGTCCTGTCCGGGGCGCTGGCGTCGGGGGTGGGCTATGCGATCTGGTACGCTGCGTTGCCGGCCCTGACCGCCGCCCGCGCCGCCTCGGTGCAGTTGAGCGTCCCGGTCATCACCGCGCTGGCCGCGGTGCTGGCGCTTGGCGAGCGGATCACGCCGACGCTGGCGGTCTCCTCCGTCGCGGTGCTGGGCGGCATCGCGCTGGTGATCGTCGGAAAGCGGCGGGCTTGAAGGGGGCTTCACCCCGCGAGGTCACACGGGGACCGTCTGCGTCCGTTCCAGCGCCATGAGGTCGGCGGGACGGCTGCGCAGGCGTCCCGGTGGAAAGAGCACGGTGGCGGTGGTGCCGCGCCCCAGCACGCTGGACAGCACGAATCGCCCGTCCTGCATCTCCACCAGCGACTTGACCAGCGGCAGCCCCAGCCCGGTGCCGGCATAGCGCCGGGTGTGGGAGTTGTCGACCTGATGGAACGGCTCCATCACCTGCTCCAACTCGACCGTGGGGATGCCGATGCCGGTGTCGCTGACCCGCAGGCGCAGGCTGCGCGCCGCCCGATCAGCCTCCACCGCGATCCGGCCGCCGGGCGGCGTGAACTTCACGGCATTGGACAGCAGGTTCAGCAGGATCTGCCGCACCGCGCGGGCGTCGGCGTACAGGATGGGCAGGGGATCGTCCAGCTTCGCAGACAGGGTCACGCCCTTTTCGAGCGCCAGCTGCTCCATCTGGCGCAGGCACTCGCCGATCAGGTCCTCCACCGCCAGTTCCTCCTGGTGCAGGACGTATTTGCCCGATTCGATCTTGGTGGTGTCGAGGATGTCGTTGATCAGGCTCAGCAGATGCTGGCCGGACCGGCGGATGTCGCCGACATACTCGGTCTGCTTGGGCGTCATCGCGCCGAAGATGCCGCTTTCCAGCGCCTCCGCGAAACCGATCACCGCGTTCAGCGGGGTGCGCAGCTCATGGCTCATGTTCGCCAGGAACTGCGTCTTGGCCCGGTTGGCGGCGTCGGAGACCTGCTTGGCGGCGATCAGCTCCGCCTCGATCCGATGGCGGGCGGCGATGTCCTGGATCAGCCTGTGCTGGCTGTCGCGCAGCGCCCGCTCGCTGCCCTGCAGGTCGGCCATCGCCCGTTCGCGCCGCCCGGCCTCGCGCAGCAGGGCCAGCATCATCAACCCGATCACCAGCGTGCCGGCGAGGCCGGCGGCGGCCAGCATGACGGCCTTGGACTGCCAGGGGGCGAGCACCGCATCGCGCGACGACGACACCGTCACCACCAGCGGCATTTCGGCCGAGGCGCGGTAGCTGAGGATGCGCCGGGGCCCGTCGGCCGGGCTGTCCAGCAACTCGGTGCCGGCCGGTGCCTCCTTCAGCAGGCGGGCGAACAGCGGCAGATGGCGGGCCGAGCGGCCGATATAGGTCTCATGGTCGGGAAAGCGGGCCAACACCGGCCCATCGGCATGATAAAGCGTCACCACGGCATCGCCGGGAAGTGCCAGCGTCCGGTAGAGGCCGCGGAAGGCCGTCGGTTCCATCACCGCGACCACCACCCCGGCGAAGCGCCCGTCCGGGGCGTTCAGCCGTCGGCTCATGCCGATGAACCAGTTGCCGGAGGTGCGCCCCCGCGCCGGATTGCCGACGAAGACCCCGTCCGCTCCGCCGGCGACCAGCCCGTCGCGGTGAGCCATCAGGTAGTCACGGTCCGACAGGTCGAGGTTGGCGGGGGTCAGCGTCTGGGTGTCGTGAACCAGTCTGCCGTCGGCGGCGACCACCAGCATGGCGCGGATCAGCGGCGACTGGCCGGCCTGACGGCGCAGCAGGGCATGCACGTCGGCATCGCCCCGTTCCCAACTGTCGCCGCGGACGGCCAGCACTTCCGCCACGCCGGCCAGGATTTTCGATACGCCCGAAAAGCTGTCGGTCGCATGGCGCTCCAGCACCAGCGCCATCGCCCCGTTTTCTTCCCGTGCGCGGGTGACGGTCTCGCTACGCTCATGCAGAAGGTCGTAGCCGATCATGGCGTTGAAGCCGACGATCAACGCCACACCGAAGGCACCCATTCCCCCTTTGAGACGCGAGATCAACCGACGGTCCGCCGTGTCCGATCATGGATCGACCGATGCTACACCGCGAACGGCAATGCCGGAAGTCGCCTTTTCGTGGAAGAGGTGATGGGCTTGTTCTCTTAAAGCCGGACGGTGGAGCTGGAGAAGCGCTCTGCGGTCGAATGGCCGATGGAGTTCAACGCCACCGCCGCGCCCAGCACGATCACCGCCGCGGCGGCAAAGCCGAGGATCATGGCCTTCATCTCTGGTCTCCCTCTTTTGGATTCGGCATGCTTGGATTCGGCGCATAAAAGCAAAGCGGCACCGGCGGCGCAATCCGCGGTTTCCCGGAGTCGGAATATCGAATTCCGGGCCGGCGTCAGACCTCGTCCGGATCCACAACCGAGAGCGAGATGACGTCGCTGTCGATCAGCACCTTGCCCGCATGCTCGAAATTCACGGTGATGCGGTTGCGGATGGCCGACTGCACCTGCCCCAGCCCCCAATCGGGCTGGTCGGGATGGCGCACCCAGGCGCCGGGCACCAGCGAATCGTCCATGTCGCGTTCCATCCGTCAGTCTATTGTACATAGGAAATGCGACCGCCTGTGCGGCGGGGCCGGGAAAGTATAGAATCGCCGGCACCGCGCCGTCGCCGTTCCTTTTTTCCGGAGTCTGCCTCGTGACCGAATCGTCCTCCCTCCCCATCAGCGTCGACATCCGCGTCCTGGAACTGCTGGCGTCGAAGCTGTGCCACGATCTGGTCAGCCCGGTCGGCGCCATCCGCAACGGCCTGGAACTGATCGAGGAGATGCAGGAGGACGAGGATGGCGGCGGGGCCGGGGGCGGGTTGGCCGGCGGCTTCCTGGGCGAGGCGGTGAAGCTGATCGACCATTCCTCCGGTCAGGCGGACCGCCGGCTGCGGGTGTTCCGGCTGGCCTACGGGGTGGCCGGGCGCGACCAGAAGGGATTCGGCGACGCCCGCAACGCCGCCGCCGGCTATCTCGAAGGCGGCCGCACCCGGCTGGACTGGCCGGAACGGGTGCCGCACGACATGACGGCCCAGCGCCGCGGCGTGGTGAAGCTGGTGCTGAACCTCATCCTGCTGGCGGACGAGGCGCTGACCCATGGCGGCCTCGTGTCCGTCGCGGCCGACGGCGACGAGACGGCCGGCCGCCTCACCGTGACCGCCGCCGGCCGCCCCGGCACCCTGAAGCCGGATGCCGCCGCGGCACTGGCCGGGACGGCGACGCCCGATGCGCTGACGCCCCGCACCATTCACGCCTATCTCGCCGGACGGCTGGCGGAGAGCGACGGCTTCCGCATCGCCGTCGCCACCGAAAGCAGCGAGCGGCTGGTCTTCACCGCGGAGTGGTGAGGCTCCTTACAGCTGTTTGAAAATCCGCGTTTCCACCACGACCTGCTCCACCCCGCCGGTGGTCTGGTGGGACGTGGTGCGCAGCGTGACGGCCAGATTGTGGCATGCGGCCTCCGCCAGGGCGGCGTTGAGGGTGTCCACGGCGTCGCGCACGGATTGGGCGAGTTCGGTGTCGGTCATCGATCCTCCCTGTGACAATCGGTCCCTTATCCTGCCGGTGGAAGCGCTCGGAAGACTCCCTATCGGAAGAGGTAAGGTTCTCTTAATCAGTGTTTGACAGGCTCCGACCCTACCTGGACTGGAGCGCAACCGGCGGCCCTCAGATGCTGCCCGTTCGAGCCGCAGGCCGGCGCGGACCATAAACATTGGGCCTGGGGAATGCGACATGGATGATCTGCTGTCCGAATTTCTGACGGAGACCAACGAAAACCTCTCGGTGCTCGACGTCGAGTTGGTGCGGTTGGAGCAGAATCCCAACAATCCGGAACTGCTGTCGAACATCTTCCGCCTCGTTCACACCATCAAGGGAACCTGCGGCTTCCTCGGCCTGCCCCGCCTGGAAAAGGTGGCGCACGCGTCGGAGAACGTGCTGGGCAAGTTCCGTGACGGCGAACTGACGATCAATCCGGAAGCGGTTTCGCTGATCCTGCAGGCTCTGGACACCATCAAGAGCCTGCTGGCGGTTCTGGAAGCGACCGAGGCGGAACCGCCCGGCGACGACCTGCCGCTGATCGAGCGGCTGAACCTGTGCGCCGAGGGCAAGCTGGGCGGGCCATCTCCGGCCGCCGCCGCTCCGCCGCCGCCGACCGCTCCCGCGGTCGCGGCATCGGACGACCGGCCGGCGACGCTGGACGAGCTGGAGGCGCTGTGGAACTCCATCCCGGGCCCCAATGACCCGCCGGCCGCGGCTCCCGCCGTTCCGGCGAGCACGGCGGTCGCCACCCGCGCGCCCGAACCGGCCGAGGAGCCCGCCCCGTCGCAGGACCTTGTCGTTCCCGATGCCGAGCCGGCCGCCGCCAAGGTGCCGGCGCCGGTCGCCCCGATGGCCGGCGGTTCGGCCGGCGGCAATGCGGGCGGTGCCGATGCGGGTGCCGAGGCCGCGACCAAGGAATCGGCGGTCGCCGCGCAGACCATCCGCGTGAACGTCGACCTGCTCGAAAACCTGATGACCATGGTCTCGGAGCTGGTGCTGACCCGCAACCAGCTGCTGCAGATCCTGCGGTCGCAGAAGGAGAGCGAGTTCGCCGCCCCGCTGCAGCGCCTGAACCATGTGACGTCGGAGCTGCAGGAAGGCGTCATGAAGACGCGCATGCAGCCCATCGGCAACGCCTGGGCCAAGCTGCCGCGCCTGGTGCGCGACCTGGCGCATGAACTGAACAAGAAGATCGACCTCCAGATGCTCGGCGCCGACACCGAGCTGGACCGCCAGGTGCTGGAGCTGATCAAGGACCCGCTGACCCACATGGTGCGCAACAGCGCCGACCATGGCCTGGAGATCCCGGCGGAGCGCCTGAAGTCCGGCAAGTCGGAGACCGGCCGCATCACGCTGAACGCCTATCACGAAGGCGGTCACATCATCATCGAGATCCAGGACGACGGTAAGGGACTTGCCATCGACCGGATCAAGCAGAAGGCGATCCAGAACGGGATGGCGTCGGAGATCGAGCTGGCCTCGATGACCGACCAGCAGATCATCCAGTTCATCATGAAGCCGGGCTTCTCCACCGCCGCCAAGGTCACCAACGTGTCGGGCCGCGGCGTCGGCATGGACGTGGTGAAGACCAACATCGAGAAGATCGGCGGCACGATCGAGATCAAGTCGGCCCAGGGCAAGGGGTCGACCTTCGTCATCAAGATCCCGCTGACGCTGGCCATCGTCTCGGCCCTGATCGTGGAATGCGCGGGCGAGCGCTTCGCCATCCCGCAGATCAGCGTGGTCGAGCTGGTGCGTGCCGCCGCCGACAGCGAGCACACGATCGAGCGCCTGAAGGGCACGCCGGTGCTGCGCCTGCGCAACCGCCTGCTGCCGCTGGTCTCGCTGCAGCAGCTGCTGCGGCTGGACGACAGCGAGGACGCCAAGAAGCCGGCGGACGAGACCTTCATCGTCGTCACCCAGGTCGGCACCTACACCTTCGGCATCATGGTCGACCGCGTGTTCGACACCGAAGAAATCGTGGTGAAGCCGGTGGCGCCGATCCTGCGCCACATCGAGATGTTCTCGGGCAATACCATCCTGGGCGACGGCTCGGTCATCATGATCCTGGACCCCAACGGCATCGCGTCGGCCACCGGCGAAATGGCGATGGGCGAGGCCGCCGGCAAGGAGACCACCGCGGTCCAGACCCAGCGCCAGGAGGACAAGATGGCGCTCCTGCTGTTCCGTGCCGGCGAGGGCGCGCCCAAGGCGGTGCCGCTGTCGCTGGTCGCCCGCCTGGAGGACGTCGATCTCGCCACGGTCGAGATGTCGAACGGCCTGCCGGTGGTTCAGTACCGCGGCAAGCTGATGCCTCTGGTGCCGATCGACCCGAACTTCGCGCTCGCCAACGAAGGCCGCCAGCCGGTGCTGGTCTTCGCCGACGGCGACCGCTCGATGGGCCTGATCGTCGACGAGATCGTCGACATTGTGGAGGAGAAGCTGAACGTCCAGCTGGCCGCGGAGCGTCCCGGCCTGATGGGGTCGGCCATCATCGCCGGCAAGGCGACCGAGGTGATCGACGCCGGCTTCTTCCTGACCCAGGCCTACAAGGACTGGTTCGGCTCCTCCGCCCAGGAGGGGTTCGAGGAGGAGAAGCTGCAGCGTGTGCTGCTGGTCGACGACAGCCCCTTCTTCCGCAACCTGCTGACGCCGCTGCTGTCGGTCGCCGGCTACGACGTGACGGCGGTGGAGAATGCCGGCGACGCGCTGGCTCTCTGCGAGGCGGGCGAGGACTTCGACGTCATCGTCTCCGACATCGAGATGCCGGGCATGAGCGGCTTCGACTTCGCCGAGGCGGTTCGCCACGGCAGCCGCTGGCAGGGCGTGCCGATGGTGGCGCTGTCCAGCCATGCCAGCGCCCGTGACCTCGACCGCGGCCGGATTGCCGGCTTCAACGACTATGTCGCCAAGTTCGACCGTGACGCGCTGCTCTTCGCGCTGCAGCAGACGCTGACCGACCAGAAAGGTGCCGCATGAGCAACGCCAAGCTGCCGTCCACCGTCCGGAAGTCGAAGGGCGACGACATCGTCGTCTCCGGCAACCAGGACTATGTGACCATGACGATCGCCGACCAGATGTTCGGCATCCCGGTCCTTCAGGTGCAGGACGTGCTGGGCCATCAGCGGATCACCCGCATCCCGTTGGCCCCGCCGGAGGTCGCGGGATCGCTGAACCTGCGCGGCCGCATCGTCACCGCCATCGACGTCCGCCTGCGGCTCGGCCTGACCGGCCGGCCGAAGGACAAGCCCGGCATGTCGATCGTCGTCGACCTGCGCGGCGAGCTGTACAGCCTGATGGTCGATTCGGTCGGCGAGGTGCTGAGCCTGACCAAGGAGGACTTCGAACGCAACCCGGCGACGCTGGATCCGCGCTGGCGCGAGGTCTCTACCGGAATTTATAGGCTGAACGGCCAGTTGATGGTTGTGCTGGACGTGCCTCGTCTGCTCAACTTCACAACCATCGAGACGGCCTGACGGTCCGCGGCGTCTTCCCGTCGGGGAAAGGCGCCGCTCCTTCCGGCCGGCTTTTCCGCCGACGAACAGATGACCTGAGGCCCTGCCGCAATGAAATCCTGCCTGGTGGTCGACGACAGCCGCGTGGTCCGCAAGGTCGCACGCAAGATCCTTGAAGAGCTGAACTTCACCTGCACCGAGGCGGAGGACGGCAAACAGGCGATGGAGGCCTGCGCGGCACAGATGCCCGATGCCATCCTGCTGGACTGGAACATGCCGGTGATGACCGGCATCGAGTTCCTGCGCCGGCTGCGCAAGATGAGCGGGGGCGAGCAGCCGAAGGTGGTCTTCTGCACCACCGAGAACGACCTCGCCCACATCCAGGAGGCGCTGTCCGCGGGGGCCAACGAGTACATCATGAAGCCCTTCGACAGCGACATCATCCAGACCAAGTTCGCGCAAGTCGGCTTGCTGTGATCTCCTGCCCGTGCCGGACATGACCGTCCAGCACACGGCCGCCGGGGCATGGGCCGGTCGGGACAGGCTCCCTGTCTGAACGCTGGACAAGCCGCGTTGAACCAGTCGAGTTGAAAGGCGAATCGCCGATATGTCGGACAGTTTTGGCAGAGGCCCCCTCACCACCGCGCGACCGGCCAATCCGGATCCCGTCCGGGTCATGGTGGTGGACGACTCGGCCGTCATCCGCGGCCTGCTGACCCGTGCGCTGGAAGGAGACCCGGACATCCGCGTCGTCACCTCCGTGGGCGACGGTCAGATGGCGGTGAATTCGCTGCAGCGCAACTCGATCGACGTCATCGTTCTGGACATCGAGATGCCGGTGATGGACGGGCTGACCGCCATCCCGAAGCTGCTGGCGGTGGCGCCGCAGGTGAAGATCATCATGGCCTCCACGCTGACGCTACGCGGGGCCGACGTCTCCATCCGCTGCCTGTCGGCGGGTGCGGCCGATTACATTCCGAAGCCGACCTCCACCCGCGAGATCGGCGGGGCGGAGGACTTCAAGCGCGAGCTGGTCGCGAAGGTCAAGGCGCTGGGCGCCGCGGCGAAGCGCGCCGGGTCGCGCACCCGCGGTGAAATCCGCCCGCTGACCCCGGCGGCTCCGGTCGGGCTGCTCAAGCGCGAGGTCGGGCCGATCACCACCCGCCCGGCCCCGGTCGGCGCCATGGCGGTGAAGCCGGACGTGATCGCCATCGGCAGTTCCACCGGCGGCCCGCAGGCCCTGTTCGAGGTGCTGTCGCACCTGAAGGCCGGCATCAGCCAGCCGATCCTGATCACCCAGCATATGCCGGCGACCTTCACCACCATCCTGGCCGAGCACATCACCCGCCAATGCGGGATCGATGCGCGCGAGGCCAAGGACGGCGAGCCGATCGTGCAGAACCGCTGCTACATCGCCCCCGGCGACTTCCACATGCTGGTGGCGCAGCGCGGCGGGGCCAACGTGATCACGCTCAGCAAGGATCCGCCGGAGAATTTCTGCCGCCCGGCCGTCGACCCGATGATGCGCTCGATCCTGAAGGCCTTCGGCGGCCGCAAGATCCTGGCCTGCATCCTGACCGGCATGGGGCAGGACGGGCTGAAGGGCTGCACCGACGTCGTCAACGGCGGCGGCATGCTGATCGCCCAGGACGAGGCGTCGAGCGTGGTCTGGGGCATGCCGGGTGCCGTGGCGCAAGCCGGCATCTGCAGCGCCATCCTGCCGCTCAAGGAAATCGGTCCCCACATCCGCAAGCTCGCTTCGAGGGCAGCATGAGAGTCGAAGATTTCGACATGTTCTCCACGCTGCTCAAGCAGCGTTCCGGCCTGGTCCTCACCCGCGACAAGGCCTACCTGCTCGAATCCCGGCTGATGCCGGTGGCGCGCAAGTGGAACATGAAGGGCCTGGAGGAGCTGGCGACCACCGTCCGCACCCGCAAGGACGAAGCGCTGCTGCGCGACATCACGGAAGCGATGACGACCAACGAGTCGTCCTTCTTTCGCGACCAGAAGCCTTTCGACCAGTTCAAGCAGCTGGTGTTGCCGAAGCTGATGGAAGCGCGGGCGGCCAAGCGCAGTCTGCGCATCTGGTCGGCCGCCTGTTCTTCGGGGCAGGAAGCCTATTCGCTGTCGATGATCCTCAACGACGAGGCGGCGAAGCTGGCCGGCTGGCGCATCGAGATCGTAGGCACCGACATCTCGGCCGAAATGGTGGAGCGGGCGAAGTCCGGCGTCTACACCCAGTTCGAGGTGCAGCGCGGACTTCCCATCACCATGCTGGTCAAGCACTTCAAGCAGAACGGCGACAAGTGGCAGATCAGCCAGCAGCTGCGCCAGATGGTGTCGTTCCGCGAATGGAACCTGCTGGGCGATTTGTCGGCGCTGGGCCAGTTCGACATCGTCTTCTGCCGCAACGTGCTGATCTATTTCGACCAGCCGACGAAGGCGAAGGTTCTGGAGTCCATCTCCCGCCAGATGCCGCAGGACGGCGTTCTGTATCTGGGCGGTGCGGAAACGGTGCTGGGCATCACCGACAAGTTCAAGCCGGTGGAAGGCCAGCGCGGCCTGTACAGCCTGGGCGGCTTTTCCGCCGCCGGCGCCAAGGTGGCGTGAGAGCCTTCCGGAGAGCGACGGGGGCGGGAGAGCCGCCCCCACTCGATCACTGTAGCTTCAGGCCGACGGCGTGATCGACTTGATGGGCCCGCGCGGGTTGCCGGACATCTCGGCGATCTTGCGGTCCTGCGCCTCGATGAAGGCGCGGATGGAATTCTCGCGGTCGAACTGGTCGATGTCGGACGTCGGCACCTTGCGGTTCGAGGTGCGCGCACCGTCCTGGTAGATCACATCGAACAGTGCAAAGGCGTTTTCGACGGGTTGTTTCTTCTGACGGGCCATGGCCTGTCCTCCGTATAATCGCGGTCGGCCGTAGGATCGGCCTTGCGGTCAAGCATTGTTGATATCGGTCTTGGTCTCGGTGTCGGTCGAAACGGCGTCATCCTGCACGTCCGTATCGTCCTGCCCGGTCTGTTCGCCGTCGATCTGAGTGCCGGCACGGCGGGCGGCGACCTCTTCCTCGCGGCGCTGAAGCTTTTCCTGCTTCTTCTGTTCCTTGGCCCGGTTACGCTCGGCCCGCTGCTGGTTGTAGTTCGGTTTGAAAGCCATAGCGGTTCTCCTCTGGGCAGGTCCCGGCGGGGCATAGGCCCGGCGTATGGGCGGCACTGAATGCGCAACACGGAAAAAGGGCACCGGTTTCCCGATGCCCCTCTTTCCGCAGGTCGGCGGTCAGGCGGTCAGACCGCCTTCAGATTTTCCGCCGAGGTCTTGCCGCGCTTGGGATCACGCTGCTCCTCGTAGGAAATCTTCTGGCCATCGACCAGGCTGCGCAGCCCGGCGCGTTCGACAGCGGAGATGTGAACGAACACATCCGGGCCGCCGCTTTCCGGCTGAATGAAACCGAAGCCCTTGGTGCTGTTGAACCATTTGACGGTGCCGACGGGCATGTCTGTCTCCCATAACGCGAAGGGCGCCGCACCACCGGTGCGGCGCATCAGACTGGATGTGGGATTGGCGGCCCCCGAATGCCCGCAAAGGCATGCTCGCAATGGCGAAAAAAGGGGGGCTGAGCGTGGGGGCGTTTGAACGTCCCGCAGTCCGTAGCAGAATGACCCGCTTTACATGGGAACGCCCGGTCCGGCTTTCAAGGTGAAAGACGTCCGGGCGTTCGATTGTGAGAGCGACAGTGCCGCTCCACCTTTTTCAGTTGGTGGTCAGCCGGCCGCCTGCTGCTGCGGCACGCGCGGCGGCGGCGGCGGATTCGCTTCCGCGATTTCCTCGTGCGGGTCGCGCAGCACGTAACCACGGCCCCACACCGTTTCGATGTAGTTGTCGCCCTGGGTGGCGGCGGCCAGCTTCTTGCGCAGCTTGCAGACGAAGACGTCGATGATCTTCAGTTCCGGCTCGTCCATCCCGCCATAGAGATGGTTCAGGAACATCTCCTTGGTCAGCGTCGTGCCCTTGCGCAGGCTCAACAACTCCAGGATGCCGTATTCCTTGCCGGTGAGGTGCAGCGGCGACTGGTCGACCTCCACCGTGCGGGTGTCGAGGTTGACGGTCAGGCGGCCGGTGCGGATGATGCTGTCGGAATGGCCCTTCGACCGGCGGACGATGGCCTGGATGCGGGCGATCAGTTCGCGCTTGTCGAACGGTTTGGTCAGGTAATCGTCGGCGCCGAAGCCCAGCCCCTTGATCTTGTTGTCCATCTCGGTCAGGCCCGAGAGGATCAGGATCGGGGTGGTCACGCGCGCGGCGCGCAGGCGGCGAAGAACCTCGTACCCGTCGATGTCCGGCAGCATCAGGTCGAGAATGATGATGTCATAATCATAGAGCTTGCCGATCTCGAGACCGTCCTCACCCAGGTCGGTAGAGTCGACGATGAATCCTTCCGTGTTCAGCATCAGTTCAATGCTTTTGGCGACGGAGGAATCGTCTTCAACCAGCAGAACCCTCATGGCGATATCCCGACGTTTGATGGCGCGCTTTCGCTACCCGACCCCCGACATGGTCCCCGATCCTTGATGACCGATTTCAACCATCCCGTTTACACAAGTTAACAGACGATTCAGCTTAACGCCAGTGCCAAGCGCTTACACAACGTTAATCCTTCCATCGCAAGATGCGATCATGGTGGTTAACGTCGCCTCCGTCCACAGAACTACCACTTAATAGGAGCGCGTCCCGTCTTGGGGATGTCGGTATCCGACCCATGCCGTTCGATTTCGACCAGCTGATCCGCGACATCGACCAGATTCCAGATTGCAGCCGCTATGGCCGCGTCACCGCCGTGTCCGGCCTGATGGTCGAGGTCGGCGGGATAGAGAAGGAATTGTCGGTCGGCGGCCGCTGCATCGTGGAGACGCGCGACCGCCGGCAGGTTCCCTGCGAGGTGGTGGGGTTCCGCCAGGGCCGGGCGCTCGCCATGCCCTTCGGCGCGCTGGACGGGGTGGGGCTGGGCTGCCGCGCGCTGGTGGCGGGCGACCAGGCGATGATCTACCCAACCGATGCCTGGCTCGGCCGTGTCGTCAACGCGCTGGGCGAGCCGGTCGACGGCAAGGGGCCGCTGCCCAAGGGACCGCAGGGCACGCCGATCCGCAACAGCCCGCCCAACGCCCATTCCCGCGCGCGGGTGGGAGGGAAGCTGGATCTGGGCATCCGCGCCGTCAACGCCTTCCTCACCTGCTGCCGCGGCCAGCGCATGGGCATCTTCGCCGGCTCCGGCGTCGGCAAATCGTCGGTCATGTCGATGCTGGCGCGCTTTTCCGCCGCCGAAGTGGCGGTGATCGGGCTGATCGGCGAGCGCGGCCGCGAGTTGCAGGAGTTCATCACCGAGGATCTGGGCGAAGAGGGTCTTGCCCGCAGCGTCGTCGTCTGCGCCACCTCCGACGAGGCGCCGCTGATGCGCAAGCAGGCGGCCTACATGACGCTGGCGGTGGCCGAGCATTTCCGCGACCAGGGCCGCGACGTGCTGTGCATGATGGACAGCGTCACCCGCTTCGCCATGGCCCAGCGCGAGATCGGCCTGTCCGCCGGGGAGCCGCCGACGACCAAGGGTTATCCGCCGACCGTCTTTGCCGAACTGCCGCGCCTGCTGGAGCGCGCCGGGCCGGGATTGGTCGGGTCGGGCACCATCACCGGCCTGTTCACCGTGCTGGTGGATGGCGACGACCACAACGAACCCATCGCCGACGCCGTGCGCGGCATCCTGGACGGCCACATCGTGATGGAGCGCCAGATCGGCGAGCGCGGGCGCTATCCCGCCATCAACATCCTGCGCAGCGTGTCGCGCACCATGCCCGGCTGCAACACGCCGAACGAGAACGAGCTGGTCGGCCATGCCCGGCGCCTGCTGTCGTCCTACGACAACATGGCCGAGATGATCCGGCTGGGCGCCTATCGCCGGGGCTCCGACCCGCAGGTGGACGAGGCGATCCACTTTCAGCCGGCGCTGGAGGCTTTCCTGAAGCAGGGCAAGCGCGAAGCCACCGATCTGGAGACCAGCTACGCCATGCTGGCTGAAATCTTTGGGGTGCAGTGGCCGCAATGAGCCTGAAGACGATCATCCGCCTGCAGAAGCTGCAACTGGACGAGAAGCGTCGCGTCCTGGCGGAACTCCACACGCTGGCCGACCGGCTGCGCAACGAGATCGAGAAGGTGAAGCAGGAGATCGCGCACGAACAGGAAACGGTTCGCGACGACTTCTCCGTCTCCTTCACCTATTCCAACTTCGCCCAGGCGGCGCTGGAGCGCGGCCGCCGGCTCGGCCAGTCGCTGGCCCAGGTGGAGGCGCAGATCGAGATCGCCACCGACGAGATGGCCGAAGCCTTCCAGGAATTGAAACGCTACGAATTGGCGGAGGAGGAGCGGCAGAAGCGCGAGCGCGACAAGCAGAAGCGCAAGGATGCCGCGATGCTGGACGAAACGGCCCTGGTCGGCTTCCGCCGCCGTCAGGCGGAGGAGGAGGCGGCCGGCGGGTGAGTGCCCCGCCGGCCGCTTCGGAACTCCTTACAGTTCCGCCACCTCGACCACGCCCGGCACCGCCTTCAGGGCCGAGCGGCTCTGCGCGGTGATGGTGTAGCTGCCGGGCAGTTCGATCTCGACCTCCTTCAGCGGGTCGATCTCCACCAGTACGTTGATGCGGCTCTTGCCACGCGACAGCCGGTCCAGCGTGGCGCGCAGATGCTCGATGGGTGTGGGGTCGCGCAGGACGACGCGCAAGCCCGCGCTGACCGAGGCGACGGCCTCCTCCAGCGGCTTGATCTCCTGGCAGGTCAGGCGGACCTCTTCGCCGTTCAACTGGGCGTCCACCGTCATCAGCACCGGGCGGCCGGGCTCCAGCAGGTCGCGGTTGGCGGCCAGCACCTCGGAGAACAGCGTCACCTCATAGCCGCCGGTGGCGTCCGACAGTTCGACGAAGGCGAAGCGGTTGCCGGACTTGGCGGTCTTCTCCTTCTTCGAGACGACGATGCCCGCCATCTTGTAGCGGGTGGAGCCGCCCTTCGCGATGGCGGTCTGCAACTCGGCGGAGCGCACCACCTTCATGCGGCCGAGCGGGCCGGAATAGGCGTCCAGCGGGTGGGCCGACAGGTAGAAGCCGATGGCGCCGAACTCGTGCTTCAGCTTCTCCAGCGGCTCCCAATCCTTCACCTTGGGCATGTCGGGTTCGGGCAGGCCGCCACCGCCGCCACCAAACAGGTTGCCGATGCCGCTGTCGCGCTCCGCCGCTTCCGCCTGGGCATAGCGGATGATGGTCTCCAGCGCGGCGTGGACCTGGGCCCGGTTGGGGTTCAGCCCGTCGAAGGCGCCGGCGCAGGCCAGATTCTCAAGTTGGCGCTTGTTGATGGTCTTCAGATCCAGACGGCGGGCGAAGTCGAACAGGCTCTTGAAGGGGCCGTTCTTCCGCCGCTCCTCCACCACCGCCTTCATGGCGGGCAGGCCGACGCCCTTGACGGCGGCCAGCGCGTAGCGCACCGCCTTGGTCCCGTCGGGCAGCTGCTCCACCCCGAAGATGGAGTCGGACCGGTTGATGTCCGGCGTCAGCAGCTTGACGCGCAGGCGGGCCAATTCCTGCCGGAAGACGTTCAGCTTGTCGGTGTTGCCGAGGTCGAGCGTCATCGACGCCGCCATGAACTCCACCGGGTGGTTGGCCTTCAGATAGGCCGTGTGGTAGGCGACCAGCGCATAGGCGGCGGCGTGGCTCTTGTTGAAGCCGTAGCCGGCGAACTTCATGACCTGATCGAAGATCATGCTGGCCAGATCGGCCTTCACGCCGCGGGACTCCGCGCCGTCGCAGAAGATCTTGCGCTGGTTGTCCATCTCCTCCTTGATCTTCTTGCCCATGGCGCGGCGCAGAAGATCGGCGCCGCCCAGCGAATAGCCGGACAGCACCTGGGCGATCTGCATGACCTGTTCCTGGTAGATCATGATCCCGAAGGTCTCCTTCAGGATGCCTTCCAGGCTGTCATGCATGTAGTCGGCTTTTTCCTCGCCGTTCTTCACCCGGATGTATTTCGGGATGTTGTCCATCGGGCCGGGACGGTAGAGCGACACCAGCGCGATGATGTCCTCCAGCCGGTTCGGCTTCAGCCGGCGCAGCACGTCGCGCATGCCCGAGCTTTCCAGCTGGAACACGCCGGTCGCCTCGGCGCGGCTGAGCAGTTGGTAACTTTTCTCGTCGTCGAGCGGGACGGTGGTCAGGTCCGGCTTCTCGGGGATCAGGTCGACCGCCGTCTTCAGCACGGTCAGCGTCTTCAGGCCCAGGAAGTCGAACTTCACCAATCCGGCCTGTTCGACATACTTCATGTTGAACTGGGTGACCGGCATGTCGGAGCGCGGGTCGCGGTACAGCGGCACCAGTTCCTGCAACGGCCGGTCGCCGATGACCACGCCCGCGGCGTGGGTCGAGGCGTGGCGGTAGAGACCCTCCAGCTTCAGCGCGATGTCGATCAGGTGGCGCACGGTGTCGTCGCCGTCGCGCGCCTGCCGCAGCATCTCCTCGCTGTCCAGCGCCTGCTGCAGCGTCACCGGGTTGGCCGGGTTGTTCGGCACCATCTTGCAGATCTTGTCGACCTGACCGTAGGGCATCTGCAGCACGCGGCCGACGTCGCGCAGCACGGCGCGGGCCTGGAGCTTACCGAAGGTGATGATCTGGGCGACGCGGTCGTAGCCGTACTTGTTCTGGACGTAACGGATGACCTCTTCGCGGCGGTCCTGGCAGAAGTCGATGTCGAAGTCGGGCATCGACACGCGTTCGGGGTTCAGGAAGCGTTCGAACAGCAGGCCGAAGCGCAGCGGGTCGAGGTCGGTGATGGTCAGCGCCCAGGCGACGACGGAGCCGGCGCCCGACCCGCGGCCCGGCCCGACGGGGATGTCGTGGTTCTTCGCCCATTTGATGAAGTCCGACACGATCAGGAAGTAGCCGGGGAACTTCATCTTGACGATGACGTCCAGCTCGAACTCCAGCCGCTCGAAATAGGTCTTGCGGGTCTCCTCCCGCTGTTCCGGCGTCATCTCGGGCGTGAAGACGACCTTTTCCAGCCGCATCTCCAGGCCGGCGCGCGACTGGGCGCGCAGCTCGTCATCCTCGGTGCGGCCGCCTTCGCAGGCGAAGGGGGGCAGGATGGGCTTGATCGGCTTCAGCAGGAAGGAGCAGCGCCGGGCGATGGCGACCGTGTTGTCCACCGCCTCCGGCAGGTCGGCGAACAGCAGCCGCATCTCCTCCGCCGACTTGAAGCGATGGTCGGGGGTCAGGCGGCGGCGGTCCTCCTGGCTGAGATAGGCGCCCTCGGCGATGCAGAGCAGCGCGTCGTGCGCCTCGTACATGTCGGCGGTGGCGAAATAGCAATCGTTGGTGGCGACCAGCGGCAGGTCGTGCTTGTAGGCAAGGTCGATCAGCGCCGGCTCGATGGCGTTCTCGATGGTGGCGAAATGGCCGCGCCCGCCCTCGTGCCGCTGCAGCTCGACATAGAGGCGGCCGGGGAAGAGGCGCTTCAGCCGCTCCAGAACCTCCAGCGCCAGATCCTTCTGTCCCTCGTGCAGCAGCCGGCCGATGGAGCCGCCGGGGCCGCCGGTCAGCGCGATCAGCCCTGCGGACCGGCCCTCCAGCGCGTCCAGCGTCACCTGCGGGCCGGCCAGCGGGTCCGATTCGAGGAAGGCCTTGGACACCAGCGCCGTCAGGTTGCGGTAGCCCTCCTCGTTCTGGCAGAGCAGGACGAGCTGGTCGGGGGTGGCCGCCGCCTTGCCGGGCAGGCCGGGCTTCGTCTGGGCCGGGCCGACGCGGGTGATGCCCAGAACGGTGCCGATGATCGGCTGCACGCCGGCATCCGACGCCGCCAGCGCGAATTCCAGCGCGCCGAACAGGTTGCCGGTGTCGGTGACCGCGACGGCCGGCATCTGCTGCTTGAGGCAGAGCTTGACCAGCTCCTTCACCTTGATGGCGCCTTCCGACAGCGAATAGGCGGAATGGACGCGCAGGTGGATGAAGTCGGCGTGGGGCATGGCAACCGGGGGCTTGCTGCGACAGGGCCCCCGGTTCTAGCACAGGCGGGGCGGTCGCCGCGACGGTCGCCGGATGCATGCGAACGTGGTATGCAGATCGCCGCATCACGTTCAGGGATGGGGAGGACGCCGCGATGGATCGGCCGCACCTTGCATCCGTCGTCCGACTGCGGCCGGCCTTCATGAGCCGCCGCGCCGTCCGGGCGGCGACGCCTTTGGCCCTGCTGACCGGCCTCGTGCTGGCGCTCGCCGCCTGCGAGACGGTGCCGCCGCCTCCGGCCCCGCCGCCGCCCGCCGCAGGGTTGCCGGACGGACCGGCCAAGCCCTTCAGCGCCGGCAAGGGCTGGACCGTCACCATCCACACGCCCCCCGGCGGCAAGGCCTTCTGCGTCGCCGAGCGCGGGATTGCGGTCGGCCAGGATGCCGCTCCGCGCCTGACCTTCCGCACCGCCTCGACCGAATCGGGTTTCATCCTGTCGGGCTTCGCCCCGTCGGACAGCGGAGCGGCGGTGAAGCCCGGCGAGCGTTACGATCTGGCGGCCAGCCTGGACCAGGGATCGCGGATGTCGCTGAGCGCCCGCGGCCTGCCCAACGGCAGCCTCTATGTCGCCATCCCGACCAAGAGCTTCCTGGAGGATCTGGAGCCGCTGGCCCGCGCCCGCCGCGTCAGCTTCCGCAGCAGCGGCCTCGGCGATATCGGCACGATGGTGCTGGCGGGGTCGTCCTGGGCGATCAACGCGTCGGACGAATGCCGGATTCTGCACGCCGATCCCTGACGGGACCGCGCAGGTCAGCCCCGCGACGGGAACGCCCAACCTTCGATTGACCGGCTCGTCCGCACCCGTTTAGCCTGCGCATCATGCGTGCTTCCCACATTTTGCTCGCGGTGGCGGTCGCCGCCGTCTGGGGCTTCAACTTCGTCGCGATCAAGGTCGGATTGCGCGATTTCCCGCCGCTGCTCTTCTCCTGCCTGCGTTTCGCGCTGGCGGCGCTGCCGATCCTGGTGCTGGGCTGGGCCAAGGGGCCGCCGGTGCCCTGGAAATTCGTGATCGGAATCGGCGTGATGCTGGGCGTGGTGAAGTTTCCGCTGCTGTTCCTGGGAATCGACGTCGGCATGCCGGCCGGGCTCGCCTCGCTGGTTTTGCAGGCGCAGGCATTCTTCACCGCAATCTTCGCCGCCCTGATGCTGGGCGACCGGCCTGGACCGCGGCAGATCGCCGGCATGATCGTCGCCTTTGCCGGAGTCGGCCTGATCGCACTGGAGATGCCGGCGGGCGACTCGCTGCTCGGCCTTGCCCTGACGATGGCGGCGGCGGCGGCCTGGGGCGTGTCGAACATCGTGATGAAGCAGGCCAAGGCGCCCGACCTGTTCAGCCTGATGGTCTGGGTCAGCCTGATCCCGCCGTTGCCGCTGCTGGCGATGTCGCTGGCGCTGGAGGGGCCGGAGCGCATCGTCCACGCCTTCACCACCCTGACGATCGTTGGCGTCGGCTCGCTGGTTTACATCGCGGCGGGGGCGACGCTGTTCGGCTTCGCCGCCTGGGGCTTCCTGATGCGGCATTATCCGGCCAGCCTCGTCGCGCCCTTCTCGCTGCTCGTGCCCATCTTCGGCATGAGTTCCAGCGCGCTCCTTCTGGGCGAGACCTTCACCGCGGCCAAGCTGGCCGGCGGGCTGCTGGTCTTCGCCGGCCTTGCCCTGTCGGTGCTGAAGCTGCCGGGGCCCATGCGGGCGCGGGCCTGATCCGGCGGCTTGCCGGTTTGGCGGTTGCGGCCGTCAAGGTCCTATTAGCCTTGACGGTCTTGACGGGACGGTACGGCGTCCGGATCATTCCAGTCGATAAGTTAGACACTACACCATAGGCGTGCCTTGATCTCTTCCGACAGGATGGCGCGACCGGACGGCGGGCTGCCGAAGTCCCCGATCGGGCAGTGGCTGGCCCATCTGCGCGCCAGCCGGCCGCTTCGCCTCCTTCTGCTGATCGGCGGGCTGTCGGTCGCCGTCCTGCTGGCGGCGACGGTCCACTATATCGGCAGCATGCACGAGCGCGAGATGGAGGGGGCGGAGCGCGAGCTGTCGACCCTGAACCTGTCGCTGGCCGAACAGACGACCCGCGCGATGCAGAGCGTCGATCTGGTCCTGACCACCATCATCGACCAGATGAAGTCGGAGGGGATCGCCACGCCCGGCGACTATATCCGCCGGATGGGCGGGCGCGACACCTACCAGATGCTGCGGGCGCGGATCTCCGGCCTGCCGCAGCTGGACGCGGTGACGATGATCGCGGCCGACGGGCACCTGATCAATTTCTCGCGCTATTACCCGATTCCGCCGGTCAACGTGGCCGACCGCGATTACTTCGCCTATCTGCGCGACCACGACACCGCGGAGCCCTTCATCAGCGAACCGGTGCAGAACCGCGGCAACGGCAGCTGGACCATCTATCTGGCCCGCCGCATCAGCGGGCCGGACGGCAGCTTCGTCGGCCTCGTGCTGGGCGCCATCGAGCTCAGCTATTTCGAACGGCTCTATAAGGCGCTGCAGCCCGACGGCGACGGAAGCATCAGCCTGTGGCGGCGCGACGGCATCCTGCTGGCCCGCTATCCGTTCCTGCCCGACATCGGCCGACCGCTGGGCCAGCGCCTCTTCCTGGAGGTGCTGCAGAAGGCCCGGTCGGGCGTCTATCTCGCCCCCGTCGGGCTGAATGACGGACCGCGGATGGTGGCGACGCGGGCGCTTGCCGATTATCCGCTGGTCGTCAACGTCACCCGCAAGCTGGAGGCGGTGCTGAGCGAGTGGCGCATCCAGGCCTGGACCATCGGGGCCGCCGGCACCATCGGCGTCGCCGCGCTGCTGCTGTCCTTATGGGCGCTGGCCCGCCAGTTCAGCGCCTACGAGGCGGCGACGCAGGCGATGGACGCCGCCCGCCTTGCGGTGGAGGGGCGCGAACAGGCGGAGCACGCCCTGCGCCAGAGCCAGAAGATGGAGGCGATCGGCCAGCTGACCGGCGGGGTCGCCCATGATTTCAACAACCTGCTCCAGGCCATCGGCATCAACCTGCACGTCATCGACAGCCGAAGCGACGACGAGCGCATCACCGGCCCGGCCCGTCTGGCCCTGCAGGCGGTGGAGCGGGGCGCCACCCTGACCCAGCATCTGCTGGCCTTCTCGCGCCGGCAGCAGCTTCGGCCGATGCCGGTCGACGTCGCCGGGCTGGTGGAGCGGGTCAGCCGCCTGCTCGGCCGCACGCTGGGCCAGTCGGTGCGGATCGAGGTGGAGGTCGCGCCCGGCCTCTGGCCGGCGATGATCGACCCGACCCAGCTGGAAATGGCCCTGCTGAATCTCGCACTGAACGCCCGCGACGCCATGCCCGGCGGCGGCATGCTGTGGATCACGGCCGCCAACCGGACGGTCGCCGCCGATGCGGTGCCCAACCTCTCTGCCGGGGACTATGTGGTGCTGAAGGTGTGCGACACCGGCACCGGCATGCCGGCCGAGGTCGCTGCCCGCGCCTTCGAACCCTTCTTCACCACCAAGGAGGTCGGGCGCGGCACCGGCCTGGGGCTCAGCATGGTGCATGGGCTGGCGACCCAGTCGGGCGGCGGGGTGGAACTGGACAGCCGGCCCGGGCGTGGCACCACGGTGACGCTCTACCTGCCGCGCGCCCTGACGGAACCGGCCGCCGCGCCGGCTGGGGGAACGGGGGAAACTGCCGCGAACGAGATCGGTAGCGGGGGCGATGTCGCTGCCGGGAGCGGCTGCGCCGTCCTTCTGGTGGATGATGAGGAACTGGTGCGCACCGCCACCGCAGAATATCTGGCGCAGGCCGGCTTCTCGGTGCGGGAGGCGGCCGACGCGGCGGCGGCGCTGTCCCTGCTCGACCACGGCTTCCGGCCGGACGTGATCGTCACCGACCACATGATGCCGGGAATGACCGGGCTGGACATGGCCCGCGCCCTGCGTGCCCGGCAGGACGCCACGCCGATCCTGATGGTCACCGGCTATGCCCAGGATCTGACCACCACCGCCGCAGCCCAGGAAGTGGCGCTGACCGTGCTGTCCAAGCCGGTGGAACCGTCGCGGCTGGCCCGCTCCATCCGCCACATGGCGGCGGCCGAGGATTGAACGCCCGCCGGGGCCTCACGGCGACGGCAGGGGAGGGAACAGACGGGGATGTACCGCGTTGGAAGGGGCATCCCACCCCCAATGTCCTCCGGAGCAGCCATGAACGCCCAATCCTCGATCCGCCATGCCTATGACAGCGTCTTCGAAGGCCACACCAACATGGGCATGGGTGAGCGCATCGTCTCGACCGGTCTCGGCCTTGCCGTCGTGGCGGGCGGCCTGCGCAAGGGCGCCAGCATTCCCGGCGCCATCATGGGGCTGGTCGGGGCCGCCCTGGTCGCCCGCGGCATGAGCGGCCACTGCCCGGTGAAGGAGCGTCTGTCCGGCGACCACCAGGACGCGCTGGGGCATCATGGCTCCCACGGCTCCTACGATGCCGGCTCCGGCAGCATGAGCCGGTCGCGGATGGCGGAGACCTACTGACGGCAGCGGCGGCCGCGCCCTGAACCGCGTCGCAATCCATTCACCGGCCGTCACAGTCCATTCACGGGAATGAGCGACGCCATTAACCCTGATGGTGAATTGTTGGGCAGACCAGCGACGGGGTGAAGACCGGGCGCCGCGGGTGTGACATCCTGCGGGACCCGGGTTGCAGCCCCCGACCTGTCGTCCCGCTCAGGAGATTCACCGCATGTGGTTTCCCGCTTTACGGTCCCGTTCCTCCATCGCGGCGGTGGCTGCGCTCTGCGTCGGCTCGGCCCTGGTCCTGCCGGCTCCGGTCCTTGCCCAGAAGGCTCCCCAACAGGCTCCGGCAGCCGCCCCCGCCGCCACCTCGGCCCCGGCATCGGTCCGCTACGACCTCGGCTACGACATCTTCTATCCCGTCCGTTCGCAGAACGGGATGGTGGCCTCGGAGCACAGGCTGGCGACGGAGATCGGCGTCGATATCCTCAAGCGCGGCGGGAACGCGGTCGACGCGGCGGTCGCCGTCGGCTTCGCGCTGGCGGTGGTTCTGCCCAACGCCGGCAATGTCGGCGGCGGCGGATTCATGATCGTCCATGACGCGGCCAGCGGGAAGGACATCGCCATCGACTTCCGCGAGATGGCGCCGGCCAAGGCCTTCCGCGACATGTATCTGGACGCGCAGGGCAAGGTGGTCCCGGACCGCTCGCTCTACACCCATCTGGCGGTGGGCATTCCCGGCACGGTCGCCGGGCTTGCCCACGCGCTGGAGAAATACGGCACGATGCCGCTGGCCGACGTGCTGGCCCCGGCGATCAGGCTGGCGCGCGAAGGCCACACCGTCACCCCGCAGCTTGCCGGCCTGCTGGAGGTCGAACGCGACCATCTGGCCAAATGGGACGCCACCCGCGCCGTCTTCTTCAAGGGCGACCGCCCGCTGACCGCCGGGGAGACGCTGGTCAACGCCGACCTCGCCACCTCGCTGGAGATGATCGCCCGGCAGGGGCCGAAGGCCTTCTACGAGGGGGAGATCGCCGAGAAGATCGCGGCGGAGATGGCCAAACACGGCGGCGCCATCACCAAGGAAGACCTGAAAGCCTACAAGGTGGTGGAGCGCGAGCCGGTCAGCGGCAGCTATCGCGGCTATACGGTGAAGTCGATGCCGCCGCCCAGCTCCGGCGGGACGCACATCATCCAGATGCTGAACATGCTGGAACGCTGGCCGCTGAAGGAGTACGGCCCGGCCAGTGCCCGGTCGATCCATCTGATGGCTGAGTCCATGAAGCTCGCCTATGCCGACCGCTCCGAATATCTGGGCGATCCCGACTTCACCAAGGTGCCGGTGAAGGGCCTGACCTCGCGCAAATATGCCGACGAGCTGGCGGCGAAGATCGATCCGGAAAAGGCGACCCCGGCCAGCAGCATCAAGCCCGGCAAGCCGGCCCCCTACGAGAGCGACCAGACCACCCATTACTCGGTGGCGGACAGCCGGGGCAACGTGGTCAGCACCACCTACACGCTGAACCTCAATTTCGGCAGCGGCATCGTCGCCGCGGGCACCGGCATCCTGCTGAACAACGAGATGGACGACTTCTCGGCCAAGCCGGGCGTGCCCAACGCCTTCGGGCTGATCGGCGGCGACGCCAACGCCATCCAGCCTTTCAAGCGGCCGCTCAGCTCCATGTCGCCGACCATCGTGCTGAAGGACGGCAAGCCCTGGCTGGTCACCGGCAGCCCCGGCGGCAGCCGCATCATCACCACCACCATGGAAACGGTGATCGACCACATCGACTTCGGCATGAACCCGGCCGAGGCCGCCGCCCTGCCGCGCGTCCATCACCAGTGGACCCCCGACGAGCTGCGGGTGGAGAAGGGTCTCAGCTCCGACACCGTCCGCCTGCTGGAGCAGATGGGCCACAAGGTCGCGGTGAAGCCGACGATGGGCCGCACCCAGACCATCCAGCTGCGCGAGGACGGGCTGTACGGCTATTCCGACCCGCGCAACCCCGACGGCATGACGCTGGGATACTGACGAGAGGGCTGCGGACGGCAGAATGGACGCCCGGCGCAGGCCGGGCGTTACAATTCCCGTGTACAAAGAAAAAGCGTCGTGCTTTGGTAACCTTTGATCCGCCGTGCCGGGGGGCACGGGGTCGCGAGGGCTCGTGCTCGTTCGGATAAGGCAACGGAACAGTTGGCTTAAGGCGGGCCGGTCGGTTAGCCTTTGCAGGAGTGAACCGGAGCATTTGCCGTGGACAAGGCCTTGGTCGAAAAGAACTGCGAGTGGACCTATCAGCGTGAGGGAAAGCAGCCCGTCACCATCCGGGTCGCCGATTTCGAACGCGAGGGGAAGCGCATCGTCGCCTTCCTGGAACAGACCGACATCGCCAAGGCGGCCGGGTCGCCCCAGCCGGCCGTGAACGACTGGCCGGGCATCGCCGAAGCCTATGCGAAGGAGCAGGGCGTCGCGCTCGGCGACATCTATTGGTACGAGCTGCACCCGCGCCGCTTCGCCAACGGCCGTCCCAATGTGTCGGAATACCGTCCGGGCACGGCCGAATGGCGGTTCGAGACCAGCATCCCGCTCGCCCGCGCCATCGTGGAGCAGCTGGGCTTCGACCCCGACAACCTGCCGCTCGACATCTGATAGGTCCGATCGTCCCGCATACGCCCCCGCGCGCAGCCCCTGTGATGCGCCGCGGGGTCGGTGTATGATGCCCTGTCGGGCATGTCGGCGGCGGGGCCGCCGGGGGTCGCGACCGGGAGACACATGATGAAGACGGTGCGGAGGGCGCTCGCCCTGGGTGCTGTGATGCTGGCGACCGCGGCTGCCGCTGCGGTGGCCGTGGTTCCTGGACCGGCGCAGGCGCGCACGTCGGTGTCGGTCGGCATCGGCTTCGGGCCGTTCTTCCCGGGTTACGGCTATTACCAGCCCCACCGCTACTACGCGCCGCCTCCGCCGGTGGTGCAGTACTACGCGCCGCCGCCGGTGGTCTATGCGCCACCGCCTCCGGTGGTGCAGTATTACACCCCGCCTCCGGCCGCCATCGGCGTCGATCCGGCCGGTCCGGCCTATTACTCGCGCAGTGGCCAGCAGTGCCGCGAATACCAGAGCCGCGCCATGGTCGGCGGCCGGTCGCAGCCGGTCTACGGCACCGCCTGCCTGCAGCCCGACGGCACTTGGCGCATCGTCAATTAGGGGCGCATCGTCAATTAGGGGCGCATCGTCAACTGAGGGCGCATCGCCAACCGAGGCTTCCGCCGGGGGTCACGCATCCTCCGGCACGATCTCCGGCAGGTCGTCGGCATTCTCACGGTGAATGGTGCAGACCTCGTCCCAGCGCGACAGGAAGGCGTCGAGCAGGGCGGGGTCGAAGTGGCGGCCGCGCTGCTCGATCATGAAGCTGCGCGCCTCCTCCAGCGTCCACGACCGTTTATAGGGCCGGGTGGAGGTGAGGGCGTCGAACACGTCGGCGATGGCGACGATGCGGCCGGACAGCGGGATGGCGGTGCCGGCCAGACCGTTGGGATAGCCGCTGCCGTCGTACTTCTCGTGATGGCTGAGCGCGATCTCCGCCGCCAGCCGCAGCAGCGGGATGTCGCTGTTCGCCAGGATGCGATGGCCGATGGCGGCGTGCTGGCGCATCACCGTCATCTCCTCCGGCGTCAGCCGCCCCGGCTTCAGCAGGATCATGTCGGCGATGCCGATCTTGCCGATGTCGTGCATCGGCGCCGCCTTCTGCAATTCCTGGGCATAGGCGCCGCCGCAGCCCGCCGCTTCGGCGATGAGGCGCGAATAGAGCGCCATCCGCTCGATATGGGCGCCGGTTTCGGGGTCGCGGTATTCGGACGCGCGCGACAGGCGGTTGACCAGCTCCTCCCCCTGGCGCTGGAGGGCGGCGGTCACCCGCTCCACCTCGTCGGCCAGCAGGGCGGCGCGGTCGCGCAGCAGGGCGCGGCTCTGGCGCAGGGCCAGCAGGTTGCGCAGGCGAGCCTGCACCTCCGGCACCACGATCGGCTTGGTCAGGAAATCGCTGCAACCCTCGTCCAGCGCCCGCACCCGGATGTCCACCGCCGTGTTGGCGGTGATCATCACCACCGGAACATTGTCCAGCCGCGAATCCTCGCGGATGTGGCGCAGCAGATCCATGCCGTCCATGTCCGGCATCATCTGGTCCAGCAGGATCAGGTCCGGCTCGTTCCCGCGCAGCCACTCCATGGCGTCGAGCGGGTTTTCCATGGCGATGGGCTCCGCATCGTCCAGACGGCGGACGATGGCGCCCATGATGAACAGGTTGGTGCGGTCGTCGTCGACGATAAGGATGTTCATCCGGCGGCGTCCCCCTTGCGGGCGGCGATCAGCCGGCCGGCTTCCGCCAGCAGGGCCGACAGGTCGACCGGCTTTTCGAACGCCGCGTCGGCCCCCAGCAGGCGGGCCATGCCCGGCAGCTCCATGCGCAGCCGCAGGCTGCCGCCGGTGACCGCGATCAATGGCGGGCGCGATGGTTGTTCCTTCAGCCGCAGGATCACCTCGTATCCGTCGGCCTCGGGCATGATGATGTCGGTCACGACCAGATCGACGGTCTGGCCGGCCAGGATCGCCAGGGCGGCGTTGCCGTTCTCGGCCTCGTGGACGGCGTAGCCGGCGCGTGTGAAGGCGATGCGGGTCATGCCGCGGAAGTCGGGATCGTCATCGACCAGCAGGATGGTGCCGGGCTTTGGGTCGGCGGCGGTCGCGGGGGAGGAAGCGGGATGCGCCCGCAACTCGTAAAGGGTCATGTCCATGGTCGCCGCTTCCGTCGTCCGCCTTGATGCCGGCGGGCTGCGCTGGATAGGATCGCTGAGCCTTCACCATAACCGGATGCGACCCTCCGCGGCGGTTGAGTCTGGGATAGCAGGATCAGGAAATGGGATAGTGGGGATATTATCCCGCGCGCGGCAAGGAGTGGCTTCACTGAAGCATGTTCCAATGTGACCGACGTGAAATATACCGAAGCCACGAAAACTTAAGATTTCGACCGGCATAAGGGGGAATGCTGATATAAAGAGTCGGGCGGGAGCCGAGGGTGGCGGAGGCTGTTTGATGAAGATCTTGGTGGCAGACGACCATCCCCTGTTCCGGGATGCGCTTGAGCTGTCGGTCCGGCAGGCCTGGCCGGATGCCGAGGTTGGCTGCATCGGTTCGCTGCTGGAACTGCCGGCGGTGCGGCAGCTTTCCGACGGCGCGCCTGCCGTGGCTCTCCGCTACGACCTGATCGTGCTGGACTGGCGCATGCCGGGTGCCGAGGGAAGCAACCCGGTCAGCGTGCTGCGCCAAGCCGGGATTCAGGGGCCGGTCGCCGTGGTGACGGGGGCGGAGGATCCGCTGACCGCGCTGGAGGTGCTGCGCTGCGGTGCCGAAGCCTATCTGCCGAAGACCACGCCGCGCCGTATCCTGGCGCAGGCTCTGCGGCTGGTGGCGGAAGGCGGCAGCTTCGTGCCGAAATGCGTGGCGCTCGACCTGATGCACATGACCGACCTGTCGCTCGACATCGACGAGGCGGAGGAGGCCGACGATCCCGTGCCGGAGGGAGCGCTGTCGTCCCCCCTGACCGACCGGGAACAGCAGGTGCTGTCCATGCTCGCCACCGGTGCGACCAACAAGGAGATCGGCCGCCATCTGAGCCTGCAGGAGGTGACGGTCAAGCTGCACACCCGCCGCATCCTGCGCAAGCTGGGTGCGCGCAACCGTACCGACGCCGTCCGCCGGGCCCAGCAGGCGGGACTGCTGTCGCGCAGCCTGGACGAGGCGTCGTCCTGACCGGCGGGGCCGTCGCTGGACGCGCTTTTTGGACCGCCTTTGGGGTGGCGGCCAGGGTGACGCATAGGGCTGGTCCCAGCAGCGCGACCCCGACCCTTCTGGTATAGTCCTTCTCCATCCGGTCGCCTTTCCTGCCCCGTCCGCTGTCAGGTCCGCCGCAAGGCGGGGGCGCAATCGCAAATGGCCGCACTCCCGAGTCGCCGATGAGCCCATCCGACCATTCCCTGCCACGGCCGGCCGTCCCGCCGGCCCCTGCTCCTGCCGGCCGGGATGCCTCCGGCACTGCCGTCGCGGCGCCGGCATTGGCCGCTCTGGCGGGTTCGGCGGTGCTGCTCCTGCCCGTGCTCGACCCGCTGGGCGGTGCTGCCCCCTGGGCGCTTCCCTTGATTGCCGCCGGCACCGGCGCGGCAGCCGGGCTGGCGCTTTTCCGTGCCTGGGCCGCGCACCGCCGGCCCGCGGGACCGGAGCCGCAACGCCAAGCACCTACCACGCCGCACGCCGCGTCCCCGTCGGCCGAGCAAGGGGGCGGAGGTGCGAGAAGCGCCGCGGACGCCGCCCGGATCGCCGCGTTGGAGGAGGCGCTGCACGAGGTGCGGCGCCGGATGTCGGCCCAGCTGCGCGCCCAGCAGTTGGCGGCAATGGACGCCCGTGCCGAACTGGCCTGCACCATCGTCCACGACCTCAACAACGCGCTGGGTGCCGTGGCCGGTTATGCCGATTTCCTCGCCGCCGACCTGCCGGCCGACTCGCCCCAGGCCGACTATGCAGGCCGGATCCTGCTGGCCCTCGACCGCGCACGTCCGGGATTCCGCCGTCTGGTGATGGCGGCGAGGATGGAGCCGGCCGCCGTCGTCCAGCAGCGGGCGGCCAGCGTGCTGGACGAGGCCGCGGCCCTTCTGCGCACCGCGTCGGCGACGCCGGCCAGCTTGGCGGTCCGGCACGACCCCGCCACGCCCGACCCCCTCTGCGATGCCGGGCTGCTGGCGCGGACGCTGGCCGGACTGGCGGCGGAGATCGTGCTGGCGACCGGCTCAGGCTCCGATTTGCGGTTCTGCCTGCGGGCCGGCTCATCCGGCGTCCCTGGCGCCGCGCCTTGCGGAGGTTCCCACAGGGAGGCTGCCGGCGGAGACCAGGATTCCGGTGAGGGCGAGGACGCGGCGGGCGCCGGCTGGCATGTGCGCCAGCTCCTGCAGCCGCGGGAAGGCCCGCACACCCTGTTCGAGCTGCGCGTCAACGGTGCGCCGCTGGCCGACGACCTCCTGTTCGCCCTGGTCGACCCGCTGCTGTCCGTCCGCACGCGCTACCGGCGCGGCCAGCCGGCGCGGGAGGATGCCGACTGGCCGGCGGCCCTTTCGACGGCGCGGCGCCACGATGGCGGTCTCAGCCTGCTGACCCATCCTGTCGAAGGCACGGCCATCCGCCTCTACATTCCCGCCGTTTCACCCCCCCGGCCGGTGCCCGCGCCTGCAGCCCCCGCACTCCCATCGCAGCAGCGCAAGGCTCCGGTGCTCCAGGTTCTGGTGGTGGAGGCCGACCCGGCGTCGGGCGACCGGTTCCAGACCGGTCTGGAACGGCAGGGCTTCGAGGTGTCCGTCTGCGACGATCTGCGCGATGCGGTGGACGTGGTCGCCGAGGAGCCCGGCTTTTTCGATGCGGTGGTGATCGGGCCGGGCTTGAGCGCGCTGCCCGCGGGCTTGGCGCTGGCTGGACGCCTCAAGGAATTGCGCGGTGATCTGCCCTGCGTGCTCTACGGCGGGGACGCCCCGTGCGGACCTGCCGGGCCTGCCGACCTCGTGCTGCCGACGCCGGTGGACCTGCCGCGGCTTGCGCGTGGGGTGGCGGCGCTCGCCGCGGGCGGGCCGGACGGAGCCCGGACCGGCGGAGAGCGCAGTTGATGGGGGAGCGGCTTCAGCAGCATGGCTTCATCGCGGCCGTCTGGGCGGCGACCCTGGTGATTGCCGCCGGGCTATGGGCGGCATCCCTGATGCTGGTCCATTACGACGATGCGGAGGCCATGGAGCGGGCCGAGCGCGACGGCGGCAATCTTGCCCGCGTCGTGGCCGAACAGGCGAACAGGACCATCGCCGAGGCCGACCAGATCCTTCTGTTCATGATCGACGATTTCCGCGAGCATGGCGATGTCTGGAGCCATGGCGTGTCGCGGATGCTGCGGCAGGCGGTGGATCGGTCGGGCATCCTGGTCCAGCTCGCGATCATCGACGAACATGGCGACCTCACCTACACCAGCGTGGAGGATGCCCCCGCCCGCGTCCATCTGGCCGACCGCGAGCATTTCCGCGTCCACGCCAACAATCCCAAGACCGGCCTGTTCATCGGAAAGCCGGTGTTCGGCCGGGCGTCCGGCAAATGGTCGATCCAGCTGACACGCCGCATCGACCGCACGGACGGCAGCTTTGCCGGCGTGCTGGTCGCGTCGATGGATCCCTTCTATTTCAGCCGCTCGCTGGAGGAGCTGGACGTCGGTCCGAACGGTGCCGTGGCGATCATCGGCACGGACGGCATCCTGCGCGCCCGTTCCCTGATGAACGACCGCATCATCGGCCGCGATGTGAACGATTCGGCGACTCTGGCCATGGCGCGCCGCCAGCCCACCGGCTTCCTGCGCACCGCCAGCGTGATCGACGGCATTCTGCGCCTGCAATCCTACCGCACCCTGTCGGCTTATCCGCTGATCGTCACCGCCGCCTTCGACGAGGCGTCCTTCATGGCCGACACCCGGCGGCGGCAGCGGATCTACCTGCTGGGAGCGACGGTCTGCAGCTTCGGCCTGTTCGGGCTTGCGCTGCTGGCGACGCGGCAGACGGCGCGGCTCACCGCGCTCGCCCGGCGCCTCGCCCAGAACGAGGAGCGGTTCCGCGACCAGGCGGAGACCGCTTCCGACTGGTTCTGGGAGATGGATGCGGATCTGCGCTTTTCCGGTCTTGCCGGTCCGCTGGTCCCGCACATCGCCAACGGTTCTCTGCCCATCGGGCTGCGGCGGGAGGATATCGCCCTGCGCGAGCCGGGGGATGGCGCCAAGTGGGAGGAGCATCGCCGCGTCATGGAGCGGCGGGAACCGTTCCGGAACTTCCGCTACCGGGTGATGACGGCGGCCGGGCCGCGTTACTTCAGCGTCAGCGGCCGGCCGATCTTCGACCGGCGCGGTGACTTCCGCGGCTATCGCGGCTCCGCCACCGACATCACCGAGCGGGAGACGGCCGCCAACCGGCTTGCCTCAAGCGAGGCGCGCTACCGCGCCATGTTCGAGGCGGTCGGCCAGCCGATCGTCACCATCGACGAACACGGCACCGTCGACGCCTTCAACCGGGCGGCGGAGCGGCTGTTCGGCTATCGGGCGGCGGAGGTGGTGGGGGGGCCGATGACCCGGCTGATGCCGGCCGCGGTCGGGGCGGTCCACGACGGGCTGCTGGCCACCTATCGCGACGGCGGCGGCGACACCCCGCGGTCGGAGGTGCAGGAACTGACGGGGCGGCGCAAGGACGGCAGCGAGTTCCCGTTGGAGGCGTCGCTGGCCGGCTGGCGGGAAGGAGAGCGCCGCTATGTCACCGGCGCGCTCCGCGACGTCACCGCCCAGCGCGAGATCGAGGCCAGCCTGCGCCGCGCCAAGGAGGCCGCCGATCAGGCCAACCGCGCCAAGGGCGAGTTCCTGGCCACCATGAGCCACGAGATCCGCACGCCGATGAACGGCGTCCTCGGCGCGCTCGCCCTGGTGGACGGCCCCAACCTGGACGAGGAGCAGCGCCAGTTGCTGGACGTCGCCAACCGGTCGGGCAAGGCGCTGCTGCAGATCATCGACGACATCCTAGACCTGTCCAAGCTCGAGGCCGGCAAGGCGGAGGTGGAGCCGGCGGATTTCGAACTGCGCGTCGTGATGCGCGACTGCATCGACCTGCTGGAACCGACGGCCGGCGGACGCGGCCTGATCCTGACGCGGGAGGTGGCTCCGGCGGTGCCGGACCGCGTGCGCGCCGACCTGCGGCGCATCCGGCAGGTGCTGGTCAATCTGGTCGGCAACGCGCTGAAATTCACCCAGCGCGGCGGCGTCGCCGTGCGGGTCGGGCTGGAGGGGGAGGCCGTGCCGGGCCGTCCCTTCTTCCTGCGGTTCGAGGTGGCCGACACCGGCATCGGCATTCCGGAGGACGTGCAGCCGACCCTTTTCCGCCGCTTTACCCAAGGCGACAGCTCCACCACCCGGCGCTTCGGCGGAACCGGGCTGGGGCTGGCGATCAGCCGCGAACTGGTGACGCTGATGGGCGGGCGGATCGGCGTCGTCAGCGCCGAGGGCAAGGGCAGCACCTTCTGGTTCACCGTGCGCTGCGAACCCGCCGCCGACCCGTGCGACGGCGTCCCGACCGCGCCTTGCGCCCCGGAACCAGCGCGGCCGGGCGGGCGGGGGACGGAAGAAGCCGGCGCCCTGCGCGTGCTGGTGGCCGAGGACAACGAGATCAACCGCGACATCGTCGTCACCATGCTGCGCCGCGCCGGCCACCGGGTGACGGCGGTGGAGGACGGGCTGCAGGCCGTGCGGCTGGTGGAGGAGGATCGGTTCGATCTGGTCCTGATGGACGTGCAGATGCCGGTGATGGACGGCGTCACCGCCACCCGCCACATCCGTGCCATGCCGGGTCCGGCATCCCGCCTGCCCATCGTGGCGCTGACCGGCAATGTCATGCCGGGCCACCGCGCCGAGTATCTCGCCGCAGGCATGAGCGCCTACCTGACGAAGCCCATCGTATCGGCCGACCTGTTCGAGATACTGGGCAGCGTGTCGGCATCCCTGACGGAGGAGCCATCCGGCACGGGTTCCGCCGGTCCTCGGCAGTCCTCTTCGGACGCAAGGGCGAGGGAGACCGTCGCCGCGCCGGCGGGTCCATCGCCGGCTCCGGTTCCGGCGGTTGCCGAACTGTGGCGGACCGCACCGCTTCTCGACGCCGGGCAGGCGGAGTCCCTGCGTGCGGTGATCGGCGAAGAGACTTGGGCGAGGACGGTGAGCGCCTTCCGGCAGACGGTGGACGACAGCATCGCCGCGATCCGGGAAGCCAACCGGCTGGCCGGGCAGGGCGGTGCGGGAGATGCGCCCGGCAATTCCCCGGCCCATCTCCCTCGCATCGCCCACACGCTGAAGGGGACGGCGGCCAACATCGGCGCCGTGCGCTTGAGCCGTCTGGCCTCGCTGATGGAACAACGGCTGCAGTCGTCCGGCACCTGCCCGCCCGACGACCCGCTGTACGAGGCGCTTGGGGAGGTCGCCGCCGCCACCAAGGAGGTGCTGACGTCGCGCCTGCAGCCTGTGGCAGGCCCTGAAAGTCGAAGCGAATTGGTTTGAAGCAATAGAAATTCAGTAGTTAGAATTTTTGTTGCTCAAAGGTGAAAATCAAAGAACTCAAGAGTATTTCCTGCAGTTCAGCCCGAGGCTCGCCCGATTTAGACTGTTTGCCGTGACGAAGGTGGCGAAACGGTTTAGAGTGCTTGTACGTCGAATGGCGTAAATCATTTGTACTCTTAACGTGCGAAGTGCCTGATCATGGTCGCTGCCGGCAACATTCTCCACGTCATTTCAATCCGGGCGAAGGTTGTGGCTGTCGCGGTGTTCGTGTTCGCCGCGGTCGGCTTGTCCTCGGTCCTCACCATGCGCGACATGGGACGGCAGACCGAGCATCTGTCCGATGTCCAGCGTGAAACCGGCGACGTGGTCGGCCGGATCATACCCCTCGTGTCGCTGGTGGCGGAGATTCGGCACGACGTGGTGCAGACACAGCAATGGCTGACCGACCTGTCGGCCACGCGCGGGCTGGACGGTCTGGACGACGGCGGGGCGAAGGCGGCCGATTTCGCCCGCCGCTTTGGGGAGCACACCGCCAGAGCCGCCGATCTTGCGCGCGAGCTGAAGCTTCCGCAGGTGGTCGCCGAGATCGAGAAGACCCGCACCGCCTTCGGTCCGTTCTATGAGACGGGCCAGCGCATGGCAAAGGCCTATGTCGCCGGCGGACCGGCGGCCGGCAATCCGATGATGGGGCAGTTCGACAGCGTCGCCGAAACGATGGGCGCCAGCCTGGAGGCGCTGGGCGCCAGCGTGGTCGCCGTCAGTTCCGACCGGTTGACGGAGCTGACCGCCGGTATCGTGGAGGTGCGGGCGACGGCGGACGGGCTGCGCCTGACGCTGATCGGTGCCGGTCTGGCCATCCTGCTGATGGCGTCCGCCTGCGTGGTGTTCCTGGAAGCGGCGATGATCCGGCCGATGGAGCGGCTGCGGCGCGCCATGGTGGCGCTTGCCGGCGGCACGCTGGACGTGGAAATCGGACTGACGGACCGCCGGGACGAGGTCGGCCACATGGCCGACACGGTGCGTGTCTTCCAGCAGAGCGCGCAGGAGAACGCCCGGCTGCGTGCCGCGCAGGAGGAGACCCGCCGGCGTGGCGAGGAGGATCGGCGTCATGCGCTGGAAGCGATGGCGGAGAAGGTGGAGCAGGAGACCCGCGTCGCCGTCGACCATGTGGCGGAGCGCACCAGCCGCATGAGCAGCAACGCCGGCGCGATGGCCGAATCGGCGGTGCAGGTCAGCGACAATGCCCAGTCCGTCGCGGCCGCCGCCCAGCAGGCGTTGAGCAACGCCGAAGCCGTCGCCGCCGCGACGGAGGAACTGTCGGCCGCCATCGCCGACATCGGGATGCAGGTGTCCACCGCCGCCGAGGTCACCGGCCGGGCGGTGGACCGCGCCGGCCTCGCCCGCTCCACCATCGAGCGGCTGTCGGTCTCGGTGGAGCGCATCGGCGCCGTCGCCCGGCTGATCGGCGACATCGCCAGCCAGACCAATCTTCTGGCGCTGAACGCCACCATCGAGGCGGCGCGGGCCGGCGATGCCGGGCGCGGCTTCGCCGTCGTCGCCAACGAGGTGAAGAACCTCGCCAGCCAGACCGCGCGCTCCACCGAGGAGATCGGCTCGCTGATCGCGGAGGTGGAGGCGGTGACGGCGTCGGCCGTCGGCGCGGTCGGCGAGGTGTCGGAGACCATCGACGAGGTGGCTGGCATCTCCTCCTCCATCGCCGCGGCGGTGGAGGAACAGGCGGCGGCGACCCACGAGATCGCCCGCTCCGTCGGCCAGACCAGCGAGGCCGCGAAGGAGGTGTCGCTGCGCATCGGGCGGGTCTCCGCCGAGGCGAGCTCCACCCAGGACCGCGCCGGCGAGGTGCGGACCGTCGCCGTCGACGTGGCCGGCGGCATCGACGCCCTGCGCAACGTGCTGATCCGGGTCGTCCGCACCGCCACCACCGACGTCGACCGCCGCCAGCTTCCGCGCTTTGCCGTGTCGATCGACTGCACGGTCGAGGGCGTCGGCGCGCCACCGATCCGCGCCACCGTCGCCAACCTGTCGTCGGGCGGCGCCATGCTGACCGGCGCTCCCGACCGGCCGGCCGGCGCGCCGCTGGTCCTGCGCATCGACGGCGTCGCCCGGCCGCTCGCCGCCCGCATCAAATCAAGCGAGCAGGGCCGCCTGCATGTGAAGTTCGACCTGTCGGACGCCGACCAGGTCGCCTTCGAGCGCGAGGTCGAACGGCTGACCCGCGGGCTGACTCCGTTGGAAGTGGTGGCGTGACGGTACGCTACAGTGTCGTGCGTTTAATGTGAAACGCACGACACTGTAGCTTTATGTTTGGCGATCGGATTCACGCTCCAAATCGATTCCGATTTTACGCGATCCGATCTAAAGCCCGATGAACGGCTGCATCAGCCGTCCCATCAGCCCGGTGAAGCGCAGCGGCGCGTCGGTCGCGATCAGGCAGATGCAGTCGCGGTGGCTGTCGGCTATGGGCTGGTGGTCGGTATCGCCGTCCGCCTCGGCCAGATCGCCGGGACCGTAGCGGCCGAGCTCGTCGGCGAAATGGCCGCTCAGCACAACGGTCAGTTCCAGCCCGCCATGGCCGTGGTGGGGCAGGGCGGTTCCCGGGGCGATGCGCAGAAGCTGGGCGGCACCGCCCGCCGCGCTGCGCGGCATCAGTTCCACCCGCCGGACGCCGGGTGCCAGACGCTGCCATGTCAGCCCGTCCAGGTCGGTCGCCCGGGGCACATAGGGCCGCAGCGGCGCGGGAAGAGCCGGGCCGGATCGTGGCCCCGGACCGGCCGGCCGGCGGCCGCCCCACAGCGGGCCGGCCCGTCCGGCCTTGCACGGGTTGGCGGGGGCCTCCTCCAGATCCAGGCGGGCCAGCGTGGCCGACAGCGACAGGGCTTCGAGCGGGGCGGGCGGCAGTTCATCCAGCAGGGCGCCGCCCAGCGCCTCCACCTCCGCCAGAGCGGCGCGGCAGTCGGGGCAGTGGGCGAGATGGACGGCGACCGCCAGCGACAGCCCCTCTGCGAGGCTGCCGGCGCCATAGGCCACCAGCAGGGCGTCGCTGGGGTGGTGGTTCGGCAGGAGGGCCTGGGCGGCGGTGGCTTGTCGCGCTGTCATCGGTCGTCGTCTCCCAGCGCCTTGCGGATCTTGACCATGGCCAGACGCAGGCGTGATTTCACTGTGCCCAGCGGCACGTCCAGCCGTTCGGCGATGGCCGGGTGGGCGAGGTCGGCGAAGAAGGACAGCTGCACCACCTCCGCCTGTTCCGGCGTCAGCGCGGCCAGCGCGCCGCGCAGGCGGCTGGCGCGGCGGTCGCCGTCCAGCAGTTCGTCGGCGCGCGGGCGGTCGTCCTCATGCTCCAGCAACTCGTCGTCCGACACCTCCGGGTGGCGTTCGCGGCGAAGCGCGTCGATGCGCAGGTTGCGCGCGATGGTGAAGACCCAGGTCGCCGCCTCCGCCTTCGCCGGGTCGTAGAGCGAGGCCTTCCGCCACACCGACAGCATGGTGTCCTGCGCCAGATCCTCCGCCCGCTGTGCCGGCATGCCCAGCTTCAGCATGTAGGCCTTCACCCGCGGGGCGAAGTGGCCGAACAGCCGGGCGAAGGCCGCCCGGTCGCCGGAGGCCACCGCCACCAGATCGTCCGACAGCCGTGCCGCCAGCGCATCGTCTGGAGACCGGGCTGGCGATGGCTGGGCAGCGAACGGCCGGGCTGGCCCGGTCCTGGTCTGGTCCGGGCCGGTGGCATGCGACAGCAGTGAGGCCAGCGGTGCGATCATGGCCAAGATACGCCAGCGCTGCCGCTTCGGATCACCGCCGGTGAGACATTTATCGGTGCGCGTTTCGTCCACTCGACCGGAGCGCCGGAAAGCGCCAGCGTGGCATGATCCAACCGCGGCCGACCGCCGTATCTGCATCATTCGCGCCGGACCTACCCATTTCGGATAGGGTCCGGACCCGATCACGACAAAGACCCCGAGAAGGGCCGTCCGCCATGCCGCTTTCCGAACCCGCCCTTCCGCCATCCGCCCCGCTCGACATCGCCGTGATCGGCGCCGGCATTGCCGGGCTGTCGGCGGGCTGGCTGCTGTCGAAGGCGCACCGCGTCACCCTGTACGAGAAGGAGGACCGGCCGGGCGGCCATGCCAATACGGTGGAGGCCGACGGAGCCGGTCCGGTCGATACCGGATTCATCGTCTACAACGAGCCCTGCTATCCCAATCTGGTGGCGCTGTTCGACCGGCTGGGCGTGCGAACCCGTGCCACGGACATGAGCTTCGCCGCCTCGCTCGACGGCGGGCGGGTGGAATATGCCGGCAGTTCGCTGGGCACGCTGTTCGCGCAGAAACGCAACCTGCTGCGCCCGCGCTTCTGGCGGATGCTGGCCGACCTGCTGCGCTTCTACCGCGAGGCGCCGGGGCTGCTGGCCGAGTTGTCGGAGGGGCCGGCGGCGGAGACGCTGACGCTGGGCGATGTCCTGGACCGCGGCGGCTATTCCGACGCCTTCGTCCGCGACCATCTGCTGCCGATGGCCGCCGCCATCTGGTCCAGCCCGGCCGAGGCGATGCGCGATCATCCGGCCGCCGCCTTCATCCGTTTCTGCGACAACCATGGCCTGCTGAAGATCAAGGGCCGCCCGGTCTGGCGCACGGTGGAGGGTGGGAGCCGCAGCTATGTCGAACGCATGCTGGCGGACATGCCCGGCGCGCTGCGCCTGAACTGCGCGGTCGAGGGGATCGCGCGCGAGGAGGGGCGCGTCCTGGTGCGCGACCGCCGCGGCGACCTGCGCGCCCATGACCACGTCGTGATCGCCACCCACGCCGACCAGGCGCTTGCCCTGCTGGAGGATGCCGGCGAGGAGGAGCGCCGGCTGCTGGGCGCCTTCGGCTACGAGCGCAACCTCGCCATCCTCCACACCGACGCCGCCCTGATGCCGAAACGCCGGGTCGTGTGGTCGAGCTGGAACTATCTCAGCCGGCAGAGCGACGGCGATGGTGACGACGCGGTCTGCGTCACCTACTGGATGAACCGGCTGCAGGGCTTCCTGCCGCGGGAGCGCGACCTCTTCGTTACGCTGAACCCGTCCCATCCGCCGCGCGAGGGCAGCATCCTGCGCAGCGTCCTCTACGACCACCCCATCTTCGGGATGGAGGCGCTCGCGGCGCAGAAGCGGCTGTGGACCCTTCAGGGGCAGCAGCGGACATGGTTCGCCGGCTCGTATTTCGGTGCCGGGTTCCACGAGGACGGCGTGCAGGCGGGGCTGGCGGTGGCGGAGGCGCTGGGCGGCCTGCGCCGGCCCTGGACCGTGCCGAACGAGTCCGGCCGCATCCATCTTGGGCCGTCACCTGCGCCGGCCGCGCCCGTCGCCCGATTGGAGGCCGTGTGATGGAGCGCCATCAGGAAGAGCGGCGCTTCGCCTCCGGCCTCTATGTCGGCACGGTGATGCACCACCGGGTGAAGCCGGTGCGCCACCGCCTGTCCTACCGCGTGTTCAGCCTGCTGGCCGATCTGGACGAACTTCCCCGGATGGACCGCGAACTGCGGCTGTTCGCCCACAACCGCTTCGGCCTGACCGGTTTCCACGACCGCGACTTCGGGCCGCTGGGCGAGAACGCCATCGCGTTGAAATCCTGGGCCGAGGCGCAGTTGGCCGCGGCCGGGATCGAGGCGGGCGGGCCGGTTCGGCTGCTGTGCTTTCCGCGGGTACTGGGCTTCGTCTTCAACCCGCTCTGCGTCTGGTTCTGCCACCGGCCCGACGGGACGCTGGCCGCCATCATCCACGAGGTCAACAACACCTTCGGCCAGCGCCACGCCTATCTGATCCCGGCGGAGCGCGGAGCGGACGGGCTGGTGCGCCAGAGCTGCGACAAGCGGTTCTACGTGTCGCCCTTCATGGACATGGAGACCGCCTATCACTTCCGCATCCGCCCGCCGGCGGGGGAGGAGGGGGAGCCGCTGTCCGTCTCGATCCGCCAGACCGATGCAGCCGGGCCGGTCCTGCATGCGTCGCTCGCCCTGCGGCGGGTGGAGTTGACCGACGGCGCCATCCTGCGCGCCTGGGCCCGGCACCCGCTGATGACCGCCAAGGTGGTCGTCGGCATCCATTGGGAGGCGCTGCAGCTCTGGCGCAAGGGGCTGGCGATCCGACCGCGCCCGCCCGCGCCTGCGGATCCGGTGACCGTCGTCGCCGGCACCACCGCTTCCGACCGTTCCCGAGAAGGCCTTCCCGCATGACCGACATCGCTGCGCCCGCGCTTCGCCGTCACCCCCGATGGCTGCGGCTGGTGACCGGACACGACCTGTGGACCGGCGTGCTGCTGAGGATGGCCGCCCGCATCCGCGTCGGCGAATTGACCTTGCGCCTGCCGGACGGGCGGACGATGCGGTTCGGCGACGGGACGACCGGCCCCAGCGCCGATCTGGCATTGCTCGACGGGGCGGCAGCGCGGCGGCTGGTGCTGGGCGGTGGGATCGGCATGGCGGAGGCCTATGGCGACGGGCTATGGCACAGCGGCGACCCGTCGGCGCTGATCGAACTGGCGATCCGCAACGAGGAGGCGCTGAAAGGCGTGCTGAAAGGCACCCTGGCGGCGTCCGCGATCAACCGGCTGTTCCACCGCAGCCGAGCCAATTCCCGCCGCGGCAGCCGCCGCAACATCGCCTTCCATTACGACCTCGGCAACGAGTTCTACCGGCTGTGGCTCGACCCCGGCATGACCTATTCCTCCGCCCTTTACCAGAACGAGCGGCAGAGCCTGGAGGATGCGCAGGACGCCAAGATCCGCCGCGTCGCCGAGCTTCTGCAACTGCAGCCCGGCGACCGGGTGCTGGAGATCGGCTGCGGCTGGGGCGGCATGGCGGAGCATCTGGCCGGCCGCTGCGGCGCCTCGGTCGTCGGGCTCACCCTGTCGGCGGAACAGCTGTCCTTCGCCCGCCACCGCATGGCGGAGTCCGGGCTGGCCGGCACGGTGGACCTCCGTCTGATGGATTATCGCGATGCCGGCGGCAGCTTCGACCGCATCGTCTCCATCGAGATGATCGAGGCGGTGGGGGAGGAGCATTGGCCGCGCTATTTCACCAGCCTGCGCGACCGGCTGGTTCCCGGCGGGGCGGCGGTGGTGCAGGCGATCACGATCGACGATGCCCGTTTCCAGCGCTACCGCCGCAACTGCGACTTCATCCAGCGCCACATCTTTCCCGGCGGGCTGCTGCCCTGCCCATCCGCCCTGCGGGCCGAGGCGGAGCGGGCCGGGCTGGTGGTGGAGCATGTCGAGACCTTCGGCGCCTCCTATGCCCGCACCTGCGCCGAGTGGCGGCACCGCTTCCATGAGGCCGCGCCGCGGGTCGCCGCCATGGGCTTCGATCCGCGGTTCCGCCGGCTGTGGGACTATTATCTCGCCTACTGCGAGGCGGGATTCCGCGCCGGCACCATCGATGTCGGGCTCTGGCGCTTCCGCCGGCCCGGACCGGCGCCCTGAACGGAGGCCTCCCGCGATGAAGGTCGAGGATTTCTCCGGGACGGGTCCCGAACTGCGGATCGAGCGGTATTTCGCCGGCCGCACCCATGCCTGGGGCCTGTTCGAGGACCGGTTCGGCACCTTGCGCCGCAGCTTCACCGTCGTCATCGACGGGCATTGGGACGGGCGGGAGCTGACGCTGGACGAACGGTTCGAGTATGCCGACGGCGAGACCGACCGCCGGATCTGGCGCATCGCCAGGACCGGGGAGGGCCGGTACGAGGGGCAGGCCGACGACGTGATCGGCAAGGCGGTCGGCCGGTCGGCCGGCAACGCCCTGAACTGGACCTACGAGATGGCGCTGAAGGTCGGCGGCGGACGCTGGCGCGTGCGGTTCGACGACTGGATGTGGCTGCAGCCGGGCGACGCGCTGATCAACCGGGCCAACGTCTATCGCTGGGGATTGTGGATCGGCACCGTCAGCCTGTTCTTCCTGCCCGAAGGGCGGATGATCCGGCCGGGTGCCCTCAACGCGGCGGTGCCGCCCCCAGCCGCCGCCGAATGAGGCGGAGCGGCGCGCCCAGCACCGGCAGGCGCAGGTAGACATGCTCGCCGGAATCCCAGTGGTCGATGTGCTCGGACACCCGGCCGTCGGGAGCCTGCCGGATCTCGCTGGTGCCGACGACATCCATCCGGCCGATGCCGGTCACCGTCGCCTCGAACCGCCAGCGCAGGATCGCCAGATCGGCGGCAGGCAGCCGGTGCGTGACGGTGAAGCGCAGATCCCGGCAGCCGTTCAGCGTGTGGAGCAGGGCCGCGCGCACCGCGTCGCGCCCGCGGGCGTCGTTGAAGGGATCGCGGAAGCGCACCTCCGGCACCGTCAGCGCGCTCAGCCGGTCGAGCGTGCCGTGGCTCAGCGTCTCGAAGAAATCGGCCCAGGCGTCGAGGCCGCGGCTTTTCGCAGCGTCCACCATGTTCCCAGCCATCATGCCCCCGTCACCTTGCGGACCAGCGGGAAGTAGGCCCGATAGGGAAGCAGGCGCGCCAGCTTCAGCTTGCGGGTGAAGCGCTTGGGGAAGGCGATCTCGAAGCCCCCGCCCTCCAGCCCGTCGGCCAGTTCCCGCGCCGCATCCTCAACCTGCATCAAATTCGGCATGGGAAAGCCGTTGCGGGCGGTCAGCGGCGTGTCGACGAAACCGGGACAGACCAGCTGGAGCCGGATGCCGGCGCGGTCGCAGTCGGGCTTCAGCGATTCGCACAGGTTGATCAGCGCCGCCTTGGTCGGGCCATAGGCCGCGGCGGTCGGCAGGCCGCGGTATCCGGCGACGGAGGCGACCACCGCCACATGCCCGCGGCCACGGGCGCGCATCCGCGGCAGCAGCGCCTCCAGCCCATGGACGACGCCCATATAGTTGACCTCCATCAGCCGGCGGGCGGTATCGGCCGAGAAGTCCTCCAGCGACATCGGGGTGTGGGTGCCGGCATTCAGCACCGCCCGGTCGATCGGACCCAGCCAGCGTTCGATGGCTGCAACGGCGGCGGCGGTCGCCTTGCGGTCGGTGACGTCCAGCGGGAAGATCCGCATGCGCTCAGCCGACAATTGGGCGGTTGCGGCCAGATCCTCGGTGTTGCGGGCGGACAGCGCCACCCGCTCGCCCGCATTGGCGAGATGGATCGCCAGCGCCCGGCCGATGCCGCTGCTGGCGCCGGTGATCCAGGTCAATGGCTGGGTGAGTGGCCGAGTTGGCGATGCCCCGCCATTCGGATCGGCCTTTTGGCCGTTTTCCTCGCCGTGCATGGTGCGCTCCGCAGCTTTTCCCGCTGGCCCCCTACGCAGCCATGGTCTTGGCGGATCACCCGATCTCGGCCCTACCAGATGCGGCGGGCCAGCTGGTCGCCGCGCTGGGACAGGTCGCGCATCAGCGCCCGCGCCTCGTCCTCGCCGGTCCATTGGGCGACCGATTCGATGCCCTCGGGGCCGTCGGCGGCACCATCGCGGCCGCCGTCGCGGTCCTGCGGCATGCCGAAGACCTGTCCGGCCCGCGCCTCCACGACGGCGAAACGGCCGTCGCAGGCGACCAGCCGGAAGCTGCCCTTTTCCTCCACAACCGAAACGCGGTTCATCGGCTTCCTCCTCGGGACTGTGGCCACTGCCGGTTCAACCGCGGGCGGCGTCTGATTGTTGCGCGGCGGCGGATCATTTCGGTCGGCCTCGCCTGCCGGGAAGAATGCGAGATTCCCCGCGACAGGGTGGCTGTTTGGTGGTATTGAGACTTAGTCGCAGTATCGAGTCTTCACCGTTTTCCGGGTCTTGTACAGTTCGCAAGGCAAACGGAGCGGCAGTCGAGCTGTTTGATATTCCCACAAAAAATGACCCGATCGCGTGCCGCGGAGGTCGATTTTCCGTGCGAGTGCGACTCATTCGCACTATAACCGCGGTGGGGGCTTTGCTCTGGAGTGTCATCGGGTTTTTGCATCGCGCGTGCCGGACACGCGTCGAGGGGAGTTGGACCGCCATGCCGACATCGTTTCGCCACCGTCCTGTTCTGGCTGCCGTCCTTGCCGGTGCCGGGACGTTGATGGCCGGCGCCGCCGCCCGCGCGCAGCAGGCTGCCGCACCCGCCACCGTCGCGCCCGCCGCGCCGACGGTGCCGGAGGCGGTGCAGAGTGCGGTGCAGGGCACGGTGCCGGATGTGGCGCAGGGCGTGGCTCCCGCCGCCCAGGGTGCCGCGGACGCGGCCGCCGCGTTGGCCACTCTTCCGCACGACCTGTCGCCCTGGGGCATGTTCATCGCCGCCAGCCCGGTCGTTCAGGCGGTGATGGTGGGTCTGGCGCTCGCCTCCGTCGTCACCTGGACCATCGCCATCGCCAAGGCGGTCGAGTTGTCCTCGGCCAAGCGCAGGGCGCGCGCCGCCCTGGAGATGCTGGAGGAAGCGCGGTCGCTGTCCCAAGCGGCGGAGCGGGTCGGCTTCAGCCAGGGCACGGCGGCGGCGCTGGTCCGCGCGGTGATCGCCGAGACCCACCTGTCTGCCGATGCGCCGTCGCGCGACGGCCTGATGGACCGAGCCGCCTCGCGGCTGGAGCGGATCGAGGCGGCGGCCGGCCGGCGCATGGCGCGCGGCACCGGGATCCTCGCCACCATCGGTTCGACCGGTCCCTTCATCGGCCTGTTCGGCACGGTGTGGGGCATCATGACCAGCTTCATCGGCATCTCGAAGGCGCAGACCACCAACCTCGCCGTGGTGGCGCCCGGCATTGCCGAGGCGCTGCTGGCGACCGCCATCGGCCTTGTCGCCGCCATTCCGGCGGTGGTGGTCTACAACGCCTGCACCCGCGCCATCGGCGGCCACAAGGCCCAGCTGACCGACGCGTCGGCGGCGGTGCTGCGCCTGCTGAGCCGCGACATCGACCGCCATGCGCTGCCCCGTGCACAGGGTCATGCCGCGCAGGCCCACGGCAATTCCCGCGCGGCGGAGTAACGGCGATGGGTGCGCGCCTCGGCTCCGGCAGCAACGACGACGAACTGACCGAAACTCATGAGATCAACGTCACGCCCTTCATCGACGTCGTTCTCGTCCTTCTGATCATCTTCATGGTGGCCGCGCCGCTGGCCACGGTGGACGTGCCGGTGGACCTGCCGGCCTCCACCGCCACGCCGACGCCGCGTCCGGACAAGCCGCTGTTCCTGACCATCCAGGCCGACAAGACCCTGTCGCTGGGCGAGACTCCGACCACCAAGGAGTCGCTGGGTGCCGCGCTCGACGCCGCCACCCATGGCGACAAGAGCCAGCGCGTCTTCCTGCGCGCCGACAAGACGGTGGATTACGGCGCCTTGACCGAGGTGATGAACAGCCTGCGCGGCGCCGGTTACCTGAAGATCGGCCTCGTCGGCCTGGAAACGGCCCCCGCCCCATGAGTGCGGCGTCCGATTACGGTGCGGCGGACTGGTCCGCTGATGGCGGCGAGCGTCCGGCCCGCGGCTTCGCCCGCTGGGGCGGCAGCCTGCTGCTGGCGCTGGGCGTTCATGCCGCGGCCGGCGTCGCGATGGTGGCGTGGCATGTGCCGATCACGCCGTCGGAAGCGGAACCGCCGGCCGTGCTGCTGGAACTGGCTCCGCTGCCGGTCGCGCCGCCGGAACCTGCCCCGGCCATCGACATCCCCCTGCCGGAGCCGATGCCCGAGCCGGTCATCGAACCGCTTCCCGAACCGCCGCCGCCGGAACCCGAACCGGTGGTCGAGGAACCGCCCCCGCCGCCGGAACCGCCGCCCGTGGTGGAGCCGGAGGTGGTGCTGCCCAAGCCGCCGCCCGAACCGCCGAAGCCCAAGCCCGAGGTGAAGAAGGAAGCGCCGAAGCCCAAACCGGAGAAGCCGAAGCCGCCGCCCCGCCCGGTGGCCCAGCCGGTCCAGCAGGCGCAGCCCGCGCCCGCCGCCGCCCCGCCGGCTCCGGCCGCGGCACCTGTCCCCGCGGCCCCGGCGCCGTCGGCCGCCCCCAGCCGCGCGATTCCGACCTGGCAGGGCCGCGTGCTCGGCCATCTGGAGCGGCACAAGCGCTACCCGCGCTCCGCCCAGGCCCGCCGGCAGGAAGGGGTCGCCCAGGTCCGCTTCACCATCGACCGCGAGGGGCGCGTGCTGTCGGTTCAGCTCGACCGCAGTTCCGGCCACGGCGTGCTGGACGAAGAGACGGTGGAGATGGTCCGCCGCGCCTCGCCGCTGCCGGCCCCGCCGGAGGAGATGGCTCAGGACCGCATCGAGCTGGTCGTTCCGGTCCAGTTCTTCATCCGATAGGCCGCTTTCCACGGTCCGAGTGACTGGTCTTTGAGGTGCGCGTGCCCGCGTAACTCGCAAACTGCCGGGGCTGCTCCCTTGTTGACGCTCCCTTGTCGACGGGCCGGTCCCGGCATCCTTTCCCCGCCCGCCATCTCCCTCAAGGTCGTCGCCATGGCCAACGCCAGCAAGCCGCGCAGCCAGCGCCTGTGGTACCGCACGCTTCAGAACATTCACCTGTGGGTCGGCCTGATCCTCTGCCTCCCGCTGGTCCTTCTCGGCATCACCGGTTCCATCCTGGTGGTGGAGGACGAGCTTCGCGCGCTGACCGGCGACACGCCCGCCCAGGCGATGGCCGACGGGCCGATGCAGCCGGTGTCGGCGATCCTGGCCGCTGCCCGCGCAGCCGCTCCGGCCGGCACCCAGCCCGGATTCCTGATCCTGCCCGAGGAGCCCGGCCGTCCGGCGGTCGTCCGTCTGGTCGCGGCGCGCGGCGGAGAACGGGGAGGTGAACGGGGAGGGCAGCAGGGCGCACCGCAAGGTGGCGCCCCAGGAGGCGCTCCCCAGGGCGGTGCTCCCCAAGGCGGGCCGCCGCAGGGGCCGATGGGAATGCTCAGCATCGATCCGGTGTCGCTTGCCGTGGTCGGGGATGCCAATCCGGCCCAGGCGTCCGGCGGCTTCCTGCGCACGGTTCACATCCTGCACGGCAACCTGCTGATCCGCGACCGCAGCGGGCGCGAGATCGTCGGCTGGCTGGGCGTCGCGATGCTGGTGCTGGGCGTCAGCGGTCTGGTGCTGTGGTGGCCGCGGCCTGGCCGCTGGAAGGCCGCCTTCACCGTAAAGGCCGGCGCCCGCGGCGTCCGCCTGCACCGCGACCTTCACGGCGCGGTCGGCATCTGGTCGCTGGTGATCTTCATCGTCGTCACCTTCTCCGGCGTCTATCTCGCCTTTCCGCAAACCTTGGGAGCGGGGATGTCATCGGTCCTGCCTGCCCGCGACCTGCGCGCCGCCGTGACGGTCCAGCCGGTGAAGGGCGCCACCCCCATCGACGTCGACCGCGCGGTAGCCCTGGCGCGGGAGGCCCTGCCGGGCGCCGAACTGCGGTCCGTCTCGCCGCCGGCCCGGCCGGACCAGGCCTATCGGATCGGGCTTGCCCCGGCCGGTCAGGCGCATGGTGCGCCGGCCGCGACGGTCTTCGTCGATCCCTGGGCGGCCCGCGTCGCCGAAGTGCGCGATCCCGCAACCTACAGCGCCGGCGAAACGGTGATGGCGTGGCAGCGCCCTCTGCATGCCGGCGAAGGGCTGGGACCGCTGTGGAAATGGGCGGTCTTCCTGTCCGGCGTCCTGCCGCCGCTGTTCGCCGTCACCGGCACGCTGATGTGGTGGCTGAAGCGCAAGGCCCGCCGGGCCAAGAACGCGGAGCGCGCAGCGGCGCTCGCCACGGCGGGGTGACGGTTATCGAGGGGGGCGTCGGCGACGATACCCCCCCGTCTGTCACCGCCGCAGCGGCACCGCCCGCTTCACCAGCCGGCGGTCCATGTCCGCGGCGGTCACCGTGGGTTCGCCCTGGCTGCGCATGACGAAGGCGAAGGTGTCCATCACCCGGTCCAACACGATCTCCTGGTCGTCGGGGCGGCGGCTGACCGACACCACGGCATAGCCGGCGGCGCGCGCCACCGCCGGGTCGCCGCGCAGGCCGCGCACGCCCCAGCCGGCCAGCGCGTCCTTGCAGCGGAACAGTTCGGCGGCGAACCCGCCCGCCGACTGGGTGCGGCCGACCACATAGGCGGCGGCGACCGCCAGCGGCGCCAGCAGCCCGTCCCAATCCAGGCAATCCTCCCGGCTGACCCAGACGCCGCCGACCGAGCAGGCGGCGGCGCCGATCGCCTCGCCCAACCCGGCGCGGAAGGCGCGCAGCGATGCAACCGCGTCCGCCGACGGCATCGGTTCCACCCGTCGTCCGTCCGGCATCAGCATCAGCCGGCCCGCCCATTCCGACGAGGGCGGAAGCTGTTCGGTCAGGCGCGCGAGCAGCGCCTCGCGGGCGGCGGCGAAGGGAACGACCTCGGACATCGGGGCCTGCGGCAATGGTGAGGAGGGGAGCGCGAGAAAAAGACTGAGAAGGCCCGAACTGTCAAGAGCAAGCCTGGACGAGGGCAACCCATGGCTGCGCCGGGTGTGCGTTGTCACAGGCAAATGGCGCGAAACCGGCCTTCTCCGGAAAAAATGCGGAGCTTTGCATTTTTCCGCTTGCCAGGATCCGCCAGCGCTTTTATAAGGCGGCCTCTGTTCCCGGTTAGCTCAGTTGGTAGAGCAGCGGACTGTTAATCCGCTTGTCGCTGGTTCGAGTCCAGCACCGGGAGCCATCGCGCGGGTGTAGCTCAGTTGGTTAGAGCGCCGGCCTGTCACGCCGGAGGCCGCGGGTTCAAGTCCCGTCACTCGCGCCATTCTCTCCTATATCTCTCCAAATCGATGTAGCGGATGATGGCGACTGCCCCACCGGGCGGCTTCGCGCTATCATGCGTTCTTCGCCGTGTTCACGATGCGGCCGAAAGCGCCGGTTCCCTGTTGTACGGAGTCCGCGCGCCCAACGGCCGCGCGCTTTTGGGAACGCGAATTGCCGGGGAGGAACCGCTCATGCGTTTGTCAGGGAAAGTCGCCGTCATCACCGGTGGCGGATCGGGCTTCGGCGAGGGCATCGCCCGACGCTTCGCCGCCGAAGGCGCCCGCGTCATCGTCGCCGACCTGGACGAGGCGGCGGCCGGCCGGGTGGCCGACAGCCTGGGCGAGACGGCGCTGGCCGTGCGCGCCGACGTCGCGGTGGGGGAGGATTACGGGGCGATCGTCTCCACGGCGATCGGCGAGTTCGGTCGGCTCGACATCCTGGTCAACAATGCCGGCTACACCCACCGCTACGGCTCGATGCTGGAGGTGGACGAGGCCACCTTCGACCGCATCTATGCCGTCAACGTGAAGTCGATCTATCACGGCGCCCTCCATGCCGTGCCGGTATTCCGCGCCCAGGGCGGCGGCGTGATCCTGAACATCGCCTCCACCGCCGGCCTGCGGCCGCGGCCGAACCTGACCTGGTACAACGGCTCCAAGGGGGCGGTCATCACCCTGACCAAGTCGATGGCCGCCGAACTGGCCCCCGACCGCATCCGCGTCTGCGCCATCGCCCCCGTGGCGGGCGAGACCGGCATGCTCCACCGCTTCATGGGGCAGGATACGCCGGAACGCCGTGAGCAATTCCTGCGCAGCATCCCGCTCGGCCGCCTGTCGACACCCGACGACATTGCCAACTCCGCGCTCTACCTCTGTTCCGACGAGGCGGATTTCCTGACCGGCGTGTGCCTGGAGGTGGATGGCGGGCGGTGCGTGTGAGGGAAGTTCCCAACTGACTTCTCCCTCTCCCCCCTGGGGAGAGGGTCGGGGTGAGGGGGATGCACGGCGGGACCTTTGGGAAAATCCCAGGGTGCTCCCCCCTCACCCTAACCCTCTCCCCGGGGGGGAGAGGGGATTACCGCTGCATCGCGATGTGTGTGAATCCGGCAGTCGCCCAGCGGGGGAGGGTTGGGGTGGGGGCAAGTGGTGTCGACAGGAACGTCGGCGTCAGCCGATTCCCCCTCCGCCGGAACGTTAGCAACCACCACCTCGTCCTCTTCAACCAGGTCCTCCTCCCGCTTCTCGTCGGGCAGCACGGCGTCGAGCAGGCGGGCGATGTCGTCGGTGGGCCGCAGGGCGCCATAGCCGGGGGCGTTGTAGTCCCAGTCATATTCGGCGAAGCCGCGGAAGCCGGCGATGGCCGGGTCGCTGGCCCAGGCCTTGCGCAGGGCTTGGCGGCGCAATTCCTCCGGCACGCCGCGGCGCAGGAAGCCGGTGTAGTCGCTGCCGCCGTCCAGGCTGTCGAGCGGGGGCAGGTCGGACAGGTCCGGCGCCTCCTCCTCCGCCGCCGGAGGGGCGGCCGCCATCTCCGCCGAGGCCGCGACCGAGGATTCGTCCAGCCGTTCCGGCACCGCAATCGAAGCTTCGACCGGCACCTCCTCCGTCCGCGTTTCCCGCTTCAGCCGCGACCAGCGGCCGAGGAAGCCTTCATCCGCGGCTGTGGGGTCAGCCATGCCGAGGCCGCTCCGTCCTGCCGTGCCGGGCCAGGGCTTCGGTGTCGGCGCGGTCGCGTTTGCGCTTGTGGAAGGGGCGTTCGACATAATGCCGGGCGACGAAGCCGTCCATCCACAGGAGCAGCGGGATCGGCAGCGCCAGCGGCTCGATCACGTCGTCGCCGGCCTCGGCATGGGCGTCGATCTCGCCGGGGTCCACAGTGACGGCCAGCAACTGCATCCCCGGTGCCGGACCGCCCGGCCGCAGGATGACGTAGGCGCAGGGGTTGCCGCCGTCGAGGTTGTGCTTGTAGTTCTCCGCTTCGGTCGGGAACAGGGCGATTTCGGCGGTGCCGGCGTAGTGGCGCGTCCAGTCCGGCCCCTCCGCCACCACGCTCCAGTCCGGCCGGTCGGGTTCGGGCGGGACCAGCAGGACCGGTTGCCAGCGCGCTTCGATCCAGGGATTGTCGACGCGCCGCAGCTCCACCACGACGCCGACCGTCCGCCGTTCGGCGCGGTCGGGCGGGGAAGCCGGGTGAGTTGCGGGCAAGGCGGGCGCGGACGGGAACTCGGTGGGCATGGGCGGTGTTCCTGATGGGCTGGATACGGACTCCGTCCCCGGTACAACGCGCCGGCGGGCGATTGGTGCCGCCGGGCTCTCGAAAGCCCCAGATCAAAGCCCCCGAACCCAAGGATGCGCCATGCGCAAGTTCGCCGCCGCCCTGCTGCTGTCCAGCCTTCTCGCCGGCCTGCCGCTGGCCGCCACGGCCCAGCAGCCGGCCCAGCATGAACCGGCTCAGCAGCAACCCGCCCAGCAGGTCGAATCCGGATCGAAGGAGTCGGCCGGCGACGCACTCGCCCGCGACGGCAAAGTCCAGCAGAGCCAGGATCCGCTTCCCAGCCAGCAAGGCAACAAGCCGCCCAACCCGACCAGTTCCGCCGCCACCGGCAGCGGGGAGCTGCGGCAGGCGCTCGCCGAGGTCCGCCGGGCGCCACCCGACCTGAACGGCACGCCGGTGCCGCGTCCGAACCAGTGGGCGAGCGAGCCCGACCAGCCCAACGAGCCGACACGCTCGCAGAATCCCTCCGACCTCACCAGCCAGGAAGTGAAGTAACGCCGCCTATCCCGACACCCGGCGGGCACGGACGCGGATCAGGCCGCTGCCCTCCGGATCGGCACGGTCCGGCTTCAGCATGGCATCCAGCAGCCGGGCGTCGCCGGTCCAATAGGGCACGTACCACAGGCGGTCGGGGTCCATCACCAGCGCGCGCCGCGTCGCCGGATCATAGGCCCCCAGCGGCGCGATATGGCCGACGCCGATGTCGCCGGTCAGCGTCCCCTGGTCGAAGGCCAGCAGGATGATGTCGTCGGCGCTGCGCTCGTTCTCGGTCAGGATGCGGCGCAGTTCCGCCAGCGTGGCGGGGGAGGCGTCGCGCGGGCGCCAGACCTCCACCTCCGCGTCGATGCCGTAGGCGGCGAGGCTGCGGCGGACATAGCGCTCCAGTTCGCCGAAGGAGACGCCCTCGCCATCCTCGGCGGTGGCGGCGCGCCAATGGTCGTCGTCCAGACGGTCGAGCAGTTGCCGGCCGGTCACCAGCCGCTCCGACGCCAGTGCCGGCAGACCGCGCAGGGCGTTCAGCATCATCGTCACGCTGGCCAGCGAACAGGAGGCGCTGGTCGTCTGCGGCACGTAAAAGGGGCTGAGCGCCCAGTAATCGGGCGCAGGGGCGCTGCGGAGATGGTCGGCGGCGCGGGTGATCGGCACCGCGTCGGGGCCGAATTTCGGCTTCTGGTCTTCCTGCGCCAAGGCCGGCACCGGGCCGGCGATGCACATCAGGAGGCCGGCCACCATCGCCGCCACCCTCCCGCCTGCTGCCCCGCCTGCTGTCCCCGCAATCCTGCTCATCTGCATCATCAATGGAAACGGTCTCTGTCCGTCCGGTCTCGATCGGGAATCCGCATATGGTGCGCGGCAAGGCTGGAGCCAAGCCGGGGCAATGTGCCATGCCGGAAACGCGGATGGACGAACGCCGAAGGGCGGAACCCGTCCTGCCCGACACCGTCGAGCAGGGCAGGCTCCGCCCACCGGACTCCGCCCATCGCCGGGATCGGCGCACCGGAGGGATCAGCCTCCGGTGCCGCCATCCGGGATCGTGCGATCAGACGCCGTCCCAGAACTGCTCCATCCCGGCCGCCGCCGTGCCGACGACGCCCATCTTCGACCAGGCGAGGTCGTGGATGCCCATCGCGAAGGCGGGCGAGGACGCCTGCAGCGAGTAGTCGCCCCAATAGGCGTTGGTGAACATCGGCTTGGCGCTGACGTCGTGGTCGCCGTACTTCGGCACGTTGTAGACCAGGTTCTGGTCGATGACGAAGTCGTTGGCGCTCAGCAGTTCGGTGTAGTCGTCCAGCGGCAGGGTTCCCATCACCACGTTCTTGGTGATCGTGTTGTTGTGCGGGTCACCGGCCGTGCCGTGCACCGGCTGCCATTCGATGCGGATGAAGTCTTCCTTGTTGCTGGCGATGACCGAGAAGTTGTTGGTCACCACGTTGTTGTCGCCGCCGTGGATCTGCACCGAGGCCCAGTCGGCATCCTTGATGAAGTTGTCCCGGACGGTGACGCCGCCGGCCATGTCGTCCAGATAGATGCCGAAGCCCTTCTGGCCGTACATCCAGGTATCCTGGGCGCTGGTGGCGAGGCCGTTGGCATGCTCGATCCGGTTGCCCTGGATGATCAGGCCGGTGTTGGTGCTGGACCGGCCGAGGATCTCGATGGCGCCGCCGTCGGCGGTCTCGAGCCCGGTGTAGGAGACGTTGTTGTACTGGATGACGTTGTTGTGGTTGGCCGTGTTGGTGCTGCCGCCGTAATCCTTGAACGAGATGCCGTAGCGGGCGCTGTGGTCGATGTCGTTGTTGGAGATGACGTTGTTGTCGACGCCGGTGCCGAAGATGCCGGACACCGCCTTGCGCACCTCGCCGATGTTGCTGATGCTGTTGGCGTAGATGGTGTTGCCGTTGCTGCGGCCATCCATCTCGATGCCGTTTTCCGCGAGGTGGTTCAGCGTATTGTGGGCGATCTGGTTGTTCGACGAGCCCGAGCTGAGCCGGATCGCCGTGCCGACGTTCAGGAAGCTGTTGTCGCTGATGTGGTTGCCGTCGGCATTGGTCAGCAGCAGGGCGTCGCCGCCGGTGGTGGTGTTCTTGAAGGTCAGCCCGTCGAGGGTGACGTCGCTGGCGCCGGTCAGCTTGATCAGCGTGCCGAGCCGCGGCACCTCCACGCCGGTCGACGCGAAGCCGGAGCTGGCGGCCTTGTACAGCAGCTTGCCGTCCGACGCGCGCCAGGCGAACTCGCCCGCCTGATCGACGTAGGATGCGTTGTTCAGCAGCTTGTAGGTGGTGCCTTCCGCAAACGGCAGCGAGGCGCCGTTCTTCAGCTTGATCGTGCGGGTGGCGGCGTTGAAGCTTTCGATGCTGGTCAGCGTGTCGCCCAGCCGCTCGGCGTCCATCACCTGGATCATCGTGCCCGGCTGGATGTCGGACGCGGTCACCTCGGTCCCATGGGAGCGGATGTACCAGCCGCTGGGCCCCCCCGAGGCGGCATCGGCGAAGCGCCAGCCGGTGGTGACGTCGGCGGCGTCATAGGCGTACTTCTCGGCCAGATGCTGGCGCACGTCGCCGACGATCAGGTCGAGGTTGCTGGCGGTGCCGAGCTTGGCCGAATAGAGGCCGTTGCCCTCGCTGGTGAAGCCCTTCACCACCTCGCCGCCGCTCAGCACCGGCTTTTCGCCGGGATAGTTCTGGAAGCTGTGCCCGTTGTCGAGCGAGGTCAGTTCCAGCGTCTTGGTCAGGTGGTAGGTGCCCTCGCGGACATAGGTGGTGTCGACGGTCGAGCTGGCCCGCATGGCGGCCTGCGCCTTCTCCAGCGAGGCGAAGGGACCGTCGGTGCCGTCGGCGTTCGGCGCCGACAGCTTGCCGGACCAGGTATCCTTGCCGTTGGTCGCGACGTAGAAGGCCGGCTTGGTCGGCGGGGTCGGGACGGGGTTCTGCGGAGCGGGGGTGTCGCCGAACATCTCGGCACCGGCCTTGATGTTCAGGGCGCCGCCCCAATACAGGCCTTCCTGGCCCTTGACCACGTCCTTGCCGTCGACCGCACCCTTGTCATAGGTGACGATGCTGTCGGTGACGGGGACGGTCTTGCCGTTGATGACCACCGACTTGACGAACAGGTTGCGATCGACGCCGTTCACCGTGGCGTCGTTGTCGTACCAGACCTGGACCGTGTGGGCCTTGGTCGGATCGATGTCGGCGGTGAACTTGTAGCCCGCGGTGGTGGAGGTGGCCTTGGCGTCGCCGATCACCTGCCCGTCGACCAGCAGCTTGAAATGCGCCGCCTGTCCGCCGGCCGAGTTGCCGTAGGCGTTGACGACGATGTCGACCGGCTTGGTCGGGGTCGGCGGCGGCGGCGGGACATAGGCGCCGCCGAAATACTCCTCCGGCACGCCGAAGGACAGGGCGCCGCCCCAGAACAGGCCTTCCTGGCCGGCGACCACGAACTTGCCGTCGACCGGGCCCTTGTCGTAGGAGGCCATGTCGGAGGTGGCGGAAATGGTCTTGCCGTCGATGTTGATCGACTTGACGTACAGGTTGCGGTCGACGCCGTTCACGGTCGCGTCGTTGTCGTACCAGACCTGGATCTTGTGGGCCTCGTTGGGGTCCACCTTGGCGGTGAAGGTGTAGTCGGTGGCCGAGGTCGCGTTGACCCAGGCATCGCCCACCACCTCGCCGTCGATCAGCAGCTTGAAATGCGGGGCCTGGCCGCCGGCGCTGATGCCGTAGGCCTTCACCTTGATGGTCGTGGTCATGGTCTCGGTGTCGGTGCCGGTATCGACCGGGGCCGTCGAGAACAGCGTGGCGGGCAGCGCGACGTTCAGCGCGCCCGGCCAGTACATCTCGCTCTGCCCGGCGATGACGTTCAGCCCGTCGATCTTGCCGGTGTCGTATTTCACCGAGGGGTCGATGGCGAGGATGGTCTTGCCGTTGACCTCGAAGGACTTGACGAACAGGTTGCGGTCGACGCCGTTAACCGTGTCGTCGTTGTCGTAGACCAGCTGGAGGGCGTGCGCCTTGTCGGCCGGCACGTTGGCGGTGAAGACGTAGCGCGACTGCGAGGCGGAGGCGACGGTGGCGTCGCCGATGACCTTGCCATCGACAAGCAGTTGGAAATGCGGCCATTTCCCGCCGGCCACGGTGCCCCAGGCATTGACCGCGAAGGTGACCTGGATCGTGCCGTCGGTGTTGGTGGTAGCCATTTTGGAACTCCGCTTTATGGGTATCGCCTTGTTCCGCAGGCTCGTCTGTTAGCCTTAATTGGGTACTAACACTTATGGTTAGGAAATTATGAATGAGGCGGTTTCCCGTGGCATGAATGAGACAAAAAACGGGCATCGCTCCTTGGTCATGATTCAGCCAAAAACGAAACTTCCGCGCTCAGTAGAAACCCGGATCGGGTGATCGGCAGATTTTCGCCAGCCACCTTGAGCCTGACTGTTTGTATTTGTCGAAAGCGTTGCGAAATAAGCTCAAACGCTACTTTTTTGGACCGCTGACTTGGCGTGACGGGATCACCTCCCGCGGGAGGCACCCTGTCGGGCGAATGGAACCTAAAGGCCCGGAACTGCGTCTAGAACGAGCGTCCCGGCGGCGCAGGATCGGCATGCGGAGGCGGAGAGCGTGGACAGCGGAACGGATGGCGGGCGCTGGGATGACGGCCAGGGGGATGACGGGCAGCGGCAGGGCAGGGGGCGCATCGACCGCGTCAACCTCGCCCTCTGGCTGCTCGGCATCCTGGCCGGGGTGGCGGTACTCTGGCTGCTGCAGGCGGCAGCCTCGATTCTGATCCCGGTCATCTCGGCCTTCTTCGTCGCCGTCGCCGTCGCCCCGGTCAGCCGCTGGATGCGCGAGCGGGTGCCGCGCCGCCTGTCCTGGCTGGGACTGGCCGCATCGATGCTGCTGATCCTGGGCATCCTGGCCGCCTTCTTCGGCGGCATGGCGCTGGTGGCACAGCGCGTGGCGGAGGATTTCCCGCAATATGCCGAGGCGCTGGGCAAGCTGTGGGCGAAGGTCAACCAGTGGATCCAGGGCGCCAAGGCCGATCTGGGGCCGGCGGCCGGGCAGGGGAGCGGCCAGCAGGTCGGGCAGGGCGGCGGCGAGGTGCCGGCCGACCCGATCACCGGCTTCGCCAAGGCGGCCCTCTCATCGGCCGGCCAGACGGCCTCCATTCTGGTGCTGACCGTCTTCCTCGCCCTGCTGATGCAACTGGAGGCGCCGATCTGGCGCGAAAAGATCGTCATGACGCTGGGCCGCGAGCGCTGCCAAACCGCCGTGGAGGCGGTGGCCGCCATCGCCCAGCAGTTCCGCCGCTATCTGGTGGTCAGCAGCGTGCTGGGGCTTATCACCGCTGCGCTCTATATCGGCTGGCTGTCGCTGTTCGGGGTGGATCTGGTCCTGCTGTGGGGCCTGCTGGCCTTCCTGCTGAACTATGTGCCGGTGGTGGGATCGGTGGTGGCCGGGGCGCTTCCGGTCCTGCTGACCGTGGCGACCAAGGACGCCGGCACCGCGACGGCCGTCGCCGCCGGCCTGCTGGTGATCGAGCAGGTGATGGGCAACTTCGTGGCGCCGCACATGCAGGGCAAGCAGCTGGCGATCTCGCCGCTGGTGGTGATGATCGCGCTTCTGCTGTGGAGCTGGCTGTGGGGAGCCGCCGGCGCGCTGCTGGCGGCCCCGATGGCCGTGCTGATCGCCATCACCCTGAACCACGCCGACGCGTTGCGCCCCTTCGCCATCTTCATGAGCGACAAGAGCGATCGGGAACGCTTCGACGCCCACACACGGGCGGAGTGACCCGGACCGGCGCGAATGCGCCGGCCTTGAGGGCGCACCGAAAATGCATAACTATCATTATGGAAATTTAGTTCAAGTGCGTCCCAAAGCGGAAACGCCGCCCGGCCTTGCGACCGGACGGCGTTCGGAACCCTGGCTGTGAAGCGCGCCTGAAGATCAGGCCGCGTTTTCGCTCAGCACGCCGCGGCGGATCTGGTCGAGCTCGATGGATTCGAACAGCGCCTTGAAGTTGCCTTCGCCGAAGCCCTCGTTGCCGATGCGCTGGATGATCTCGAAGAAGATCGGGCCGATGACGTTCTGGGTGAAGATCTGCAGCAGCAGGCCCTGGCCCTCGGTCGGCGCGCCGTCGACCAGGATGCGGTTGGCCTGGAGCCGCTTCAGATCCTGGTTGTGGCCAGGCACGCGGGCGTCGATGCGCTCGTAATAGGTGTCGGGCGTGTCCTGGAACGGGGTGCCCAGGCCGCGCATCGTCTCCACCGTGTGGACGATGTCGTTGGTGCCGAGCGCGACGTGCTGGATGCCTTCACCCTTGTAGTCGCGCAGATATTCGACGATCTGCGACTTGTTGTCGGCGGACTCGTTGATCGGGATGCGGATCTTGCCGCAGGGGCTGGTCATCGCCTTCGACCGCAGGCCGGTCAGCTTGCCTTCGATGTCGAAGTAGCGGATCTCGCGGAAGCCGAACAGGCGGGTGTAGAAGCCGGCCCACTCCTCCATCCGCCCGGTGTGGACGTTGTGGGTCAGGTGGTCGATGTAGGTCAGGCCGGCGCCCTTTGGATGCTGATCCACACCCGGCAGCGGCACGAAATCGACCTCATAGATGCTGCCGCGCTCGCCATAGCGGTCGACGAGGTAGATCAGCGAATCGCCGATGCCCTTGATGGCGGGGATGTTCAACTCCATCGCGCCGACTCGGTTCTCGACGCCCCAGGCGCCGAGGTCCACCGCACGGCGGTAGGCGAAGGCGGCGTCGGCGACGCGGAAGGCGATGGCGCAGATCGACGGGCCGTGCTGGGCGGCGAAATTGCGTGGGAAGCCCGACGGCTCGGCATTGACGATGAAGTTCACGTCGCCCTGGCGATAGAGCGTCACGTCCTTGGACCGGTGGCGGGCGATCGCCGAGAAGCCCAGTTGCTCGAACAGGCGGCCCAGCGCCACGGTGTCCGGCGCGGTGAATTCGATGAACTCGAATCCGTCGGTCTTCATCGGGTTTTCCCACATGTCGGCCATGATCGCATCTCCCTTGGTTTGTTATGCGATCAGTATGCCGGACTGTTCGTGGAAATAGCTTTCAAAGTGGGGCCGGCACACCTATGATTTTGGCAGGATTTTTCGCTGAACGGCGCCCAGTCGGAGAAACCGTCCGTTGCCTGCCACTCTATCGGAAATCGACGTCAAAATCCTGATCGCCCTGCAGGAGGATTCGCGCCTGACCGTGCAGGAGCTTGCCGACCGGGTCGGCACCTCCCCCTCCTCCTGCTGGCGCCGATTGCGCTCGCTGGAGGAGACAGGGGTGATCCGCCGCTACACGGCGCTGGTCGATCCAAAGGCGGCGTCGGTGGGGGAGTGCGTGTTCGCCCATGTGACGCTCGACCACCATTCGGCCGAGACCGCCGCCGTCTTCATCGACGCGGTGCGCAAGCGGCCGGAGGTGCTGGAATGCTATGCGGTGTCGGGCGATGCCGACTATCTGCTGCGGGTCGCGGTGCGGGCGATCGCCGACTACAACCGCTTCCTGGAGGAGTTCGTCTTCCAGCTGCCCTTCCAGGTCCGCATCCGCTCCAACTTCGCCCTGAAGGAGATCAAGTTCGAGACGGCGCTGCCGTTGGGTGGGACTTTGGGTGGCGGGGTGTAGTGTGGTTGCGCCTGCCGCAGCCACGTCTTTCAGCCGTCATCCCCGCGAAGGCGGGGATCCAGGAAACTCCGCGGTTCGGCTGCCGAGCCGCCTGGATTCCCGCCTTCGCGGGAATGACGGCCGATGAAGCGGTGGCCTCCCCTACCCCGCCACCCTGCGCTTGGCCGGCACGGCGGCGGCGGCGGTCGCGGGGTGCGGGCCGGCGATGCGGTCGAGCAGCAGGTCCAGGCCGGTGCGGCTGGTCTCGTAAGCCACCCGTGCGCGGGTCAGCGTCTGGGCGGACGCGACGGCCAGAGCCTCGCGGTCGTCGGCCCAGGCCGCCAGGATCGGCAATGCCGCTTTCACGAAGTCGGCATCCTGCGGGACCAGCCCGTCGGCCGGGATGTCGGAACCGATGCAGCCGCGCTCATAGGCCACAACCGGCACGCCGGCGGCCATCGCCTCGAACAGGACCAGCGGCTGCGCTTCATTGCGGTAGCGGGTGGGGAAGACGAAGACGTCGATGTCGCGGTAGAACGCCTCCTTGGCCTCGCCATGGACCGGGCCGTGATACTCGACCGCCCCGTCGAAGGCCATCAGCCCGGCGGCGATCATCGCATTGTCCTTCGGCTTCAGGCCGGGGCCGGCCAGCACCAGCTTGGCGTCCACCCCGTCCAGTTGCAGGGCGCGCAGCAGGGCGAACAGCGTGTCCAACCCCTTCTCGCTGCACAGGTTCGACAGGTGGCCGATGCGCAGCGGGCCGTCGCGCCGCGGGCGCGGGATCGCGTCTGGGACGGAGAAGATGGCGTTGGACATGGTCATGCAGCTGCGCGCCGCCGGATAGATCGACTGGAACCGCATCTGCATCGCCGGGCACAGCAGCACATGGGTGCAGTCGGCACCGGCCACCCGGGTCAGCAGCCGCATCCGCCAGGTCGGCTTGCTGATGGTGGCGAAGGAATGGTGGTGCAGCACCCGCTCGTAGCCGAACAGGCGCGCGGTGCCGGCAAGCGCCGCGGTGTAAAGCGCACCCCAACCCGAATCGACCGGCATGTAGAAGCGCCGGTCGGCCTTGCTCAGCCCGGCAGCCAACCGCCCCATGGTCCCGAACACCCGCGCCATCTTGCGCAGGTGGTAGGCGGCGCCGCCGCCGTTCCATCCCGGCGACAGGTCGGCCACCTCGACACGGCCGCGCCCCCGCATGCGGTCCTGGAGACGTTCCAGCACCAGGGCGGTCACCCGGCTCATCCCGTCCACCGGCGGCGGCAGCCGTCCCGAGACGACCACATGGGTGCGCGCGTTCCGTTCCATCGTCAACTCCCGGTCAGTGCCGCTCCGGCGGACCGGCCATGCTGGCCACCCTCCGGGTCGGCGGAATAGTCGGACGCATACTCCGTGTCCGCGCTGCGCTCCGCCTTCGGGCCGCCCAGCGCCACCACGGCCTTCTCCACCGACTGGGCGAAGAAGCTGGCATCGGCCAAGGCCTGGAAAGGCCGCCCGTTCAGGCTCAGACGGCGCCATTCATCCTCATCCCCCGCGACCGACAGCATGTAGCGCGCCAGCCCCTCGGGGTTGTCCGGCTCCACGATGTGGCCGTTCAGGCCGCTGCGGATCAGCACGTCGCGGGCGCCGCACTGATCGGACAGGATGGTCGGAACCCCCATGGCCAATGCCTCGTTCACCACCAGACCGAACTGCTCCTCCAAGGACGGCAGAAGCAGGCACAGCGTGGACCCCAGCGTTTCAGCGATCCCCTTCTCCTGCAGGAAACCGCGGAAGATGATCGATCCGTCCAGCCCGCGCCGGGTCACCTCGGCCCGCAGATCCGCCTCCAGGGGACCGGACCCGCAGAGGTGGAGCGGACGGGCGGCCGGACCGGCCAGCCGCCGGTAAATGTCGTAGGCTTCGACCGCCCGGAACAAGTTCTTCTTCGGGACGAAACGCGCGATGATGGTGAAGTGGCGGTCGGCGAAGGGTACTCCCCCAGGGGCCGGCTCCATCCCGGACAGCCGCCGGATGCGGTCCAGGGACAGCGTGTCGTACCCGATATAGAGTCTGTCTTTCGGGAGTCCCAACAGGCGGAAGTAATCCACCGTGCGGTGGCTGCCGCCGATCCCCGCCTGATAGGGGGAGTAGAAGACGCTCTTGACCATCTCCCGCCACAGGATGCGCGGCTTGTCGTCGTATTTGGACGCATTCATGTTGATGACCTTGCGCCCCGTCAGCCGCATGGTCAGGGCTAGCGCGAAGACGTCCGGATCCTCGTAATGGCACAGGAAGACGAAGCGCGCGTCGACGCGCCGGCATTCGCGCAGCAGGGCGCGGTAGACCGCGGCCTTCGACAGGTCGGCCTTCGACTGGCCGGGGAACAGGGTGATCTTGCGGAAGTTCTGTCCCGTTCCGGTCGAGTCCCAGGCGTAGGTGTGCGATTTCGACCCGACCTCCAGCCCGATCACGTCATAGACATGGCCCAGTCGGCGGCCGACGGCTTCCAGCCGGTCCATGTGGTAGGGGCCGAACATTTCCCAACTGAAGACCAGCGCGGGCTTCTTCATGCTGCCTCTCCCAACAGAAGACGGGCGTATCGGTCGAGCGCCACGGCACGGGTGGCGTTCGCTTCCACCCAGGCGCGGCCGCGGCGGCCCATGGCGGTTGCGCGGGCGGAATCGGACAGCAATGCCGCCACCGCCTCCGCCATGGCGCGCGGCTCCTCCGGCGGGGTGCACAGGAAGGCGCCGACCTGCGCCTCCAGCGTGGCGAGCGCCGAACCCGGCAGGCAGGTGCTGACGAAGGGCCGGCCGGCGGCGAGGATGGTCACCGCCTTGCCGGGCATGGCGAAGGCCGCTCCTTCGGGACGCTGGGGCACGAGATGGACGTCGCCCTCCGCCATCGCTTCGTTCAACTGGTCCTTGGGCGCCAGCGGCTGGAAGATCACGTTGCCGAGCCCCATGGCGCGGGCGCGCGACTTCAACTCCTCCTCCAACCCGCCCTGCCCGCGCATCTTGACGCGGGCCTGCGGCATCAGCTCGGCCAGATGGCCGGCCATGTCCAGCACCTGCTCCAGCCCCTGCTTGCGGGCGAAGGCGCCGCTGTAGAGCGCGGTCGGCGGCTGGTCGGGGCGCGGCAGCGGATGGACGGCGTCGGCATCGACATGGGGCGGGATCACATGGATGGGCCTGGTGACGCCCAGCTCCTCCAGCACGCCGCGCATCGGCTCCGACAGGACGACGATGGCGTCGGCGCGGTTCAGCGCCGTGCGCTCCATGGCGCGGATCGCCTTGACCGCCGCCTTGCCGCCCATCCCGAGCGCGCCGGCGAGGCCGGACTGGATGTCGTGAACGATGGCGACGTGGCGGCCGCCCGGCGTGGTCAGCCGGTCGGCGATGGCCACCGACAGGATCGATGGGCAGAGCGACAGCACCGCGTCGTGCCGCCCGACCCGGCCGCGGGCGAGTGCGGCGGCGAAACCGGCATGCAGCACGCCCTCGTGGATCAGCCGGGCCTTCATGCCGCCGCCGGCCGGCGGGATGGTGGGCAGGCGCTCGATCAGCACCCCGTCCACCGTCTTGCTGTCCTGCGCCCCGTCGGCGTAGCCGTCATAGACCTTGTTGCCGGGATAGTTGGGCCGCGCGGTCAGCACGGTCGTTTCGGCCCCGGCCGCCGCGAAGGCGGTGGCGAGGTCGGTCATCATCGGCGCGCTGCCGGCCGGCTCCGGCCAATAGCTCTGCGCCACCAGCAGCAGCTCTTCCGGCACGGGCACGTCCGACAGGGAAAGCGAGCTGGACGGCCGGTCGATGACCGGCTCCCGCAGATGGATGGAATCGTCCGGCATCGGGGCTTTACTCCGCAGCCTGCTTCGGGGCTTGGCGACTGTCCGGAGCGGCGTTCTCCAGGAACCAGTCGTAGGTGCGGCGCAGCCCCTCCTCCAGCGACACCTTGGGACGCCAGCCGGTGGCGAACAGGCGCGACACGTCCATCAGCTTGCGCGGGTGGCCGTCGGGCTTGCTCAGGTCGTGGGTCAGCGTGCCGGTGTAGCCGACGGTGTCGCGGATCAGTGCGGCGAGGTCGGCGATGGCGATGTCGTCGCCGGGGCCGACATTGATGATCTCCTCGCTGTCGTAATGGTCCATCAGGTGCAGGCAGGCATCCGCCATGTCGTCGACATAGAGGAACTCGCGCCGCGGCGTGCCGGTGCCCCACAGCGTCACCGTCGGGTCGCCCGCCAGCTTGGCATCGTGGAAGCGGCGGATCATACCCGGCAGCGCGTGCGAGGTCTCCGGATCGAAATGATCGCCGGGCCCGTACAGGTTGGACGGCATGGCGCAGATGGCGTTGAAGCCGTACTGGCGCCGGTAGGCCTGGCACATGGTGATGCCGGCGATCTTGGCGACGGCGTAGGGCTTGTTGCTCGGCTCCATCGGGCCGGACAGCAGCGCCTCCTCCTTGATCGGCTGCTCGGCATGCTTCGGGTAGAGGCAGGAGGAGCCCAGGAACAGCAGCTTTTTCACGCCGGCGCGCCACGCGGCGTCGATGACGTTGTTCTGGATCAGCAGGTTGTCGCGGATGAAGTCGCCGCCGAAGCGGTCGTTGGCGAGGATGCCGCCCACCTTCGCCGCGGCCAGGATCACATGCTCGATCCCCTCGCGGTCGAAGAAGGCGCGCACCGCCGCCTGGTCGGTCAGGTCGAGCTGCGACCGGTCGCGGATCACCAGGTCGGTGTGCCCGGCCTCGGTCAGCCGCCGCAGAATGGCGGACCCGACGAGTCCCCGGTGACCGGCGACGAAGATACGGCTGTTGCGGTCCATGCGGGCCGTCTCCTGATGAAGAGGTGTCTTGGGGGGGAGGCTCCTAAGCCCCCTCCCCATCCCTCCCCCGCTCTCGGCCGGCCCAAGGCCGGTCCGATCGCGGGAGAGGGGGTAGAACGCTTGCTGAAGTCCTTCAAAGGACAGCGGCAGTCCCCTCTCCCGCGATCGGACCGGCCTTGGGCCGGCCGAGAGCGGGGGAGGGTTAGGGAGGGGGCGGAGAACGCCCCCTACTCCGCCGCCTGCCCCATGCGCCCCAACTCCGCCCGCGCACGCTCCGCGTACCACTCGACCACGCCGGGCAGGCCGGCGGAGAGCGGGATGCGCGGGGTGAAGCCCAGCGCGGTCAACTTGGCGATGTCGGGGCTGCGACGGTCGGTGCCGCCGGGAGCCGCCGGACCGGGCATCACCTGGGCCTCGCGGCCGAGGCAGGACACCGTCTGCCGGGCGAGGTCGGCGATGGTGACCTCCTCCGGGTTGCCGACATGGTAGATGCCGAGATGCTCGCCCTTGTCGACCACCGTCACGATGCCGTCGATGGCGTCGTCGATGTGGACGAAGGCGCGGGTCTGGCGGCCGTCGCCCTGGATCTGGAAGGGAACCGGCCCGCTGGGATGGGAAGCGATCGCCTCCACCGCGCGGCGGGAGAACTCCGGCACCACATGCTCCCAGCCCATGTCGGGGCCGTAGACATTGTGCGGACGGAAGATCGCCACGCGGTCGAAGCCGCTGCGGCCCCAGTTGATGGCCAGCAGCTCCGAGATCAGCTTCGAGCCGCCGTAGCTGTAGCGGGCGTTCAGCACGTCCGGCACCACCAGCGGCACGTCCTCCGGCGTCGGCACCACCGGCGGGGTCTGGTAGGCTTCCGACGAGGAGGCGACGACGAGGTCGCCCACACCGTCGGCACGGCAGGCGTCCAGCACGTTCAGCATGCCGCGTACGCCGACGTCCAGGACCACTTCCGGCTTCTCGTAGAAATGCTTGGTGCCGTTGACGGCGGCCAGATGCAGCACGCCGTCGACGCCTTGCACCGCCCCGCGCACGGCGGCCGGGTCGCGGATGTCGCCCTGGACGAACTCCACATCGTCCAGCACGCCGGCCAGCCGCCCGGTATGCCCGCGCGAGTTGTCGTCCAGCACGCGGACGCGGTGGCCGTCACGGACCAGCCGGTGGACCAGGGCGGCGCCGATGAAGCCGCTGCCGCCGGTGACGAGATAGTGTTTCATGTCGGTTCGATTCCCCTTGGAGGCCTGGATGAACGTCAGGCCACATGCGCGTAGCGGGCGGCCCCATGGCTGCCGAGAGCCACGTAGGCGGTGCCGTCCGGCAGGTCGACATCGCGGCTGTTGAAGTTGTTCCAGAAGTCGTAGATCACGCCCGGCCGGTCCATCCGCTGAGCCAGATCCGGCAGCGGCATCGAGGTGAAGACCGGGTGGTTGTTCAGGATGACCGCCAGATTGGCGCCGGACACCGCCTCGGTCATGTTGGCCGCCGGCTCCAGACCGAAGGAGCGGATGTCGTCGGGGCGCACCACCGCGTCGAAGCCGCGCAGCCGGGCGGTGGGGAAGCGCTGGCGCAGTTCCTCCAGCACCGGCTTGGCCATGGTGCCGCGCAGGTCGTCGGTCGCCGGCCGGCCCTTGAAGGCGAGGCCCATCAGGCTGATGGTCGGCGCCTCCGGGAAGCCCTGCATGGAGCGGGCGAGCTTGCCGAGGAAGTCGGCGACCTCGACCGGCTGGCTTTCGTTGACCAGACGGCCGGCGGCGGTGATCGCCATGTCGACGCCGACCTCGCGCGCCGCCTCGATCAGGATGTGGGGGTCCTTCTCCAGGCAGGGGCCGCCGACCGGACCGGGCAGCGGGAGGTTGGTGCGCGGATAGCCCAGCTTGCCGGCGCGCGCCACCTCGACCGCCGAGATCTCCATGGCGTTGCACAGCTTGGCGATCTCGTTGGAGAAGGCGAAGGTGACGTCGCGGTAGGTGTTGTCGACCAGCTTGATCAGTTCCGCCGTCTCCAGCGTGGAAACCTTGACGGTGGTCGGCGTCAGGAAGCCGAAGATCTGCGCCGCGCGGGTGGCGACGTCCAGGCTCTCCGCCCCGATGATCTGCGGCAGCTGGTTCAGCTCCAGCAGCGCCTGGCCTTCCAGCGTGCGCTCCGGGCAGAAGGCGATGTCGAACTGCTTGCCGGTGGCGCGCAGGATCGGCGCCACGACGTTGCGGGTGGTGCCCAGCTTCACGGTGGAGCGCAGGATGACCAGATCGCCGTCGTGCAGGCAGCTGGCGACCTGACGGGTGGCCGCCTCGATCATGTCGGTGCGGACCCGGCCGTCCTTGCTCAGCGGCGTGCCGACCGTGATGATGAAGACGCTGGCCTTGCTGCAATCCTGCTGGTTGCGGCTGAAGGTGAAGCGACCGCGTGCGATGACGTGGCGCAGCTTCTCCGTCAGGCCCGGCTCGTGGAAGTGCGGGTTGCCCTGGCCGAGCTTGTCGAGCACGTCCTGCCGCACCTCGACCCCATGCACCTGGAAGCCGGCGTCCGCCATCGCCACCGCCAGCGTCAGGCCGACATAGCCGAGCCCGAGGACGCAGACGTTACGATCGGAAAAAGTCTTGGGAAGCATCGTCGCTCCTGCCGTTTGCTGAGGCCCCGCCACCGGCGGCGGGTTGCCGAGAGTTTGGAGACGCCCCGACTGCCCTGCCCTGTCTCCAAGGATGCAGACGGAGAAACCTCGAAATTCGAAATTGTTTTCTTGTTGTGACTTCGCCGTGACGATGAAGTACCTCGTTACCGGCGTTGTGCAGCGCGAAGTGTTTCAGAAATCGCCGTCCGATGAAAAGACCATGATTGCAGATCACGGCCGTATTAATAGTACTAACCCTCGCCGCGCCTGAATGAATGCTTGGAGGCACCAACAGAGACGTTCGAAAGTGGTGCAATAGGCACATTCCGTTCCCGCAGCCGAAAACCGAAGGACGGCCTTGCAAAATTGTCGGGTGCGATCACCGGGCCAGACAACCGGACTGTCATGCTTCACCTCCTTCACGCCGTTGCGCTGGTCAGCCGGCGCAGCCTTTTCGGGCGCACCAAGCCGGTCAGGACGGCCACCAGCGCGTAGACCACGACCATCGCCGCGCTGCCGGCGACGAAATGCACCAGCGCCGGCATGCGGTCGAAGAACGGGGCGCCGACATGGGCCAGGGCGAAGGCCGCTCCGATGGCCGCGCCGGCGCACAGCATCGCCCGCGCGGTTATCCCGACATACAGCTCGCCCACCGCCCGACGGTGGATCCAGGCGATGGCGACGGTGGCGGCCAGCTCCGCGGTGAAGGTCGCCATCGCGGCGCCCTCGATGCCGTAGCGGGGAATCCACCAGATGTTCAGCAGGGCGTTCAGCGCGCCACCCGACAGCATGGCGATCATGTAGCCGGTCTGCCGGTGCCAGACGAGCAGCGGGTTGCCCAGGATCATGTTGGCGTAGACCACCGCCGAGGCCAGCATCAGCAGCCGCAGCGCCAGCGTCGCCGGGGCGTAGGCGTCGCCGAACAGCGTGCCCAGGATGACCGGCGCCAGGGCGAAGCCGCCGGCAACGACCAGCCCGCCGACCGCCAGCATGACGCCGGCATAGGCGCGCATCCGGTCGCGCATCGGCCCGATCTCGCCATAAGAGGCAGCCAATTGCGGCAGGAAGGCGTTCATCACGATGTTGCCGACCAGATTGGCAAGGGTCTGGATCTTCACCGCCGCGCTGTACCAGCCGACCTCGGTGTGCGGGGCCAGGAAACCCAGCATCACCACGTCCAGATGGGTGAAGATCGCCCAGGCGAAGACGCCGACCGCCATCGGCGTCGCTGCCGTCAGGATCTCCCGCCACACCTTCAGGTCGATCCTCGGGCGCAGCGTGCCGAAATCGCGGCGGAAACGGCCGATCATGATCAGCGCGTTGACGGTGATGGAGCCGCCGGTGATGGCGGCTGCGGTGATGGCGTCCTCAGGTCCACGCACCAGGAGGAAGACGAGCAGCATGGAACCGATGGATGTCCCGATCTCGCGCGTGGCGATCACCCCCATCTTCTCGGTCGCCTGGTAAACAAAGTCGAGCACCAGGGCGTTCCCGAGCAGCTGGACCGCCTGCACCAGAAGAACCGCCTTCACCTCCATCGGCTTGTCCAGCGACAGGATGAAGACTGCATAAATGGCACCGACCAGCAGGGCCAGGACGGTGCGAAGGGTCAGTACATGCTCCGACAATTCGGCGGCCTGGTCGCGGTCGCGCGCGATCTCGCGGATTGCGTAGGTGGACAGGCCCATGTTCACGAACAGGGCAGCATAGGCCATCAGCGAAGTGCCGAACCCCAGCACGCCGAAGCTGTCCGGGCCCAACACCCGCGCGGTCCAGGCGGCGGTGACCAGCCCGCTCGCCATCGTCGCCGCCTTTGCGGCGGCAAGGGCTCGGATGTTCCGGAAGATGCGGTGGCCAGCTGACATTCACAGGCTCTTCGGTGGTGGACAGTATCTTCGATACGCAGGGCAAAACGGCCTCTCCCGCCCTGTGGGGCGGGAGAGGGGGGAAGCCATCCTCAGTTCGCGTAGTAGCGGCGATAGCCGTGGTATCTACCGCTGTCCGGGAACTCGTACTGGGCATGGCGCCGGGTATCGACCTGGCTGAACAGGACGCCCACCACCTCGCCGCCGGCTTCGACCACCTCCTTCAGGCCGGCCATGGCGGTGCCTCGCTTGGTCAACCCCCAGCGGACGATGAAGACGGTCTGGTCGGCGAGCGCCGCCAGCAGCTTGCCTTCCGACACCGCCAGGACCGGCGGCGAATCCAGGACCACGCGGTCGTAGTTGACCGACAGGCGCGACAGCAGCTGATGCATGCCGGACGAGCCCAGGGCATCCTGCGGCAGCGACGGGCCGTGACCGGCGGGGATGACGTGCAGGCCGGTGCGCGGATCGACCTGGATGACGTCCTCCAGCGCCGCGGTACCGGCCAGCACCTCCGACAGGCCGCGGTTGTTGGCCATGCCCAGCATCTCGTGCAGGCTCTTCCGCCGCAGGTCGCAGTCGACCAGGATCGTCCGCTGCCCGGCGTTGGCGCAGGTACGGGCGAAGGCCGCGGCGACGGAGCTCTTGCCCTCGCCCGGAACCGACGAGCTGAACAGGATCACCCGGTGCCGCCCGTCCGGATTGGCGAGCAGAAGCGAGGTGCGCAGGTTCTGCATCGATTCCGCGAAGGCGGAGATCGGCTTGTCGACCACATAGCTGGCGGGCGATCCGCCGAAGCGCGGAATGCGCGGCACGATGCCCAGGCTGCGCACGCCGGTCGCCAGTTCGAACTGGTGCGGGCTGCGGAAACCGCCGTCGGCCCGTTCGCGCAGCATGGCCAGAAGCACGCCCAGCGTGCCCGACGCGACCAGCGCCAGCAGCACGATCAGCTTGCGGTTGGGCTGCGACGGGTCGAGCGGGATCGACGCTTCCGACACCACACGGGCGTCGGGCTGGCGCATGTCGGTCTGCGCCGCGATCTGCTGCGACCGGGTCAGCAGCGCCTCGTACATCGACTGCGCGGTGGTGGCGTCGCGTTCCAGGGTGCGCAGGCCGACGGTCGCCTGCTGCTGCTCGTTCTGCTTGGCCTCGGCCTGATCCAGGCTGGCCTTCAGCCCCTGCTCGCGGCCCTTCGCCAATTCCACCTCGTTGCTGAGGTTGGAGACGATCTTGCCGACATCGGCCTTGATCTGGCCTTGCAGGTCGCGCAGCTGGCTCTGAAGGGCCTGCAGCATCGGGTGCTTGCTGCCGTAGCGATTGGTGGCGTCGGCGATCTGACGCTGGATGTCGACCTCGCGCTCGCGCAGGGCCTGGATCAGCGGAGATCCCAGCACGTCGCCGACCGCCGAGGCGCCGCGCGGCGAATTGGCCATCGCGGTGACGTCGCGCAGCTTGGTCTCCGCCTCCTGCCGCTTGGTGCGGGCCAGGATGTAGTCGGCGTTCAGCTGGCTCAGCTGCTGGCCGACGACGGTGCTTTCGTTGACCGACGAGGTGGTCAGGCCATGCTGGGTCCGGTATTTCTCCACCGCGTCGCCGGTGGTCTGCGCTTCGCGGCGCAGGTCGGCCAGCCGTTCCTCCAGCCATTGGGTGGCGCGCTTGGACGCCTTGAACTTCTCGTCGAGCTGGTCGACCAGATAGAGGTCGGCCATGGTGTTGGCGATCAGGGATGCCTTGCGCGGGTCCTCGCTGTCGAAGCTGACGGCGATGACGTAGGAGCGGCCCTGCGGCCGGACCGACGTGTTGTCGAGCACCTCGTTGACCACCGAGGTCAGATGGTTGCGCTCGATCTCCTCGGGCGACAGCGGCACGTCGCTGGTCTGCTTCCAGCTGTCGGGAATCCAGTTGCGCGGGTTCAGCGCCGCCACCCAGCCGGGGGGCGGCGGCCGCAGCGAGGCGTTGAATTCCGGATCGTTCATCAGCTTCAGCTTCGCCACCACTTTCTCGGCGAAGGCCGGCGACTTCAGGATGGCGACCTCGCTCTGCAGGGAGCTGATGTCGGGCGTCATGTCGGAGACCACGCCCTCGAAATTGAGGACGGTGTTCTTGCGGTGCTCCACCATGATCAGGGTCTCGGCCGTGTAGAGCGGCGTCATCCGGAACGCGGCGAGGACCGCCAGTCCGGTGCCGATCACGATCACCGTGCCGATCAGCAGCTTGTGCCGCCGCAACAGCCCGGTGGTTCGGCGCACCGCACTGGCCGCACTGGCCGACAGATCGTAGGAGATTCCGGGGGAGACGGAACCTGGGCCCCGCCGAGACTCAGGGGTGTTGCGTCGGGGTTGATCCTGAAGTTCCTGGGTGGCCAAGGGGGTCCTCCTCGCGTAACGACCAAAAGCGCGGCCATAGGACCGTCCGTTTGCCCGATCCGCCGTTTCGGACAGCGGCTGCTGTCCGGCTGGCAGGCTCGGCGGTTCGTCCGATTGGCTGAAACGCAGTGTTAGTCCAGCCGTTGCATCGGCCATCCAGTGCATGCGGCGAGCAATGGGCGCGCAGTGGGTAGCCTTCCTGACCCTGTTGCAGTGCAGTATGGACCGCAGAGACAGGACGGGGGATAATGGGGGTTACTCGGAAGGACAGGTTCCATGACGAACGAACGAGCGGGCGAACGGACCGACTGGGCTGCGCTGATCCCCGCGCTTTTCCCCACTCTGGCCAGACTGGAACCGGATTCGGCAGCCTGTCTGGGCAACGCCGGCCGGCGGGTGAACGTTCCCCGCGGAACCGTCCTGTTCCGTGCCGGCGACCGTTGTCACACCTTCATGATGGTGCTGGACGGCGCCGTGCGGGTGCAGATGGCGTCGGAAACCGGGCGCGAGATCGTGCTGTACCGCGTCTCCCGCGGGGAGACCTGCATCGTCACCACCGCCTGCCTGCTGACCGACAACCCCTACAGCGCCGAAGCGGTGGCCGAGACCGACATCGACGCGGTGGCGCTGGCGGCCGGCCCCTTCCACGATCTAGTAGCCCGTTCCGCCGCCTTCCGCGACTTCGTCTTCGCGTCCTTCGGCAACCGGCTGACCGGCATGATGATGCTGATCGAGGAGGTCGCCTTCGGCCGCGTCGATTTGCGCCTGGCCCGTTTCCTGGCCGACCGGCGCGACGGCGCCGACGGGCTGGACATCACGCATCAGGCGCTGGCCGTGGAATTGGGCACCGCGCGGGAAGTGGTGAGCCGCCAGCTGAAGGAGTTCGAGCGCCGCGGCCTCGTGGCCCTGTCGCGCGGCCGGATCCAGGTGCTCGACCCCGCGGCGCTCATGGCACTGGCGGAGGATCGGTGAATGAAGTGTCGCTGCGGGGCCCCCTCCCCAACCCTCCCCCACCTGCGGTGGGAGAGGGGGCATTACGCGAAGCGGCGGCAGTTCCCTCTCCCGCGATCGGACCGGCCTTCGGCCGGCCGAGGGCGGGGGAGGGTTAGGGAGGGGGCAATCAGCGTCTGTCGAGAATTGCCGGAGCCCTATCCCCCTGTGACTCCGTCACAGACGGCAAGCCTCGCCACGGCCTACACCGGTCCTCATGCGGGACGCGAGCCCCGCGGACATCGCTTCAACAAGGGGACAGGTGCCGCCATGAATTGCCGCAATGTGGGCCCGGTGGATCGCGCGCTGCGCGCCATCGTCGGGTTGATCCTGCTTTCGCTGACCGTCGTCGGGCCGCAGACACTGTGGGGGCTGGTCGGGCTGGTGCCGCTGCTGACGGCGATCGTCGGCTTCTGCCCGGCCTACACGCTGCTGGGCGTCAAGACCTGCCGCACGGAAGACCACACCGCCTGACGGGCGCATCAGCCGGACATGCGAACGGCCCGCTCCTTTCCGGGGGCGGGCCGTTCGTGCTTTCGCAGAAAGCGCCGGGCCACGCTGTCAGGCGCGCGGGGCGTGCTTGTTCAGGATGCGCTGCAGGGTGCGGCGGTGCATCTTCAGGCGGCGCGCGGTCTCGGAGACGTTGCGGTCGCACTGTTCGAAGACCCGCTGGATATGCTCCCACCGCACGCGGTCGGCCGACATCGGGTTTTCCGGCGGCTGGGGCAGCGGGCGGCCGTCGGCCAGCAGCGCCGACTCGACGGCGTCGGCGTCGGCGGGCTTGGGCAGATAGTCGACCGCGCCGGCCTTCACCGCCGCGACGGCGGTGGCGATGTTGCCATAGCCGGTCAGCATGACGACGCGGGCGTCGGGGCGGGCGTCGCGCAGGGCGGACACCACGTCCAGCCCGTTGCCGTCGCCCAGCCGCAGGTCGACCACCGCGAAGGCGGGTGCGGATTCCTGCGCCACCTCGATGCCGAGTTGCACGCAATCGACCGCCACGACGTTGAAGCCGCGCTTTTCCATGGCGCGGGCCAGCCGCGTGCGGAAGGGGGCGTCGTCGTCGACGATCAGCAGGCTGCGGGTGACGTCGCCAGTGAATGTCAGTTTGACGGCATCGCCCGACAGCAGGTCATCGGTTGTTTTCAGGGTGTCCACCGTGAAACCTCATTTCTTGGCGTTGATGGTCTTCCAGCGCACGGAAATCCGCGCACCCGTTCCGCCCTGATTGGAGTGTCCGCCGGCGGTCTGATCAGCGGGCGGAGTGCCGGCCGGCGGGTTGTTGGTCGGGGAGTTGTTGGTGTAGCGCACCGTCGCGCCGGTCTTCTCCAGCAGCGTCTGCGCGATGAAGATGCCCAGCCCCATATGTCCGCCGCCCGTCTGCCCCTTGGGGCCGGAGCGCTCGCCGCGCACGGACAGGTACGGCTCGCCGATGCGGCCCAGCAGATGGGGCGGAAAGCCCGGGCCGTCGTCCATCACCGTGATGGTGACGCCGTGGCCATCCCAGGCGGCGGCGACCGTCACCTTGTGGCGGGCGAACTGGTGGGCGTTCTGGATGAAGTTGCCGATACCGTGGATGATCTCCGGGCTGCGGCGCAGGAAAGGTTCCTCCGCCCCGCCGACCGGGTGCGGTTCCACGACGAAGTCGATATGGCCCAGCCGATGCGGTGCGGCAGCGGCCTCGATCAGCGTGGTCAGCGGCAGCCGTTCGAACGGGTCGCCGCCGTCGGCCTCGGGCTTGCGCGCCAGATCGGCCAGGATCTCGCGGCAGCGCATCACCTGGCTCTGCAGAAGCTCGACGTCCTCGCCATAGGGGCTGTCGGGCGGCAGGTCGCGCGCCAGTTCCTTCGCCACCACGGCGATGGTGCCGAGCGGCGAACCCAGCTCATGCGCAGCCGCCGCGGCGAGCGCGCCCAGCGCGCCGAGGCGCTGTTCGCGGGCAAGCGCCACCTGCGAGGCGGCGAGCGCGTCGGCGAAGCGCCGCGCCTCGGCGGCGACGCGGAAGACATAGCCGGCGATGAAGACCGACGACACCGACAGCGACAGCCACACGCCGAAGGCATAGAGCGGCGCCATGGAGCGCACCGGCTCCTCCCACGGCAGCGGGAAGTGCCAGAGGGCGAGCGCGGTCAGGCAGATCAGGTTCAGCCCGGTCAGCAGCACCGTGCTGTAGCGCGACAGGATGGCGGCCCCCACTGTCATCGGCGCCAGCAGCAGGATGGCGAAGGGGTTGCTCAGGCCGCCGGTCAGATAGAGCAGCAGCGTCAGCTGCAGCATGTCGTAGCTGAGATACAGCGCGGCGTCGCGGTCGGCCAGCCGCAGCCGGCCGCCCTGCTGGGCCATCGCCACCACGTTCAGCAGGGCCGACGCGCTGATGGCGGCCAGAACCGGCCCCAGCGGCAGCGGGAAGCCCAGGCCCAGGCTGACGAAGCCGACCGCCGCCAGCTGCCCGATCACCGCGACCCAGCGGATCAGGATCAGCGTGCGCAACGTGATGCGGCCGTCGGGCTGCGCCCATTGCGGCGGTGCTGCGGCCGGAACCGGGGCGGGCAATACGCTGGCGAGCGTCACCATGATCCATACCCCTGGCCTGCATGCCCGTCGCCCGCATGCCCCTGGCGGTTGCGGCTCCCGCCGCCATATTCTGTGCCCATGACCGAGCGAACCATCCCACAGCATCCGCCCGCCATCCGGGTGGCCGGGCTGACCAAGCGCTTCCCCACGCCCGGCGGCGGGGAGGTGACGGCGGTCGACGCCATCGACTTCACCGTGCCGCGCGGCAGCGTGACCGGCCTTCTGGGCGGCAACGGTGCGGGCAAGACGACGACCATCTCGATGCTGCTGGGGCTTTTGCTGCCGACGGCCGGGACAGTGGAGATCCTGGGCGTCGACATGGCGCGCCATCGGCATGCCGTGCTTCCGCGCATGAACTTCTCCTCCCCCTATGTCGAACTGCCCCATCGGCTGACGGTGCGGGAGAACCTTACCGTCTATGCCCACCTCTACGGTTTGACATGCGTCAAAAAGCGCGTCCGAGAATTGTCCGAGCATCTTGACCTGACGCGTTTTCTCGATCGCCCTTCCGGCGGGCTGTCGGCAGGGCAGAAAACCCGCGTGGCACTGGCGAAAGCTCTGCTGAACGATCCGGATCTTCTGCTGCTGGACGAGCCGACGGCCTCGCTCGACCCCGATACCGCCGACTGGATCCGCACATATCTTGAGCGGTACCGCGCCCGCACCGGCGCCACCATCCTGCTCGCCTCCCACAACATGCTGGAGGTGGAACGCTTATGCGACGGCGTGCTGATGATGCGGCAGGGGCGGATCGTCGACCGCGGCGCCCCGTCCGCCCTGCTCGCCCGCTATGGCCGCCAGACGCTGGAGGAGGTGTTCCTCGACATCGCCCGCGCGTCCGACGGCGCGACGCTCCTGGCCGGGGAGGCCGCCGATGCCGCCGAATGACGCGACCGCTGCCCACCCGATCCCGCGGGCCGACTTCTCGCTGCGCCGGGTCGGCGCCATGGTGCTGCGCTATTGGTATCTGCTGCGCGGGTCGTGGCCGCGCATCCTGGAACTGGCCTATTGGCCGACCATGCAGATGATCCTGTGGGGCTACATCAACCAGTTCATGGCCTCGTCCAGCGGCGGCGGCAGCGGCTGGGTGGCGCAGGGGGCCGGCGTGCTGGTCAGCGCCGTGCTGCTGTGGGACGTGCTGTTCCGCGGCCAGCTCGGGGTGTCCATCTCCTTTTTGGAAGAGATGTGGTCGCGCAACCTGGGCCATCTGTTCGTCAGCCCCTTGCGTCCCGGCGAATGGGTGACGGCGCTGATGACCATGAGCCTGCTGCGCACCCTGATCGGCGTATTGCCGGCGGCGGCGCTGGCGATTCCCTTCTTCGGCTATTCGGTCTTCGCGCTCGGCCTGCCGCTGGCCGCCTTCTTCGCCAACCTGATCGTGCTGGGCTGGTCGCTGGGTCTGCTGATCGTGGCGCTGATCCTGCGCTACGGCATGGGGGCGGAGGGGCTGGCCTGGATCGTCGTCTTCATGCTGGCCCCGGTCAGCGCGGTCTATTATCCGGTCTCGGTCCTGCCGGCATGGCTGCAGCCGGTCTCGCTGGCCCTGCCTTCGGCCCATGTGTTCGAGGGCATGCGGGCGCTGGTGTTCGAGGGTGTCCTGCGCTGGGACCACCTGGCCTGGGCGGTCGGGCTGAACGCGCTCTACATGGCGGCCGGCGTGGCGGTGTTCCTGTACGCCTTCCGGCAGGCACGGGTGCGCGGCGCGTTGCTGCAAACGGGCGAGTGATCGGTAGATTATGCGCCCACCGTCGTCAGCGATCCCGGAGACCGCCATCATGACTGCCTCTGCCTCCCGCCCCGACCTGTTCGACCGGCTCGTCGCCGAGGCACGGCCGGACTGGTCGGCCTATGTCGACCACGCCTTCGTGCGCGGGATGGGCGACGGGACGCTGCCGCAGGAGTGTTTCCGCCATTATCTGGTGCAGGATTACCTGTTCCTGATCCATTTCGCCCGCGCCTACGCGCTCGCCATCTACAAGGGCCGCGACCTGCGCGAGATGCGGGCGTCGCTGAACGGGCTGAAGGCGATCCTGGACGTGGAGATGGACCTGCATGTCGGCCTGTGCGCCGGCTGGGGCCTGTCGGCGACCGAACTGGAACAGGCGGCGGAGGCCAAGGCGACGATGGCCTACACCCGCTATGTGCTGGAAACCGGCCTGCGCGGCGACCTGCTGGACCTGCATGTCGCGCTCAGCCCCTGCGTCATCGGCTATGCCGAGATCGGCCGGCGGCTGGCCGCGCTGCCGGGTGCCTTGGACGACGCCAACCCCTACCGCGTCTGGATCGCCGAATATGCGGGCGAGGCCTATCAGGAGGTGGCGCGGGCGGCGCGCGAGAATTTGGACAGGCTGGCAGCCGACGGGATGACGGAGGCACGCTTCCCCCGCTTGGCTACGGTCTTCCGGCAGGCCTGCCGGCTGGAAGCGGATTTCTGGGAAATGGGAATGACGCTGGCGGGGTGAGGGTCGGTAGTGGGGAAGAATCGGCTTCGAATGCCCCCGCCCCATCCCTCCCCCGCTTCGCGGGAGAGGGGGTAGGACGCTTGTCGGCGTTACGAATGTGCCAAAGCGGCGGCAGTTCCCTCTCCCTCGAAGAGGGGGAGGGTTAGGGAGGGGGCAGGAGGGGGCAGAGCACTGAAGCGCCCCCTCACCCCATCGTGTGCTCCAGCAGAATCTTCGCCCCCAGCCCGATCAGCACCACGCCGCCGGCCATTTCCGCCCAGCGGCCCAGATGCGCGCCGGCCGCGCGTCCAATCAGCACGCCGCCGAACGCCACCGCGAAGGTCACGGCGCCGATCAGCGCCGATGTCGTCACCATGTCCACATCGACCAGAGCCAGGCCCGCGCCCACGGCGGCGGCGTCGATGCTGGTGGCGACGGCGGTGGTCAGCAGGGCCAGCCATTCGGCGCGCATGCTGCGCACCGGACCGCAATCCTCTTCGCCCTCATCCTCGCCGTCCATGATGGCGTTGCGCAGCATCGCGCCGCCGACGGCCAGCAGCAGACCGAAGGCGATCCAGTGATCGACCGATTCAACGAGGCTGGCGAAGGCGATGCCAACGCCCCAGCCGACCAGCGGCATCGCGAACTGGCAGATGCCGAAGGCCGCGCCCACGCGCACCGCCTCGGGCAGGCCGGCACGGCGCGAGCAGGCGCCGCGGCCGAGTGCAGCGGCAAAGGAATCCATGGACAGGCTGAAGGCGAGCACGAGGGACGTGGCGATCATGGCTATTCCCGGGCCAGACAAACGCAGTGGAATCGGACGGACTCCGGCTGGCCGCGGAGATGCCCGATCCACTGGTCTCGCCGGGTCGGCCCGCTGGCCGCCGCGCGCGCCATGGCGGTAACGGCCGGAGGCCGGAACCATCCAAGTCTGTTGACGCGAACCCCGTCCGGTCCGAATGCCGGCGGGTGGCTACTCCCCAATGACGGCGGAAGTCCTACAGGGACTAGGGGCTTCGGTCAAGCGCCCGATTGCCGCAGGTGCGAATTGCGGCCGCGCAGGTAGGTGGCGGCCACCGACCGGTCGTCGCCCAGCGTCACCTGGATGAACAGCTCCTCCTCCAGGTCGCCGTCGACCGCCTTCATGCGATGTCGCATAGCCGGCGTGGCGGCCGGGTCGAGAACGACGAGGTCGGCCCAGCGGCCGGGTTCCAGGCTGCCGATCTCGTCGGCCATGCCCAGCGCCTCGGCATTGCCGCGGGTCATCCAGTGCAGTGCTGCGAGCGCCGGCAGGTTCCGGCGCCGCAGCTGCAGCACCTTGTAGGCCTCCGCCGCCGTGCGCAGCATCGAATAGCTGGTGCCGCCGCCGACATCGGTGGCGATGGCGGTGCGCACCGGCCGCTCCGGCTTCGACAGGGCGTCGAGGTCGAACAGGCCGCTGCCGATGAACAGGTTGCTGGTCGGACAGAAGACGGCGACCGAGCCGCTTTCCGACAGCCGGCTCATCTCCGCCTCCGACAGATGAATGCAGTGGCCGAACAGCGAGGTCGGACCCAGCAGCCCGAACCGGTCGTAGACGTCGGTGTAGTCGCGGGCGCCGGGGAACATGCGGCGCACCTCGGCGATCTCGTCGGTGTTCTCCGAAAGGTGGGTTTGCATATGGACGCCGGGATGCTCGCGCAGCAGCGCGCCCGCCGCCTCCAGCTGCGCCTCGGTCGAGGTGATGGCGAAGCGCGGGGTGACGGCATAGCGCTGCCGCCCCGTCCCGTGCCAGCGGCCGATGAGATCCTTGCCGTCGCGGTAGCCGCTCTCCGCCGTATCGGTCAGGGCGGGCGGGGCATGGCGGTCCATCATCACCTTGCCGGCGATAAGCCCGGCCCCGCGCGCCTCGGCCTCCGCGAAGAGGGCGTCGACCGACTGCGGGTGGACCGAGCCGTAGACCACCGCAGTGGTCGTGCCGTTGCGCAGGAGCTCGTCCATGAAGAAGGCGGCGTTGGCAGCGGCATGGGCCGGATCGGCGAAGCGCTGCTCCTCGATGAAGGTGTATTTCTCCAGCCAGTCGAGCAACTGGGCGCCGTAGGAGGCGATGACCTGGGTCTGCGGGAAATGGATGTGGGTGTCGATGAAGCCCGGCAGCACCAGCTTGCCGCCGTGGTCGTCGACCGCCACCCCCTCCGGCACCCGGCCGCGCAGATCGGCCCAGTCCCCGACCTCCAGAATCCGCCCATCGGCTCCCACCAGCAGCAGCCCGTCCTCGTGATAGCGCAAGGCATCGAGGTCGCCCGGCCCGGCAGGCGCGCGGTGAAAGCTGAGCAGGCGTCCGCGGATGGCGGCGGAAACAGGGGAGACGATGGACTGGTCGGGCATGGGGTTCCGGTTCGATAAGAAAGCTACGAGAGCGGGTTACTTAATGTCCCCGGACCATGCCGCCAACACCGCGCGTTCCCGGGGCGTGATTCCGGTGATGTTGGCGGGGGGCATGGCGCTGCTGAAACCGGCCTGCAGGCGGATCTGCTCGGCATGGCGGCGGATGCCGTCGCCTTCCAGCACCACGCCGCGCGGCGGGGTGGCGATGCCGTCCCACACCGGCTGGGCGGCGTGGCACATGCTGCAGCGGGTGGCGACGATCTCCTCGACCTGGGCGTAGCCGACCTTCACCGGCGCGGCCGCGGCCGTGTCGCCGCTGGCAGGCCCCATGGTGCTGAGCCAGACGCAGCCCAGCATGCCCGCGGCGGCCACGCCCCAGGTCCACCAGGGCGTCGGCTTGCCGGCATGGCGGCTGTTGAAAAAATGGCGGATCGCCGTGCCGACCACCAGAACCAGCGCCACCATCACCCAGTTGTAGCGGGTGGAGCTGACCAGCGGATAATGGTTGGACAGCATCAGGAAGACGACCGGCAGCGTCAGGTAATTGTTGTGCAGCGACCGCTGCTTGGCCTTCTTTCCAAGCGACGGGTCCGGCGTCTCGCCGCGCAGCATGGCGGCCACCGTCTTGCGCTGGTTGGGGATGATCAGCATGAAGACGTTGCAGGCCATCATGGTCGCCATCAGCGCACCGACCTGCAGCATGGCGCCGCGCCCGCTGAAGATCGTCGTCATGCCCCAGGCGGTCGCCACCAGCAGCACGAAGCCGGCGACCGCGAGCGCCCCATCGTTGCGGCCCAGCGGCGACTTGCACATCAGGTCATAGGCGACCCAGCCCGCCACCAGCACCGCGACGCTGATCGCCACCGCCTGCCAGTGGCCGAGCGCCATCACGTCCTGGTCGATCAGGAACAGGTCGGCGCCGCGGTAATACAGCACGCACATCAGGAAGAAACCGCTGAGCCACGTCGCGTAGGATTCCCACTTGAACCAGGTCAGCTCCTCCGGCAGCTGCGGCGGGGCGACCATGTATTTGGTCATGTGGTAGAAGCCGCCGCCATGGATCTGCCAGGCATCGCCCGCCGTCCCGGACGGCGCGCCTGCGCGGCGGCGCAGCGAGGCGTCGAGATGGATGAAGTAGAAGGACGATCCGATCCAGGCGATGGCGGTGATGACGTGCAGCCACCGCGCCAGGGCGTTGATCCACTCCCACAGGATGGGCTCCATCACGCGCACGCTCCTTCCGCTTAAGGTCCAGGCCGCTCAGGGTCCGGGCCGCTCTGGGTCCGGGACTGGACTCTCCGGCATGGAGTCTACGGCGATTGTGCGGGTGCGGAAAACCGCGCTCGTATCCCAACAGCTTCAAAAAATGGCGAAAGATCGAAGAGCAATCGGAAGGACGTTCAGGTCCGCCATTGCTCAAGGCCGCGGCTACAGGGCAATCCGGGTCTGAATGCCGTCATATTCGGCCCGCAGGTGACCGGCCTCGTTGCGCTCGATCAAGCCCGCGTCGGCCAAAGCCTGCACGTCGGCGTGAACATTGCTGTAATCGCGCTTCAGCGCCGTCGCCAAGGCCCGCACGCTCGTCGTTGGATGGCGGTGCAAGTGGCGCAGCAACTCCAACCGCTTTCCGGTCAATGTCCGGGCCAGCGTTTCCCAATCCGCGAAGTTGATCGAGCTTTCCGGCTCGACCGGTTCGCCGCGCTCCACCCGATGGACGGCATCCGCAACCTCCGCCGCCATATCCCTCAGGCTTTGGCCGACCGTGATCTTCAGATCCGTCATAGCGGTTCCCCTCTCAAGGTCTCGATATCCGCCAGGAAGTCGTTCAACAGGGTATCAATGTCGGTGAAGCAATAAGGCATTTCTTCCTTGCCGATGTGCTTGTGGTCTCCCTTGCCTCGTTCATTGTCATAAGCCACAAGACGCTCGCCATTGAGGCCATAATACAAGCTGTACTTGAAACAATGCTCGCTCGGCGGCACCGGGGCAGTCACGAGCCACACCCGGAACTGCACGATGGCACCATCGGGCAGCACCATCTTTCGATCGCGCAGAAGCGTGGCCTTGGTCATCCCGGCAGCATGTCACACACCTTCTATGGCTTCAATCACCATATGGTAATGAACACCTTATTTCCCGGCAATGTCCTCCCGATCCTCACCCCGCCAGTTCCGCCGGCACCGGAAGCTCCTCCCCCTCTTCGCGGCGGAGCATCCAGACCAGCCAGCGTTCGGTATGGATCAGGAGGCGCCGGGTCTCGATGCTGTTGCAGCCGCGGCTGTGTTCACGCAGCAGGCGAATGGCGCGGTAGATGGCGGATCGTGGATTGGCGGCGCGTTCCGGCACGGCGGCTTTCCTGGCGGGAGATGAAGTCCGCTGACACATAGCGGACCGCTCCGCAACCAAAGCGTGATCTTTCTTGGCTGCGGACCTGTTCCAGCGGCACCGGCCGGTCTCGGAATTGCGCAGGGCCGAAACAATAGCGCAAGTGGAATTGGCAGAAATTTCAAAAGCATGGCGCAAATTCAGTTTCTGCCCGTGACAAGCACCCATGTCACCGCCCTGCGCGCTCTTGTCCCTATCTGTTGCATTTATCCAGTGTTATATCTTTTGGCTTAGGCTCGGTGTCTGGCCGCCGTCGTCATCACAGTCGTCCGTTCGCGCGCCTGCACTTCGCAAGGATCGAATCCCCATGACCAAGCGCCTGTCCGCCGGCATCCTCGGGCTTTGTACCGCCCTCCTCTGCGGCCTGACGGCGGCCATGCCGGTCCGGGCGGAGGAGCCGGCGTTGCGCATCGGCATCGCCCCGCACACCAGCGCCCGCGTCATCGTCGAACAGTACCAGCCGGTGCGCCGGGCGGTGGAGGAGGCGCTCGGCCGGTCGGTGGAGATCGTGACGGCGCCCGATTTCACCGCCTTCGCCCGCCGCGCGGTCGACCAGGAATACGACGTCGCCGTCACCACTGGCCATCAGGCGCAGCTTCTGCGCAAGGACGCCGGCTATCTGCCGCTGCTGACCTACAAGGCGGACTTCCGCGCCGTGGTGGTGACGGCGGCCAAAGGACCCCATCAGACCGCGGATTCGCTGGCCGGCACCACCGTGCTGGGGCTCAGCCCGTCCTCGCTGGTGACGCTGTGGGGTCAGCGCTGGCTGGCCGACCGGACGCTGCCCAACATCCAACTCCGCTATGTCAGCGCCGCCGACAGCGTGGCCCAGCTGATCCTGGCCGGCGATGCGTCGGCCGGCTTCATGTCGCTCGCCAACCGCGCCAAGCTGGCGCCGGAGGTGCAGGCCCAGCTCGCGACCATCGCGGAAAGCCCCCCGATGGCCGGCCGCGCCTACATGCTGAACGGCAAGCAGGCGGCGCTGCTGGAGCCGCTGCGCAAGGCCCTGTTCGCCTTCGGCGCGACGAATGAGGGAAAGGCCTATTTCGACAGCAACCAGCTGGGCGGCTACCGTCCGGTCACCGACGCGGAGCTGGAGGCCATGGATCCGCTGGCGGACGAGGTGCGGAACATGCTGAAGGCCGGCAAATGATCCTGACCCGTCTGGCGCCCTGGAAGACCCTGCGCGGGCGCATGCTGGCCGCCGCGATGGCGGTCGAGGCGATCATGCTGACCCTGCTGGTCGCCAACAGCGTGCGCCTGCTCTACGGCAGCCTTGCCGAACAGGCCCGGCTGCACGCCGATCAGGTGGCCCCGGTGTTGAACGCCGCGTTGGTGGCGCCGCTCGCCCAGCGCGACTATGCGACCCTGCAGGCGGTCCTCGATGAAAGCCGGTCCACCGGCGGGGTGCTCTATCTCGCCGTCAGCGACAGCAAGGGAAAGCTGGTGGCGATCAGCGGCTGGCCGCAGGACCGCAAGCTGCCCGATCCCGATCCGTCCCTGTCGCTCGACGGCAAGGACGGCGTCGCCCGCTACGACGTGGCGGTGCCGGTATCGCTGGCCGGGCAAAGGCTGGGGGCGGTGCAGTTCGGGCTGGACCTGCTGCACATCGTCCAGGCGCGGCGCGACCTGCTGACCCAGGGCATCGCCATCGCCCTGTCGGAGATCCTGCTGTCGGCCGGGCTGCTGGCCCTGCTGGGCCTGTGGCTGACCCGGCATCTGGCGGCGCTGGCGCGGGCCAGCGAACGGGTGGCCGCCGGCGACTACAGCCCGCCGGAGCTGGCGGAGGGCGACGACGACATCGGCCGGTTGGGCGCCGCCTTCAACACAATGTCCCACGCCATCAAGGAGCGCGTCGACCAGCTGACCGTGGCGCTGGACGAGCAGGAAGCGCTCGCCCGCGACGTGGAGCAGGAACGCGCCCGCCTGTCGGCGCTGCTGTCGGCAATGGATTTCGGCGTGCTGTTCGTCGGCGGCGACGGCCGCATCGCCTATGCCAACCCGGCCTTCTCCGCCCTGTTCGCGGTCGCCGGCGCGCCGGTCGGCCACCGGCTGGACGAGACGCTGGCCACTGCCGGCAACGCCCCGCTGGACACCGACCACGCCCTGCTGTCGGCGGTGGATGCCGACGAGCGGCGCGAGATGACGCTGACCGACGGGCACATCGTCAGCTGGCACAATGTGCCGGTGCGCAACGCCGCCGGGACCGCCATCGGCAAGCTGTGGCTGTGCATCGACGTGACCGAGCCGCGCCGCGCCGCCGAACAGCTGCTCCAGGCCAAGGAGAAGGCGGAGGCCGCCAGCCGGTCGAAGACCGAATTCCTGGCGACCGTCAGCCACGAGCTGCGCACCCCGATGAACGGCGTGCTCGGCAACCTGACCCTGCTGGCCGACGGGCATCTTCCGGCGGAGGAGAAGCGGTTGGCCGGTGTCGCCCGCCGGTCCGCCGAGACGCTGCTGCGGCTGCTGGACGACATCCTCGACCTGTCGAAGCTTGAGGCCCGCCGCATCGACCTGGAGGAGGCCGACTGCGCCCTGCCCCAGCTGATCGACGGCGTGCTGGAGGTGCTGCGCCCCAACGCCGCCGACAAGGGGCTGGACCTGTCTGCCCGGCTGATGCCCTCGGTGCCGGAGGTGATCGTCACCGATCCGGCCCGCCTGCGCCAGATCCTGTTCAATCTGGTCGGCAACGCCGTGAAGTTCACCGAGGAGGGCCACATCGCCGTCCGCGTGCGCCGGCTGGACCGCGATCCCGACGACCTGATCGACTGCCGCCATCCGGACTCCTTCGCGCTGGAGTTCGAGGTGGAGGACACCGGCATCGGCATCGCCCCCGAATCGGTGCCCACGCTGTTCGACCGCTTCACCCAGGCCGACAGTTCCATCACCCGGCGCTATGGCGGGACCGGGCTGGGTCTGGCGATCTGCCGCGACCTTTGCCTGCTGATGGGCGGCAGCATCAAGGTCGACACCGCGCCCGGCCGGGGCAGTGTCTTCCGCTTCACCATCGTCGCCCGTCCCGGCGACCCGTCGGCCCTGCGCCGGGTCGATCCCTCGCAGTCCACGAGCGTCGGCGAAGCCGCCCGGGTCGCGGCATTGCCGCCGCTGCGCGTGCTGGCGGTCGACGACATCGAGGTCAACCGCGACATCGTCCGCGGCATCCTGGAACGTGCCGGCCACACCGTGGCGCTGGCCGCGGGCGGCGGGGAGGCGGTGCGCATGGTGCGCGAACAGCCCTTCGACCTCGTGCTGATGGACATCCAGATGCCGGGCATGGACGGGCTGACCGCCACCCGCCGGGTGCGCGAGCTTGCCGACCCCAAGGGACAGGTTCCCATCCTGGCGCTGACCGCCCACGCCTCCGGCAGCTCGCGGCCGGAATGCCTGTCGGCGGGAATGAACGGTTTCGTCACCAAGCCCTTGCGCCCCGCCGCCCTCTTCGCCGAAATGGCGTCGGTGCTGGGCAAGGCGGCACCCCCTGCTTCGCCGCTTGCCGGCTCCGCTCATCAACCCGCCCATCACACCGCTGCCCCGAAGGCTGCCATGACCGATACGCAAGATGTCCCGGACAATGCCCCGGACCCGGGCCTTCTGGACGAGGAACAGGTCTCCCTCCTGCTGGAGGTGCTGACCGCCGAGGACTGGAGCGCCTCGCTGGACGGTTTCGCCGACAACGGCCGTAAGACCATCGACAGCATGATCGCCCAGGCCCGTGCCGGAGAGCCGCATAACCGCACGGCCCACACGCTGAAGGGCACCTCGCTGAACCTCGGCGCGGCGGCGCTCGGCCGGCTGGCGAAGGAGCTGGAACACGCACCGTCCGCCGCGGTCCTGGCGCAGCAGGACCGGCTCTACGACCTGCTCGACCGCTCCCTGGCCGCACTGCGCCCCCGCCGGCCCCAGAATGCCTGAATGAGCGCCTGAATGGGCGTCTGAACGGGTAGGCAGGCGGCCGGACTTGCACCAACAGGCAGTCCCGCACCCCACGTTCGGACAGGTATGCACGGCACAAAAGCCTTCCTGCGGCGTTGTCCATCCAGGACCACGACCAGAGAGGCGACATGAGCGAGCTTGCGGACGATCTCGACCGGCCGACCGGACTGCGGACCGACAAGGTGCGCGCGACGGTGCGGGAACCCCTGACGGCGGCCGGCTTCCGGCCCATGGATCTGGGCGATGGCTGCCATGCCTGGTATCGGCGTTCCGACGACGGCAACCATGCGCTGATCTCGCACAACAACGCGCTCGACGGCGACCCGGCGATCAGGGACTGGATCGTCGGCCAGTACGGCGAACGCGGCGGCTTCGTCGAGGTCGGCGGCCTGCCGCTGTCCCGCGCGCTGGAAGGAGCAGACGTCCTGCCGTCGCCGGTTCGGCCGGACGGATCTGTGGTGGAGGCCCTCTATCCGTCCCTCCAACAGGCGCTTGATGATCTGGGGTGATAGTCCGGATGCAGCTTGCGGATGGCCCAATGGGCGATGACCAAGGTCAGGATGGACAAGCGGACGGCCGAACGGAAAAGCTCACGCCTGTTGCCGCATGGGACTTCGGTCCCCATCTGCGGCCTGACCTTCGCCCAGACCAGCAGCGAGCCGCATGTCCATGGAAGCCGATCAGTCCAAGCCCTTGCGCATCCTGCTCGTCGAAGACGAGCCGTTGGTGGCCATGGCCATCGAGGATTCGCTGGAAGTCCAGAATGTCGGCGTCATCGGCCCGGCCGGCACCGTGGCCGAGGCGCTGGACCTGATCGCCAAGGGCGGAATCGACGCGGCACTGCTCGACGTCTCGCTACGCGGGGAGCGCGTCGACAGCGTCGCCGACGCGCTGAGCGCGCAGGGCATCCCCTTCGTCTTCACCACCGGCCATGGCGCCGCCGGCCTGCCGAAGGGCCATCAGGACCGCCCCGTCCTGACCAAGCCCTTCCGCGAGGTCGAGATGACCGACGCCATCGACCGCTACTTCCGCGGCGCCGCGTGACCGTTCATCAGCCTCAACACGGGCAGCCTCAACCGGGGCGACCGTCGACGCGCGGCGCCAGCAGGACCGGGGCGTAGGCGACCAGATACAGGGTGAAGGCTGCGACCCAGCCATAGCCCGACCATTGCAGCGCCGCCCACACCCAGTCCACCGGCAGCAGCGGCGAGACGGTGCGGGCGACCGCCGCGACCGTCAGCAGCACATAGGCGGCAACCGTCACCCGCGTCACCACCAGCGGCCGCCCGGTGTGGCCCAGCGAGGCGCGGCTCATCACCGCCAGGATCAGCGTGGCGAAGGCGCCTACCGTCAGCGCATGGTTTCCCGCCGCGGCCGGCACGTCGGCAAACGCGTGCAGCCCGCGCAGCAGCAGTGCCACCGGCACCCACAGATACCCGACATGCAGGATCCACAGGATCGGCGAGCGCCAGGCCTTCCAGCCCTGCCAGCCGGCCAGCCGCGCGGTATGGGCCACGGCAGCGGCAAGCGCGATCAGCCCGGCGACCGCCGACTCAGGCGCCGCCATCGTCGCCGGGATCAGCGCCAGCGTCAGGACGAGGGTCGCCCGCTCCACCAGCGGCCAGGACCGCACGCCAAGACCGGCCCGGCCCAACCCGTTGCGGGTGAAGGCCGGCAGGATGCGCCCGCCGATCACCGTCACCATCATCAGAACGATGCCGAGGCCGAGCGCGAAGCCGGCCTCCACCCCGCCGTCCAGCAGGCCCAGCCATTCCAGATGGATCAGCAGGTTGGCGGTGGTCAGCAGCCCCAGCAGGATCAGGAAGGCGCTGTTGCGCCACTTGCCGGCGGCCACCAGCGGCCGTGCGAGCGCCACGCCCAGCGCCGGCAGGAAGGCGATGTCGATCACCGCCGCCACCGGTTCCGGCACGCCGGCCCAGGGGAAGACGGCAACGCGGCCGGCCATCCACACTGCTGCGAGCGCCATCAGCGGAGCGCCCGCCACCGCCTTGGTGCCGGTCCAGCTCGGCACGGCGGTCAGCAGGAAGCCGGCGACGGCGGCGACCACCATGCCGAACAGCATCTCATGTGCGTGCCAGGCGCTGGCGCCGGCAGCATGCTGCGGCCATTCCCCGGTCACCAGCACGGCCAGCCAGGCGCCAAGCAGGCCGACGGCGGCCACGCCGCTGAACAGGAAGAAGAAACGGAAACCATATTGGAACAGGATCGGGATCGCGGGGCCGTCGTCGCGGCCGGCAAGACTGGGTGAGGACATGAACGGGGACTCCCCAAAACGGATGCTGCGGTGCAGGATTGACCGCCAGCGTGAGCCCGGAACCCCGTCCCTGCCTTGACGAAAATCAAACGCATTCGCAAGCTCCTCCCCCCTTCCTTTTTCCTTCCAGGTCCATGCCCCGTCCCGACAGCCTGTCCCTGCGTGAGGCCCGCCGCATCGCCATCGCGGCGCAAGGCTTCGCCAACACTGTCCCCGAAGACGCTTCAACCGCCGCTGCGGTGGAGGCCCGCCATGCCCGGCGCATGATCGGCCGGCTGGGGCTGGTGCAGATCGATTCCGTCAATGTGCTGGTGCGCTCCCATTACCTGCCGCTCTTCTCGCGCCTGGGACCGTACGAGGCGGCGCTGCTCGATCGGCTGGCCTATGGCGGCAAGCGGCGGGCGCTGTTCGAATATTGGGGCCACGAGGCCTCGCTGATCCCGGTGGAGCAGCAGCCGCTGTTCCGCTGGCGCATGGCGCGGGCCGAACGCGGCGAGGGCATCTATGGCGAATTGGCGCGCTTCGCCGTCGAACGCCGCGCTTACATCGACTCCGTCCTGGCGGAGGTGGCGGCGCGCGGACCGATGGGCGCGTCGGAACTCAGCGAGGGCGGGCGCGGAGCCGGCGGCTGGTGGGGCTGGAGCGACGGCAAGCGGGCGCTGGAATACCTGTTCTGGGCCGGTCTCGTCACCACCGCCGGGCGGCGCGGCTTCGAGCGGCTCTACGACCTGCCGGAGCGGGTGCTGCCCGCCGCCATCCTCGACACCCCGACACCGGAGGAGGCCGAGGCCCAGCGTGCCCTGCTGCGCATCGCCGCCCGTGCCCATGGCGTGGCGACGATGAGCGACCTGCGCGACTATCACCGGCTGGAGGTTGCCGACGCCCGCCTGCGCATCGCCGAGCTGGTGGAGGCCGGCGAGCTTCTGCCGGTGACGGTGGAAGGATGGGAGCGCACCGCCTACGTCACCGCCGACCTGCGCATCCCCCGCAAGGCGCCGGCCCGCGCCCTGCTCTCCCCCTTCGATTCGCTGATCTGGGAACGGCAGCGCACCGAGCGCCTGTTCGGCGCCCGCATCCGGCTGGAGATCTACACCCCCGCCCACAAGCGGGAGCATGGCTATTACGTGCTGCCCTTCCTGATGGACGAGCGTATCGCCGCCCGCGTCGACCTGAAATCCGACCGCAAGGCCTGCACCCTGCTGGTCCAGGCCGCCCACACCGAACCCCACGCCCGTCCCGAGGCTGTCGCCCCGCACCTGGCGGCGGAGCTGCGCCGGCTGGCCGGATGGCTGGGGCTGGAACGGGTGACGGTGGCCGGCGGCGGCGATCTGGCGCCGGCTTTGGCGGGGGCGTTGGCGCAGACTGGAGCAGACGCTTCGCTCACTCCAGATGGTCCAGCGGCAGCCGGGTCTCGAACTTGACCTCTTTCAAGGTGACGCTCGATTTGACATGCGACACCGCGGGGATGGAAAAGATGCGCTCGCTGAGGAAGCGGCCGTAATCCTCGGTGGTCGGCACGACGATGCGCAGCAGATAGTCGGCGTCGCCGGTGACGGCGAAGCATTCCAGCACCTGCGGCATGCCGGCGATGGCGCTCTCGAACTGTTCGACCGCGTTCTCCTTGTGGCGTTCCAGCGTGACATGGGCGAAGACGCACTCGCCGAGCCCCAGCTTGCGCGGGTCGAGCTGGACCGTGTAGCGGCGGATGACGCCGATGTCCTCCATCGACCGCACCCGGCGCCAGCAGGGGGAGGCCGACAGGCCGACGGTATCGCCCAACTCCTGCATGGTCAGGCGGGCATTCTCCTGCAGGGCCGCCAGGATCCCCTTCTCATGCCGGTCGAGCTTGATCGTCGCCATTCCGTCTCTCTTCAATCCGCACCGGAAACCATCATCTAAGGGAACATATGCCGGGTTCGCAGCGACTGCGAGTCCCCCCGGCGCAACCAATCGGCCCGTCCGGTGTTCTCCGGTTGGGCAGACGCAGGAGGATGGGTGTGTTCGACTGGATCGTCAGGATGGTGGAACAGACAGGCTATCTCGGCGTGGCCCTGCTGATGTTCGCGGAGAACCTGTTTCCGCCCATCCCATCGGAACTGATCCTGCCGCTGGCCGGCTTCACCGCCGCTCGCGGGGACATGAGCCTGCCCCTGGTGGTGGTCGCCGGCACGGCCGGCGCCCTGGTGGGCGCGCTGTTCTGGTACGTGATCGGCCGCTGGGTCGGCTGCCGCCGGCTGAAGCACTGGGCCGAACGCCATGGCCGCTGGCTGACCATCAGCCCCGACGAAGTGGACGAGGCCGCTTCCCATTTCCGCGAGCATGGCGGGCGGGCGGTGCTGATCGGCCGGATGATCCCGGCGGTGCGCACGCTGATCTCCATCCCCGCCGGCGTGTCGGAAATGGCGCTGGCGCCCTTCCTGCTCTACACCACCCTGGGCACCGCGATCTGGACGACCTTCCTCGCCACCGCCGGCTATCTGCTGGAGGACCGCTACCAGCAGGTTTCCGGCTGGCTGAACCCGGTGTCCAACATCGTCGCGGTGGGCATCGCCCTCTGGTACGTCTACCGGGTCGCCACCTTCGGCCGGCGGACGTCCAAGCAGCCGGCGGAATAGCAGGCCCCGTTTCCGCCGAAAGGAATTCCGCCCAGAGGAATTCCGCCCAGAGGAAAACTCCCCCGCCCCGGCTGGACGGCGCCGCCGGCCGCATGCTCTCCCTGGTGGGTCCGACCGCCAGCGGGAGCATCAGCCCATGACCTTCACCCCGACCGTCATCCTCGTCCACGGCGCCTTCGCCGACGGCTCCTCCTGGGGCCGGGTGATCCCCCGCCTGCAGGCGGAAGGGCTGGCGGCGGTCGCGGTGCAGAACCCGCTGGTGTCGCTCGACGACGATGCCGCCCATGTCCAGCGCGCCATCGACCGGACGAAGGGGCCGGTGCTGCTGGTCGGCCATTCCTGGGGCGGGACCGTCATCACCCAGATCGGCGATCAGGAGCGGGTGAAGGCGCTGGTCTATGTCGCCGCCTTCGCCCCCGATGCCGGACAATCGCCGAACGATACGCTGAAGCCCTTCCCGCCATCGGCCGGCCTGTCCGGCGTCTCGGTCGACAAGGGCCGCTTCCTGACCCTGACGCCGGAGGGCATGGCCCGCAACTTCGCCCAGGATCTGGCACCGGAGGAGGCCGCCCTGCTGGCCGCCACCCAGGGGCCGGTGGCTGCCGCCTGCTTCGCCACCAGGGTCACGGCCGCCGCCTGGAAGGCCAAGCCCGCCTGGTACATCGTCGCCACGCAGGACCGCATGCTGCCGCCGGACTTCCTGCGCGCCACCGCCGCGCGCATCGGCGCCCGCAAGGTGGAGGTCGAGAGCGGCCACGCCCCCCACCTGTCCCGCCCGGACGCGGTGGCGGCGGTGATCGTCGAGGCGGCGCGCGCGGCGGTCTAGACTCTGTTCCGCAACGTTCCCGGCGTGGTGCCGCGCCGGCGGCGCAGGCTTCGGGTCAAGGCGCTCTGATCGGAGAATCCCACCGCCAACGCCACCTCCGCCAGCGGCAGCCGGCCGTCGCGCAGCAGCGCCTCCGCCCGGTCCAGCCGCAGATCGGCCAGCCGGCGGGCCGGGGTGGTTCCGGTCTGCGCCCGAAAGCGCTCGTGGAAACGGCTGGGCGCCAGCCCGACCGCGGCGGCCAGTTCCGCCACCGTCAGCGGCTCCTCGCAGCGCTCCGCCATCAGGGCCAGGGCGCGCTCGACCGGATCGTCCGGCAGGGCGGGCGCGGGCCGACGCGATTCCAGGGCGCGCAGCAGCAGCCCGGCCGCATGGTGCGCCAGCACCGGGTCGAGCGGCCGGTCGGCCGCCTCCGCCGCCAGATAACGCACCAACCCATCAAGCGCCGTGTCGATGGGGAAGAAGGCGTCGCAGACACGTACTGCGGTCTCCGGCACCAGCCCTCCCACCGGCACGTCCAGCACGACGAAACGGTTGGTCCCGGCGCTGCGGAAGCTGTGCGGCATCCCGTCCGCCACCAGCACGCCGCGCCCGTCGCCCACCCGCCCGCAAGTGCCGGCGACCTCCATGTCGAGGGTCCCGGCGATGGGCAGGACGATCTGGTGATGATCATGCGCGTGCCGCCGCTCGAATCCGTCGTAGCTGCGGGTGCTCACGCTCGGCCGATGCGGGGACGCCACGGCGTCGGACTCCTGGGGATCGGGTTGAAGCGGCCATGCTACGCCGTCAGCCCCCAGGCGTACAGGCACACGTACGAGTCCTTCTGCCGGTTCCCTCCCCCGGAGAGCCGGTCAATTCCGGCCGGAGCCCCGGTCAAGACAGCATGCCGTCCACCGGTTATGGTCGCCCGATCCACGCCAACCGATCGACAATCACCATGCCCGCTCCGTCCGCCGCCACCGCCAGCCCCGCCCTGCCCGACCGCCGGGCCGTCAACCGCGCCACCCTGGTCGGCTTCACCGCCATCCTGATGTGGGCGACGCTGGCCCCGCTGGCGACGCTGGCCTCGATGGTGCCGCCGTTCCAGCTGGTGGCGACCTCCTTCCTGCTGGCCTTTCTGGTCGGCAGCGGCTGGACGGTGCTGCGCGGCGACAACCCGCTGCGCTATTTCCGCCAGCCGCCCGCCGCCTGGGCGCTGGGGGTGGGCGGGCTGTTCGGCTTCCACTTCCTCTATTTCATGGCGCTGCAGGCGGCGCCGCCGGTGGAAGCGAACTTGATCAACTACCTGTGGCCGCTGCTGATCGTGCTGTTCTCAGCATTGCTGCCGGGGGAGCGGCTGCGGGCGTGTCATGTCGGCGGCGCCGTCGCCGGTCTGGCGGGCACCGCGCTGCTGATCGCACGCGGCGGGAACGGCGGTTTGGGGAGCGGGCTTTCCATCGATCCGGCGCATCTGCCGGGCTATGCCGCGGCCCTGGGCAGCGCCGTCACCTGGGCCGGCTATTCGGTGCTGCGCCGCCGGCTGGGCCAGATCGGCGAGGCGCCGACCGACGCCGTCAGCGCCTTCTGCCTCGTCACCGCGCTTCTGTCGCTGCTCTGCCATCTGGCGCTGGAGCAGACGGTTTGGCCGGAGACCCCGGCGGGCTGGGGAGCGATGCTGCTGCTGGGTCTGGGTCCGGTCGGGGCGGCCTTCTTCGTCTGGGATTACGGCGTGCGCCACGGCGACATCCGCGCGCTGGGCGCGCTGTCCTATCTGGCGCCGCTGCTGTCGACCCTGCTGCTGGTCCTGTTCGGCCTCGCCGCCAATTCGGGGATCATCTGGGTGTCCTGCGCCTTGATCGCCGGCGGCTCGCTGCTGGCGAGCAAGGACCTGCTGCGGCGCAGGTGAGAGAAGCTCGCGCATATCCTCAAACTTGAATAGACGCCCAGCCGATGCTACCCAAGGGACATGCCGATCACCTTCCATCCCCGACGTGGCTCAATTCTTATCTGCGACTTCGATACCGGTTTCCAGCCGCCGGAGATGATCAAGGTTCGGCCGGTCGTGGTGGTTTCTCCGCGTCGTCGCAGTGGCCCAGGCCTGTGCACGGTGGTGACCTTGAGCAGCGTCGAGCCGGACCCGATCGAGCCTTATCATCACCAGCTGTCGCTGATGGCTTATCCACCGGCCCGGGGAGCGATGTGGGCAAAGTGCGACATGGCGGTGACTGTTGCCTGCAACCGTCTTGATCGGGTCAAGGTGAAGATGTCGAACGGTCAACGTCAATACATGGTCTACACCATGCCTGCCGATGACATGGCTGCGATCGATAACTGCCTTCGGATTGCCCTCGGCCTATAAATTTATGGCTTGTGGTCATAGTTCGCTCTTCACAATACCTTGACTAACCGTGTGCCAGATCACACAATCGTGATGTTCCCGCACTGCCGGCATTTGCCGGTAACGGGCTTGGAAGACCGCAGGTGACTGCGGCAGGTTTCGGCAGATGGCGATGACAAGCCGGCCGGGACCTCAAGAATCGGGCCTCACCGGAAACGGTGAGGCCCTTGTCGCTTCTGGTGTGTCCTCCTCCCTCAGGCCTCCGCCCCTTGAGCCGCGGCGGCGACGTCGTGGCGGGCGCGGTCGCCGGTCGCAAGGCCGTTGAAGTACCAGTTCAGCGCCACCGCCGTCAGCGTGCCCAGCAGGATGCCGCTGTGCAGCAGCGGCGACAGGAAGGACGGCATCTGCGAGAAGAACTTGTCCGACACCAGCGGGATCAGCCCGACGCCGACGCTGACCGCCACGACGATCAGGTTCTCGCGCCGGCTGGCGTAATCGACCTGCGACAGGATGCGCACGCCGGTCGCCGCCACCATGCCGAACATCACCAGCCCGGCGCCACCAAGCACGAAGGCCGGGACCGACGCCACCACATGCGCCAGCTTCGGCAGCAGACCCAGCAGAAGCAGGATCAGCCCGCCCGCCGCACAAACCCAGCGGCTGCGCACGCCCGTCACCCCGACCAGCCCGACATTCTGCGAGAAGGAGGTGTAGGGAAAGGTGTTGAAGACGCCGCCGATCAGCGTGCCCAGCCCGTCGGTGCGCAGGCCGCGGACCAGATCCTCCTGCGTTACCGGCCGGCCGACCATGTCGCCGACGGCCAGGAACATGCCGGTCGACTCGATCATCACCACGATCATCACCAGCGACATGGTGAGGATGGCGACGGGGTCGAAGATTGGCAGGCCGAACTGGAAGGGCTGGACCGGCGCCACCCACGGCGCCTCGGCCAGACCGTTGAAATTGACCATGCCCAGCGCCATCGCCAGCACCATCCCGGCCACCAGCCCCAGCAGCACCGCGACGTTGCGGACGAATCCGCGGCCGTGCTTCATCAGCGCCAGGATCGTCACCAGCACGAAGGCGGCGACACCCAGGAAGGCCGGATCGCCGAAGCGCGGGTTGCCCACCCCGCCGCCGGCCCAACCCACCCCGACCCGCATCAGCGAGATGCCGATGATGGCGATGACGCTGCCGGTCACCACCGGCGGAAACAGCGGCAACAGCCGGCCGACCAGGGGAGCCGCCACCATGGCGAAGACGCCGGACCCGATGACCGCGCCATAGATCCCCAGCAGCCCCAGCGACGGGTTGGCCGCCATCGCCACCATCGGCCCGACGGCGGCGAAGGTGACGCCCATCATGATCGGCAGCCGGATGCCGAAGCGCCAGAACCCCACCGCCTGGATCAGCGTTACCACGCCGCAAGCGAAGAGGTCGGCGTTGATCAGCATGGCGATCTGGTCCTTGGGCAGCTTCAGCGCCCCGCCGATGATCAGCGGCACCGCGACGGCCCCGGCATACATCACCAGCACATGCTGCAGCCCCAGCGCCAGCAGCCGCCAGGCCGGCAGCACCTCGTCGACGGGATGGGCGGCTGTCTTGTCGGTGGCGCGTGTCATGGCGCTGGCCTCGCTGTCCTGTGGTACGGCACCGCGATGCATGGGCCGTGCCGCGTCGCCGCACCGCATCCTGCGTAGCGGGCATCAAACGTGCCTGCACAAGACGTGGGCATCCTCCGATGGAGACTGCCCGTGCAGGTGGCAGATCCCGCGCGGTTTTTTGCCGCGCCGGGTGGAGACGGCGATGCGGGCTGCGATATTCTTTAACGATCCGTGGGTACAGTCGCTGTCGTCTACCCCTTTCGCGCAACCCGAACAGAGCGTCGCGATGAGCAAGTCGATCGAGGGTGTATCCAACTGGATGCACATGTTCCGTTGGATCGTGAAGCTGATCCGCGACGAATACGGGGTGGACGAAGCTCTGCTGACCCGGAATGCGACGTTGGAGACCGACATCCAGCTGTCGATCGACCAGGTCGAACAGGTTCTGGAATACATCTCCGAGAGCTTCGGCATCCGTTTCCCCGAAGGGACGCTGGACGAGCTGGTGAAGCTGGAGGAGCTTTGCCTGTTGGCGAGCTGGATCAAGGGCTATTACAAGCGCCCCGAGTTCATCTCCGACGAGTTCGAAAGCCGCTGCCGCAGCATCAACGAGATTGCCGCCTGAGATGACAGACCCGACCTTCCCCTATCCGCCCGGCCCCTATCCGCCCGGATTCGTCTGGGGCGTCTCCACCTCCGCCTACCAGATCGAAGGCGCGGCGGCCGAGGACGGGCGCGGCGCCAGCATCTGGGACGTCCGCTGCCGCACCCAGGGCGGGGTGGTGAACGGCGACACCGGCGACATGGCCTGCGACCATTACCACCGGATGCCGGAGGATGTGGCGCTGATGAAGGGGCTGGGTGTCGACGCCTACCGCTTCTCGGTGTCTTGGCCGCGGGTGCTGCCGCGCGGCCGGGGTGCGGTGAACGAGGCCGGGCTGGACTTCTACGACCGGCTGGTCGACCGGTTGCTGGAAGCGGGGATCGAGCCCTGGCTGTGCCTCTACCACTGGGACCTGCCGCAGGCGTTGCAGGATATGGGCGGCTGGTCGGCCCGCGACTGCGCCGGCTGGTACGCCGACTATGCCGCGCTCTGCGCCCGGCGCTACGGCGACCGGGTGAAGCGCTGGATCACCTTCAACGAGTTCTCGGTCTTCACCCTGTTCGGCTACGCAATTCCGTGGGCGGCGCCGGGGATCGTCGACCGGGCGCAGCATCTGCGCGCCATCCACCATGTCAATCTGGCCCATGGCGCCGGGGTGGACGTGCTGCGCGATCTGGTGCCCGGCGCCTCCATCGGCGCGATCCACAACCGGCAGGTCGTGATCCCCGAGACCGACACGCCGGAAAACCGTGCCGCCGCCTCGCTGCTGGACGAGCATTGGAACCTCGTCTTCTGCGATCCGCAGATCCTCGGCCATTATCCGCCGCAGACCGCCGCCGCCATCGAGCCTTACGTGCAGGCCGGCGACATGGCGCGCATCGCCCGGCCGGTGGACTGGTTCGGGCTGAACCATTACGGCCCGATCTTCGCCAAGGCCGACCCGGCCCGGACCTGGGGTTACGGCTGGGGCGACGCGCCGCCCGATTCGCCGACCCACGGCGTCGGCTGGGCCATCTTCCCCGACGCTTTCCGGGACGAGCTGCTGACCATCCAGCGCCGCTACCGCCTGCCCATCGTCGTGACGGAGAACGGCTGCGGCGGCAGCGACACCGTCAGCCCCGACGGCGCCGTCCACGACCCCCACCGCATCAACTACCTGACCATCTACAACGCCGCGATGCGCGACGCGATGGCCCAGGGCGCCGACGTGCAGGGATATTTCGTCTGGTCGCTGCTGGACAATTTCGAGTGGGGCAGCGGCTATGGCCAACGCTTCGGCATCGTCCATGTCGACTTCCAGAGCCTGGCCCGCACGCCGAAGGACTCGGCGCGCTGGTACGCCGAGCTGATCCGGAAGGCGAAGGCCTAACGTCGGCGCACCTCCGCGCACACGCCCTCCGCTCCGTCCGGCACCTCCACCCGCGCGGTGCCGTCGCGCAGGAGCAGGCTGTGTCCTTCGGGAACCGACAGAGTGTCCCCGCCATCGGGGGTGACGGATAGGCATCCGGCAAGGGCGTGGACCAGAACCACATCGCCTGCGGCACGTTGGCCGGCCGGACCCGCCAGCAGCGACAGGGTGCCGGTGGCCGACGCGCGGTCGAGCATCAGGTTCACGTCGCGGATCGGGCCGGCGGTCGGCTCGCACCACACCGCCGCCTCGCCGGGAAAGGCGAAGGCGGGGTCCAGGCGGCGCCGTTCGACCGGCGGGGCGCCATCGACGGACAGGCGCATGCCGTCGCCCTCCACCACGGCGATCAGGCGGTCATAGCCGGGAAAAGCCGAGAATGGACCGGGTTCGACGACATCGGCGATGCTGACCCGCCAAAGGAAGCGACTATCGGAGGTTGGGCCGGAGGCCGGGCCGGAGGTCGGCTCCACCGCAAGTTCGGTGGTGACGCCGCCGCCATTCTTCCAGGGAACGCGGCGGTGATCGGTGGGGCTCAGAAGGGTGACGGTGGGCAATATCAGGCTCCGGCGCGGATGAACTCCGCACCGTCATAGCACAGCCGGTGCCGATGCCTCAGACGAAGAGGTTGAAGCTGCCCATCAGCTTCTGCGTTCCGGTCTGGCCGGTGGGGATCGAGTTCAGGCTGCCGATGGCGCTGTTCAGCCCGTCCAGCGTCGCCTGCTGTCCCGTGGTCAGCGCCGCCGCGCCGGTGTCGCCCTTGGCCGGCGCCTTGGCCACGGTGTCGTAGTCCTTGCTGTAATTCCCCATCACCAGCTGCATGGCGTAGTTCTTGGGGTCCTTGTCGGACTGGCCCTTGTCGCGGGTGACGCGCAGGGTGTAGTCGCCCTTGTCGACCGTCAGGTTGCCGGCCTGCAGCTTCTTGAAGGAGTCGTAATTGTCGCCGGACTTCGGGTCGCTGTCGGCCATCACCCGGCCCAACCGGTTCATCAGCTGGACGCGCACGCCGTCGTCGCCGACCTGACCCATGGTCATCTCACCCTTGGAGGTGACCTTGAACTTGTAGAAATCGACCTTGTCGTTCGCCGTCAGCGTGCTGGCGACATTCAGGCGGGTGGTGTTCTTGGCGAGCACGCCGATGTCCGTGGCGCCGGCCGTGGTGGTCAGCGCCGACTTCTTGACCGTCTTGGAATATTCCTGGACGTCGCCGACGGCCTGGTTGCTCTGCGACTTCTTGATGGCCTCGACCGCGTTTTTGATCGACGCGTTGAGGCCGGAAACCATAGAGCTGACGCTTGAGAGAGCATCATCCGCCATGATCCGTCATCCTTCTTCCGATCCGACCATCACACTCAAACCCGAACGAGCGGATTCGAATGCCACCGAGGAGTACCAACAAGGGTGCGGCCGGCTGCGCCGCCACCCGGACACGTCTGCCCTAAGGGAGTATACGACAACAGCCGGCGGAACATAGGCAGGATTCGTGATTTTTTTGGTCCAAAGCTGTGATGCGGGGCCTGCACGCCACGGTTGGCAGCCCGATCCCGGCTCAGGATCGCGGCTTTCCCTCCATTTCCGGCTTCGGTGCGGAGTGCGCAGCGGCTGCAGCGCTCAGGGCCGCCGCCTGCGGGGCCGACTCGGAGGCGGCCGGTCCGGCCGGCTCGTCGGCCGGGGGGCAATGGGGCGGCTGGGTGGGGCCGGTGACGACATCGAAATCGAACATGACAACCTCTCTTGCGGAAGATGAGGCCGCCCGGATCGCCCGTGTTCGGATTTTGAGGATGTGCAGCCCGTCAAGGGCAGAGGTCACAAACACGAAAGCCGCCGCGGGTCGGTCCGGGCGGCTTCGGGAATGAGCGACAGATGCGCGTTCCTAGGCCGCCGGACGAAACCAGCGGCCAAAATATCGGGAGCGTCCAGAGGACGCGATGGAAAGCGCCTGTTGCATGACGGCGACCATAGCGCGTGGCCGCCGCCCTGCCAAGGGACATTTTCCCGATCAGCCTGCCTTGCGCTCGCCCACCGTGTCGGCGACATAGGCGTCGCGCTGGCCCAGCGGCCGGGCGGGCCGACCGTTGCGGTCGGTGGTGTCGCGGGCGGTCTGGTGCTCGATCTCGGCGTTCAACTCGGCCCCCAGCAGAACCACGTAGGAGGTCAGGTTGAACCACAGCAGCAGCACCACGACCGCGCCGACAGACCCATAGGTCTCGTTGTAGCTGCCGAAGTTCGACACATAGATGGAAAAACCCAACGATCCCAACAGCCAGACCAGGGTCGCCGCCGCCGACCCCCAGGTGACCCAGCGCCATTGCGGTTCCCGCCGGTCGGGGGCATAGCGGTAGAAGACGGCAAGCCCCAGGATGATCGCCACCGCCAGGATCGGCCAGCGGGCAAGGCTGGCGATCCAGCCGATCGGCGTGTCCTGCAGCCCGATGATGTTGATCACAGCCGGCACGGCGACGATCATCACCATGGCGACGATGACGAACAGCAGGCCGGCCACCGTCAGGGCCATCGACAGCACCGCCAGCTTGATGATGCCGCGCGTCTCCTGCTCGCCATAGGCGATGTTGAGCGCCGTCACCATCGAGTTGGTGCCGCGCGACGCGCTCCACAGGGTCAGCAGCAGGCCGAAGATCAGGCCGACCCCCAGCCCCTCGGACGGGGCGGTGGCCACCTTGCGGGCCTGGTCGCTGACGATGGACAGGGCTTCCGGAGGAAGCAGACCGCCCATCTGGCTCAACTGGTTCTCGATCAGCGCCGGGTCGGCGACGAGGCCATAGATGGAGACCAGCGCCGCGATGGCCGGGAAGATGGCGAGCAGCCCGTAATAGGCGACGCCCGCGGCCAGCATCGACACGTTGTCCTTGCTCTGCTCGTCCCACACCCGCAGCAGGATGTCCTTCCATCCCTTCTTGGGAATGTCGGACGGGGTTTCCGCCGACCGCCCGCGGCCGTCCCGGCTCCCACCGCGCGCGTCGTTGGCGGCGCGCCCGGCCGCATGGTACCCGTTCGCACGGTTCCGGTGCTCGTAGTAATGGCGGCGGCTCAACCCCAGCATGACCCGCCCTCCTCAGACCACGGCTTCGCGCAACGCGCCGACGCGGTGGCGGGCGTTTTCCACGGCATGGAACTGGGCGCCGATAACGACCTGCAGGTGATCGTCCGGCGCGTCGCGCAGGGCATCGCGGAACAGGGCCAGCGTACCGTCCAGCCCGCTTTCCAGCCGTGCCAGCAGGTCGCCCCGCCCGGCCGTTCCGCCGACGCCCGCCACGACGCTGCGCGCGCTCGCCTCCGCCAGGCCATGCAGGGGCGACCAGATTCGGCCACCGTCACCCGCGGTCTCGATCCAGCCGCCGCCGTTGCGCAACTCGGCGTCCAACTCCATGGCGCTGCGGTCGAGCTGGTCGGCCAGGGTCTCCAGGCGGGAGGACAGGGCCGGGTAGGCGATGGTCATGTCGGCGCGGCGGAAGGCGTCCGATCCGTCGCGGCAGGCGGCGATCAGGTCGGTCAGCAGATGGCGGCTGCGCGGGTCCAACTGCCGGCCGCGGGGATCGTAATCGTCGAATTCGGTGGTGGCCTCCGGGGTGCGGGCGACCGCCCAGGCAAGCCAGAGGGCGCCGACGCCCATCAGCGCCACGGGAATAGGGTTGGCACGGACGGCGCGGGCGATCCGGCCGGACATGCCGTCGCCGCCGCCCTGGATGACATCGCGCACCACCTGCACCACCCCGCCCGACATCTGGCCGGGCGACAGGCGGAATTCGATCTCGTCGATCACCGCGTCCATGCGGGCGCGGATCGATTCGATCTCGTGCTCGATCTCTTCGGGCCGCCGGTTCTGCGTCGCTGTCGTGGCCCCGGCAGCGGCCTCGCGGTCGGAGGGAACCGACGCAGACGGAGCGGCGGGCGGAATGGCGTCGTTGTGGTTGGTCATGCCGGACGTCTCCTGTGGGGGCTGCCGGCTTGCAACACCACGGGGAGGCGATTGTTCCGGCCTGACCTGCACAGGCAAAGGGCCGGGAGGTCTCCCTCCCGGCCCTGTCCTTCAACACACGAACCTCAACACACGAACCCGCAGCCCGCGATCGGGCCAGCCGGACTCAGGCGAGCGTGACCAGCGCCACGCCGCCGAGGCCAATGGCCGCGCCCAGGCCACGCAGGACCAGCCCGCCCTTGCCTTCACGGGCGAAACCGCGCAGCGACAGGGCCAGGGCGATGCCGGCCCCATGCAGCAGGGCGGTGGCGAGCGCGAAGCCCAGGCCGTAGAGCAGCGGCTGCGCCGCCTCCGGCATCTCGGCCCCATGGGCATGGCCGTGGAACAGCGCGAACAGCGCGACCGCCGCCAGCGACACCGGCAGCGACAGGCGCGACTGCGCGGCGACCAGGCCGCCCAGCACGATGACCGAACCGGCGATCCCCAGTTCCACCGCCGGCAGGCCGATGCCGGCCATGCCCAGCAGGCCGCCGCCGATCATTGCGGTGACGAAGGCCGCCGGCAGCGCCCACAACGCCGCACCGCCGCGCTGCGCCGCCCACAGCCCGACCGCAACCATGGCCAGCAGGTGGTCCCAGCCGCCGACCGGATGCAGGAAGCCATGGACGAAGCCTGCATCATGGGCGCCGAAGGTGTGGGCGTCGGCAACTGCCGGCAGCACCAGCCCGGCCAGCAGGACGGCCGAGGCGAGGGGGAAACGTTTCATGGACAAGCATCCTCTGATGTCGTGTCGCGCCCGCCACGGCCCTCCCGCCCGACGCATGGGGAGCCGGGCTGCATGGCGCGGTTGGGGCGAAGTGTAGCAGAAAGCGTCATCTCGGCCATGGCCGGAACACAGGGTCCGCCCCGCCGGATCTACGTATTTTGACGCAGGTCAATGAGTTGCACCCCGGTTCCGTCAGGATGGATCCGCCGCCGCCCGCCCTGCCGCCAGGACTTCACCATGACCGCAGCGACACGTCCCGCAGAGGGATCGGTATCCGTCCGGCTGTGGCTCGACGGCAAAAAGGGCGCCGACACCATCGGCCGGGCCGAGGTCGCCGCCCGCCGCCCGCGCGCCGTCGCCGTCCTGGTCGGTCGGTCGCCGGAAGAGGCGGTGCGGCTGGCGCCCCTGCTGTTCAGCCTGTGCGGAACCGCGCAAGCACTTGCCGTCGCCCGCGCCTGCGAAGCGGCGCTGGGGATCGACGCGGGCGCACAGGAGGCCGCGCGCCGCCTGCTGACCGACGCGGAGGCCCTGGACAGCCACGGCTGGCAGGCCGTCGTCGAATGGCCGGCGCGCCTCGGCGCCCCTCCCCGGCCTGCTGCCCTGCGCGCCCTGCGCCAAGCGGTGTCCGCGGTCATGCCGGCGCTCTATCCGGCCAAGGACGGGCTGCGGCCGGGCGGCGGTGTCCTTCGGCCCGATGGGACTGCGCTGCGGGGGGCGCTGGACCGGATGAAGGACTGGGTGAAGGGGGAGGTCTTCGCCGGACCCCTGCCGCGGGATGTTGACGACCTCGTCCGCTGGGCCGGCCGCGGCGCCAGCGATGCGGCGCGTCTGGGCGCCCGGCTGCTGGCCCCGGATCTGGCCGGCTGGGGGGCGGGCGGCGTGCCGCTGCTGAGCGAAAGCGGGCCGGACTGGTTCGCCGCGGCGCTGTCCGGCGATCCGGCTTTCGCCATACGGCCGCAGCATGACGGCGCCCCGGCGCTGACCGGGCCGCTGGGACGTCAGGCGGCGCACCCGCTGGTGGTTTCGGTGACGGACCGCTTCGGCGATGGGCTGGCCCGGCTGTTCGCGGCGCGGCTCGCCGATCTGGCGGAGTTGCCGAAACGGATGGAGGCGGCCATCGCCGACCTGTGCCCGGCCGATCCGGCGATGGCGGCGGGTCCGGGACCGGGCGAAGGCTGCGGCGTGGCGGAAACAGCGCGTGGACGGCTGGCCCACTGGCTGCGGCTGGACGAAATGGGGCGGATCGCCGATGCCCGCATGGTGGCCCCGACCGACTGGAACTTCGCCGCTGACGGCCCGCTGGCCCGCGGGCTGGCAGGTGCCGAGGTGCCCAGCCGCGACGACGCGGCGGAACGGGCGCGGCTGCTGGTCGCGATGCTCGACCCCTGCGTCGCCTGCGGCATAGAGGTACACGAATGACGATCGCTTGCCGAAGCGGACGGGCCGTCCGATGATGGGCCGCCGAACGGACAGAGCGATCGCTTTGCGGATCGAAGAGTGGGAGAGCGCGTGATGTGCACGGTTTGCGGATGCGGAGAAGGCGAAACCCGGATCGACGGCAAGGCCACCGATGCCGAGCATGAGCATATCGGCCCGGACGGCAAGGTCTACCGCCACCGTCACGGTGAAGGGCACGGGGCGGCGCACCACCATGCCCACCACCATCACGACGACACCCACGAGCATGTCGCCCCCGACGGCACGGTGTTCCGCCACAGCCACACCGATCACGGGCACCATGATCACGGGCATGGTCATGAGCACGGCCATGACCACGCCCACGCGCATCACCACCACCGTCCCGACCGCCCCGACGCCATTGACGGCGGCGCCGCGCTGAACCAGCCGCGGCTGATCACCATCGAGCGCGACATCCTGGCGAAGAACGACGCGCTGGCCGACATCAACCGCCGCCGTTTCGCCGGGCGCGGGGTGTTCGTGCTGAATTTGATGTCCAGCCCCGGTTCGGGCAAGACGACCCTGCTGACGCGCAGCCTGACCGACCTGAAGGGCCGCTTCCCGGTCGCGGTGATCGAAGGCGACCAACAGACCAGCTTCGACGCCGACCGCATCCGCGCCACCGGCACCCCGGCGGTGCAGGTCAACACCGGCAAGGGCTGCCACCTCGACGCCTCCATGGTGGCGCAGGCCGCCGACAAGCTGGCCGCCGAGAGCGGCTTCGCCGAGGACGGCGTGCTGTTCGTCGAGAATGTCGGCAATCTGGTCTGCCCCGCCGGCTTCGACCTGGGCGAGACCCACCGCGTCGTCGTCCTCTCGGTGACGGAGGGGGAGGACAAGCCGCTGAAATACCCGGACATGTTCGTCCGCGCCGACCTGCTGGTGGTCAACAAGATCGACCTTCTGCCGCACCTGACCTTCGATGTGGAGCGGATGATCGGCTATGCCCAGCGCCTGAACCCGTCGCTGGCGGTGATCCAGCTGTCGGCCACCACCGGCCAGGGTCTGGAGGAGTGGTACGACTGGATCGCCGACGGGCTGGCGGAGGCCCGCGCCTCTCACGCCGCTTCCGCTGCCGTCTGACCGGAGGACCGCCGCCATGTGCCTTGCCGTTCCAGCCCTGGTCACCGCCCTGCTGCCCGACGACCGCGCCACCGTCAGCCTGGGCGGCGTCACCTCCACCTGCTCGCTGGAGCTGGTGGAGGGCGTCGCCGTCGGCGACTACGTGATCGTCCATGTCGGCTACGCCCTGTCCCGCCTCGACGCCGAGGAGGCCGAGCGAACGCTCGCTCTGCTGGCCGAGGTCGCGGACGCCGAGGCCGCGGCCTGACCCGCGCACGTCATTCCCACACACCCGCCGACCATCCGGACCACCCGCCATGACCGACCGCCGCCTCTTCACCCGCAAGCTCGACATCGCCCGCGGGGCGGTGGACATGACCCACGGGTCTGGCGGCAAGGCGATGGCGCAGCTGGTGCGCGAGCTGTTCGCCGCCGCCTTCGCCAACCCGTATCTCGACCAGGGCAACGATCAGGCCGCCTTCGACGTGCCGGGCGGACGCATGGTGATGACGACGGACGGCTTCGTCGTCTCGCCGCTGTTCTTCCCCGGCGGCGACATCGGATCGCTGGCGGTCCACGGCACGGTGAACGACGTCGCCATGGCCGGCGCAGTGCCGCTGCACCTGACCGCCGGCTTCATCATAGAAGAAGGCTTCCCGCTCGCCGACCTGAAGCGGGTGGTCGACAGCATGGCCGCCGCGGCGCGCGAGGCCGGGGTCGCCATCGTGTCCGGCGACACCAAGGTGGTGGAGCGCGGCAAGGGCGACGGCATCTTCATCACCACCACCGGCATCGGCATGGTGCCCCCCGGCGTCGCCCCCTCCGGCGACCGGGCGCGGCCGGGCGACGTCATCCTGGTCAGCGGCACCATGGGCGACCATGGCGTCGCCATCATGTCGACCCGCGACAATCTGGGCTTCGAGACGGCGATCCTGTCGGACAGCGCGGCGCTGAACGGCCTGGTCGCGGCGATGGTGGCGGCGGTGCCCGACGTGCATGTGCTGCGCGATCCCACCCGCGGCGGACTGGCGACGACGCTGAACGAGATCGCCCACCAGTCCGGAGTCGGCATGCGGTTGCGCGAGGCCGACATCCCCGTTCGGGCGGAGGTCACCGCGGCCTGCGAATTGTTGGGGCTGGATCCGCTCTATGCCGCCAACGAAGGTAAGCTGATCGCGATTTGCGCGGCGGAGGAGCGTGACCGGATGCTCGCCGCCATGCGCGAACACCCGCTGGGACGGGATGCCGCCTGCATCGGATGTGTGGTGGAGGACCCCCATCGGTTCGTTCAAATGGAGACCCGCTTCGGCGGCCGCCGGATTGTGGATTGGCTGACCGGAGAACAGCTTCCCCGGATCTGCTGACCCGTACCGGCGGGCTAACTCACCCTTTCCAAAAATCCTGTCCCTTCGGCAGGACCCCTTTCGCGCGCTGGCCGTTGCCTCTCTCGGATGGTCCTATGCTCTGACCAGAGACGTTCAGCGACGAGAGATTACAATGGCGTTGTCCAACATCGCTCTTTTGGGCGCACCCCGCCTGGACCCCGGCCGCATGGCCGGGACCCGGTCGGCGATGCAGGCGATGGACCGGCTTCCCGGTTGCCCTCCCCTGCACAGGCATCGCGTGAAACGTGCCTTCGACATCGTCGGCTCGCTGGGGCTGCTCGCCATATTCGGGCCGCTGATGCTGGTGCTGGCCTGGATGGTGGCCCGCGACGGCGGGCCTGCGGTGTTCGGCCATCGGCGCATCGGTGCCGACGGACGCTCCTTCACCTGCCTGAAGTTCCGCTCGATGGTGGTGAACTCCGCCGAGGTGCTGGAGCGGCTGCTCGCCACCGACGAGACGGCGCGCACCGAATGGCTGGCGACGCGCAAGCTGCGCAACGACCCGCGCATCACCCCGGTCGGCCGTTTCCTGCGCAAGTCGAGCCTGGACGAGCTGCCCCAGCTGATCAACGTCCTGCGCGGCGACATGAGCCTGGTCGGCCCCCGCCCGATCATCGACGACGAGGTCCCCTATTACCGCGCCTGCTTCCCCTTCTACACCCGCTGCCGCCCCGGCCTGACCGGGCTGTGGCAGGTCAGCGGCCGCAGCGACGTCGATTACGTGCGCCGCGTGCAGCTCGACACCGCCTATGTGGTGGGCTGGAGCTTCTGGGCCGACATCGGCATCATGCTGCGCACCGTGCGGGTGGTGGTGAAGGGCAGCGGCGCCTACTGACCTCTCCCTTCCTCCTTCGCCCCCCTCTCTCCGAAAGCACTCATCCCTTCACACCGGTCGCGCGTCCCATCGGGGCGCGCGACATTGCTGTTTGCGCTCACCATTTCCGATAGGGGAGCCGGACGGCCGCCCCCAGCGGTCATCCCCCCGATCATCCCGTTGCATGACACTCTTGCCGAATCCGGGGTGGACTTTGAGAATGGCGGAACGACGTGCTAGGGTCGGGCCAACCGGCGAAACCCTGGTATAAGTGAACGATGAGCGTAAGACCGCCGGCCGGACCGGCCAGTCAAGAGGGGCCTAGGATGGCGAAGCTGCTGGCTGCCTTGCTGCTGATGATGGTGGCGATCGGGCCCGCCTGCGCCGTGGCGCCAACCAGCCGTGCCGACACCGTCGCGGCGCTCGACCGATACCGCACCGATTTCGCGAAGATCCGCGGCTACGGTTCGCTGTCCGCCGCCGACCGCAACTACGTCCTCTTCTCCGACGCCATGCGCCGCGTTTTGACGGAGCATGTGAAGCCCTTCGATCCGCAGGTGCTGGTCGACAAGGCGGAGGACGGGCTGAAGAAGAAAAAGGCTGAGAACCCGCGCGCCAGCGACCGCATGCTGACCGAAGCGGCGCTGGACAGCATGCTGGGCTCGCTCGACCCCTATTCCAGCTTCCTCGACAGCGAACGCTACCGCTACCTGCGCGAACAGACTCAGGGCGAGTTCGGCGGGCTCGGCATCGAGGTGACGATGGACGAGGAGAGCGGCCTGATCAAGGTCGTGTCCCCCATCGACGGCTCGCCCGCCGCCCGCGCCGGCCTGCGCAGCGGCGACCTGATCGCCCGCATCGACGACGTGGCGGTCAAGGGGCTGAACCTGCACGACGCCGTCGCCCGCATGCGCGGTCCCGTCGGCAGCTCGGTCGCCCTGGCGATCCGCCGCCCGCCGTCGACCGACGCCAACACCCGCGTCTCGCTGACCCGCGCCATCGTCAAGATCCAGCCCGTCCGTTACCGGCTGGAGGGCAACGTCGCCTATGTCCGCATCGCCACCTTCAACCAGTCGACCTCCTCGGCGCTGGATGCGGCGGTCGAGGACATGCGCCGGCAGGCGAAGGGCCGGCTGACCGGCGCCGTCATCGATCTGCGCAACAACCCCGGCGGCCTGCTGGAGCAGGCTGTGCAGGTGGCCGACCGCTTCCTGGAGACGGTGGACATCGTCTCCGTCCGCGGCCGCGATCCGGAGGAATCCCGCTCCTACCGCGGCACCTCGGGCGACCTGCTGGCCGGGCTGCCGGTGGTGGTGCTGATCAACAGCGGCTCGGCGTCGGCGTCGGAGATCGTGGCCGGCGCCCTGCAGGACCATCACCGCGCGCTGCTGTTCGGCTCGCGCTCCTACGGCAAGGGGTCGGTGCAGACGATCTCTTCGCTTAGCGTCGACACCGGCATCCGCCTGACCACCGCCCGCTACTACCGCCCGTCGGGGGCGCTGGTGGACTGCTTCGGCGTCTCGCCGAACCTGGAGGTCAAGCCGACCCACGGCAGCACCGAGGAAACCCACCCCGACCCGGCGACCTGCGACGCCAATGCCCCGACCCCGCCCAAGCCGCAGGTGTGGATGGCGCAGGACATGTGCCCCGACGTGATGGACAAGGCCCCCAAGTCCGACGACGACCGTCCGCTGGAATGCGCCGTCTCCGCCATCCGCAACCGCCTGACCGGCACCCTGGCCGGCGGGGAGTGAGTTTCCCGATGCCGGAAAATCCCCTCTCCCCTCCGGGGAGAGAGGGTTAGGGTGAGGGGGACGCGGGGCAAGGATTCTCGGAAGGGCGCGCAGTGTATCCCCCTCACCCCGCCCCTCTCCCCGGGGGGGAGAGGGAGGAATCCATCACCCGCGTCTCCACCGTCCAGCCCGTCCCGTGCGCCGCGATGGCGGCGACGGTGCCCGGAAGCACCCGGCGGTCGAACAGGCTCCAGTCCGCCGGAACTCCCACATCCCCCCGCAAGCCCTCGCCGATCTCCAGCAGGGCCGGCGGCGCGCCGGGCATGACCTCCACCGCGAACTGGTCGAGCGGCATCGACAGCCCGACGCCGGCCGCCTTGATGAAGGCCTCCTTCCGCGTCCAGGCCAGCAGGAAGCCCTCGTCCCGCCGCTCCGGCCCCAGCGCCTGCAGGGCGGCACGCTCGGTGGCGTGGAAGAAGCGGTCGGCGATGCCGTCGGCGCTTTCGATCGGGCGCAGCCGTTCGATGTCGACGCCGATCCGCCCCTCCGCCGCCACCGCGATGGCAAGGCTGTCTTCGCTGTCGCTGAGGTTGAAGGAGGGACCGCCGGGCAGCGCCGGCTTGCCATGCGTGCCGTAGTCGAAAACCAGTTCTGCCGGATCACGGCCGGTGCAGCGCCCCAACAGCAGCCGCAACAAGCCCCGGCGCAGCACGAAGCGGTCGGTCAGCCGTTCCATCAGAAACCGGTCGGCGCGCTCCACCTCGTCGGCGGACAGCAGGGCGCGCATCGCCGGCCTATGGACCGACAGCCCGGTCAGATCGGCGAACCAGACGCGGACGACTCCGGGCCTCAGATCATAATCGCCGGCGCACCCGCCCGCCGCCACCGTGACGCTCGTGTCATGCATCGGACAGCGATCCTCCCTCTTGAATTAGCGTCCTGGCTCCGGCAGGGGTTTCGGGTATCATGCGCGCCTCTCGCATCCGCCCCTGCATCCGGACCAGGATCCCATGGTTGACACCGCCCTGCTCGCCCCGCACCTGACCAACGTTCTTCGCGACGCCTTCATCCCGGAGCTGCCCAATCATTACCGCGGCAAGGTGCGTGAAAACTACGACCTTCCGGATGGGCGGCGGATCCTCATCACCACCGACCGGCTGTCGGCCTTCGACCGCGCCCTGACCGCCATCCCGTTCAAGGGGCAGGTGCTGACCCAGACCGCGCGCTTCTGGTTCGAGGCGACGAAGGACATCTGCGCCAACCACGTCCTGGAATACCCGGACCCCAACGTCGTCGTGGCGAAGCGGCTGACCATCATGCCGGTCGAGGTCGTGGTCCGCGATTACATGGCCGGCACCACCGGCACTTCGGTCTGGTCGATGTACAAGCAGGGCCGGCGCGAGATGTACGGCCACATCTTCCCCGACGGGCTGCGCCAGAACCAGAAGCTGGGCACCCCCATCATCACGCCGACCACCAAGGCCTTCGACGCCGGCCATGACGAGGAACTGACCGCGACCGAGATCGTGGAGCGCAACCTGCTGACCCGCGCCCAGTGGGACGAGGTGTCGGACAAGGCGCTGGCCCTGTTCGCCCGCGGCCAGAAGATTGCGGCGGAACGCGGCCTGATCCTGGTCGACACCAAGTACGAGTTCGGCTTCGACGAGGACGGCAACATCCTGCTGGCCGACGAGATCCACACCCCCGACAGCTCGCGCTACTGGTTCGCCGCCAGCTACCAGGAGCGGTTCGAGGCCGGCGAGAAGCCGGAAAGCTTCGACAAGGACTTCGTCCGCAACTGGGTCGTCGCCCGCTGCGATCCCTACACCCAGGACGTTCCGGAGATCCCCGGCGACGTGGTTCTGGAAGCCGCCCGCGTCTACATCGAGGCCGGCGAGACCATCACCGGCCGCCCGTTCGAGGTGCCGGCGACCGCCGTCCCGATCCTCGACCGCATCCGCGCCAACCTGGCGCCCTACTTCACGAAGTAAGAGGGCGGGCTCCATGCGCGTCGCCATCCTCGACGATTATCAGGGGGTCGCGCGCGACCTCGCCGACTGGGCGCAGTTGCCGCCGGGGAGCGACCTGACAGTCTTCGACAAGCCGCTGGGCGATGAGGCGGCGGTGGCGGCGGCGCTGGAGCCCTTCGACGTGCTGGTGATCATGCGGGAACGGACGCCGTTCCCTGCAGCGCTGATCGACCGGCTGCCGAAGCTGAAGTTGCTGGTCACCACCGGCGCCCGCAACAACGCCGTCGACCTTGCGGCCTGCGCCGCCCGCGGCATCCCCGTCTGCGGCACCCGCATGATCGGGACGCCGACGGCGGAACTGACCTGGGGCCTGATCCTGGCGCTGGCCAAGCGCATCCCTGCGGAAGAGAGGGCGCTGCGCGAGGGGCGCTGGCAGACCGGGCTGACCGGAGATCTCGGCGGCAAGCGGCTGGGGCTGGTGGGCTTGGGCAAGCTCGGCAGCAAGGTCGCCCAAGTCGGCCAGGCCTTCGGCATGGAGGTGGTGGCCTGGAGCCCCAACCTGACCGACGAGCGCGCCGCCGCGGCCGGCGTGACCCGCGTCGAAAAGCGCGACCTGTTCGCCAGTTCCGACGTGGTCAGCGTCCATCTGGTGCTGAGCGAGCGCACCCGCGGCGTGGTGGGTGCGGCGGAGATCGGCGCGATGAAGCCGACGGCTTTCCTCGTCAACACATCGCGCGCCGGGCTGGTGGACGAGGCGGCGCTGGCCCATGCGCTGCGCCACGGCCATATCGGCGGCGCCGGCATCGACGTCTTCCCCATCGAACCCCTGCCGAAAGACAGCCTTTGGCTTGACCTTCCCAACACCGTGCTGACGCCCCATCTGGGCTACGTAACGCGGGAGAATTACGCGGTGTTCTACCGCGACGCGCTGGAGGACATCCTGGCCTGGACGGCCGGTTCACCGGTGCGGCTGCTCTCTCCCGGCTGAACGGGAAACAGAGACGGAGGGCACCGGTGAGCTGGCGGGACAGGGTTGGAGACGGCGTCCGGGGCGGCATCTGGGCAAGGATGGGCAGGCACCAGCTGGGCATGCTGGTCGGCATGTCGGTGGTCGCCGGCCTGCTGTTCGGCTTCGTCGAACTGGCCGGCGAGGTGATGGAAGGCGAAACCAGCGCCTTCGACAAGCGTCTGCTTCTGGCTCTGCGCGACCCGCTGAACCCCGAACAGCCCGGCGGCCCCTGGTGGCTTTCCCGCGTGGCGCGCGACATCACATCGCTCGGCAGCACCACCATCCTCACACTCGTCACCGTCGCCACGCTGGGCTTCCTGCTGCTGCTGCACAAGCGGGCGGCGGCGCTGCTGGTCCTGGTGTCGATCGGCGGCGGCGGGACGCTCAGCACCCTGCTGAAGATGCTGTTCGACCGCGCCCGCCCCGATCTGGTGCCGCACGGCGATCAGGTGATCTCCGCCAGCTTCCCCAGCGGCCACGCCATGCAGTCGGCCGTGGTCTATCTGACGCTGGGCGCGCTGATGTCCCAATTCGTCGAGGGCCGGCGGACCAAGGCCTATCTGCTGACCTGGGCGATGCTGCTGACGCTCGTCATCGGGTCGAGCCGCGTCTATCTGGGCGTCCATTGGCCGACCGACGTACTGGCCGGCTGGAGCGTCGGCGCTGCCTGGGCGGCCTTCTGCTGGATGATCGCCGAATGGCTGCAGCGCCGCGGCGCGGTGGAGCAGGACCGGCCGGAGGCGACGGCGGGGCGCTGATCGGGCAGCATCGCCGAAAGGGTTAACAAGCGGGTTGAATACGGACGCCTGCCCGCCGATAGTGTCGGCCCTAACCCTTTCGGATCAGGCCGCATCATGCCTCACGGCACCCTCGACCGCGAAACCCTTGAAGCCGTCGGCGTCCTTGCCCGCGCGGTGGAGCGCGAGCGGGTGCCCGGCGTCCTTGAATGCCGTCTGCTGGCCAACGCCCTGAAACGGACGCTGGACAGCGGGCGGGAGCGCGAGTTGACCGAGGCGTCGCGCGTCTTCCGCACGCTCGACACCGACCTGCGTGATCGCATCGTCGCCCGCGCGCGGGTGGAGGCGCAGCAGGCCCGTGCGGAAGCGAAGGGCAAGACCACTGACCGCGATGCGGTGACCCAGGAAATCCCGGCCGTCACCCGCCATGCGCCGGACCAGAAGGGCCGCGAACAGAAGGGCCGGGCCGGCACCAACTTCCTGGCAGCCCTCAACGGCCTGCGTCCGGCGGCGACCGCCGGCAGCCGGGGTGCCGCCCGCGACCGCCTGCGCGCCGCCGTCGACACGCAACGCCGCGTCGGGCAGCGGGTGGAACCGACGTTGGAGTGAGTGAGCGGGCGCGGCTCGGGCCGGCGCTTTACCCCTGCCCCAGCGCGCAACGCGCAGCGGCCAAGTCCCACGCCGCACAGCCGACGCTCTTGAACAGGCGCGGGCGACCGTCCGTCGCACGGCTGTCCAGCGCATCGACCAGCGACTTCACCGTCACCCAGTCCACGCCGGCCTGGATGAAGTCGCCGGCCTCGTGGCGGGCGCCGGCGGGATCGTCGACGAACAGCTCGCTGCCATGGACGGCGGTCGGGCCGAACTCCGCCATTTCCGGCTTGAAGGCACCGACGCCGACCAGCAGGCGGTCCGGGCGCGGCGTCTCGTCATAGATGGGGGACAGGCTGGTGGTCAGCGCGATCACCACCTCCGCCGCGGGATCGACCGCACCGCTCATCGGGCGCAACTCCACCCCCTGCCCGTCCTGCCTGGCGCAGAAAGCGGCGGCGCTGTCCAGGCTGCGGCTGTGGACATCGATGCGGATGCCGGGATAAAGCGCCGCGAGTGCCGCCACATGGCCGGCCGACTGGGTGCCGGCGCCGAGCAGCGCCACATGGCGCGGGGCCGGAGCCAGCGTGCGGATCGCCAGCATCGACACGGCGGCGGTGCGGCGCGCGGTGACGGTCGGGCCGTCCAGAATAACCTGGGGGGCGCCGGTCGCGGCGTCGAAGGCGCTGACCACGCCATGGATGGTCGGCAGTCCCTTGGCGCCGTTGCCGGGGTTGACGTTCACCAGCTTGTGGATGGCGATGTCCGCCGCCGTGGCCGGCATGGACAGCAGCACGCCGCCATCCGGCAGCGGCAGCACCTGCCGTTCCGGGCTGGTGATGCGGCCGGCGGCATAGTCGCGGGCGGCTGCGGCCACCGCGTCGCACAAGGCGGGGAAAGGAAGACGGGCGGCGGTCTGTTCGGCGGTGAGGACAGCGAGCAAGGACACGGTGAGCGGCTTCCTCTCTCATGAGTTGGGAAACGGTCAGGCGCGGGCGCGCTCGATCTCCACGCCGACGCTGGCGGCGTCGGGGAAGACGTCCAGCTTTTCCACCCGCACCTTGGCCATCGTCACCCGCGCGTCGGCAAGGCAGCGTTCGGCGATGCGCTCCGCCAGCGTTTCCACCAGCGTGACGTGGCCTTGGGTGACCACGCCCTTGACGATGGTCGCCATGTCCTCGCCGGTGACGCCGGGGGCGATCACCTCGAGGTCAAGGTTCAGGCGGATGCGTTGCGGCTTCAACCGCTCATGGGCATAGACGCCGATCAGCGCGTCCATCACCAGATCGCGCACGAAACAACGGGTGGACAGCGCCGCCGGGGCCGAGCGCGGCACCGGGGCGGTGACGGTGGCAAAGAGCTTGTTCATGGACGAAAGCCCTAACACGGCGGCGGCGCCGCTGCCAAGCGACCGTCCCCGCCCGCGACCATGCCGGAAGGACAGGTCTGGAATGGACTCAGTGCATTTCCGAGCGGATGCGCTCGCGCAGCACGTCGATCGGGCGCAGATCCTCGCCCTCCTCATAATGCCAGAAGGTCCAGCCGTTGCAGGCCGGCAGGCCGGCCATGGCGGCACCCACCTGATGGATCGAACCGCGATGGTCGCCGCGCGGGCCGGATCCGATCAGCGTGCCGTCGGCGCGCACGCGGGCGGCGACACGGCGGCGCTGGTCGAACAGGGTCGAGCCGGGGCGCAGAAGCCCGCGTTCCACCACCCAGCCGAAGGGGATGCGCGGCGCGCTGCGCTTGGGCGGGGTGTCGAGGATGGCCGCCTCCGGCGCCTCCTCCACCGCGTCGATGCGGGCCTGGGCCGCCTTGACGTAAGTGTCGTCGCGCTCCAGCCCGATCCACTTGCGGCCGAGCCGCTTGGCGACCGCGCCGGTGGTGCCGGTGCCGAAGAAGGGATCCAGCACCACGTCGCCGGGGCGGGAGGAGGACAGGATCACGCGGTACAGCAGCGATTCCGGCTTCTGCGTCGGATGGGTCTTCTTGCCGTCCTCGTCGCGCAAGCGCTCGCCGCCGCTGCAGATCGGCAGCAGCCAGTCGCTACGCATCTGAAGATCCTCATTGAGGTTCTTCATCGCCTCGTAATTGAAGCGGTAGCGGGCATCCTTGTCGCGGGCCGCCCAGATCATCGTCTCGTGGGCGTTGGCGAAGCGGGTGCCGCGGAAGTTCGGCATCGGGTTGGTCTTGCGCCAGACGATGTCGTTCAGAATCCAGAAGCCCAGATTCTGCAGCGTGGCGCCGACGCGGAAGATGTTGTGATAGCTACCGATCACCCACAGCGAGCCTTCCGGCTTCAGGATGCGGCGGGCGGCCGTCATCCAGTCGCGGGTGAAGCGGTCGTAAGTCTCGAAATCGTCGAATTTGTCCCACTCGTCATCCACCCCGGCGACGCGGGTGTGGTTCGGCCGCAGCAACTCGCCACCCAACTGCAAGTTGTAGGGCGGATCGGCGAAGACGAGATCGACCGACGCGGGCGGCAGATCGTTCATGAGAGCGATGCAATCGCCGACCAGGATACGGTTTTCAGGGAGCATTTTACGACCGGCAAAGAACTGAAACTCGGCCGGACAATGAGTCGCGGCCGAGTCGCCGTCAACAGCTTTCTTTGCCAAGTGACGAACGCTCAGCCGCTTAGTGCCTTTTGGCGTTTCACTGGTGCAAAACTGACTCGGTGATGTGACGTGACACCATGGCGGGTCAGCGCGTCCAGATGCTCGGGCGTCGGATAGCCGGCATTTCGATCCCATCCATAGTGTGGATACTGGACCGACAACCGCAACATCTCGGTGTCGCGCGCCACTTTGGCGAGAATAGAGGCGGCGGCGATGGACTGACTGCGGCTGTCGCCCTTGACGACCGCCACCCTCTCGCACGCGATGTCCGGGGTGAATTTTCCATCGACCAGCGCCGCATCGGGGGCCGGGCCGGGCAGCGCCAGATAGGCCCGCTTCATCGCCAGAAGCGTCGCCTTGTGGATGTTCAGTTCGTCGATCTCCGCCGCCGACGCCTCGGCGATGGCGAATGCGAGCGCATGCGCCCGGATCGCCGGCTCGATCTCCTCGCGCAGCCGGCGGGTGACGGCCTTGCTGTCGTCGATCTGCGCCGCGATCTCCGGCGGCAGCCCTTCGGGGGCCAAGACCACGGCGGCGGCGACCACCGGGCCGCAGAGCGGGCCGCGGCCGACCTCGTCGATGCCGCAGACGCGGCGGCCGGGACCGAATCCGGCCTCCAGCGACAGATCGGGGCGCTGCCGGGGAGCGGCTGCTTTGCGGGGCGCTTTGGCAGGCATCGGGGGACGGCCTTCCGGAAGGGGTGGGATGGGGCCGCTTGATAGCGGCAGCGGATTCCGGGCGCAAGGCCGCGGCCATTTGCGTCAACCAAGCTCTTGAGAAGCGGCGCACGGCTGCGCTATGGATGCGCCCCGCGACGACGGACCACGCCATCACCCGAGAGCAGGCCATGACCGACACGACCCAGACCGCCGCCGAATGCCCCTGCCGTTCCGGCAAGCCGCTGGACGCCTGCTGCGGTCCCTATCTGGCCGGCATGCCCGCCCCGACGGCCGAAGCGCTGATGCGTTCGCGCTATTCGGCCTTCGCCACCGGCAACATCGATTACCTGCACGACACGCTGCTGCCCAGCACCCGCGACGACTTCAACCGTGAAGAGATCGAGACCTGGGCCAAGAACAGCGTCTGGACCGGCGTGGAGATCCGCTCCACCGAAGCCGGCCAGCCCGGCGACAGCGAAGGCATGGTGGAGTTCGTCGCCCGTTTCAGCATGAACGGCAAGCCGATGACCCACCACGAGACCAGCCGCTTCACCCACCAGGACGGCCGCTGGTTCTATGTGGACGGCCAGCTGGGCGCCCGCCCGCGCAGCGGCCCGAAAGTCGGCCGCAACGACCCCTGCCCGTGCGGCAGCGGCAAGAAGTACAAGAAGTGCCACGGCGCCTGAGCCTGCACGCCTGACGGCCGCACCCTGAGTCGCGGTTGAGTCGTCACGCTGCACCTGCACAATTTCGGCGAAATCGGCCCGCCCCGCCCATCCATTGGGCGGCGGCGGTGTTTTTGTTGTGCGCGCAGGGTCGAATCACGCAATGACGATTGAATTATGGGTCGGAACCGATCATCCTTCGATGGCCCTGTTCCGGGTCTCCCTCTTTGGTGCTTTGCCGGGATGGGGTTTAACACGACAGATGAGACGATACTGATGTTCGACCGTCCGCAGCGCTCTTCCTTCCGCGCTCCTGAAATCACCCAGCGCGACATCCGCGCCACCGTCAAGTGGTTCAACGCCACCAAGGGCTTCGGCTTCGTCACCCCCGACGACGGTTCGCCCGATGCCTTCCTGCATTCCACGGTTCTGCAGTTCTGCGGACACGACAGCCTGCCCGAAGGCGCGACCATCACCTGCGACCTGTCGCGCGGCCCGAAGGGCCCGCAGGTCGCCACCATCCACGCGGTCGACACCTCGACCGCCGCTCCGAGCCGCCCGCGCGCCCCGCGCGAGCGTGACAGCTGGGGCAACGACGGCGGCTACGGCGGCGGCAACAGCTACGGCGGCGGCAGCCGCGGCGGCTACGGCGCCGACAGCTACGGCGATTCGGACAGCGGCGAGACCGTCGACGGCACGGTGAAGTGGTTCAACGTGTCGAAGGGCTTCGGCTTCATCGCCCCGTCGACCGGCGGCAAGGACATCTTCGTGCACATCCGTGCGCTGGAGCGGTCGGGCATCAGCGGCCTGGACGACGGTGCGCAGGTCCGCGTCACCATCCGCCAGGGCGCCAAGGGCCCCGAGGCGCAGCGCATCGAGATGGCCTGATCTCTCATCGGTCGTTGTGATGTGAAAAAGCCCCCGCTCCGCTGGAGCGGGGGCTTTTTCATGCCCGCAACGCGGCGGTGAGGCGCTTTAAAGCGAATTTGTATTCGCTTTAGAGTCACACGACCTCATTCGCCGGTCGGGCTTCGGCCGCATGAGCGGCCGGGACCGCCGTCGCGGTCCAAAGCGGATTGCAATCCGCTTTAGGAATCCAGGGAAGGCGCGCCGTCGTCCAGGGCCGAGTCCCAGTAATGGCAGGCCACATGGTGGCCGGGCGCCACCTCCTCCAGCGGCGGGACGGCCTGGGCGCAGAAATCGCGGGCCAGCGGGCAGCGTCGGCGCAGGGCGCAGCCGCCGGGCGGGCTGAAGGCCGACCGCGCGTCGCCTTCTAGGGCCGGGCGTTCGCCGCGGGCCGCGGCCAGCATCGCCCGGCTGTAGGGATGCAGCGGCACCGTCCGCAATGTCTCGGAATCGGCGCTCTCCACCACCCGCCCCGACAGCATGACGATGCCGCGATGGGCATCGCGCAGCCCCTCCAGGTAGCGGTCGGTCGCCAGCACCAGCGCCAGACTGCGCCGGTCGCGCACCGCCGTCAGGCGATCGAGGAAGGCTTCGCGCTCCTCCGCCGACAGGCTGGCGGCGGGATCGTCGGCGATCAGCACCCGCGGTTCCGGCAACAGGGCGCGGGCGAGCCCGGCATGGGCGGCCTCCGCCTTGCCGAGACTGCCGGGCCAGCGGAGGGCCGTGCTCTGGCGCAGGCCGGCCTCCTCCAGCGCCTCGTCGATGCGGCGGTCGCGGCGCTCCGCCGGAATGTCCGGACGCAGGCTTTCCAATGCCAGGGCGAACTGGTCGCCGATGGTCATGGCCGGATCGAAGGAGGGGGCCGGGTCGGGGAACAGCGGCTGCAGGTCGCGCCGGGCGCGGCGCAGGCCGCCGGGATCCGCATCCTCCCCCGCCGCGTCGGCCGGCGGCGCCGCAGCGGCGGCAAGATCGCGGCCCATCCACACCACCGCCCCCGCCGTAGGCGGCGGCAGGCACAGCAGCGACCGGGCCAGCGTCGCCTTGGCGCTGCCGGTTTCGCCCAGCAGGGCCAGCGTCTCCCCCAGGCCGAGATCCAGGTCGATCCCGTGCAGCACGGTCAGCGCCCGCGGTTCCCCCTTCGGACCGGGGGCGAGCGGATAGGCCATGCCGACGCCGCGGGCATGCAGGCGGGCGGTCCCCGGCGCGTCCATCGGCGCCACGGGGGCGATGCGCGGCGGCTCGTAGGGCAGCAGACGGCCGCGGCGCAGGGACAGCACGCGGTCGGCGGGGCCGGCCACGCCGTCCTCCGGCCGTCCGGCCAGGATCAGCGCCACCCCGTCCGCCCGCGCCCAGTCGGCCAGCCGGTGGAGAAGCCGCAGCCGGACGGTCGGGTCCAGCCCGGCGGCCGGCGCGTCGGCCAGCAGCACCGCCGGCTTCACCGCCGCCGCCATGGCGAACAGGCAGGCCCAGCGCAGGGCGTCCGGCAGCTGTTCGGGGGGCAGGTCGAACCGGCGGGCGGCGGGCGGCACGCCCATGCGGTCCAGCCCGTCCGCCGTCCGGCGCAGAGCGCCGCGCAGGTCCAGCCCCAGATGATGGCCGACCACCTCCGCAACCTGCAGGGCCAGCGGCCGGCGCGGCGCCAGACGCCCGCCCTGGGCGATCAGCAGGCGCCCCTCGACATGGGCGCTGCCGGCCATGTCCACCCCGGCGAGCGGCTGGCCGGCGAGCGCGCCGAGCAGGGCGGTCTTGCCGCTGCCGGCACCGCCGGTGATCGCCAGCACCTCCCCACGCTCCACCCGCAGGGTGGCGCGGTCGAGCAGGACGCGGTCGCCGACCATCAGGGTCAGCGCCTCGGTCTCCACCGGGGCGGGCTTGGGCGTGGGTTTCGGGGCGATGTGGTTCATGGCCTACGGTTTCCCGCCACCGCGGCATCGGCGATGGCGCAGGCGGCCCAGAGGGCGAGCGCCAGCAGCAGGGCCGGCGGGACGAAGGCCACCGGGTCGCCCAGCCGCGCGGCAAGCCCGACCGAGGCGCCCCAGCTGCCGAGCGCCGGCGGCAGGCCGAGGCCGAGCAGGCTGGCCGCACTCTCCGCCGCCAGCACGCGCGGCAGGGCCAGAGTCCCGGCGGCCAGCAGCGGGCGTGCCGCGTTGGGGATCAGGTGGCGGCGCAGCACCTCGCCCTCCGACAGGCCGGCGGCGCGGGCGGCGGTCAGAAACTCCGCCCGCAGCAACGCCGACATCTCGGCATGGGCGAGCGCGGCGACGGCGGGGGCGGCGGTCAGCGCGGTGACGACGGCCAGCGGCCCGACCTCCCCCACCAGCCCGCCGGCAAGCGGCACCAGCAGGGCGAGCGGCAGGCCGGCCAGCCGGTGGGCGGCGGCGATGGTCCGCCGCTCCGCCCTGGTGCCCGACAGCTTGCCGAGCAGCCCGGCCAGCAGCGCCCAGCCGACGCCCAGCGCGCCGCCCAGCACCGCGGCCAAAAGCGCGAAAGACAGGCTGCCCCGCCCGTCGAGCAGGGCGGCGGCCACCGGATCGGCGTCCAGCCGCTGGATGGTGGCCCCGTCGGCCATCAGCGGCGCGGCGGCCGAGGCGAGCGCCAGGGCGACCAGCACCGCGGCCCCCGACAGGCCACGGGCGAAGCCGGCGCGCGGCGGCACCGGGTGGGGCGGCACCGGGTGGGACTGCGGTGATTGGTCGAACTCGGCCATCGAATCCCTTCGTCCGTCACGCCCCGTCATAGGGCGTGGAGCTGTGATTGGCCGGATCGATCCAGTCGCGCACGGCGAGGCCGAGAGCACCCAGCAGCGCGGTCAGCCCGCAGAGCGCCACCAGCACCGGCAGCGATCCCGCCGCCGATCCGCCGCGGGCGGCGTCGATCATCAGCGCCCCCGCCCCCGGCAGGTCCAACAGGCTTTCCAGCGCCACCGCCCCCACCACCGCGGCCAGCACCGCGGCGCGCAGGCCGCCCATCACCGGGGCGACCGCCTGCGGCAAGGCGTGGTGGCGCAGCACGGTGCGTTCGTCCAGCCCCAGGCCGCGCGCCATGCGCACCGCGCCGCCCTCCGGCCCGGCGCCGAGCGCGCGCTCCATCGCCGGGCGCGACAGCCTCGCCGCCTGGCAGGCGGCGGGTATGGCGAGCGCGGTCCAGCCCAGCGGTGCCGCCGACGCCCCTGCCCGCACGGCGAGCGCCGCGACGGCGGCCAGCAGGAAACCCGGCAGCAGCGGACCCGCCCCGGCGAGGAACCGGCCGATCAGCCCGCCCGCCGAGCGCGGCGCCACCGCCGCCGAGGAACCGGCCAGGGCGCCCAGCGCGGTGCCCACCGCCAGCGACGGCAGAGTCAGCAGCAGCGTCACCGCCAGCCCGCTCAGCAGCGCCGACGCGGCGTCCGGCTGCGGCGCCACCAGCGCCGACAGCCCGATCCCCGCCGCCATCGGCAGGATGGCGGTCGGCACGGCATCGATCAGGCGGCGGATCAGGGGGCGCGGCATCGGAAGAACGGTATCGGGGGAAAACGGCATATCGGGTGCGACATGCGACCGTAAGCGCCCCCACCCCCATGGGGCAACAGAATTAGCGCCGGCCCCGGATCCGCAGCGGAAAAGCCGTCCCGCCCGAATTTTCGACCGGCAGCATGGCCGGGGTGGCTGCAATTCCCGGCGGCTTTCACCAAATGGCTGAGGGCGGGGAAGGAAAGGCCTTCCCAGATGTTATGACCCAGGACACACAGACGACCGGACCCCATGTACGCCCATTCGCCCCAGCCGCTCCCCTCCGCCGGACCGCCGCCCGACGCCGCCGTCCCCGCCGGCGCGCTGCGGCCGATCCTGGAACCGGGACGGACCTGCTGGCGGGTGGAGGAGACGGCGCGGCTGGGCGTCATCGTCGACGGTGAGGATTATTTCGCGCTGGCCAAGGCCGCCATGCGGCGGGCCCGGCGCACGATCTACATGACCGCCTGGGATTTCGACGCCCGCATCCGCCTGATGCCGCAGACGCGCCGCCCGCGCCGGCCCGACCGGCTGGGCACTCTGCTGAACTGGCTGGCGACCACCCGGCCCGACCTGCACATCCATGTGCTGAAATGGGACTACGCCGAGCTGTTCGACCTCGCCCGCTGGTCGCACCCCTTCATGCTGCGCAACTGGCTGACCCACCGCCGCCTGCAGTACCGGCTGGACGGCGACCACCCGACCGGCGCCTGCCATCACCAGAAGATGCTGGTGATCGACGATCAGGTCGCCTTCTGCGGCGGGCTGGACATCACCGCCAACCGCTGGGACACCCGCGCCCATCATGGCCACGACCCGCGGCGGCGCCAGCCCGACGGCAAGCCCTACGAGCCGTTTCACGACGTGATGATGGCGGTGGACGGCGCCGCCGCCCGCGCGCTGGGCGAGATGTTCCGCGAGCGCTGGGCGCGGGCGACCGGCGAAACGCTGCTGCCCCCCGCCCCGTCGCCCGGCCGCCCGCCGCGCCGCCATCCGCTGGCCGCCGATCCCTGGCCGCCCGGCTTCGAGCCGATGCTGCGCGGCGTGCGCGTGGGCATCGCCCGCACCGATCCGGCCTGCAACGGCCGCGAGGCGGTGCGCGAGGTGGAAGCGCTCTATCTGGAGGCAATCGCCCAGGCGCGCGAGGTCATCTATCTGGAAAGCCAATATTTCGCCTCCACCGCGGTGGCCGAGGCGCTGAAGGCCCGGCTGGCGGAGGAGGACGGGCCGGAGGTGATCGTCGTCAACCCGGTGCGCACCACCAGCTGGCTGGAGAACACCGTGATGCTGGGCGCCCGCGCCCGGCTGACCCGCGAGCTGCGCGAGGTCGACCGGCACGGCCGCTTCCGCCTGTTCGCCGCGCTGACCGACGGCGGCGCCTGCATCACCGTGCATGCCAAGGTGATGGTGGTGGACGACCGGCTGCTGCGCATCGGCTCCGCCAACCTCAACAACCGCTCCATGGGCCTCGACACCGAATGCGACCTGGCGCTGGAAGCCGGGCCGGGGCCGGAGGACGCCGAGACCCGCCGGGCGATCCGCCACACGCGCGACGACCTGATCGCCGAGCATCTGGGCACCAGCCCGGCCGCAGTGTCGGCGGCGCACCGGCGGCTGGGCTCGCTCGCCGCGGCCATCGAGTCGCTGCGCAAGCCGGTGGGGCGCACGCTGGAGCCGCTGCACGACCCCGAGCCGGACGGGCTGGCCGCCGCGGTCGCGGACGCCCGCGTCTTCGATCCCGAACATCCGGTCGACGCGGTGGACATCGTGCGCCGGGTGCTGCCGTCGCGGATCCCGCGCACCCGCCACTGGCTGATGCTGGCCGGCATCCTGGCGCTCCTGGGGCTGTGGGGGATGTGGCGCTACACCGCGCTCAGCGAATGGGCGACGCTGGACGCCGTGCTGTCGGTCTTCCGGACCTTGCGCGACAGCCCGCTGGCGCCGCTGTGGGTGATCCTGGCCTATGTCGCCGGCGGCTACGTCATGTTCCCGCTGACCGTGCTGATCGCCGCCACCGCCATCGTGATGGGTCCCTGGTGGGGCTTCCCCACCGCCATGGGCGGGGCGGTCGCCTCGGCGGTGGCGATGTTCTGGACCGGCCGGATGGCCGGACGCGACCTGCTGGACCGCCATGGCGGTCCGCTGATCGCGCGGCTCAACGAGAAGCTGGCGGACAGCGGCATCGCCGCGGTGGCCGGCGTGCGCGCCGTGCCGGTGGCGCCCTACACCGTGGTGAACCTCGCCGCCGGTGCGTCGAAGCTGCGCTTCGGCGATTATGTGATCGGCACCATGGTCGGTCTTGCGCCCGGCATCCTTGCCTTCAATCTGCTCGGGCACCAGCTTGAACGGACCATCGGCAATCCCGGCGCCGCCGACATCGCGCTGCTGGTGGCGATGGGTGCGGTGGCGATCGGGCTCGGCTGGCTGACGAGCCGGCTGCTCGGCCGGTCAGGACGGAAGGTCGGGCGGAAGACACAGGAAAATGGCCGGCAAGACGACAGGCCGGAGGAAAGGATTTTGGAACCGTGATCCGTTTCAGCCGTGAGCGTGTCCAGCGCATCGCCGCCGCGTTGCGCGCAGCCCGTGCCCGCCGTCCCCGCCGCGCCGACCGCCGCAGTTCCCCCGTTCCGGACGGCATGGCCGCGTTCAGCGTCGCCACCTGGAACATTCACAGCTGCGTCGGCCTGGACGCCCGATTCGCGCCCGACCGCATCGCCCAGGTGATCCGCGACCTGGAGGTCGACCTGATCGGGCTGCAGGAGGTCGGCTGGCACCATCGCGGCGAATCGGGGATGGACCAGTTCGCCTTCCTGGAACAGCACACGGGCATGAAGGCCTATGCCGGCCCGACCAAGCACAGCGAACGCGCCCATTACGGAAACTGCCTGCTGACCCGCCTGCCGGTGCGCTCGATGGAGACGATGGACCTCTCCGTCGGCAAGCGCGAGCCGCGCGGCGCCATCGACGCGGTGGTGGAGGTGGAGGGCCGCCTGGTGCGGGTGATCGTCGCCCATCTCGGCCTCGATCCCTGGGAACGGGCCAAACAGGTCGGCGACATAGTGTCGCGGGTGTTGGACCAACCGGAGCTGCCCACCCTGTTCATGGGCGACCTGAACGAATGGACGCCCAGCTCGCCGCGGCTGCGCCATCTGGCCGCCTCCTTCGCCGACGTCGCCAACCCGCGCAGCTTCCACGCCCGCATGCCGACCCTGCGGCTCGACCGCATCTATGTGACGGGAGGCTTGCAAATCCCCGCTTTCGAGGTGGTGCGCAGCGTCCTGACCCGTCGGGCATCGGACCATCTGCCGGTCCGCGCCGTCCTGGCCGTCCCCTGATCGTCAGCCATTCCCCTGAACGTCAGTATGACCAACGGAGTCACGCGCCGGGGTCATAGCGGGATTGTTGCGGTTGATAATTTTTTGTGCACCGCAATGTTCTTTTAACAACAGAGCTTTGCAAATGCGAAGAGGCTCTTGACCTATACGCGACCCCTGACGAAGGATATGGTTGGTAATACGATCAATAAGTGGTCGAAGGAATAACGAACCGGACCAACGTACCCTGGCCGACCGGGGGTAGCCGTGATGTGAGGATCTGACTTGCTGTATCACCTGTACGACATGCAACACGCGGCCATGCGGCCGATGCGTTTCTGGGCCGAAGCCGCCCAGCACACCTTCCAGAACCCGCTGGTTCCGCTGTCCTACACCAAGCTCGGCCGGGCGGTCGCCGCCGGGGCGGAACTGATGGAACGGACGACCCGCCGCTTCGGCAAGCCGGCCTTCGGGCTGGCGGAGACGGTGGTCGACGGGCAGACCGTGCCGGTCACCGAACGGTTCGTCTGGCAGTCGCCCTTCTGCAAGCTGCTGAACTTCGCCAAGCCGGAAGGCACGCCGCGCCAGCCGAAGGTGCTTCTGGTCGCCCCGATGTCGGGCCACCACGCCACGCTGCTGCGCGGCACGGTGGAGGCGCTGATCCGCGACCATGACGTCTACGTCACGGACTGGATCGACGTGCGGCTGGTGCCGATGTCGGCCGGGCGCTTCGACCTGGACGACTACATCGACACGGTGGCGGAGCTGATCCGCGTCCTGGGGCCGAACACCCACGTCATCGCGGTATGCCAGCCGGCGGTTCCGGTGATGGCGGCGGTGTCGCTGATGGCGGCGGCTGACGAGCCGGTTCAGGCCCGCAGCATGACCCTGATGGGCGGCCCGATCGACCCGATGGCCAACCCGACGACGCCGGTCAAGCTGGCGATGGAACACCCGCTGAAGTGGTTCGAGCGCAGCGTGATCACCACGGTCCCGGTCTATTATCCGGGCGCCTTCCGCCGCGTCTATCCGGGCTTCATCCAGCTGTCGGGCTTCATGTCGATGAACCTCGACCGCCACATCAACGAGCATGTCGGGCTGTTCCGCCACCTCGTCCGCGGCGACGGCGATTCGGCCGAGCAGCACCGCCGCTTCTACGACGAATATCTGTCGGTGATGGACCTGTCGGCGGAATTCTACCTGCAGACCATCGAGACGGTGTTCCAGAAGCACGCCCTGCCCAACGGCACCATGGTGTCCCGCGGCCGCAAGGTGGAGCCGGCGGCGATCGCCAAGACCGCGGTGATGACGGTGGAAGGCGAGCTGGACGACATCTCCGCCCCCGGCCAGACCATCGCGGCGCAGCGCCTGTGCTCGTCGCTGCCGGACGGGATGCGCAAGACGCATTTCCAGAAGGGCGTCGGCCATTACGGCATCTTCAACGGCCGCCGCTGGCGCGAAGCCATCCTCCCGGAAATCCGCAGCTTCATCCGGAGCCACGACGGGGAGTGAGGGGTTTGGGGGGCGCGCCGGCTACGGTTGCCCCCTCCCTAACCCTCCCCCGCGTTCCGCGGGAGAGGGGACTGCCGCCGCACTGCAAATTCACCCTCTACCGCCGAAGGCGGGGGAGGGAGGGACCCGCTCGCCAGAGCGGGAGGGAGGGGGCACCCGCAAGGCACCCCCACCCCCTCAATCCACCATCGTCCGCGCCTCGGTGAAGGCATCCATATGCCCCAGCCCGCCGGTCGCGCCGGCCTTCACCCGCATGCCGGCGGTGGCGAGGTGGAACAGGTAGCCGAGCGCGAACAGCGCCACGAACAGCCCGAACACCAGGGCGTTGTAGTAGATCATCGTCACCAGGGCCAGCACCGCCAGCACCAGCGAGATCGCCGGGAACACCGGATAGAAGGGCGCGCGGTAGGGACGCTCCAGCGCCGGTTCGGCGGTGCGCAGGCGGAACAGCGCCGCCATGCTCATGATGTACATGACGATGGCGCCGAACACCGACATGGTGACGATGTTGGCGGTCAGCGGCAGGCCGCCGATCTGGATGAACTCGTCGGAATAGATGGCAGCGATGCCGACCACGCCGCCGGCCAGAACCGCCCAGTGCGGGGTTTTGCGGGTCGGGTGCAGGCGGGACAGCACCGGCGGCAGGAAGCCGGCGCGGGACAGCGCGAAGATCTGGCGCGAATAGCCCATGATGATGCCGTGGAAGGACGCGATCAGGCCGAACAGGCCGATCCAAACCAGCATGTGAAGCCAGCCGCTGGACTCGCCGACCACCGCCTTCATCGCCTGGGGCAGCGGGTCGTTGATGTTGGACAGCGCCTTCCAGTCGCCGACGCCGCCCGCGAAGATCATGGTGCCGAAGGCGAGCGCCACCAGCGTCAGGATGCCGCCGATATAGGCGCGCGGCACGGTGCGCTTGGGGTCCTTGGTCTCCTCGGCCGCCATCGCCGCGCCCTCGATCGCCAGGAAGAACCAGATGGCGAAGGGGATTGCGGCGAAGATGCCGCCGAAGGCATCCATGCTGAAGCTGTTCGACCCGGCCCAGCCGTTGGCGGTGAAGTTCGCCCAGGAGAAGCCGGGGAACACCACGCCCATGAACACCACCAGCTCGAAGATCGCCAGCAGTGTGACGAACAGCTCGAAGGTGGCGGCGATGGACACACCGGCGATGTTCAGACCCATGAAGATGACATAGGCGCCGACTGCCGCCAGCTTCGGGTCGAGCCCCGGAAACTGCACGTTCAGATAGGCGCCGATGGCGAGCGCGATGGCCGGCGGCGCGAAGACGAACTCGATCAGCGTGGCGAACCCGGCGACGAAGCCCCCCTTCGGTCCGAAGGCGCGGTAGCTGTAGGCGAAGGGACCGCCGGCATGGGGAATGGCGGTCGTCAGCTCGGTGAAGCTGAAGATGAAGGTGGTGTACATCGCCGCGATCAGGATCGTGGTGACGAGGAAGCCCAGCGTCCCCGCCGCCGCCCAGCCGTAGCTCCAGCCGAAATACTCGCCGGAGATCACCAGCCCCACGGCGATCCCCCACAGATGGAGCCCGCTCAGGCTCTTGCTCAATTCAGGCTTCGTGTTCCCAGACATGTTGCCTCCTGCCCCTGTTCAAGGCTTTGGATTTAGTGGCGTTGGTTTGGATGGCGGCGCTCTCTCACGGCACCCGGTTTCCTGGCTCGGTCAGTTGGTTTTTCTCGTTGTCCGGACCGGCCAGGGACGGGGCGTCCTCCTTCAGGGCGACCCCCGTCAGCTTCAGCCGCGCCGCCTCGGTTGCGAGCCAGCACAGCTTTTCGGCGGCCGTCCGGATGGACAGGCCGTCGGAATGGATGTTGGAAATGCAGTTGCGTTCGGAATCGGCGCGGCCGGGCCTGGGGTCCCAGGTCAGGTAGACCCCAAGCGATTCCGCGGCCGACAGGCCGGGCCGTTCCCCCACCAGCAGCGCGACGAGCCGGGCGCCCATGGCCGATGCCACCTCGTCGCCCAGCGCCACACGCGCCTGTCCGGCCAGCACCACCGGGCCGATGCGCAGATGCCCCAGCCGCGCCACACAGGCATGGATGAGCGGCGCGGCATTGACCTGCACCGCGGCGGCCGACAGCCCGTCGGCGATCACGAACAGCAGGTCCCACTCACCGCCCGGCAGGGTCGCCGCGCTGGCCGGGTCCAGCCGGCGGCCGAGATCGGGCCGGCGCAGGTAGGTCGGCCGGTCTGATGCCGCGCTGTGGACGCGGATCGTCTCCAGCGGCGCGAGATCGGCGGCCAGCCGGTCGAAATCGACCGCGCTGTGCACCGCATCGCGGGCGCGGGCATGGGCCAGTTGGAACTCCAGCATCGCCTTGGTCGGCAGGGCGTCGCCACTGCGGCCCAAGGCGATGCGGGCACGGGTGGCGCTGCGGAAGCGCGCCCACGGATCTTTCGGAGTCTCGCTCATCGTGCCGCACTCCCCAGCAGGGCGGAGACGACGAGGCTCTGGTCGGGCCAGGGCGGCAGGCGGCGCTGCTCGTCGAGCCAGCCGGCCTTGTCCAGCCACGCCTCGAACTCCGGGGCCGGCGGGCGTTTCAGCAGATGCCGCAGGCCGAGCACGTCGTGGTAGGACAGGCTCTGGTAGTTCAGCATGACGTCGTCGGCGCCGGGCACGGCGATCAGGAAGTTGACGCCCGCGGTTGCCAGCATCGTCATCAGGACATCCATGTCGTCCTGGTCGGCCTCGGCATGGTTGGTATAGCAGACGTCGCAGCCCATCGGCACGCCGAGCAGCTTGGCGCAGAAATGATCTTCCAGCCCGGCTCGCGTGATCTGCTTGGCGTCATAGAGATATTCGGGGCCGATGAAGCCCACCACCGTATTGACCAGCAGCGGGTCGAAGGCGCGGGCGACGGCATAGGCGCGGGTTTCCACCGTCTGCTGGTCGACGCCGAAATGGGCGTCGGCCGACAGGGCGGACCCCTGCCCCGTTTCGAAATACATGACGTTGTCGCCGATGGTACCACGGTTCAGCGATTTGGCCGCTTCCTGCGCCTCGGCCAGCAGCGACAGGGTGACGCCGAAGCCGGCATTGGCCTTCTCGGTGCCGGCGATGGACTGGAACACCAGATCGACCGGCGCCCCGCGCTCGATCGCCTGGATCGTCGTGGTGACATGGGCCAGCACGCAGGACTGCACCGGAATGTCGAAGCGGGTGCGCACGGCGTCCAGCATCTCCAGCAGAGCGATGCAGGCCGGCACATTGTCGGTCGCCGGGTTGATGCCGATCACCGCGTCGCCGATGCCGTAGAGCAGCCCGTCGAGCGTCGAGGCGGCGATACCGGTCGGGTCGTCGGTCGGATGGTTGGGCTGCAGCCGGCTCGACAGCCGCCCCGGCAGCCCGACCGTGGTGCGGAAGCGGGTTACGACCGAACATTTCGCGGCGACGCAGACCAGATCATGGTTGCGCATCAGCTTGGACACCGCCGCCGCCATCTCCGGCGTCAGGCCGGGGGCGAGCGCAGTCAGCGCCGCCGTGTCGGCTTCGTAGGACAGCAGCCAGTCGCGGAACTGCCCGACCGTCATGTGCGCCACCGGCCGGAAGGCGTCCGAATTGTGGCGGTCGACGATGAGGCGCGTCACCTCGTCGGCCTCGTAGGGGACAAGCGCCTCGGTCAGGAAGGTCTTCAGCGGCAGGTCGGCCAGGACCATGCGCGCCGCCACCCTCCGCTCGTCGCTGTCGGCGGCGATGCCCGCCAGCTCGTCCCCCGACCGCCGCGGCGAGGCGCAGGCCATCAGCGCCTTCAGGTCGTTGAAACGGTGGCGTTGCCGCCCCAGATCGCAATGGTACCCAGCCATGCCGGCCTCCCGCCCGTCTCATCCCTGGGGCAAGAGTGGCACGGGACGGACGGCGGGCAGTTGACCGTAGAACACAAAATGCGGTGTTCGACCTTCGTGAGAATTCCTTCTCCCCGACCAGGATCCCCTCTCCCCCCGGGGAGAGGGTTAGGGTGAGGGGGCGCGTGGCGAGGAGCCCCCAGAATCAAGGCAAGCCCCACCCTCCCACCAACTCCACCCCATGCATCCCCCTCACCCCGACCCTCTCCCCGGGGGGGAGAGGGGGAGGCGCCCATAGGGAGTAGCGGAAACGGCGACGCTTCAGCCCAAGCGCGACCTTCGGCGGTGCAATCGGGTAGGCGGCCGAACCTGTAGCCCGGCCATACCGTTCATTTCGCACCGCAGCGCGCCGCCCATCACCGGACGCCGCGCGCGCACCGAAAGAAGGAGACCGTCATGCTGACGCTGTTGCGCACCGCCGTCCTGGTCCTGCCGCTGGTCGCCGTGGCCGCCTGCCACAAGGACGGCCCGGCCGAGCGCGCCGGCGAGTCCATCGACAACGCCGGCCAGAGCATCAAGGACGCCATCGATCCGCCGGGTCCGGCGGAAAAGGCCGGCCGCGCCATCGATCGCGCGGTGGACTGATACCCGCCTCGCTCAGCGGGCCGCGAGGTCCCGATCCCGCCCAGCCGGCTGAATGCCCGACACCTCCAGCAGCAGCTTGCTGAGAATCGCGTCGGCGAAGGCGTCGAAGTCGCGGGCGGGGACCAGGAAGGCGCCGGGGCCGCCGATGACATGGTCGCGGTAATAGCCCTCCAGGTCGTTCGGCGCCGCGCCGCCCCAGGGGTTGGGCCGGTCGTTCAGGATCGGCAGCCCGTTGATGGTGATGCCGCGGGCGACCGCGGCGTCGCGCGCTTCCTCTACCGGGCGGCCGCGGTTGTTCTCGCCGTCGCCCGACAGGTCGATGACCCGCCGCGTGCCCTCGAACCCGTTGTTCTCGAACAGCGGGACGGAATAGTCGATGGCGGAGCTGATGGAGGTCCATTGCTCCGTCATCATCGGCGCTTCCGCGACCATGCCGGCGAAGCGCTCGATGCTGGGCGGATCGCTCAGCTCGGTCCAGCCGACGACGGTGTGCTGGTGGCCCTCCCCCGCCCATTCCACATAGGTGGCGGCGATGCGGCCGAAGGGCCCACCACGGATCGCCGCCTGCACCTTCGGGTTCAGCAGGGCCTGGACATAGCCGTTGCGCTGCAGCTTCGCCTCGTCCGGATCGACGCTGCCGGACACATCCACTGCCAGGACCAGTTCCAGATCCACCGGCGTCTGGGCCCCGGCCGGGACCGCGGATAAGGACAGGCATAAGGGGGTGAGGATCAGGACGCAGGCCGGGAAACCAGCAAGGAGTTGGGCCAAAAGACGGTATGCACGCATACGCACCCCCCTTCGCCACGGCTGTCCGGACGCCTGGCGTCCGGACGAAGGATTGAGGATTGGTATGCGAACGGTCTCTGTCCATGCCCTGCCGGGCGATTCCGGCGGCAACGAAAGGCCAAGGCGGAGTACTCCGCCGCCATCGCAACCCGGAATGACCGGCACAATCCGTGACGGCGGCTCTGGTAACGGGTGACAAAGGCCCAATTGCCTGCATAGCTTAAGCCGTAAGGGGTAAGCCGACCGGCGGCAGCCCCGCATCCGCCCCACATCCGGCAGTTCATGTCCGCATCAGCCATCGACATGCCTTCAGGCCGCTCACCCTCAGCCGTCCTGCCGCGGCCGGGATTGACCGTGTGCGTCCTCCTGGCCCTCCTGCCTGCCGTCTGGCCCGGCGGCTGGTCTGGCGGCTGGTCTGGCGCAGCGACGGCGCAGACCGTGCCTCCACCGCTGCATTCGGCCGAGTTGATGGCGCCCGACCTGCCCAAGCCGCAGGTTCCTGCCCCTCGCGCCATCGACACGCACACCGCCTGCGCCGACCATGAACCGGCGGGCAAGCCCGTCCTCGATGCGCTGTTCGGCGGGGACGCCGCCTTCGCGGAGCTGGCACGCAATAACCCGGCCGAAGCCTTCCGCTGTTCCAGCCTGTTCCCCGGCGAGACGGCGCTGGCCGCCCTGCGGGAGGCGGCCATGATCGCCCCCTTCGACGCCGTGGGCGCTGCGGACCAGCTGTCCACCCGTCCCGGCGGTGCGGAGGTCGTCGCGCGGGCGCTGGACGTCGGGCTGCTGACGCGCTCGCTCGACAGCGGCCTGCCCTTCTACGAGACGCGGCACGAGCTGCGCAAACGCCTGCCCAAGGACGCTCTGCGCCTGCTGGAAACCCAGGCGGCCAAGGCGCTGGCGGCATCCCTGGCGCGCGACCCGGCGCTGATGGCGCCGAAGATCGGCGTGCTGCTGGATGACATGGTGGACGATCCGCCGGCCGACCGCTTCCGCATCACGCTGGCTCTGTCGTCGGAGGATCTGTTCGGGCTGATCGCCCGGATCGGTCCGCAGCTCTACACCTCGTCGCTCGACGGGCTGGTCAACATCCTCCAGATCCAGCTGAAGCAGGAGCGGCGCGGCATCCTCGACCTTGCCCGCGGGGCGCGCACCCGGCCGCTGTGGGCGGACTTCTTCATCGCCGTCGTCGGCGGCGGACGGGCCGGCAGCCTGTTCGGCACCAACCCCGCCACCGCGCGGGAGCTGATGCGCGAGAGCATCCAGGCCCTGCTGCCGGCCATCCTGAGGCAGCAGACACCCGCAATGGGGGCCATGCCGGATCCAGCGGTGGTCATCGGCGTGCTGGCCGACGCCATGGACCTCGACAACCGCGCGGTCCGCGCCGCGCTGGAGGACGAGCTGGCGGCCTGGTACCGCGATGCGGGCGAAAGCTCCGTCAAGGCGATGGCCGGGCTGGCGGGCAGCCTGCATGCGACGCGCCTGTCCGGCCGCCCGGCCACTCCCGCCTTCGAGTCCGAGCGGTTCCTCCAGCGCCATTCGCTGGGCGCCCCACCCGTCCTGACCGCTCAGCGCCTGTTCCGCAACGGCCTCAACGTGCAGCGGATGACCTTCTACGACGATCCCGACGGGCGGGCGTCCTTCCGCGGCTTCCTGCGGCAGCACAGGATGCAGGGCTGGGCGCTGCACAGCCGGTCCGGCTTCGTCGTCGCCGTCAGCCCCGACCGCCATGGCCGCCGCATCGTCATCGTCGCCGACATGCCCGGCGCCGGCGATGCGGGACGGGCCGCGGCCTGGGACTGGATGGCGCGCGAGGGACTGACCCCGTCCATCGTCATCCACCGCGGCCACAGCTATCACGAGGACGGCACGATGACGGAGATCGCGCCGGCCACGGCGCTGGTCTTCTGGGGGTCCTGCGGCGGCCACACGCGGCTCCGCGCCACGTTGGAGCGGGCGCCCGACGCGCTGGTGCTGGCGACGCAGAACATCGGCGTGTCGGCCGTCAACGAGACGTTGCTGGGCATCATCGAGGAACGGCTGCTGGCCGACGGAGCCATCGATTGGAACGCGGTGTGGACCGACGCCCGCGCCCGCATCCGCGACCGCCGCTTTGCCGCCTACAAGCGCCCCGACCAGGATTCGGCCAACCTCGCCTTCCGCGCCTGGCGGGTGCAGGCGGCCTTCCCTTAACCCGCACCGGCAGGGCATGGCTGAGTTTCGCCCGCGCCGCTTGCGGCGGAACCGCGCGCATGGTGCTGTGGTGCACCCGATTGTTGCCCACCCCCGTTGTCGAGGCCCCAGACCATGACGTGGCAGACGCTCGCCTTCTTCTTCGCCACCGCCTTCGTGATCTCGATGACGCCGGGGCCGAACATGCTGCTGGCGATGAGCCTCGGCCTGCGCTTCGGCGCGCGGCGCGCCGCCTGGGGCGGGGCCGGCATGTGCGCGGCGCTGGCGGTGATGGCGGCGCTGTCGGCCTTCGGGCTGGGCGCCCTGCTCTCCACCTCCGTGCTCGCCTTCGAGATCGTGCGCTGGGCCGGCGTGGCCTATCTGACCTGGCTCGGCATCGCCGCGTGGCGGGCGCCGGTGGAGCCGGCCGGAAGCCGCGACGCCGCGGCCTCCGCCACCGGCGAGGGGTCGGCGGTGCGGCTGTTCCTGCGCGGCGCCCTGGTCGCCTTCAGCAACCCGAAGGCGCTGGTCTTCATGGGCGCCCTGTTCCCGCAATTCATCGATGCCGGCGCGCCCCTGGCGCCGCAGTTGATCGCCCTGGTCGCCACCATGGTGGTGATCGAGTTCGGCTGGATCATGGCCTATGCGACCGGCGGCGACCGGCTGGCGGCGAGACTGACGACGGTGTCGGCGGCGAAGTCGCTGAACCGGCTGACCGGCGGCCTGATGATCGGCGCCGGCGGCCTGCTGGCGCTCGCCCGCCGGGTCTGACGCACCCGCCCCGCTTCCCTCCCGTTCTTCAAAAGAAAAGGGCCGCGCAAATGCGCGGCCCTGAAGTTTAGGGAGGAAACGCCCCGAGAATGGGCAGGGCCAAGATATGCTGCGCCGCACACGAACTGGTATTACCAATGCTGAATGGTAGCCATGCGTTGCGGGAATGGCCCTATGCAGCAATATGCATTGTCAGCAATAAGGACCGGCTCTCGGTTACAAAAATTTCATAGAACCGCCGCGCTCGAGTCATCGCCCGCCCCATTAATGCATCGGTTTGCCACATCCCCCGAAGGGTTAACCCAGAGGTGGTGTGGCGATGCGAAACCCGCGGTCGAGGAATGGTGCGATGGCGATCCCAGTCCTGCGCAGCTTGACGCTGAAGCAGGCGATTCATGCGGTCCTCGCCGCCTTCGTCATCGGATTCGCCATCACCGCGGTGGAGTTCGCCTGGACCGCCTCGCGCGAGCGGGCGATGGCGCTTGCCCGGATCGAGGAGGCGGCCGCTCTGGTGGAGGGGCCGGCCGCCACCGCCGCTTGGCTGATCGACGGCGATCTGGCCGGGCAGGTGCTGGACGGCATGGTGCGCGCGAATGCAGGCTGGGCGGAGATCCGGCTGGGGGACGGCACGCTGCTGGCCCGGCGCGAGCAGGCAGCACCGCCGCCGACGCTGCTGGAACGGGCGGCGACCGCGCTGCTCTTCACCGACCGGCCGGTCCTGGTCCATGACCTCCCAGTCCCCGCCGCGGGCAGCCGCCGTATCGTCGGCCGGCTGGCGGTCGGGATCGACACCGGGCGGGCGGCGGCCGGCTTTCTCGCCTATGTCTCGGCGGCGCTGGTTGCGGGGACCTTGCGCAACCTCCTGATCGGGCTGGCGATGGCGGCGGTGTTCCACCGGCTTTTGACCCGCCCGCTTCTGCAGATCGGCCGCGCGGTGGCGCGCATCGATCCGGAGAAGCCCTATGGGCAGCCGTTGGTCGTGCCCCGCGGCCATGCCGACGACGAACTCGGCTTCGTCATCGCCCGCTTCAACCACACCCTGACCCTGCTGGAGCAGGAGCATGACGAGTTGCGCCGGCTGGCGACCCGCTGCCCGTTGACTGGGCTGGCGAACCGCGCACTGCTGCTCGACCGGTTGGACCATGCCATCGATCTGGCGGAGCGTTCGCGGGCTCCGGGCGCCGGCCGGCTGGCAGTGCTCTATGTCGACCTCGACCGCTTCAAGCGGGTCAACGACAGCCTGGGCCACGGTGTGGGCGACCTGCTGCTCTGCCGGGTGGCGGAACGGCTCGGCGCCAGCGTCCGGCGCTGCGACACCGTCGGCCGGCTGGGCGGCGACGAGTTCCTGGTGGTGCTGGAGCGCGTCGCCGACGGCGAAGAGGCGGCGATGGTTGCGCAACGGCTGCTGGACGGGCTGTCCGCCTTGCGGGAGGTCGGCGACCACCGCGTCCATGTCACCGCCAGCATCGGCATCGTCCTTCACTCTGTGGACGCTGCGGCCGGCGGGGGTGCCGCAGACGGCGCCGGGCTGATGCGGATGGCCGATTCGGCGATGCAGGCCGCCAAGACGGCGGGCGGCAACCGCTTCGTCTTCCACACCCGCGACATGACCGATCGGGCCGAGACCCGCCTGCGGCTTGAGGCCGGATTGCGCGAGGCGGTCGCGGCCAAATCCTTCGAACTGGTCTACCAGCCGAAGATCGAGGCGGCGGCCGGCCGGCTGACCGGCTTCGAAGCGCTGATCCGCTGGCGGCACGAGGGGGCGGCGATTTCCCCCGCCGATTTCATCCCCGTCGCCGAGGACACCGGCCTGATCATCGAGATCGGCCATTGGGTGCTGGAGGAGGCGTGCCGGACCGCCACCCGCTGGGCGCTGGACCACGGTCCGGTGCCGGTGGCGGTCAATGTCTCCGCCCGCCAGCTCGCCGACCCCGGCTTCGCCCGGTTGGTCGAGCAGGTGTTGCAGCGCCACGGCACCCCGCCCGACCTGCTGGAGCTGGAGATCACCGAAACCGTCATCATGAAGGACGTGCGCCATCACCTGCCGACGCTGAACCGCTTGCGGGCGTTGGGCGTGCGCATCGCCATCGACGATTTCGGCACCGGCTATTCCTCGCTGGCCTACCTGCGCGAACTGCCGGTGGACGTGCTGAAGATCGACCGCAGCTTCGTCAACGACCTGCCGCACGCTCCCGACATCGCCTCCACCGTCATCGCCCTGGCCCAGAAGCTGCTGCTGTCGACCGTGGCGGAGGGGGTGGAGACCGCCGAACAGCGGCACTGGCTGGCCGAAGCCGGCTGCAACTGCCTGCAGGGCTTTCTGATCTCGCGCCCGCTGTCGGCCGATGCCGCAGAGGCGATGGTGATGACGACCTTCGCCTGTGACGAGGTGCTGCCGCTGACGGCGTGACGGGAGCAGACGCCAAGTAACCTCTCGGAATCCGCCGAAATGGAATTCAGTTTCATTTAGCGGCTCCCCTCTGTCCCAAGTTTCCGTCCGCATTCCGCACCATTTTGCCGATATTCGCCCACCCATTCACATCAGGATGACCTGATATTCCGGACGAACAATTGCGGCGCCGGACGGCGTCTCCTTATGAGTATTTTCAAATAAAAAATATGACCGCATGGGAACGGATCGTTCTCCATTCGCCAAAAAGCACTCATAAAAGGAACGCCCGATGTACCGAGATCGCATTCGCCTGAAGTCGCTGTGGGGCAAGGTCGTGCCGGCGGAAGAGGCCGCATTCCTGATCAAGGACGGCATGACGGTGGGCATGAGCGGCTTCACCCGCGCCGGCGACGCCAAGGCCGTGCCGCTGGCGCTGGCCGAACGCGCCGCGTCCGAAAAGCTGAAGATCACGCTGATGACCGGCGCCTCGCTGGGCAACGACGTGGACCGCATCCTGACGGAGGCCGGCGTTCTGTCCCGCCGCCTGCCCTTCCAGGCCGACCCGGTGCTGCGCAAGGCGATCAACCGCGGCGAAGTGATGTTCGTCGATCAGCATCTGTCGGAGACGGTGGAACTGCTGCGCTCGCGCCAGATGGGCCCGGTCGACGTCGCGGTTATCGAAGCCTGCGCCATCACCGAAAACGGCGGTATCGTGCCGACCACCTCCATCGGCAATTCGGCGACCTTCGCCATCCTGGCCGAGAAGATCATCGTCGAGCTGAACCTGACCCAGCCGCTGGATCTGGAGGGGATGCACGACGTCTATATCCCGACCCGCCGCCCCTTCCGCGAGCCGATCCCGGTGGTGACGGCGGAAAGCCGCGCCGGCCTGCCCTACATCCCGATCGACCCGTCGCGCATCGCGGCCATCGTCGTGACGCGAAAGCAGGACAGCTCCGCCAGCATCCTGCCGCCGGACGACGAGACCAACGCCATCGCCGGCCACCTGATCGAGTTCCTCGGTCGCGAAGTTCGCCAAGGCCGGATGGGCCGGTCGCTGGCGCCGCTGCAGGCCGGCATCGGCACCATCGCCAACGCGGTGCTGCACGGGCTGATCGACGGGCCGTTCCACGACCTTACCATGTACAGCGAGGTGCTGCAGGACAGCACCTTCGAGCTGTTCGACGCCGGCAAGCTGAACTTCGCGTCCGGCTCCTCGATCACGCTCAGCGCCGGGAAGTATGCCGAGGTGCTGCCGAAGATCGGCTCCTACAAGGGCCGGCTGCTGCTGCGGCCGCAGGAGATCTCCAACCATCCGGAGGTGATCCGCCGTCTTGGCGTCATCGGCATCAACACGGCGCTGGAGTGCGACATTTACGGAAATGTCAACTCCACCCACGTCAACGGCACGCAGATGATGAACGGCATCGGCGGTTCCGGCGACTTCGCCCGCAACAGCCACCTCGCCATCTTCGTCACCAAGTCGCTGGCCAAGGGCGGCGCCATCTCCAGCGTCGTACCGATGGTCAGCCATGTCGACCACAACGAACATGACGTCGATGTGCTGGTGACGGAGATCGGGCTGGCCGACCTGCGCGGACTGGCGCCGCGCGAGCGGGCGGAGACCATCATCCGCAACTGCGTCCATCCCAGCTATCGCGAACTGGCGGCCGACTATCATCGCCGGGCGCTTCAACGCGGCGGCCACACCCCGCATTTGCTGGAGGAGGCCTTCGCCTGGCACACCCGCTTCCAGCAGACCGGCAGCATGATGCCGAAGCCGCTGGCCGCCGAATAAGGTTCCTCAAAAACGGGCGGGCCGCGGAAATCCGCGGCCCGTCCCCGTTACCGATATGCTGTCATACGTGCTGCCCGCCGTTGCGCTCCAAGTAGAGAAGCAGGGCTGGGTAATAGTGCTTGCGCTCGGACGAAATCTTCTCACAGAAACGCCGGGCGGCACCGCTCTTGAGCCATTCCTCAAGCTGCCCATTTGCCCGCTTTTCCGCGACGATGGTGTCGATCGCGTCCAAAATCTTGTGAATCACCTCAGGCCTCGTCTTGTGCGAACCGGAGCGGCGTCTTCGTCGCCCTCACAGACTTATATGGCTCAGGTGATGGTAATTGGACCTGCATTCTGGGAATGGCTGCGTGTTGCGATGCACAAAACATATGAACTCACGCCCTCTCCCGCTCATCCTCCGACGGGCGCAGGGCCTGACCGGTGGGGCACAGGCGCAGCAGCACGCAGCGGTCGCAGGCCGGTGCCTGATAATAGCAGCAGCGCTGGCCGTGCAGCATCATGACCTCATGGTTGTCGTAGACCTGCTGGGCGTCCCAATTCTCCGGCAGTTGCGCCGACAGCACCGCGTGGGAGGGGCCGACGGCGACGCTGGCGGGGATCAGGCCGGTGCGGACGGCGACGCGGTGGTGATGGCTGTCCACCGGCAGCGCCGCCTGCCGCAAGGTAGAGAAGCTCAGCACCGCCGCGCTGGTCTTCGGCCCCACCCCCGGCAGTTCCTCCAGCCACGCGCGGGCTTCGGGCACCGGCATGCCGGACAGCAGGTCGAGCGACAGGCTGCCGACCCGTTCGGTGATCCGGCGCAGGATGGCCTGGATGCGCGGCGCCTTCTGTTCCGGCCAAGTGACGCCGGCGATCGTCGCCTCGACCTCGGCGACGGGGGCGTCGCGCACTGCCTGCCAATCGGGCCAGCGGCGCCGCAGCGCCTTGAAGGCGGCGCCGGAGGCGGCATTCCGGGTGCGGTGCGACAGCAGCGACGACACCAGCTCGCTCAGCGGGTCGAGGCTGTGGAAATAGGCGACCGGGCAGCCGTAGACGGTGCACAGCAGCCGGTGGATTTCGAGCGCCTTGTCGCGCAACGCAGCGGGGTCGGTCATAAAAACCGACAACAGACGAACCGGTAAGGCGTTACCGGTAAATCATGGGCTTCCGCTCAGCCCACCAGCCCCGACATCACCGCGCGCAGCTGCGCCGGCTTCACCGGCTTGTTCAGCACCAGACAGCCCGCCGCCTTGGCCTCGTCCGCCAGTTCCGGCGTGCGGTTGGCGGTGACGATCACCGCGGGCAGGATGCGGCCGCAGGCGGCGCGCAGCCGCGCCACCTCGTTGACGCCGAGCGCGCCGTCGTCGAGGTGGTAGTCGGCGATCAGCAAATCCGGCGGCTGCGGCATGCCGGACAGCAGCGCCAGCGCCTCGTCTCCGTTGGTGGCCGACACCACGTCGCAGGCCCAGCCGCGCAGCAGCGCCTCCATCCCCGCCACCACGGCCGGCTCGTTGTCCAGCACCAGGACCGAGGTTCCGGCCAGCCGGTTGGTCATCGGCCGGGCGGCGATGCTGGCCGGGCGCACGGCGCGGCGCTCCGTCCCGCGCGGCACGGTGACGGCGAAGACCGAGCCGCGGCCCGGCTCCGACCGCACGGTGATGGGATGGCCCAGCATGCGGGCGACGCGGTCGACGATGGCGAGGCCCAGCCCCATGCCGCGGTCGCGCCCCTTGGTGACGGGGGTGTCGAGGCGGCGGAACTCCTGGAAGATCTCGCCGATCTTGTCGCGCGGAATGCCGGGGCCGTTGTCCCACACCTCGATGCGGATGCCGTCGCCGGTGCGGCGGCAGCCGACCACCACCCGGCCGCCCTGGACATAGCGGAGCGCGTTCGACAGGAAATTCTGCACGATCCGGCGCAGCAGCCGCATGTCGCTGCGCACCACCGCTCCCGAAGCCACCACCTTGAGGTCGATGCCGCGCTCCGCCGCCACCGCGGCATATTCGGTGGCGAGCGGCGCCAGGATGCCGCGCAGCGGGAAATCGGTGACCTCCGGCGTCACCGCCCCGGCGTCGAGCTTGGAGATGTCCAGCAGCGCCGACAGCAGATCCTCCACCGACGCCAGCGCGACGTCGATGTTCTCCACCAGTTCGATGTTGCCGGCCGGCTGCTCAAGGTCGGCCAGTGCCGAGACGAACAGGCGGGCGGCGTTCAGCGGCTGCAGCAGGTCGTGGCTGGCGGCGGCGATGAAGCGGGTCTTCGACAGGTTGGCCTGATCGGCCTGGGATTTCGCCTGCTGAAGCTGGTCGTTCAGCATCATCAGCGCGGATTTCTCCGCCTGTTCGGACTCCCGCCGCCGCTCCTCCTCCCGCTTGATGACGGTGATGTCGGTGTAGACGCCGACGATACCGCCGTCGCGGGTGCGCCGCTCGTTCACCTGTATCCAGCGGCCGTCTGACAGCCGGTTCAGGAAGACGCCCTTCAGGTCGTGGCGGTGCTCCATCCGCTCGCGCAGCCAGACGTCGGGCGGCGGCTCGCTGACCGCGCCGGCGGCGGCGACCATGGCGACCAGATCGTTGAAGCGGATGCCGGCCTGGATGCGGCCCGCCACGGATGGCCAGTAGGACAGGTATTTGCGGTTGCACAGCACCAGCCGGTCGGCGGAGTCGAACAGGGCGAATCCCTCGTTCACCGACTCGATCGCCTCGAACAGGCGGGTGCGCATGGTGTCCGCCAGCTCCTTGGCGCGGGCGAGGTCGCGGTTGCTGTCCTCCAGCTTGTGCAGGGCGCGTTCCAGTTCCAGCGTGCGTTCGCGGATCTTCTGCTCCAGCACGATGGCGGTCTGGAACAGCGAGAAGGCGCCGCCCTGGAAGTCCATCGACCGCTCGACGCGGTCCATCAGCACCTTGTTGATGCGCTGGAGCTTGGCGTTCTCGCGCTCCAGCTCGGCGATGCGGTCGGCGGGATCGATCGTCCCGGCGGTCAGGCCGCGGGTGGGGATGCCGGCCATGGCTTAGCGCCCTCCGATGGCGACGCCCGTGAAGGTCTGGTTGACGTGCATGCCGTTCACCTGTTCGCCATAGGCGCAGAATCCGACAACCCGGTGACGGGCCAACCGTTCCGACATCACCGCGTTCAATTGCCGCTGCTCCATCTCCAGCCGGCGCAGGATGCAGTCGCAGCCGAGGATCAGGTCGGGCGCGCCGACCTCCGCCTCGATGCCCTCGATCAGCCCGTCGAAGTTGGACACCGGATCGACCCCCTCCGCCACGGTCAGGACGATGCCTTCGTCGATGGCGCAGAAGAAGGTCAGGCTTTCGTCGTCATTCACCTTCTGGATCGAGCGGACATGGTACTGGCCGCCGACCCGCACCACGACCGGATGCGAGGCGAAGATCATCGGGGTCAGCGGCTCCCCCTCCAGCCCGACCAGCCGGGCGTATTCGCGTCCGGCCGGTTCGGCATTGATCTCGTGGACGATGCGGTGCTGCGGATCGGCGCCGGTGACCACCATCTTGCGGTCGGAACTGACGAAATGCTGGGTGCGGAAGACGGTGAAGGGGCGGTTTGTGGTGAACAGCGCCACCACCGCCGCGTTGGGGTGGAAAGCCCCCTCGTGCAGGACGAAGGTGCGTTCGAAATGCAGGTCGTCGCCCGCCGACGCACCGAACAACGGGATGTCGATCAGCGCGTTGTGCAGTGCGCTGACCACCGTCTCCTCGCTCATCGACAAGCCGTCGATCAGCAGCATGGCGAAGCTGCGGGCCTCCTCGCCCAGCGGCACCGGCCGCGAGGCCATGGCCCGGTCGCGACGGGACAGCAGGGATCGCGCGATGGCCGTGCTGTCGGCGATCTCGAAACGGTCGACATGGTCGACCAGCGCCGTGACGACGCAGAAATCCTCGCTCGGGAAGCCCACCGCCACCACCGCGTTGGTGGTGTAGCCGCCAGGGCCGATCTCTCCCGCCGTGGTGCAGCCGATGACCGGCACCATGCCGAACTCCGCCGCCAGCGCGTCGGCCAGCGCATGGCGGTCGTAACTCGGCGCGCAGAAGACGAGCACCAGTTCCAGCGCCACGTCGCCCAGCCCGGCGCGCAACTCCCTTGCCGCCTCGTCGGGGCGTTCGGCATGGGTGACGGCGCGCGGCATGCCGTCGCCGGTTGCCGTCCTCGCCGGCCCTCTCACGGACGTCTCCCGTGCGGACATGGCTTCCCCCTGCACCTCCCGCTCCGTCCGCGGATGCGATCCGGCAAGGGTACTCCAGGGATGGCGGCGGGCAAGGCCAATCCGCGGGCCGGTGAAGGAGGACATGGTGGAGGATGGCTCCCCGGTGATGGTCTGTCAGAGAGTGTTTGCAGGCTGCGGATCGGAAAGGCCCGCCAATTCCTCATCCGTGAACAGGCGGGCCTTGGCGGTGAAGCGCACGCCGTCCGGCGCCTCGATCGAGAAGCCGCCGCCGCGCGCCTGGATAACGTCCAGAATGACCTGGGTGTTGCGCCACCATTGGAAGGTGTCGTCGCCCATGCAGAAGGGCGCACCGGCGATGATGCCGAGGCAAAGGTCACGCTCGCCCAGCCGGAACTCCCCCAGCGGCAGGCAGAGCGGCGCCGACCCGTCGCAGCAGCCGCCCGACAGGTGCAGCATCAGCGGTCCGTGCTTGGCCGACAGGCGGTCCAACAGGGCGATGGCTTCGGGGGTGGCGATGACGCGCTCTATCGGCGTGGGGGCGGGCGGCGTGGGGGCGGGCGGCGTGGGGGCGGCTGACATGGTGGTCCTTTATAACGAAACCACGCGGGGAAAGAAAAAAGGCCGGGGGACGCGCCCCCGGCCCAGGTTTGCCCGATAGGGAGGAGCGGGGCTCAGAAGAAGCCGAGCGCTTTCGGGCTGTAGCTGACCAGCAGGTTCTTGGTCTGCTGGTAGTGGTCGAGCATCATCTTGTGCGTCTCGCGGCCGATGCCGGACTTCTTGTAACCACCGAAGGCGGCGTGCGCCGGGTACAGGTGGTAGCAGTTGGTCCACACGCGGCCGGCCTGGATGCCGCGGCCCATGCGGAAGGCGCGGTTGCCGTCACGGCTCCACACGCCGGCGCCCAGGCCGAACTCGCTGTCGTTGGCGATGGCCAGCGCCTCTTCCTCGGTCTCGAAGGTGGTCACGGCGACGACCGGGCCGAAGATCTCCTCCTGGAAGATGCGCATCTTGTTGTGGCCTTCCAGGATGGTCGGCTGCACGAAATAGCCGCCCTCCAGCTCGCCGCCCAGGTGGGATCGCTCGCCGCCAAGCAGGACCTTGGCGCCCTCGGCCTTGCCGATCTCGATGTAGGAGAGGATCTTCTCCAACTGCTCCTGCGAGGCCTGGGCGCCGATCATGGTGGCGCCGTCCAGCGGATGGCCCTGGGTGATCTTGGCGACGCGCTCCACCGCCAGCTTGATGAAGCGGTCGTAGATCGACTTCTGGATCAGGACGCGGCTCGGGCAGGTGCAGACTTCGCCCTGGTTCAGCGCGAACATCGCGAAGCCTTCCAGCGCCTTGTCCAGGAACTCGTCGTCGGCGGCCATCACGTCTTCGAAGAAGATGTTCGGCGACTTGCCGCCCAGCTCGACGGTCGACGGGATGATGTTCTCCGACGCATACTGCAGGATCAGGCGGCCGGTCGAGGTCTCGCCGGTGAAGGCGATCTTGGCGATGCGCTTGCTGGTGGCGAGCGGCTTGCCCGCCTCGATGCCGAAGCCGTTGACGACGTTGACGACGCCGGGCGGTAGCAGGTCGCCGATGATGTCCATCAGGACCATGATCGCCATCGGGGTCTGCTCGGCCGGCTTCAGCACGATGCAGTTGCCGGCGGCCAGCGCCGGGGCCAGCTTCCAGGCGGCCATCAGCAGCGGGAAGTTCCAGGGGATGATCTGGCCGACGACGCCCAGCGGCTCATGGAAGTGGTAGGCGTAGGTGGTGTGGTCGATCTCGGCGATCGAGCCTTCCTGGGCGCGGATGCAGCCGGCGTAGTAGCGGAAATGGTCGATGGCCAGCGGAACGTCGGCGGCGCGGGTCTCGCGGATCGGCTTGCCGTTGTCCAGCGTCTCGGCCAGCGCGATGACCTCCAGCCGCTCTTCCATGCGGTCGGCGATCTTCAGCAGGGTGTTCGAGCGCTCGGTCGGCGAGGTGCGGCCCCAGGCGTCCTTGGCCTTGTGGGCGGCATCGAGCGCCAGCTCCACGTCGGCAGCCTGGGAACGGGCGACCTCGCACAGCGGCTTGCCGGTAATCGGGGTCACGTTGGTGAAGTATTGGCCGTCCACCGGAGCCACCCACTGGCCGCCGATAAAGTTGTCGTAGCGGGGGCGGAGCGCGATCTGCTTCTGGAGCGTGTCGAGAGCCTGGTGGAGCATTTGGGCCGTTCCTCTCAGTGTGGCGAACCGGACAGGTCCCCGGTCCAGCGCGTTTGTCTGCGCCATTCAGCCACTCTGGGAGGTGGAGGGTAAATTGTACTATGGAAGGAGAAGATCGGGTGGTGGGATTGTTCGTTCACCACCCGATCCCGCCACCCTTGGGACAACCGCCCGCCGGGCGACCGTTCACTCTGCGGGATGACGGCCCTCGACATAGCCCTTGCGCAACTGCTCCTGATACCAGCGGCGGTGATGCTCGATGGCCCAGGCCTCGTCGACATCGCCGCTGCCCATGGCGTCGAAGGCGCCTTCCATGCCGATGGTGCCGATGTAGATGTGGCCGATCACCACCGCGATCAGCACGGCCGCCAGCAGGCCGTGGATGACGTGCATGATCTGCATGCCGCCGATTCCGGTGAAGGCGAAGGGCACCATCAGCAGATAGCCGGTGACCGCCATGCCGATCCCGCCCAGCACGATGCCCCAGAACACCCCCTTCTGTCCGGCGTTGAAGCGCCCGGCTTCCGGATGGTGGCCGCCGGCCTTGGAAAAAAGGCCGCCGCCGGTCTTGATCCATTGCCAGTCCGACTTTTCGGGAATGTTGTCGCGCATCCAGAGCGCCACGATCATCAGCAGCCCGACGACGAAGGGCACGCTGACGAAGTTGTGGATCGACTTGGAATATTCCGCCAGCGGTGTGAAGGCCTGATGGCCGATCAGCGGGATCAGCAGCGTCCGGCCGAAGGTGAGGACCACGCCGGTCAGCGCCATCGCCAGAAAACTGACCGCCGTCGTCCAATGGGCGAAGCGGTCCACCCAATTGAAGCGCAGGACCAGCCGCCCCGCCTTTCCGCCATGGATGCGGATGGTGCCGCGATAGAGGAAGAAGATCGTCAGCACGGCCGTCATGCCGATCGCCAGCCCGCCGATCGCCAGCCGCAGCGTGTGGCTGCGCCATTCCCGCCATTCCCGCCCTTCCGGCTGGACCAGCACCGCCAGCTTCTCGTCAGGGATGCTGACGCGGCCGATCACCTTGTCGTCCTGCGGGACGTAGAGCGGCACCTGCTCCTTGGTGGTGGGCGAGTTGGGGCCGGGCACCTGATAGAGCTGCGCTTGTGCGAAAGTCGGAGCAGCCAGCAGGGCGAAGAGCAGCAGCAGGGCGTGCAGGGGGCGCATGGGTTGGTCTCCCGGTATGGTCTTTTATGTGGGGGCACCGCTTGCCCCCTCCCTAACCCTCCCCCTCTTCGAGGGAGAGGGGACTGCCGCCGCTCCTTTGCGAAACTTCACCAAGCATCCTGCCCCCTCTCCCGCGGAGCGGGGGAGGGATGGGGAGGGGGCACCCGAAGCGGAACTCCTCACGCCCCTCCCGTACCCGGCCCGCCGGGCGCGAAGGGGGAGCCGCGGTCGTTGCGGCCGTAGGCGGTGGACCAGCCCGGCGCGCCCGAGCCATAGCCGCGGCGCAGCGAGCGTTCCTGGTAGATGTCGGCCAGCACGGCGCCGTCGCCGCCCATCAGCGCGCGGGTGGAGCACATCTCCGCGCACAAGGGCAGCTTGCCTTCCGCCAAGCGGTTGGAGCCGTATTTCTGGTACTCCTCCACGCTGTTGTCCGCTTCGGGACCGCCGGCGCAGAAGGTGCATTTGTCCATCTTGCCGCGGCTGCCGAAATCGGTGGTGCGCGGGAATTGCGGCGCGCCGAACGGGCAGGCGTAGAAGCAATAGCCGCAGCCGATGCACAGGTCCTTGCTGTGCAGCACCACCCCGTCCGCGGTCTGCAGGAAGCAGTCGACCGGGCACACCGCGGCGCAGGGCGGGTCGTTGCAGTGCATGCAGGCCATGGAGATCGACCGCTCGCCCGGCTTGCCGTCGTTCAGCGTGACCAGCCGGCGGCGGTTGATGCCCCAGGGGACCTCATGCTCGTTCTTGCAGGCGGTGACGCAGGCGTTGCACTCGATGCAGCGTTCGGCGTCGCACAGGAACTTCATCCGGGCCATGTTCTACCTGCTTCCCTGTCGCGTTCCGCTCACGCCGGCTCGACCCGGCAGAGGGTGACCTTGGTTTCCTGCATGAAGGTGACGGGGTCGTAGCCGTAGGTCGTCACCCCGTTGACCGGTTCGCCCAGCACGATGGGGTCGGTGTTGGGCGGGTAGTTGCCGCGCAAGGACTCGCCCTGCCAGAAGCCGGAGAAGTGGAAGGGCATGAACACCGTGCCGCCGCCGACGCGCTCCGTCACCAGAGCCTTCACCTTGGCCTTGCTGCCGTCCTCCGGCCCATAGACCCAGACCCAGGCGCCGTCCTTGATGCCCAGCCGTTCGGCATCCCCGGTGTTGATCTCCACGAACATCGACTGCTGCAACTCGGCAAGCCAGACGTTGGAGCGCGTCTCCTCGCCGCCGCCCTCGTACTCGACCAGCCGGCCGGAGGTCAGCACCATGGGGAAGCGCTGGCGCAGGTCGCTGTCGGCCACCTTGAACTGCAGCGAGCGGGCAAGCTGGACCAGACGGAAGTCGCGCCGGTCCTCGATGGCCGGATACGCTTTCACCAGCTCCGGCCGCGGGGAATAGATCGGTTCGCGGTGGATCGGCACCGGGTCGGGCAGGTTCCAGGCGACGGCGCGCGCCTTGGCGTTGCCGTGCGGCACGCAGCCATGCTTCAGCGCGACGCGGATGATGCCCATCGACAGGTCGGTCTGCCAGCTGACGCTGTCCACGTCGTTGCCGCCGATGGCCTGGATGACGCGCATCTCCTCCGCCGTCAGATCCTTGTCCCAGCCCAGCTTCTTCAGCACGGCCATGGTGAATTCGGGATAGCCGTCCTCGATCTCCGACCCCTTCGAATAGGAGCCGTCGGCCAGCAGCGAGACGCCGTTGCGCTCCACCCCGAAGCGGGCGCGGAACACGCCGCCGCCGTCCATCACATGCTTGGAGGTGTCGTAGAGCACCGCCGATCCCGGATGCTTGATCTCCGGATGGCCCCAACTGGGCCAGGGCAGGCCGTAATAATCGCCGGCACAGGGGCCGGAGGCGGCCCGCATGGTGATCTTGTCGAAATCGGCCTGATGCTTCATGTGCATCTTCAGCCGTTCCGGCGACTGGCCGGTGGCGCCGATGGACAGGCAGCCGCGGTTCATCTCGCGCAGGATGTCCTCCGGCACCGGGCGCGTGTTCTCCACGGTGATGTGCTTGAACATCTCGTCGGCGAAGCCCAGCTTGCGGGCCAGCAGGTAGATGATGGTGTAGTCGTCCTTCGATTCGAAGATCGGCTCCACCACCCTCTCCCCCCACTGCATCGAGCGGTTGGAGCAGGTGCGCGACCCGTCGGTCTCGAACTGGGTGCAGGCCGGCAGGATGTAGGTGCCGTTGCGCCGCTCCTTGATGGCGGCGAAGGTGGTCGGGTGCGGGTCGGCGATGACCAGAAGGCTGAGCTTCTCCAGCCCCTTCACCATCTCCGGCATGCGGGTGACGGTGTTGCCGCCATGGCCGAAGCACATCATGGCGCGCAACGGGCTGGGCTGGTCGATCTCGCCCGGCTTGGCCAGCACCGCATCGAACCAGCGCGTGGTCGGGATGCCCTTGGCCTCCATCAGCTCCTTGGAGCCGAAGCGGCTTTTCAGATAGTCGTACTCGACGTCCCAGGCGCGGGCGAAATGCTTCCACGCCCCTTCGGCCAGTCCGTAATAGGCCGGCAGCGTGCTGACGTCGAGGCCGAAGTCGGTGGCGCCCTGCACGTTGCAGTGGCCGCGGTAGATGTTGGCCCCGCCGCCGGCCACGCCGATGTTGCCCAGCGCCAGCTGCAGGATCGACAGCGCGCGGACGTTGGCGGTGCCGACCGTGTGCTGGGTGACGCCCATGCACCAGATCACGGTGCTGGGCTTGTTCTTCGCAATCACCTCCGCCACCCGGCGCAGCTGGGCACCGGGAACGCCGGTCACCCGCTCCACCTCCTCAGGAGTCCACTTCTTCACCTCGGCGCGGATCTCGTCCATGCCGTAGACGCGCTGGCGGATGTACTCCTTGTCCTCCCAGCCATTCTCGAAGATGTGCCACAGCAGGCCCCAGGCGATCGGGATGTCGGTGCCGGGACGGATGCGGACATATTCGGTGGCGTGCGCCGCGGTGCGGGTGAAGCGCGGGTCGATGACGATGAAGGGGGCGCGGTTGTGCTCCTTGCCGCGCAGCATGTGCTGCATCGACACCGGATGCGCCTCCGCCGGGTTGCCGCCGACGATCAGCAGCGCCTTGGAGTTCTGGATGTCGTTGTAGCTGTTGGTCATGGCGCCGTAGCCCCACGTGTTCGCCACGCCGGCGACCGTGGTGGAATGGCAGATGCGCGCCTGATGGTCGACGTTGTTGGTCCCCCAGAAGGCCGCCAGCTTGCGGTAGAGATAGGCGCCTTCATTGGAGAACTTCGCCGAACCCAGCCAGAACACCGCGTCCGGTCCCGACGCCTGCCGGATGTCCGCCAGCTGGTTGCCGATCTCCTCGATCGCCTGGTCCCAACCGATCCGTTGCCACACGCCGTCGACCAGCTTCAACGGGTATTTGACCCGCCGGGTGCCCTTGGTCAGCTCGCGCACCGACGCGCCCTTGGCGCAGTGGGTGCCCTGGTTGATCGGGCTTTCCCAGCCCGGCTCCTGCCCGACCCAGACGCCGTTCTGTACCTCGGCGATCACCGTGCAGCCGACCGAACAGTGGGTGCAGACGTTCTTGCGCGTCACCACCTCGATGTTCGGCAGGATGGGACCCGCCTCCGCCTTGCGGATCATGGCGCCCGGCAGCGCGCCGACGGCGGCGATTCCGCCGGCGGCAAGACCGGACCGCCGCAGAAAGCCGCGGCGGCTGACGCCCGACTCCAGACTGTCGGCCAGCGCCCCGAACAGACCGGAGCTCTTGCCGCGCGACGCTTTCGCTGAGGACCGTTTGACCAGCATTGGAACTCTCCCGGCCACTCTAGAGGCGGTTCAGCGCATAGAAGCGCTTGACGTGTTCGGTTTCGCGGTAGCGGGCCTTCACCTGCTCCTGCGGCGATTCCATGGCCTGCGCCTCCTCGCCGCCGGGCAGCACGGTGGCCGCGGCGGCCCCGGCCGCGCCCAGGCCCAGCGTCTTCAGGATGTCGCGGCGCTGCAGGGGATTGCGCGCGGGTTCTGGCGGCGTCTTCATGCGTCGGCTCCCTCCAGCTGGCCAGCCCCATGGATGGGATTTCTGGCCAGCGCTTCGTCTTCGATCTCCAGGAACAGGCGGCCGATGGCGCCGACCGGGCGATAGAGGGCGGCAGCCTCAGCCGTTTCCAAATCCTGGAAGAATCGCCCGGCCCAGGGCATCAGATGGCTGTCCAGCATGTGCCGCTGCACGGCTGGATCGGCCCCTTCGCGGATCAGCACGGCCATCACGTCGCAGACCGCGGCGATGTGGTCCTCCGGCTCCGACACGTCGGGTGCGCGCTCCAGCCCCAGCGCCTGCAGGTCGGCGCGCAGGGCAGACAGCGGCCGGTCGGTCAGGAAGCCGGTACGGTAGTAGGAGGCATAGGGGACCAGTTCGCCCTGGACGACGCCGATGAACAGCGCGTTGAACTCCCGCTCCGCCTCCTGCGGGCTGGTGGCGCGGGCGCGGGAGGCGAGGTCGTCGAAGGCATGGCCGATCGCCGTGGCGTCGCCCGTGAGGCCGCCGAGCAGCCCCAGCAGGTCGGCGGAAGGCGGAGCCGCCAGCGTCAGTGCCAGCAGCCGGTAGACGTCGGCGCGCAGACCGTCCGCGCCGCTTTCCGGATCATGAACCGTCATCGCACTCCCGCAAGCCGCTCCCGACAAATCGCGAAGGCCATGGCTGGCCCAGACTGGGATAACGGTCCGCAGGGGCAAAGGTTGCCTTATCCGGTCGAGGTTACCCGGCCGGTATCATCCTTTTCCCACCCGCGGCATCACTTCTGCGGACGGCCGGAGAAGTTGCGGTGCTCGACGGACGCCTCTTCCCCCACCCGCGCGCCGACGGAGGCGAAGGTCTCGTCGGCGGTTCGGGCGAACAGGGTCGGCAGGACCGCCCAAGTGCCCGCGGCCAGGACCACGATGGCGCAGAGCGCGGCGAGGAAGGCTTTCATCGACGGTTCTCCAAACAACGCCCGGCTGAGCGAACTCCCGGATGAGCGGGGCCGCATCCGGGCTTCCCCTCAACCCGGGCACAACACCGCGGGAACCGGAATGTTTCCGCGTTCTCTTTTCCGCTTGATATGCTCTAAGAGAGTACATATGGTTTTGCTCAGAACGAGCATACAGCGGAGCAGCCAGATGCCCGAGGTCGCCGAACTCGCCTACACCCCCGCCGTCGCCGCGGCGACCGCGGCGATCTACGACCGGATGAAGCGTGTCGTGCCGGCCATCGAGTGGCCCTTCCACGCGCCGCTGGTCCACGCGATCAATGAACTGAAGCGGGAACGCAACGCCGTCATCCTGGCCCACAACTACCAGACGCCGGAGATCTTCCACGGCGTGGCCGACATCGTCGGCGACAGCCTGGCGCTGGCCGCCAAGGCGACCCAGACCGACGCCGACGTGATCGTGCTGGCCGGCGTGCATTTCATGGCGGAAACGGCGAAGCTGCTGAACCCGGCCAAGACGGTGCTGATCCCCAGCCGCAACGCCGGCTGCTCGCTGGCCGACAGCATCACCGCCGCCGATGTCCGCCTGCTGCGCGAGGCGCATCCCGGCGTGCCGGTGGTCGCCTATGTCAACACATCGGCCGAGGTGAAGGCGGAGGTCGACATCTGCTGCACCTCGGGCAATGCGGTGGAGGTGGTGGAATCGCTGGGCGTCGACCGGGTGATCTTCCTGCCCGACGAATATCTGGCGAAGTACGTCGCCACCCAGACCAAGGTCGAGATCATCGCCTGGAAGGGCCATTGCGAGGTGCATGAGCGCTTCACCGGCGTGGAGATCGAGGATTTCCGCCGCCGTTTCGACCGGCTGACCGTGATCGCGCACCCGGAATGCCCGCCCGACGTGCTGGAGGCCGCCGATTTCGTCGGCTCCACCGCCCGCATGATCGACTTCGTCGGCTCGGAGAAGCCGCCGCGGGTGCTGATGGTCACCGAATGCTCGATGAGCGACAACGTCGCCGCCGCGTCGCCGGAGACGGAGTTCGTGCGTCCCTGCAACCTCTGCCCGCACATGAAGACGGTGACCCTGTCGAGCATTCTTGAGTCGCTGCAGACCCTGGAACCGCGGGTCGAGATCCCGGACGCGCTCGCCGCCCGCGCCCGCCGCTCCGTGGAGCGCATGCTGGCGGTGAAGCCGAAGTGAGCGCTTAGAAAAGCCCCCTCCCGGGGCGGGCTACGGCATCCACATATCTCCGAGCAGCTTTAAGCCTCTGGAACCAAAAGAGCTTTGCGTCATCCCCGCGAAGGCGGGGATCCAGAAAACTCCGCAGTTCAGCCGCTGAGTCCGCTGGATTCCCGCCTCCGCGGGAATGACGGCCGAAGAGGCGCTTTCATTCCAGTTTCTTACAAGTTCCTGAGATCTGTTCATCGCCTAGCTTCCGAAGGGAGAGGGAGAGTCAGGAGTCCTCCCATGACCTCCAGCACGCCTTACGATGTCCGCGATGCCGAGGTGATCGTCGTCGGCTCCGGCCTTGCCGGGATGACCGCGGCGCTGCAACTCGCCCCCCGCGCCGTCACGCTCATCACCAAGACCGCCGGCCTTCCCGGCGGCTCCAGCCTTTACGCACAGGGCGGCGTCGCCGCCGCCGTCGGCCCCGGCGACCGGCCGGAGGACCATGCCGCAGACACCATCGCAGCCGGGGCCGGGCTGGTCGACGCCGCGATAGCGGCCCTGCTGACCCGTGACGGCGCCGCCTTGGTCCGCCGCCTGCTCAATGAAGGCCTGCCCTTCGACCGCGCGCCGGACGGCGCGCCGCTGCTGGGCCGCGAGGCCGCCCATGGCGCCGCGCGCATCATCCATGCCGGAGGCGACGCCACCGGCCGCACGCTGGTCACCGCCCTGGCCGAGCGCCTGCACGCCACCCCTTCGATCCGGGTGGAGACCGACGCCTTCGCCGTCGATCTCGTCCTCCGCAACGGCCGGGTCTGCGGCCTGCTGGCCTGCCATCCGGAGGGTTGGGTCCTGCACCGTGCGCCCCGCGTGATCCTGGCGACCGGCGGCATCGGCGCCGCCTTCGCCCGCACCACCAACCCGGCGGAGGCGACCGGCGACGGGCTGGCCATCGCCGCGCGGGCCGGCGCCCGGCTGGCCGACCTGGAATTCGTACAGTTCCACCCCACCGCACTCGCCGTCGATGCCGATCCGGTGCCGCTGCTGACCGAAGCCCTGCGCGGTGCGGGCGCCCTCCTGCTCGACAGCAAGGGCCGGCGCTTCATGCCCGACGAGCATCCGCTGGCGGAACTGGCACCGCGCGACGTGGTCGCCCGCGCAATCGGCCGGCGCGTCGCGGCGGGGGAGCCGGTGTTCCTCGACCTTCGCCCGGCGCTGGATGCGAAGCCGGACGGCTTTCCCACCGTGCTGGCGCTCTGCGCCGAGCATGGACTCGATCCGTTCGCGGAGCCGATGCCGGTGGCCCCCGCCGCCCACTACCACATGGGCGGGGTGGTCACCGACGCCGACGGGCGCACCAGCCTGGAGGGGCTGTGGGCCTGCGGCGAGGTCGCCTGCACCGGCGTCCACGGCGCCAACCGGCTGGCGAGCAATTCCCTGCTTGAAGCCCTGGTGTTCGGCGCCCGTGTCGCCCGCGACGTGGCGGAACGGCCGCTGGCGCCGCTGCCGCCCTTCGCCCTACCCCGTCCCCCGGCGGTCGCCGCCGATGTCGGCCATGCCCTGCTCGACGCCATCGGGGCGGAGGCGCGGACGGCGCTCTACGAAAGCGCCGGGCTGGTCCGCAACGGGCTTGGGCTGCTGGCCGCCCGTCGCAAGCTGGACCGGCTGGCAACGGCGCTGGACACGCTGCGCTGCGAGGATGGCGACGTGGCTCCACCCGAGGTCGTCCGCCAGTGGGGCGAGGCGCGCAACCGGCTGCTGGTCGGCCGGCTGGTCGTCCATGCCGCCCTGGCGCGGGAGGAAAGCCGCGGTGCCCATTGCCGCAGCGACCATCCCCTGCCGAATCCCGCCTCCAACCGCCACTCCCTGACCCTCAGCGATCTGGCCGGCACCGCCGGTCCCCTGCCCGGAGACGCCGCATGCTGCATCCTCTGACCGTCGAGCCCATTGTCCGCGCCGCCCTGGCCGAGGATCTGGGCCGGGCCGGCGACATCACCACCGACAGCATCATCCCGGCCGATACGGTGGCGACCGCCCGCATCGCCGCCCGCAAGGACGGCCGCGTCGCCGGACTGGAGGCGGCGCTGATCGCCTTCCGCCTGCTCGACCCCGGCATCTCGGTGACGGTGGAGCGCGCCGACGGCGACGACGTGCCCCCCGGCGGCACCATCGCCACCCTCACCGGCAAGGCCCGCGCCCTGTTGACGGCGGAGCGCACGGCGCTGAACCTGATGGGCCGCCTGTCCGGCATCGCCACCGCCACCCGTGCCCTTGTGCGCGAAGTGGAGGGAACCAATGCCCGCATCGTCTGCACCCGCAAGACCACCCCGGGCCTGCGCGTTCTGGAAAAGCATGCGGTGAAGCTGGGCGGCGGCTTCAACCACCGCTTCGGGCTGGATGACGCGGTTCTGATCAAGGACAACCACATCGCGGTCGCCGGCGGCGTGCGTCCGGCCGTGGAGCGCGTCCGCGCCGCCATCGGCCACATGGTGAAGGTGGAGGTGGAGGTCGACACGCTCGACCAGTTGGACGAGCTGCTGGGCCTGCCGGTCGATGTCGTCCTGCTCGACAACATGGACCCGGACACGCTGCGCCGCGCCGTGCGGATGGTGGACGGCCGGCTGCTGACCGAAGCATCGGGCAACGTCACGCTCGCCACCGTCCGCGCCATCGCCGAGACCGGCGTCGACATGATCAGCTGCGGCTGGCTGACCCACAGCGCCCCGAACCTGGATTTGGGGCTGGATATGTGATTGTGAGACCTGGAAGAGATCCCCTCTCCCCCCCGGGGAGAGGGGGATGTGGTCAGGCTTTTTCCCCTTACGCCGCCAGCTTTTCGACCGTGCCGTCCAGGCCCATCAGAAGCAGTTCGACCTCGAGGTCGGGATGGCGCTCCTTGACCATCGCCTTCAGCTTGGTCAGGTATTGGCCGTGCACCGCGGTCTCCTTGGCGGGGTCGGACGCCACGTCCATGCCGAGGAAGACCTTGTAGGCGCCGCAGTCGCGGTGATCCATGACGATCACGCGCTTGATGTGGTGCAGTTCCTTGGCGACCGCGACATGGTCCCAGAAAGCCTCGCCCCAGGCCGGCTTCTTGTCGGTCAGGGCGCCCAGGCTGGCGCCGGCCAGAATGACGTGGTCGTAATTCGCCTGCATGTTGCGGGCGTTCATGTAGCCGGCGACATGCCCCATCAGGCGATAGTCCATGCAGGACAGCAGAAGCGTGTCGACGCTGCCGGCGCGGGCCGGGCGGCTCATCATCATCGGCGCCATCAGAGTCACGCCGGCACCCAGCGTCGCCAGCTTCAGAAACCCGCGGCGCGAGCTGTGTTCGCCGTGGCAGCAGCCATGGTGATGACCGGTCGAATGATCCATTGTGCCCTCCAACACGCCCCGAACCCATATCGGGGGTTTCACGCGCGATGGTGGCAGGCAAATGGTAAAAATTTCAATATAGGGGCTTCCATCAAGTGGAAAAGCAATAATTATTCATCTCTGTGGCATTTTTCGGAAAGCTTGCCCTGCAACCGTGAAATCGTGCCTCTCAACGGCACAAAGGAAACGGGCCGCCCGGTGAGGGGCGGCCCGTTCCAGAGCATGGACGTTCCTGGTCGTCAGCGTGCGGCGATCATCCGCCGCGCGTGCTGCTGGGCGCCGGGGTTCCGACCGATCCGACAGTGCCGGAGGCCGGCGGCGGCGACGCGCTCGCGCTATGGCTGGACGAACACTCCGCGTTGGCGATCCCAGCCGTCAGGAGTGCGGCGAGACCGAACAATGCGGCGACAACCGGACTGGCTCCATGAGACATTGGATCACCTCCTTTCTGAAACGTTGCGACCACCAATAGATTGACACAGCAGGGCGCTTGGTCAATGGCCGATTCGACTGCCGCCGCTCCGTCTCCCATACGGACAGGTTTGGAGGCCATGCCTGACCAATTTCATCGGGTTTCCAGCAGGCCGCTCATGGTCGCGAACAGCTCCGACTTGGCCTCGAACCCGATGCCGGGCAGGTCGGGCAGGCGCACCCGGCCCTCCTCCACGGCGATGCCGTCGGCGAAGCCGCAGAAGGGCTTGAAGACGTCGGGGTAGGATTCGTTGCCGCCCAGATGCAGGCCGGCGGCGATGTTCAGCGACATCTGGTGGCCGCCATGCGGCACCACCCGGCGGCTCGACCAGCCGTTCTCCTTCAGCATGTCCAGCGTACGCATATACTCCACCAGCCCATAACTCAGCGCGCAGTCGAACTGCAGCCAGTCGCGGTCGGGGCGCATGCCGCCGTGGCGGATCAGGTTGCGGGAGTCCTGGTGGGAGAACAGGTTCTCGCCGGTCGCCATCGGGCGGTCGTAATGGTTGGCGAGTTCGGCCTGCAGCGCATAGTCCAGCGGATCGCCGGCCTCCTCGTACCAGAACAGGCCGTAGGGCTTCAGCGCCTCCGCATAGGCGATGGCGGTGTCGAGGTCGAAGCGGCCGTTGGCGTCGACGCACAGGTTCTCGCCCGATCCCACGACCTCCAGCACCGCGTCGATCCGGCGCAGATCCTCCTCCAGCGGGGCGCCGCCGATCTTCATCTTCACGACCTTGTAGCCGCGGTCGCGGTAGCTGCGCATCTCGTCCTGCAGCGCCGTCACATCCTTGCCGGGATAGTAATAGCCGCCGGCCGCATAGACCCACACGCTGTCGTCGGCCACCCCGCCGCGGAAGCGGTCGGCCAGCAGGCGGTAGAGCGGCACGCCGGCGATCTTCGCCACGGCGTCCCATACCGCCATGTCGACGGTGCCGACGGCGACGGAGCGTTCGCCATGGCCGCCCGGCTTCTCGTTGGTCATCAGCCGCGCCCAGATGCGGAACGGGTCCAGGTTTTCGCCGGTGTCGTCCAGCAGGCTGTCGGGAGCGGCGCTCATCAGCCGGGGAATGAACCGTTCGCGCAGCAGCCCGCCCGCGGCATAGCGGCCGTTGGAGTTGAATCCGTAGCCGATCACCGGCTTGCCGTCGCGCACCACGTCGGTGACCACCGCCACCACGCTGCAGGTCATCTGGCTGAAATCGATGAAGGCGTTGGCGATGTCGGACTTGATGCCGGCGGTCTGCTCGCGGATTTCGACGATGCGCATGGCGGTTCCTCTTGCAGCGTGGTGGCGCGTTTCGTGCCGGCACTGTAGGGATGGTGCGGGCCGCCGGGCCAATGCCAAGGCCGAAACGCATCATGCGGGTTCGGCATAAGACGGCGGCCGGCAGACGTGACGAAGATTGGGCGATGGAACTCTCCTGGCTCGACGATTTCCTGGCGCTGGTGGATTGCGGCAACTTCTCCCGCGCCGCCGACGCGCGCCACCTGACCCAGCCGGCCTTCAGCCGCCGCATCCGCGCGCTGGAGGATTGGGCCGGCACCCCGCTGTTCGACCGCAGCGGCCAGCCGGTGACCTTGACCGAGGCCGGACGCCGCTTCCGCCCCTTCGCCGACGAGACGGTGCGCCGCCTGCTGCAGGGGCGCGAGGAGGCGCGGCTCGCCGCCCAGTCTGAGGCCGCGACCCTGCGCTTCGCCGCAACGCACGCGCTGTCGCTGACCTTCTTCCCCTCCTGGCTGCGGGCGCTGGAGGCACGGGCGCGGCTGGGCGCCATCACCCTATCGTCGGACAGCATGGAGGCCTGCGAGCGGCTGATGCTGGCAGGCCAGGCGCAGTTCCTGCTGTGCCATGCCCACCCGGCGGCGGCCGGCCGGCTGGACGCGGAATCCTTTCGCTCCATCGTCGTCGGCAGCGACCGGCTGCTGGCGGTGACCGCCCCGGACGCCGGCGGGCGGCCCCGCCATCTGCTGTCCGACGGCGAAACCGCGGCGCTGCCCCACCTGTCCTACAGCCGGGAATCCGGCATGGGCCGCATCCTGGAGGCGGTGCGGGCGGTGCAACCGCTGCCCGGCGCGCTCGACACCGTCTTCACCTCTCACCTCGCGGCGGTTCTGCGCACGCTGGCGCGTGACGGGCGCGGGGTGGCATGGCTGCCGGAAAGCCTGATCGCCGAGGATCTGGCCCGCGGAACCCTGGTTCGGGCAGGCGTTCCTGCCGCCGACACGCGCTGGACCGTGCCGGTGCAGATCCGGCTGGTCCGTCCGCGCGCGCGCCAGAGCAAGGCGGCGGAGAGCTTCTGGACCCTGGCGGTGGAGGCCGCGCTGTGGCGCAATGCCGAGTCGCCGCCGGATCCCGGAATCGCGGTTGCCGAGTTGGAACACCCTATGGAAAAAGAGTTGTGACACTCGCCCCCTAAGGCACTTTGTTCGTTGACATTCCCGCCGATGATCGTCCAACGAGTCGATTTCGCTGGCGCTAACCCTTTCGATCAGGCAAAATTTGCCTAGTTTGGGGTGCAGCCGGGCCTCGACGCCCCCGGCCGGATGGCCGGAGCCAAGACCTGTTCGCCGGCTGGTCCAAGAAGCGTCGCACCAGCGACCGGAGGAACCATCATGGGCGTGAGCAGCATCGGCGGTATCGGCGGCTATCAGCAGCAGCCCTACGTCACCCCGCTCAGCAGCGGTCCGGCCGCGGCGCAGCGGTCCACCTCGCCGGTCGAATCCGCACAGGAAGACCAGGACGAACGCACCCGCCGCCAGCAGGAGGCGCAGAACGTCCAGGCCGGTTCCGGCGGCAACACCACCCCGACCCGCGGCCAGAACCTGAACATCACGGTCTGATCGGCACCTGTCGCACGGCCGGAACGGCAGGGGAGTGAAACGGGGCGCCCGGCAACGGCCCCCTCCAGTCAGCGGACAACAGACGCGGGAGGCACCGATGGAGATCCGTGGCGTTTCCAGCACGACGGCAGTCCGCCCGACGGCTTTCCAGCCGACGGAGGCCGGCGTCGCCGCCCCTTCGGCCGACTCTACCCAGCCCACCCCCACCCAGACCGGCGGCACCGCCACCGGAGGGGAAGCGGGGAAGTCCTCCGGACCCGGCTATATCAGCCCCTATCTGCGCTACGATCAGGGTGCGCGGGTCGCGGTGCTTTATTTCCGCGACTTCGATACCGGCGAAACCCAGGACCAGATTCCGTCCCAGCGCGTCGTCGAGGAATATCGCCGCGCCGCCGACCGTCTTGCGCAGGACGACCAGAGGAAATCCGCCGGGACGCAGGCGGCAAGCGGCGGCAAGGCGGATACGGCTGCCGATTCCACCGACGGGTCGGCCAGGACTGCATCGGGGACAGGCTCCGCAACGACGCGAGGCATTGCCGGGAGCGGAGCGGGCGGCACATCCCCGGGCGTGTCCTTCGCCACCACCACCGGCAGCAGCGGAGCGGCGGTTTCCTCAAGCGTCTCGACAGGCGTTTCCGCCGGCTTCACGCCCGCCGCGGCGGCCGGCGGCTATGGCGGATCGCCGGGCGGCCTCGTCTCCGTCACGGTCTGAGCGCTTCCGCCCCCTTCCGTCGGACAATCCCCTCTTGTGATGATGACTGCCGCGGCAATCGGGTCGCGACGGATCGCTCCGCCTCCTGTTTGAAGTCCCGGTTCGGAAGGCTTCAACGACGGGGGAAAGCTACGATGGCCCAGGTTCGGCTGCACTGCACCACGGCAGGTCCCGACAACGGTCCCCTGGTGATCCTGCTGCATGGGTTTCCCGAATACAGCCGGTCCTGGCGCCGACAGGTCGGGCCGCTGGCCGACGCCGGTTTCCGCGTGTTGGTGCCGGACCAGCGCGGCTACAATCTCAGCGACAAGCCGCCACGGATCGACGATTACCGCATCGACCGGTTGGCGGAGGATATCCTGCGCCTCGCCGACGATGCCGGGCGTTCGCGCTTTTCCGTCGTCGGCCATGACTGGGGCGGGATCGTGGCATGGTGGCTGGCGCTGACCCATCCCGACCGGATCGGGCGGCTGGCCATCCTCAATGCTCCCCATCCGGCGACGCTGCGCAGCCACATGATGCGGCACCCCGGACAGATGCTGAAAAGCTGGTATGTCGGCTTCTTCCAGCTGCCCGGCCTGCCGGAACGGCTGATGCGCGCCAACAGCTTCCGCATGGCGGAACGGTCGCTGCTGGCCTCCAGCCGCCCCGGCACCTTCAGCCGCGACGATCTCGCCGGCTATCGGCAGGCTTGGCAGCAGCCCGGCGCGCCGACGGGGATGATCAACTGGTACCGCGCCTTGCGGCTCCGCCCGCCCCTTCCGACGGTGCGCGTCCGGGTGCCGACGCTGATCGTCTGGGGCGACCGCGACGCTTTCCTGGATCGAAGTTTGGCGGAGGAGGCGGCGGCGCTGTGCGATACAGTGCAGGTTAGTCACCTGACGCAGGCTTCCCACTGGGTGCAGCATGAGGAACCCGAAGCGGTCAACCGGTTGTTGGCCGACTTTCTCCACTCCGACGTTCCGGCGGACGGCCGAGGCCGGGAAGCGGCAACGGCGGAACGAGCCCCTGCCCCCTGACCGGCACGACCGGTGTCTGGCATGATGGCCGGCATGATGGCTGGTTCATCGGCAATACCGGCCTTCCCCCGCTTCATCGCCATCGACTGGTCCGGTGCCCGCGGCAAGCGCTATGCCGGCATCGCAGTGGCGGAGTGCCGGGACGGCGATTCGGCCCCGGCTCTGGTGGACGGCCCCGGCGGCTGGTGGTCGCGGACGGCTGTGTTCGGCTGGCTGCGGTCGGAACTGGCGCGCGAACCGGCACTGGTCGGCATCGACTGCGCCTTCTCCCTGCCCTTCGCCATGGCGGCGCGCGGCTTTCCCGGCCGGGAGGCCACCGTCTTCGACCTGTGGGATGCGGTGGAGGAGGTCTGTGCCGGTGAACCGGATTTCGGCGGCGGTCCCTTCGCCGTCCATCCGCTGCATGGCGCCGGTTTCTGGCATGGCGGCCCGCAGCCGGACTGGTACAAGGACCCGCACCGGGCAACCGAATGGGCCTGCCGCGCCGACGGGCTCGGCCACCCGCAAAGCCCCTACAAGCTGATCGGTTCGCGTCAGGTCGGCAAGGGCGCGCTCGCCGGCATGCGTGTGCTGCGCGCCCTGCGCGCGGCGCTGCCCGAACGGCTGGCGGTCTGGCCCTTCGAGGATCCGGTGCCGGGCGGAAGCGTGATGGTGGAGATCTACCCGCGCCTGTTCCTGAAACACACCGGCTTCGGCCAGCGCAAGATCCGCGACGCCGCCGAGTTGGACGAGGCGTTGCACCGGCTGGGCTCGCGTCCGCTGGAACGGACCGGCGCCATCAGCGATCATGACAGCGACGCGCTGGTCTCGGCCGCCGGCCTGCGCCGGCTCGCCGACATCCCGCGGGCCTGGACGCCACCGGGTCTGGACGGGACCGCGCGGCGGCAGGAAGGATGGATTTTCGGCGTGGGGATGACGGGATCATGAGCGCAGTCGACGGTGTGCCGGCGGAAGGTTCAGCTCCGGGCACGGCAGGCGGATCCAAAGCGGGCGGATCGCGCCGCCCGGCGATCGACGTCGCGCGCGGGTTGGCGCTGGTCGCCATGGCCCTCTATCACGCCAGCTGGGACGCCACCTACTTTGGGCTCGCCCGCTTCGACCTGCTGGGCGACCCGCTCTGGCTCGCCGCCCGCACCATGATCCTGTCGAGCTTCCTGCTGCTGGCCGGCATCGGGCTGGTGCTGGCGACCCGTGACGGCCTTGATACCGGACGCTTCCTGCGCCGGCTGGGGCGGGTGGCGGCCGGGGCGGCGGCGGTTTCGGCGGCATCCTACGCCCTGTTCCCAGACAGCCCGATCTTCTTCGGCGTGCTGCACCACATCGTGCTGGCGAGCATCGTCGGCCTTGCCTTTGTCCGCCTGCCGGCGGCACTGACCCTGACAGCGGCTGCGGCGGCGGTGCTGGCCGGCACCTCGCTGTCCTTCCCCGCGTTCGACAGCCCATGGCTGCGCTGGATCGGGCTGACCAGTGTGGCGCCGGATTCCAACGACTTCGTGCCGGTCCTGCCCTGGATCGGTGCCGTGCTGACGGGAATCGGGCTGGCACGGCTTTGGCCGGGGATGGGCGAGGGCATGGCGGTGAGCAGTGCTGCCGGACGAACGCTGGCGCTGGCCGGACGGCACAGCCTTGCGGTCTATCTGCTGCACCAGCCGGTTCTGTTCGGCATCGCTTGGGCGGCAGCACAGATGCTGCCGGTGGAGGCGCCGGCGGTGCGCGATTTCCAGGCCGCCTGCGTGGCGAACTGCGAGCGCGCCGGCGTCGCGTCGGCGACCTGCACCGCCAACTGCCGGTGCGTGCAGTCGGAACTGGCGCGGAAGGGGCTATGGGAAGGTTTCGTCGCCAATCGCCTGAGCGAGCGGGAGCAGCGCGGGCTCGAAGACGCGGTTGCCGTCTGCCGGAAGCCCTGAGAAAGGGTGCGGCCGGGTGGCTGGCCGTCCCCCGAACCGATCAGACCGAACCGATCAGACTGACTGCCGCTTTTCCAACAGGCCGCGAAGCAGGCTGGTCAGCGTCTCGGCCAGACGGTACTGGTCCTCGGGCGGCAGGGTGTCGATGACGCCCGCAAAGTCGTTGAGCGGATCGTGGCGCAGCAGTTCCAGCGCCTTGGGCGTCGGATGCAGCTGGGTTACGCGGCGATCCTCCGGAACCGGAACGCGGACCAGCAGTTCCTTGCCCACCAGCACTTCCACCATCTGCGAGGCGGCGCCGCGCGTGGTGGCATGGAAGTCGGCGAAGGCCGACACGGTGCGCTGGCTGTTGTTGGCGCCGGCGAAATAGCGCAACGCCGTCCACTGCGACGGCTTCAGCCCGTGGGTATAGCCCAGGCTGTCCGCGATGTGGGCGATCTGCAGCATCACGTCGGCAATGGCCTGCGGCGACGCGCCGCCGGTGTGATCCGAGTGGGCGATATCCATTCCGGCTCCCATGGGTCCGGTTCCGATCGAACCCGCTCCAATGGGAGAACCGATTGGAGTGCGATCCAGCGCACCGTTCTTCCGCACCGACATCCGTCCCGCAGCAACGCCGCGCACTTTTGCGAAGTCCATTTTTTCCACTCTATAAAGTTTAGTGGCTATACGATGGCCATACAAAGAGGCAGGCGGCTATCGCTGAAAGGCGGCAGCCACGTCGATCATGAGATCGTCACATACTGTAGCGCGACTGAACTGAAAACGGAACCGCGAACACTTCGCTCGTTTGTTGCGAATTGTCGCATCGGCGCAGGGGTCCCGGCTAAGGCTCGGCTGTTAGAAACCCTTGTGAAACACAGGCAAAATCGGCATATCGGCCATGCTGACTCGCTTCGTCGCCATGTTTCACTGGCGTAATCTTCGATTCGGCGGTATACGCGCGCGATGACCACATCCCCCGTTCCGAAGTCCGCATCGCCGGCCGCCGCTCAGACCATGGGCGCCCCGAAGGTCGGCATCGTCAGCCTCGGCTGCCCGAAGGCGCTCGTCGATTCAGAGCGCATCCTGACGCGCCTGCGCGCGGAGGGGTACGAGATCTCCCCCAGCTACGACGGCGCCGACGTCGTGCTGGTCAACACCTGCGGTTTCCTGGACAGCGCCAAGAAGGAATCGCTGGACGCCATCGGCGAGGCGATCAAGGAAAACGGGCGGGTCATCGTCACCGGCTGCATGGGCGTGGAATCGGACCTGATCCGGCAGATCCACCCCGACGTGCTGGCCGTCACCGGTCCCCACCAGTATGAACAGGTGGTCACCGCGGTGCACGAGGCGGTGCCGCCGACGCACAACCCCTTCACCGACCTGGTGCCGCCCGAAGGGCTGCGGCTGACCCCGCGCCACTACGCCTACCTGAAGATTTCCGAAGGCTGCAACAACCGCTGCAGCTTCTGCATTATCCCGTCCTTGCGCGGCGATCTGGTCAGCCGGCCGATCCATTCGGTCCTGCGCGAAGCGGAAAAGCTGGCGGTCGCCGGTGTCAAGGAACTGCTGGTCATCTCCCAGGACACCAGCGCCTACGGCGTCGACGTGAAGTACAAGACGGAGAAATGGTACGACCGCGAGGTCCGCACCCGCTTCTTCGACCTGTGCAACGAGCTGGCGAACTTCGACCTGTGGGTCCGCCTGCACTACGTCTACCCCTACCCGCATGTGGACGAGGTCATCCCGCTGATGGCGGAGGGCAAGATCCTTCCCTATCTCGACATCCCGTTCCAGCATGCCTCGCCCACCGTGCTGAAGGCGATGCGCCGCCCGGCCGCCCAGGAAAAGCAGTTGGACCGCATCCGCAAGTGGCGCGACGAGTGCCCGCATCTGGTCCTGCGCTCCACCTTCATCACCGGCTTCCCCGGCGAGACGGAGGAGGACTTCCAGTTCATGCTGGACTGGCTGAAGGAGGCCCAGCTCGACCGCGTCGGCTGCTTCAAGTACGAGCCGGTGGAGGGCGCCACCGCCAACGACCTGCCCGGCGCCGTCCCGGAAGAGGTCAAGCAGGAGCGCTGGGAGCGCTTCATGGAGACGCAGAAGGCGATCAGCGCCGAACGGCTCCAGCAGAAGGTGGGCTGGACGCTGGGCGTGCTGATCGACGAGGTGGACGAGGACGGGGCCATCGGCCGCTCCTACGCCGACGCGCCGGAAATCGACGGCAACGTCTTCCTGAACGGCGAGACCGGCCTGAAGCCCGGCGACATGGTCGACGTCACCATCGAGCATGCCGACGAGTACGACCTGTGGGGCAGCGTCGAGCGCGACCTGTAATCCCACCTTACGGAGAGCGCCATGCCCGTCACGCCGGACGATGCCGAACTGATGGACGTCCAGCAGGGCGGGCGCTGCTTCTTCTGCGACGGGCCGGTGGGGGCGAAGGCGACCTTCGACCACCTGATCCCCCGGGCCTATGGCGGGATCGACGATCCGGCCAACGTCGTGCTGGCGCATCGCCGCTGCAACCAGCGCAAGGACGACCGCCTGCCGACCGACGAGGAGCTCGACCGCTTCTTCGCGTTGCGCCGCTCCAGCCAGCTTGGCGTCTGGCCCCCCTTGCGTGCGCTGCGCGACGGGGATGAGGGGGCCGACGAGGAGGAGCGGTGGATGGCGGTGGCGCAGGCGATCGCGCGGGAACGGTAAGGTGCCCGATCCGGTTGATGGGAGGATACCTTATATAATGGGAGACTCCCCCCGATGACCGGTTCGCAGAACAAGCAGCCCCACACCGAAGAGACCATCCGCCACACTGAGGGCGAGCAGAACACCGGCAACCACAAGAAGCCGGATGCCCCCGACGCCAAGGGCGCCGACCGCTTCGGCGGCACCCGCGCCGGCGCGGAGAATGTCGAGCCCAAGACGTAAGCAGCGGGATCGGGGACTTTCGGGCTGGCATCCCATGCCCGGCCTGTGCGAGACCTGTGGGAAATTCGGGGACGGCGCCCGCAGACTTCCTGCCCCAGGCGACCGCCCCCACCTCGCACCCGTGACCCGATGGCTCCTTCGATCTTCAAACGCTACAAGCTCCATTTCACGCGGCCGCTGCCCGGCCTGCGCCCCGGCCGGCCGGAACGGGACGCCATGGTGGAGCGCGTGCGGCGGCTGGCCAGCGAGAACGGTATGGCCGGCGACCTGCACGCCATCGCTCCCAACGCCGGCTTCGGCATCCTGGAGGTCCGCTGCACCGAACGGCTGGCCCGCCGCCTGTCCGACCTGTCGGAAATCGAAACCGTCCAGGAAGCCTGACCGCCGGACCTTCCCCTGCGCCGGTTGGGCGCGCCAGTTCAGCGCGCCCAACCGGCGCGAAGGTGTTATGCGGCTGGCCGCCACGTTCCACCGCCCTAGGTCAGGCTCGACCGGTCCCGACTTGCGGATCGGAACCACCAGACCTGAGAGGGGAGACACCGACATGGCGATGCGGCAATCGGACGCCGAATGGCGCGGCGACCTGAAATCGGGCAGCGGCAAGATGCGGCTGGGCAGCGGGGCCTTCGAAGGCGCCTATTCCTTCCCGTCGCGCTTCGAAAACGGACAGGGCACCAATCCGGAGGAGTTGATCGCCGCCGCGCATGCCGGCTGCTTCTCCATGGCGCTGTCCGCCGGCCTCGCCCAGGCCGGCCACACCCCGACCCGCGTCCACACCACCGCCAAGGTCCATCTGGAAAAGGCCGGCGCAGGCTTCGCCATCAGCCGGATCGAGCTGGAGTGCGAGGCGGAGATCCCCGGCATCGACGACGCCACCTTCCAGGAACAGGCGGCCGGCGCCAAGGCCAACTGCCCGGTGTCGAAGGCGCTCGCCGGCACCGAGATCAGCCTGACCGCCAAGCTGGTCTGACGCCACGGCGATCCATGCGCCGCCCGGTCGACGGGCGGCGCTTCGTCCAATTCGCGTGCCGCCGGCGATAATAAATCGGCTTGGCCGGGATGAACCTGCCGGAAGGGCAAGGGGTCGTCCGCGCCGCTGCTCGGCCGAAGGGCAGATTGACCCAACAGCATCCGCCCACCCATAGTGCCGCGTTCCGCGCGCGGAAGCTCCCGTCTTCCGTCCGCCGTATCAATCGAACGACGGACAATGTTTGCCGCAGCCACTCGCCTTCTTAAGCCAGCACTTCTTCTGCTTGCGCTCGCGTGGGCTGTACCGGCGGCTGCGACCGATGCCGGCAGGCCGTCGACCGGACCCGAACCGGTGATCCTGGCGCTGGACGGCGAATTCGGGCTGACCAACAGCACCTCGGCCGAGGCCATAGAACGCGGCATCCTGACCGCCATCGACGACATCAACCGCCAGGGCGGCGTGCTGGGCGGACGGCCGCTGGCCCTGATCACGCGCGAACACCGGTCGATCTCCGCCCGCGGCATCAAGAACATCCGGGAACTCGCCACCATCCCCGACCTGATCGCGGTGTTCGGCGGACGGTTCAGCCCGGTGGTGATCGAGGAGCTGCCGGTCCTGCAGCAGACCCGCACCCTGTTCCTGGCGCCGTGGTCGTCGGCGGACGGCATCGTCGACAACGGGATGAATCCCAACTACATCTTCCGCCTGTCGCTGCGCGATGGGTTGGCCATGCCCTTCCTGCTGACGCGCGCTGCCGACCGCGGGCTGACCCGCGTCGGGCTGCTGCTGACCAACACCGCCTGGGGGCGCTCCAACCTGGAGGCGGCGAACCGTCATCTCGCCGGGCGCGACAGCCCGAGCGTGGTCGGCACCGCCTGGTACAATTGGCGCGACCGCACCCTGATCGACAAGTACGAGGAGCTGGAGGCCGCCGGCGCCCAGGCCATCCTGCTGGTCGCCAACGACGACGAGGCCGCCGTGCTGGTGCGCGAGGTGGCGGCCCTGCCGCCCGGCCGGCGGCTGCCGATCCTCAGCCACTGGGGGGTTACCGGCGGGGATTTCGTTGGGCAGGCCGGACCGGCCCTGCAGGAGGTCGACTTCACCGTGATCCAGACGGTCAGCCCCTTCCGCATCCCGCCCGAACGGCTGGCGCCGGTCCTGGAAACCGCGGGGCGACTGTTCGGCATCCACCGGCCGGAGGACATCGTGTCGCCGGTCGGCTTCCTGCACGCCTACGACCTGACCCGCATCCTGGCGCTGGCGATCGACCGCGCCGGCACCACCGACCGGGCCGCCGTGCGCGACGCGCTGGAGCAGGTCGGCCCCTATCGCGGGGTGATCCGCGATTTCGACCGCCCCTTCGCCCCCGACCGGCACGAGGCGCTGGGGCCGCAAGACCTGCTGATGGCGCGTTTCCGCGCCGATGGCGTTCTGGTCCCGATGGAATGAGCGCGCCGATGTCCGGACCCGATCCCTACCGCCCCCCGAACGGCGCCATTCCCAGCGCGGCGCAGCGGATGCTGACCTCCGGCCGGCTGGCCCGCCGCTTCGCGCTGGTGTCGCTGATGCTGGGCGTGCTGATCGCCATCCTGATCGGCGCCAGCCTCTATGTGGTGTCGAGCCGCCATCTGGCGCGCCAGCATCTCGCCAATGTGGAAGCGAACGCCAGCCTCGCCGCCCGCCAGACCGAAGGGCTGCTCAACACGCTGGTCACCACCGTGCGCGAGTTGGCCGACAACAGCGTGCTCGCCACGGCTCTGGTCGATTCCGCGGGCAAGGAAACCTATCTGGTCCCCTTCCTGGGCAGCTTCGACCACATCGCCAGCGTGCCGCTGGCGATCGTCTTCACCGATTTCGAAGGGGAACCGATCGCCGACAACGGGCGCCGGTCCGGCACGCTGTCCATCTCCCCCGCCGACATGGCCTGGCTCCGCGCGGCAATCGCCGCCGGAAAGCCGGCCGCCACCGTGATCCACCAGGACGACACCCATTACCTGCTGGCGGCGGAGATGCTGATCTATTCCCGCACCAGCTCGCCGGAAGGGGCGCTGCTCTACAAGGTTCCGCTCGACTCCCTGGTGCTGCATCCGGAAGCGGAGCTGCTGCACACCGGGGAGCAACCGCGGCCGCTGGCTTCGGACATGATTGCGGTGACCGTTCCGCTCACCGTGCCGAACAGGTTGTCAACGCTCGGGCTGCAGCTTCGGCTGGAGGCGCCGGGCACGCCGACCACGGCCCTGCTGTCCTGGATGCTGCCTGCCTACGGCCTGGTCGCCGTCGCCGCCCTGCTGGCGATCTATATCGGCAGCCGCGCCGTCGGCAGCCACATGACCCGCTCCCTGCGCGAACTGGAACGGCTGGCCGGCTCCATCGCCACCGACGGATTCACCGGCCAGCGCGCCAGGGTGCGCGGCAACGACGAGGTGTCGGCGCTGGCCCGCGGCTTCAACGCCATGCTGGACCATATCGCGGCGATCCAGCGCGAGCGCGAGATGCGCGCTGCCGAGGAGATCACCATCCAGCGCACGCTGGCCGAACGCGCCGAACAGGCGCGCGCCGAGGCCGAAAGCGCCCGCAACGAGGCGGAGCGTTCGCGCCAGGAGGCGGTGATGGCGCTGATGGTGGCGGAGCGCGCCAACGCCGCCAAGACCCATTTCCTGGCCGCCGCCAGCCACGATCTGCGCCAGCCGGTGCAGTCGCTGGTCCTGCTGACCTCGGCATTGGCGCTGAGGCTGGGCGACCATCCCGCCGCATCGCTGGTCGGCAGCATCGAGGCGTCGATGGACGCGCTGTGCCGGCTGCTCGACGCCATCCTGGACATTTCGAAGCTGGATGCCGGCACCGTCTCCCCCAACGTGCAGACGGTGTCTCTCGGCGCCATCTTCGCGCGGCTGGAGGGGGAGTACCGCCTCCGCGCCGCGGAGAAGGGCATCGCCTTCCGCAGCGTTCCCACCGGCGTGACGCTGAACGCCGACCCGGCCCTGCTGGAGCGGATCATCCGCAATCTGGTGGAGAACGCACTGCGCTACACCGACCATGGCCGCATCCTGCTGGGCTGCCGCCATGGCTCCGGGACCTTGCGCATCCAGATCCACGACACCGGCATCGGCATTCCACCGGAGCATCTGGAGCGGATCTTCCACGAGTTCTACCAGATCTCCAACCCCACCCGCGACCGCGGCAAGGGGCTGGGGCTGGGGCTCGCCATCGTCGACCGGCTGGCGCGGCTGCTGGGATACCGGGTGCATGTCGCGTCCCGGCCCAACCGCGGCTCCTGCTTCACGCTGGAGATCCCGATGCCGGCCCTGTCCGCGCCGGCCATCGTACCGGCGGCGGCGGAGGCGGAGCACGCCCCGCAACCGGGGCGCGGCATCGCGCTGGTGATCGACGACGACCCGCTGGTGCGCGAGGGACTGACCCTGCTGATCGAGGATCTCGGCTGGCGGGCGATCGCGGCGGACAGCGCCGGCCATGCGCTCCGCCTGCTGCGGGAGCAGCCGCGCCCGCCCGATCTGGTGATCGCCGATTACCGGCTGGAGGCGGGGGCCACCGGGCTGCAGGCGATCCACGCGGTGGAGACCGCGCTGACGGAACAGGGGCACGCACCGCCCCTCAGCGTCGTGCTGACCGGCGACACCGCGCCCGAACGCATCGCCGATGCCGAGGCCAGCGGCTACCGCATCCTGCACAAGCCCATCGCGGCCAAGGAGGTGGCGCAGTTGCTGAGCGGCGCGCTGCTGGACGGGCCCGGCCGCGACGATGCCCGCGGGCCCACACCTGAAGGCGCCGGCCGCCGCGACTCAGCCATCCTGCAGGGCTGAGCGCGCCGGCCGGCCGCTTCCTGCCTTCGGCACGCTACCCGCGCTGGGATTGCCCTGCGGCATCGACCTGGAGGGCGAGCCGCTCTATGGCACGCACCGCCATCTCCTGGCGGCGTGCCGGGTCTCGTATCTCCTGCCGCAGATGGGCCGCCGCCGCGTCTTCCAGCGCGCCCCGTGCCTCCTCGGGCGTGAGGAGGCCCTTTTCAACCATTGCAATCACCAGCGATTCACAAATCGAGAGAGCGGCCATGCCCGCCGCCTCTTCCTCCGCCGTCATCATGCCCCCCGTCCGTTTGTTCCTTGCACTGCCCCGGCGTCGGCGCTGCCCATCCGACATCGCAAAAGGCATAGGAACAACAGCGGGGTCTGTGGCGCGTCACACCACATTCGAGAAAAATATCCGGCCTATTAACCTATGTTGTAGCCCCTTTTTCCGAAAGCCTTAAACGTTCGATACGACGCGGAACCGGTTGAACTGCGCATCCGTTCATCAAGGCGCTAATATTAGGACAAAGAAGGCAAAGAGACGAACATGACTCGCGCCCCGGCGAGCCGCGCCCTCGAGCCCACTCCATTGTGGCTCAAATTGAGCAGCTACCTCGTTCTGTCGGATGAGGAGAAATCGTACCTTTCTGATTTGGAAAGGACGATCGTGCGCGAGCCGCCCCGGACGGATCTTCTCCAGCAGGGCGAAAGATACCGGGATGTCCGCATCATACGCGACGGCTGGGCAATTCGTCACAAAGCCTTGCCGGACGGACGGCGCCAGGTGGTTAACTTCGTGCTGCCCGGCGATCTCATCGGCATGTATTGCACGCTGTTCGAATCCGCGGACCACAGCGTCACCACCCTGACCGCGGTGGAGGTGGCGAGTTTCCCGCCCGAACGGATCGGCGAGCTTTTCCGCTCCTTTCCCCGCCTTGCCGCCGCCCTCGCCTGGTCCGGCGCGCGGGAGGAGGCCATCGTCGCCGAACGCCTGCTCAGCCTGGGCCGGCGCACTGCGCTGGAGCGCACCGCCCACCTGATCGTGGAGCTTCTGCGCCGGCTCAGCATCGTCAACATGGCGACCGACGGGCATTTCGTGCTGCCGGTGACGCAGGAAATCCTGGCCGACGCGCTGGGGCTGAGCATCGTCCACATCAACCGCACCCTCCGCCGCCTGCGCGACAGCGGCCTGATCGAATTGAACGGTCAGCGCATCACCGTCAACGACGTGCGCCAGCTCGCCTCCGTCGGCCAGTTCGACGAACTGTACCTCCACCTGATCCGCGCGCCCCGCCGCTTGGAACGCGCCTTCTCCGGCGCGCCCCATCACCACAACGGCGCCCGCCCGGACGGCGAAGACCGCCCGAAGGCATAAGTTTCCAGTCTCTCGGACCTTCTCACCGGCACCAATCCCCCTCTCTCCTGGGGAGAGGGGATTATCCTACGGCTTTGATCAGCCATTCCCGCGGCAGAGCCTCTCCCCCTTCGACCTCCCCATTCTGCACCGCACAGAATTTGCAAAACCACATCGTCCTTGTATCGGGGGATGCCTCGGCGCGTCTATTCTCAACGGACAGCGGCCCAAGACGCGCTGCCATTCATTAAACTAAGCATTTGAAAAATCTCGTATTTTTACGGACCCCTCACCCCACTCCAAAAGCGACACACAATTCCACTTTACAGTCGTTGATCTGTATCATATTTTTCCTTGAGAAATTGTTCGCTGGACGCGCAATCCATCTCGGGGATGCCGATGTACACGCAAGGTTTGGATGCCAAGACCGAGCAGGGCGCTCAACCGTCTCCCCGGCTGGTGACGGAACAGGAAGCCGCTCTCCAGGGCCGCTTCCAGGAGCGCGTCGACGCCGAAGAGAAGATCGAGCCGCGCGACTGGATGCCGGAGGGTTACCGCCGCACGCTGGTCCGCCAGATCTCGCAGCACGCCCATTCGGAAATCGTCGGCATGCTGCCGGAAGGGAACTGGATCACCCGCGCGCCGACCTTGCGCCGCAAGGTGGCCCTTCTGGCGAAGGTGCAGGACGAGGGCGGGCACGGCCTCTACCTCTACAGCGCCGCCGAGACGCTGGGCGTGTCGCGCGACGAGCTGGTCGGGCAGCTGCTGTCGGGAAAGGCCAAATACTCCAGCATCTTCAACTACCCGACCCCGACCTGGGCCGACATCGGCGCCATCGGCTGGCTGGTGGACGGTGCCGCGATCATGAACCAGGTGCCGCTTTGCCGCTGCTCTTACGGCCCCTACGCCCGCGCCATGGTCCGCATCTGCCGGGAGGAGAGCTTCCACCAGCGCCAGGGCTATGAGCTGATGCTGGCGCTGGCCCAGGGCACGGCGGAGCAGAAGCGGATGGCGCAGGATGCGCTGAACCGCTGGTGGTGGCCGTCGCTGATGATGTTCGGCCCGTCGGACGACCAGTCCGCCCACTCCGCCCAGAACATGGCCTGGAAGATCAAGCGCTTCTCCAACGACGAGCTGCGCCAGCGCTTCGTCGACGCCACCGTGCCGCAGGCGGAGTTCCTGGGCCTGACCATCCCGGACCCGGAACTGCGCTTCAACGCCGAGACCGGCCACTATGAATTCGGCGCCATCGACTGGACCGAGTTCAACGAGATCCTGAAGGGCAACGGCCCCTGCAACCGCGAGCGCATCGAGGCCCGCCGCAAGGCGTGGGACGATGGCGCCTGGGTGCGCGAGGCCGCCACCGCCCATGCCGCCAAACGCAAGCAGCGCGCCCTGAAGAAGGCCGGCTGACACAAGAATACCGAGGGGAAGAGACGATGGACCGTAAGGACTGGCCGCTGTTCGAGATCTTCATCCGGCCGAAGAACGGGTTGTCGCACAAGCATGTCGGCAGCCTGCACGCCGCCGACGCCCGCATGGCGCTGGACAATGCCCGCGACGTCTACACCCGCCGCGGCGAGGGCGTCAGCATCTGGGCGGTCCCTGCCGCCAGCATCGCGGCGTCCGACCCGTCGGAGAAGGCCAGCCTGTTCGATCCGGCCGACGACAAGGTCTATCGCCACCCGACCTTCTACGACATCCCCGCAGACGTCAAAAATATCTAGCCGGAAGAACATCTGATGAGCACGGATCTCAAAGAGGCCCTGTTCGCCACCGCGCTACGGCTGGGCGACACGTCGCTGGTGCTGGGGCACCGGCTGTCGGAATGGTGCGGCCATGCGCCCGAGCTGGAAGAGGACATCGCGCTGACCAACGTCGCGCTCGACCTCGTCGGCCATGCCCGCATGTTGCTGACCTACGCCGGTGAACTCGAAGGCAAGGGCCGCGACGAGGACCGCCTCGCCTACCGGCGCGACGTCTTCGACTACCGCAACCATCTGCTGGTCGAGCAGCCCAACCGCGACTTCGGCCACACCATCGTCCGCCAGTTCCTGCACGACGCCTGGGCGGTGGAGCTGTACGAGCGGCTCTGCGCCTCGACGGACGCCACGCTCGCCGGCATCGCCGCCAAGGCGGTGAAGGAGGTGCGCTACCATGTCCGCCACAGCGGCGACTGGCTGGTGCGGCTGGGCGACGGCACCGACGTCAGCCATGCCAAGGTCGCCGACGCGCTGGGCCGCCTGTGGCCCTACACCGGCGAGATGTTCGAGCGCGACGAGGCCGAACAGGCGCTGGTCGCCGCCGGCATCCTCCCCGACCCGGCCGAGTTGAAGGCCGCCTGGACCGCGCGCGTCGAAGCGGTGCTTGATGAGGCGACGCTCGACCGCCCGGCCGATGGCTGGATGCAGAAGGGCGGCCGACGCGGCGAGCACAGCGAGCATCTGGGCTATCTGCTGGCCGAGATGCAGTTCCTGCCGCGCGCCTATCCCGACGCGACGTGGTGAGGGCGAGATGCCGGATGCAGCAGGCTGCTGGGGACCGGAGCCGGGCGCCGATGCGGTCGTGAAGGCTGCCTGGGACGCGCTGGCCGGGGTGATGGATCCGGAGATCCCGGTGCTGAGCATCGTCGATCTCGGCATCGTCCGCGCGGTGTCCGCCGACGCGGACGGGCGGCTGTCGGTGGCGTTGACGCCCACCTATTCCGGCTGTCCGGCGACCAACGTGATCGTTCTGGAGACGGAAACGGCACTGGCCCGCGCCAAACTCGACGCCCGCGTCTCGGTGGTGATCGCCCCGCCCTGGACGACCGACTGGATCAGCGACGCCGGCCGGAACAAGCTGGCCGAGGTCGGCATCGTCCCGCCGCCACATTCCGGCAAGCGGTCGCTGACGGCACCGGACGAGGTGATCGCCTGCCCGCGCTGCGGCTCTACGGACACCCGCCAGATCAGCCGCTTCGGTTCCACCGCCTGCAAGGCGCTGCACGCCTGCAACGCCTGCCTCGAACCGTTCGACGTGTTCAAATGCCATTGATGAGTGGCGGCGGCCTTTGCCCTCTCCCCAACCCTCCCCCGCTTCGCGGGAGAGGGAGCACGCCCCAAATCGGCGGCAGTCCCCTCTCCCACCGAAGGTGGGGGAGGGTTAGGGAGGGGGCAAACGCTTCAACCACTCAACTGGCCCGACCAAGGACCACCCCATGACCACCCCCAGCTTCCACCCGCTGACCATCCGCGAGTGCCGCCGGGAGACGGCGGACACCGTTTCGATCGCCTTCGACGTGCCGGCCGATCTCGCCGACCGCTTCCGCTTCGTCCAGGGCCAGTATCTCACCCTCAAGACCCACATCGGGGACGAGGAGGTGCGGCGCTCCTACTCCATCTGTTCCGGCGTGGGTGACGGCGAGCTGCGCGTCGCGGTGAAGAAGGTCGATGGCGGCCTGTTCTCCACCCACGCCAATCAATCGCTGGCCCCCGGCGCGGTGCTGGAGGTGATGACGCCGATGGGGCGCTTCCACACCCCCATCGACCCGGACGCGGCGCGCACCTATGTCGCCTTCGCCGCCGGCAGCGGCATCACCCCGGTGATGTCGATCCTGAAGACTGTGCTGGCGCAGGAGCCGAAGAGCCGTTTCGTCCTCGTCTACGGCAACCGCACCGTTTCCTCCATCATCTTCCGGGAAGAGCTGGAGGACCTGAAGAACCGCTTCATCGGCCGGCTGGTGATCCACCATGTGCTGAGCCGCGAACCGGAAGAGGCCGGGCTGCTGGGCGGCCGGATCGGCGCCGGGCTGGTGCGCGAACTGTGCGCCGGGCCTTTGAAAGCCGAGGACATCGACGCCGCCTTCCTCTGCGGCCCCCAGCCGATGGTGGAGGAGGTGCGCGACGCCCTGGCCGGCTGCGGCACGCCGCCCGCCAACATCCATGTCGAGCTGTTCGGCACCACGTCCGCCGCGCGCCCGACCGTCAGGAAGGTGGCGACCGACACGCCCACCGATGCCGCGACCATCGCCATCCTGCAGGACGGCAAGCGCAAGGAATTCACGCTGCCTTACGACGGCGAAAGCATCCTGGAGGCCGCCCACCGGCATGGCGCCGACCTGCCCTATTCCTGCAAGTCCGGCGTCTGCTGCACCTGCCGCGCCAAGATCCGCGAAGGCAAGGTGGAGATGGCCGAGAACTACTCCCTGGAACCGTGGGAGGTCGAGGCCGGCTATGTCCTGACCTGCCAGTCGCGCCCGCTGACCGAACGGGTCGTCATCGACTTCGACGCCGCCTGACCAACGCCGCCTAATCAACGAGAAAAAGGAAACGCCCCGCCATGACCACCACCCCGCAAGCGCTGTTCGAGACGCACGAGGCCACGCTTCAGAAGGCCGTTGAGGCCTGCCGCAGCCGCGCCTACTGGTCGGCCTTCCCGGAAATGCCGAGCCCGCGCGCCTATGGCGAGACGGCGGCGACGGATGGCGAGACAGCCTTCGCGGCATACCGCGACAAGCCCTTCGAACTGGACCAGCCCGGCGTGACCGGTACGGTGGATGGCGAGCGTTCGCCCTTCGGCTTCGACCTCGGCATCACCTATCCGGTGTCGGACGTCGAGGCGCTGGTGAGGGCGGCCAAGGCGGCGATGCCGGGCTGGCGCAAGGCAGGACCGAACGGCCGGGCCGGCGTCTGCCTGGAAATCCTGAAGCGGCTGAACGCGCGTAGCTTCGAGATCGCCAACGCGGTGATGCACACCACCGGCCAAGCCTTCATGATGGCCTTCCAGGCCGGCGCCCCGCACGCCCAGGACCGCGGGCTGGAGGCGGTCGCCTATGGCTGGAAGGCGATGACCGACCAGACCCCGGCGGCGCGCTGGGAGAAGCCGCAGGGCAAGAACCCGCCGCTGGTGATGGACAAGCGCTTCGAGGTGGTCGGCCGTGGCGTCGGGCTGGTCATCGGCTGCGCCACCTTCCCGACCTGGAACGGCTATCCCGGCCTGTTCGCCAGCCTCGTCACCGGCAACGCGGTGATCGTGAAGCCCGGCCCGACCGCCATCCTGCCGCTCGCCATCACCGTGAAGATCGCGCGCGAGGTGTTGGCGGAGTGCGGGCTCGACCCCAACCTCGTCACGCTCGCCATCGGCGACACCGTTGCCAAGGATCTGGCGCTGCGGCCTGAGGTGGCGGTGATCGACTACACCGGCTCCACCGGCTTCGGCGACTGGCTGGAGCAGAACGCCCGTCAGGCCCAGGTCTACACCGAGAAGGCCGGCGTCAACACGGTGGTGATCGACGGCACCGACGATCCCAAGGGAATGGTGCGCAACCTCGCCTTCACGCTCAGCCTCTATTCGGGGCAGATGTGCACGACGACCCAGGTCATCTTCGTGCCCAAGGACGGCATCCAGGCCGGTCCCGACCGCATGAGCTTCGATCAGGTCGTCTCGGCGCTGGCCGGCGGCGTCGACAAGTTCCTGTCCGATCCGGAACGCGCGGTGGAGGTGCTGGGCGCCATCCAGTCCGACGCCACGCTCGCCCGCATCGACGAGGCAGCCAAGCTCGGCATCGTCGTGCTGCCGTCGCGCACCATCGCCCATCCGAAATTCCCCAATGCCCGCATCCGCACGCCGCTGATCCTGACCATGGATGCGGCCGACGAGGACAAGTACGGCCATGAGCTGTTCGGCCCGATCTCCATCATCGTGAAGACCGACGGCACCGCCGACAGCCTGGAGCGCGCCGCCCGCCTGACCCGCACCAAGGGCGCTTTGACCACCGGCCTCTACAGCACCGACCCGCAGCTGATCGAGCAGGCGACCGACCTGTTCGTCGAGGCCGGCGTCGCCCTGTCGGTCAACCTGACCGGCGGCGTCTTCGTCAACCAGTCGGCGGCCTTCAGCGACTTCCACGGCACCGGCGCCAACCCGGCGGCCAACGCCGCGCTGTGCGACCTCGCCTTCGTCGCCAACCGCTTCCGCGTGGTGCAGAGCCGCGTTCCGGTTCTGGAGGCCGCGCAATGAGCGACAAAGCCATCCTCCTCGACATCGCCGACGGCGTCGCCACCGTCACGCTGAACCGGCCCGACCGGCTGAACAGCTTCACCGCGGCTATGCATGAGGAACTGCGCGAGGCCGTCGGCGAGGTGCGCGACGACAAGGCCGTGCGCTGCCTGCTGCTGACCGGCGCCGGGCGCGGCTTCTGCGCCGGGCAGGATTTGTCCGACCGCGCCGTCGCGCCGGGCGCCCAGGGGCCCGACCTCGGCGTGTCGATCGAGACCAACTACAACCCGCTGGTCCGGTCCTTGCGCGCCCTGCCGATGCCGGTGGTCTGCGCCGTCAACGGCGTCGCCGCCGGGGCGGGCGCCAATATCGCTCTCGCCTGCGACATCGTTCTGGCGGCGCGGTCGGCCAGCTTCATCCAGGCCTTCTGCAAGATCGGGCTGATCCCCGACAGCGGCGGCACCTGGACTCTGCCGCGTCTGGTCGGCCATGCCCGCGCCATGGGCCTCGCCATGCTGGGCGACAAGGTCACGGCCGAGCAGGCGGAAGCCTGGGGCATGATCTGGAAGGCGGTGGACGACGACAAGCTGATGGCGGAGGCCGGCGCGCTCGCCCGCCAGCTCGCCACCCAGCCGACGCGCGGTCTGGCCCTCATCAAGCAGGCGCTCAACGCCTCCTCCGCCAATGATCTCGACACCCAGCTCGACCTGGAACGCGACCTCCAGCGCGAGGCCGGCCGCACGCAGGACTATCGTGAGGGCGTCGCCGCCTTCGTCGAAAAGCGCGCCCCGAAGTTCGAGGGGCGGTGATGGCGGCGCTCGATCCCTCCATCACCGTCGCGGTGGTCGGGGCCGGCGCCATGGGCCAGGGCATCGCCCAGGTCGCGGCACAGGCCGGCCATCCGGTCCTGGTGGTCGACACCCGCCCCGGTGCCGCCCAGGCCGCCGTCGAGTCCATCGCCAGGGCGCTGACCGCGCTGGTCGAAAAGGGCAAGCGCACCGCGGCGGAGCGCGACGCCACCGTGGACCGGCTGCGCGCGGTGAACGGCCTGTCCGACCTCGCCCCCGCCGGTCTGGTGGTGGAGGCCATCGTCGAGGATCTCGACGTCAAGCGCCGCCTGTTCGCCGAGTTGGAGGGCATCGTCGGCGCGGACGCCATCCTCGCCACCAACACCTCGTCGCTGTCGGTCGCCGCCATCGGCGCCGGGGTGCGGCGGCCGGAACGGCTGGCCGGCCTGCACTTCTTCAATCCGGCGCCTCTGATGGCGCTGGTGGAGATCGTCAGTGGGCTGGCGACCGACGTAACGGTGCTCGACACGCTGTTCGACACCGCCAAGGCCTGGGGCAAGAGCCCGGTACGCTGCCGTTCCACCCCCGGCTTCATCGTCAACCGCGTCGCCCGCCCCTTCTACGCCGAAGGGCTGCGGCTGGTGCAGGAGCAGGCGGCCGACCCCGCCACCATCGACGCCGTGGTGCGCGAGGCCGGCGGCTTCCGCATGGGGCCGTTCGAACTGATGGACCTAATCGGCCATGACGTGAACTTCGCCGTCACCCGCTCCGTCCACGCCGCCTATTTCGGCGATCCGCGCTTCCAGCCCTCGCTGATCCAGCAGGAACTGGTCGAGGCCGGGCGTCTCGGCCGCAAGACCGGCCGCGGCTTTTACGACCACAGCCCCGGCGCAGCCAAGCCGGTGCCGTGCAGCGCCGAGCCGGGCGCCAAGCCGCAGCGTGTCACCGTGCAGGGCGACCTCGGCCCCGCCGCCTCTCTGGTCGGGCTGTTGCACGAGGCCGGAATCGCCGTCGAGGAAGCGCCCGGCCCCGGCGTGCTGGTCGTCGATGGCGTCACGCTGGCCCTGACCGACGGCCGCACCGCCACCGCCCGCGCGGCCGAAGAGGGTATCGCTCCGCTGGTGCTGTTCGACCTCGCGCTGGATTACACCAAGGCGACCCGCGTCGCGCTGGCCCCCGCCGACGGAACGCCGGCCAAGGCGCTCGCCATCGCCGCCGGGCTGTTCCAGGCGCTGGGCAAGGCGGTGTCGGTGATCGACGACGCCCCCGGTCTGGTGGTGATGCGCACCGTCGCCATGCTCGCCAACGAGGCGGCGGACGCGACGATGCAGGGGGTCGCCAGCGCCGCCGACATCGACATCGCGATGACCAAGGGCGTGAACTACCCGCTGGGTCCGCTGGCCTGGGCCGACCGCATCGGCCTGCCCCATGTGCTGGCCGTGCTCGACGCGCTGGCCCGCACCTACGGCGAGGACCGCTACCGCGCGTCGGCTCTGCTGCGCCGGAGGATCTCCGCCGCCCAAATCGCCCAAATCCCCTCTCCCCCCCGGGGAGAGGGTCAGGGTGAGGGGGGCGCGTCGCGTGGCTCCGCAAGTGGCGGACACTCCAGCTTCACCACCGACTCCACGCCGCGCATCCCCCTCACCCCAACCCTCTCCCCAGGGGGGAGAGGGGGAAACAAGGACCTGCCCGCATGACCACCGACCCCCAAAGCCTCGCCGAAGCGGTCGGCCGCGGCATGTACGAGCGCGACCATTGCGCCCAGGCCCATGGCATCGAACTGCTGGAGATCGCCCCCGGCTATTCCCGCATGGCGATGACGGTGCGCAAGGACATGGTGAACGGCCACGACATCGGCCATGGCGGCATGACCTTCACGCTGGCCGACACCGCCTTCGCCTATGCCTGCAACGCGGCGAACGAGGTGACGGTGGCGGCGGGCTGCTCCATCACCTTTCCGGCCCCGGCCAAGCTGGGCGACGTGCTGACCGCCGAATGCCGCGAGGTCCACAAGCGCGGCCGCTCCGGCGTCTACGACGTCACCGTCACCAAACAGGACGGCACGGTGGTCGGCCTGTTCCGCGGCCAGTCGGCGCGCATCGCGGGGACCGTGATCCCGGTGGCCTGAATCCACCGAAGGCGCTGCCCCTGGCGGCCACGCCCACGATCCCCATCTGTTAGTTTCTGGAGCGAACCATGCGTGAAGCCTACATCTGCGATGCCGTCCGCACCCCCTTCGGCCGTTACGGCGGCGGGCTGGCCCCGGTGCGCCCGGACGACCTTGCGGCGGTGCCGCTGAAGGCGCTGATGGAACGCAACCCCGGCGTCGAATGGTCCGCGGTGGACGACGTGATCCTCGGCTGCGCTAACCAGGCCGGCGAGGACAACCGCAACGTCGCCCGCATGGCGGCCCTGCTGGCTGGCCTGCCCGACGCGGTGCCCGGCACCACCGTCAACCGCCTCTGCGGCTCCGGCATGGACAGCATCGGCATGGCCGCCCGCGCCATCAAGGCGGGCGAGGCGGAGCTGATCGTCGCTGGCGGGGTGGAGAGCATGACCCGCGCCCCCTTCGTCATGGGCAAGTCCGACAGCGCCTTCTCCCGTCAGGCCGAGATCTTCGACACCACCATCGGCTGGCGCTTCGTCAATCCGCTGATGAAGGCGAAGTTCGGCATCGACAGCATGCCGGAGACGGCGGAGAACGTCGCCGCCGACTACGCCATCTCCCGCGCCGACCAGGACGCCTTCGCCGTCCGCAGCCAGCAGCGCGCCGGCCGCGCCCAGAAATCGGGCCGCCTCGCCCGCGAGATCGTGCCGGTCAGCATCCCCCGCCGCAAGGGCGAGCCGACGGTAATCGCCGCCGACGAGCATCTGCGCCCCGACACCACGCTGGAGGCGCTGGCCAAGCTCTCCACCCCCTTCCGCAAGGAAGGCGGCAGCGTCACCGCCGGCAACGCGTCGGGCGTCAATGACGGCGCCGCCGCCGTGATCGTGGCCTCGGCCGATGCGGTGAAGCGCTACGGCCTGACCCCGCGCGCCCGCGTCGTCGGCACCGCGGTGGCCGGCGTGGCGCCGCGCGTGATGGGCATCGGCCCGGCCCCGGCGACGCAGAAGCTGCTGGCCCGCCTCGGCCTCTCCATCGGCGACATCGACGTGATCGAACTGAACGAGGCCTTCGCCGCCCAGGGCCTCGCCGTGCTGCGCATGCTGGGCCTGCCCGACGATGCCGAGCATGTGAACCCCAACGGCGGCGCCATCGCGCTCGGCCACCCGCTGGGCGCCAGCGGCACCCGTCTGGTCGCCGGCGCGGTGATGGAGCTGGAGGACCGCAAGGCGGCCCGCGCGCTCTGCACCATGTGCATCGGCGTCGGCCAGGGCATCGCCATGCTGGTGGAGCGGGTCTGAACGGATAAGGGCATCACCGGCCGCCAAGCGCCGGGAACCGGAACGAAGGGGAGAAGCGCACCATGTCCATCATGACCGACGCCACTGTCAGCAACGGCGCGAAAGCCGGCATGGACCGCTACGAGTTCGCCAGCCGTGACGAGATCGTCGCGATGCAGACGGAGCGGCTGGCATGGTCGCTGCGTCACTCCTACGCCAACGTCGACTCCTTCCGCGCCAAGTGCGAGGCGAAGGGCGTCCATCCCGACGACTTCAAGGAGCTGAAGGATCTGGCGCTGTTTCCCTTCACCGTGAAGGACGACCTGCGCCAAGCCTATCCCTTCGGTATGTTCGCCGTGCCGATGGAGGACATCGTGCGCGTCCATGCCTCCAGCGGCACCACCGGGCGGCCGACGGTGGTCGGCTACACCAAGGGCGACATCGACGTGTGGGCGGAGGTCGTCGCCCGCTCCATCCGGGCGGCGGGCGGCACGCGCGGCGACCGGGTGCACATCGCCTATGGCTACGGCCTGTTCACCGGCGGCCTCGGCGCCCATTACGGGGCGGAGCGGCTGGGCTGCACCGTCATCCCGATGTCGGGCGGCCAGACCGAGAAGCAGGTCCAGCTGATCCAAGACTTCAAGCCGACCATCATCATGGTGACGCCGTCCTACATGCTGAACATCGCCGACGAGATGCGCCGCCAGGGCATCGACCCGCGCAGCACCAGCCTGCGCGTCGGCATCTTCGGCGCCGAGCCCTGGACCGGCGCGTTGCGCGAGGAGATCGAGCGCACCTTCAACATCCACGCCGTCGACATCTACGGCCTGTCGGAGGTGATGGGTCCGGGCGTGGCGTCGGAATGCGTGGAGACCAAGGACGGCCCGGTGATCTGGGAAGACCATTTCTATCCCGAGATCATCGACCCCGACTCAGGCGAGGTGCTGCCCGACGGCTCCTATGGAGAGCTGGTCTTCACCACGCTCACCAAGCAGGGCATGCCGGTCATCCGCTACCGCACCCGCGACCTGACCCGGCTGCTGCCGCCGACGGCGCGCGGCATGCGGCGGATGGACAAGATCACCGGCCGCTCCGACGACATGCTCATCATCCGCGGCGTGAACGTCTTCCCGACCCAGGTCGAGGAGCTGATCTGCAAGATTCCGGCTCTCGCCCCGCATTACGAGCTGGTGGTGAGCCGCGACGGCCACATGGACAATCTCGCCGTCCGGGTGGAGATGCATGACGACATCCACCCGTCGGAGTGGGACGGCCACGCCAAGCACCTGCAGCATTCCATCAAGTCGCTGATCGGCATCAGCACCCGCGTCGAGGTGGTGGAACCCGGCGGCATCGCCCGCTCCATCGGCAAGGCCAAGCGGGTGCAGGACCTGCGTCCGAAAAGCTGACGCTCAGCCCTTCTGCGACAGCAGCGGGAAGGCGTCCAGAACACCGGTCAGCAGGATCTGGACGCCGACGCAGAACAGCAGGAAGGCGAACAGCCGGGTCAGCACCCGCACCCGCGTCGGCCCCAGGAAGGCGACGATGCGGTCGGCGGAGCGGTAGGACAGCCAGATCAGCGCGGCGATCGCCAGCGCCGCCCCCGACATGCCCAGGAAGAACTCGATCAGCCCGCCGCCCCGCGTCGGGCGGGTGGAGCCGAGAGCGATGGCGACCGAAATGGTGCCCGGCCCTGTGGTGAAGGGAATCGTCATCGGGAAGAAGGCCGATTCCGCCAACCCGTCGCCGTCGCCGGCCGCCTGTTCCTGCTTGCGCGCCTCGTGCCGTTCCGGCGCGGTCAGCAGCGCCCAGGCACGCTCCGCCACTACGAAGCCGCCGGCGATCCGCAGCGCCGCCATCGACACGCCGAAGAAATTCAGCACATAGGCGCCGGCCCACAGCGCGGTTAGCATGACGATGGCCGAATAGAGGCTGACCAGCCCGGCCAGCCGCGCCCGGTCGCGCGGACTGCTGTCCGCCGTCACCTGACTGAAGATCAGCGCCATCGCGAGCGGATTGACGATGGAGAACAATGCTGTGAAGGCGAGCAGGAAACTGTCGAGCATGGGATCCGGGATGTCGGTCGGCCGTCCGAACAGTTAGCTGGGACGCGGCAATGCTGGCAAGGGCGGCGTTGTTCCTGGCATCGGGGCAATTGCATTTGGGTTTGATCGACTGCTGAAGCCCCTCTCCCCTTGCGGGAGAAGGGCATCCGTAGGGGTAAACGGCTGCTCCCGATTTAAATTCGGTGTCCCCCCACTCTCACCCGTTGAACAGTGTCGCGTCGATCCGCCGGACCATCGCCACCAGCCGGGGCGCGAACTCCTCCTCCAGCTTCTTCAGGTCGACCATGAAGGCCGGCCCGCCGCAGTTGAAGGCCAGCACCTGCGACCCGTCACGCGGCACAAAGGGAACGCCGACGGCATGCACTTCCGACTTCCAGGCACCGATGGATCGGCAATAGCCGCGCGTCCGGTAATCCTCGATGGCCTGGAGGATGCCGTCGCGGATTTCGGGCCAGCGCTCCCCCTCATGCTCCTCCAGCTTCGCCATCAGGGGCGCGCGCTCCGCCTCCGGCAAGGCGGCCAGATAGGCGCGGCCCATGCCGGTGGTCGACAGCTTGATGTGGGAGCCGACGTCGAGCGACAGGGTGATCGGGCCGGTCGCCTTGCAGCATTCCAGATAGATCATGCTCAGCCGGTCGCGCCCGCCCAGCGCCACGGCAAGCCCGGTCTGGTCCGCCAGTTCCTGCATCAGCGGGCGGGCGACCTGCCGGATGCCCATGCCGGACAGGCTGGCATAGCCCAGCGCCAGCACCGAGGTGCCGAGCCGGTACTTGCCGGTGTTCTGGTCGTAGGCGAGATAGCCCAGCTTGGCCAGCGTGTAGGTCAGCCGCGACACCGTGGGCTTCGGCAAGCCGGTGCGCTGCGCCAGTTCCAGGTTGCCCAGCATCGATTCGTTACGGCGGAAAGCGCGCAGCAATTCCAGCCCACGGGCCAGTGCCGTGACGAAGCGCGGGTCCTTCTCGTCCTCCGCCAGATCGTCGGCGACCAGAGCCTCTTCCCGCCTGCGCATGACCCAATCCTCCCGCAAACCGTTGCGGGACGATCCTGCCAGCGGGCGGACGGCAGGTCAATGAAACAGCGTTTCACAATGCGAAATTTATGACCGCAGGCCTATGCCGGCGCCTACTGCGTCGCCCCCAGCCCCAGCGTCACCATGCGTTCGTACAGCGACGCGCGCGAAATGCCCAGCAGCTTCGCGGCCCGCGCCTTCACCCCGTTGGCCTCTTCCAGCGCAGCGGCGATGGCGTGGCGTTCGGCGGCGTGCAGCACCTCCTGCAACGGCCGCGCGCCGGCCGCCAGCGGCAGGGCCGAGGCGCCGGCCGGATGCTGCATGCCGGGAAGCACGCTGCGGATATGCGGTGCCGTCAGGATCGGCGCGTCGGTCAGCGCCACCACCCGCTCCAGCGTGTTGTAAAGCTCGCGCACATTGCCCGGCCAGTCATAGTCGCGCAGCACCTGCACCGCCGACTCCAGAAGCTCGCGCGGCGGCGTGCCCTGCTGGATCGCCAGCTGTTCCAGGATGCGGTCGGCGATGCTCTCGATATCCTCCGGCCGGTCGCGCAGCGGCGGCAGGGTGATCGGCACCACGTTCAGCCGGTAATAGAGGTCGGCGCGGAACTGCTTCTCGCGCACCAGGGCGTGCAGGTCGCGGCTGGTGGCGGCGATGATGCGCACATCGACCCGCACCACCTTGTTGGAGCCCAGCGGTTCGATTTCCCGCTCCTGCAGGACGCGCAGCAGCTTGGCCTGGACCGGCAGCGGCATGTCGCCGATCTCGTCCAGGAACAGGGTGCCGCCGTTGGCCAGCTGGAACTTGCCCTCGCGGTGGCGGCGGTCGGCCCCGGTATAGGCGCCGGGGGCGACGCCGAAGAACTCCGCCTCCAGCAGGGTTTCGGGGATGGCGGCGACGTTGACGCCGACGAAGGGCTTGGACGCCCGCGGGCTGGCGGAATGGATGGCCTGGGCCAGCAGTTCCTTGCCCGTCCCCGTCTCGCCCAGCAGCAGGACGGTGCTGTCCATCTGGGCGGCGCGGCGGCCCAGCCGCTTTATCTCGCGGATGGATTCGCTGGCGCCCAGGAACTGCGAGAAAGAGTATTTGGCCCGGCGCTCATGCGCCAGCTCCTGCTGGGTGCGGGTCAGCTCCTCCTGCATCTTCTCGTATTTGCGGACCAGCGGGCGCAGATATTCGGCGCGGTCGAACAGCACGAAGCCGATGGCGCCGATGATCGACCCGTCCGTGCCGAACAGCGGCATCCGCGTCACCACGAAGGACCGGTCGTCGAACTCCATGATGTCCAGCGGCTGGGGCTGGCCGCTCTCGATCACCCGGCGCAGCTGGCTGTTGGGGATGACGTCCTCCACCTGCCGGCCGCGCGGATCGCCGGGAACGCCCAGCAGCGCCTTGTACTTCTCGTCCATCCAGGCGATGCGGCCATTGTGGTCGACCGCGACGGCGCCGACGCACATGGATTCCAGGTGTTCGAACAGGGAGTGCACCGCGCGCTGGCGCAACGCTTCGAAATCGACGGTGTCGCCCACGTCACCCTCCCAAACGGGACCGATCTTCGTCGTCCCGGTGTCGAGGCCCCTTGCGATGCCCGCTTTGGGGCCTGCTGCATTGCAGCGCAATTTGCCAACAATATCAGAGGTCAACATAGTAGCCCATCCGTCGGATTAAAGGGAAGGCGCGCAGGATCGGGCGGGTGCGTGGGGTCGATCCGCACCCGTTCATCAGACCAGAGCTTGACGGCATCGCAAGACGGGACGCATTTTTAAAAAGGCAACCCGGACCTGTTCTCTACATCCTCCGCCATATCCCTCCCTTCTTCGTGACTTTCAACCCAAACGGGCAGGAAGACGGAAAAAGGAGGGGGACCTTCCGGCCCCCCCCCTGGGGAAGTTCGCGGAAATGGACGGTAGACTCAGTGCCCCCGCTTCGGCAGGCGGGCCATCAGTTCGCCGACGATGCCGCGGCGGAAGACGAGGACGCAGACGACGAAGATGCAGCCGATCACCACCGGCACCGGCAGGCTGGTGGAGGCGAGATAGCTTTCCAGCGTCACCACCAAGCCGGCGCCGACCACCGGCCCCAGCAGCGTGCCCATGCCGCCCAGCAGCGTCATCAGCACCACCTCGCCCGACATCTGCCACGTCACGTCGGTCAGGCTGGCGAGCTGGAAGACGATGGCCTTGGTTCCGCCGGCCAGCCCGGCCAGCGAGGCCGACAGCACGAAGGCGACCAGCTTGTAGCGGTCCGTGCGGTAGCCGAGCGAGACGGCGCGCGGCTCGTTCTCGCGGATCGCCTTCAGCACCTGGCCGAAGGGCGAATGCACCGTGCGCCAGATCAGGGCGAAGCCGCCGACGAAGATCACCAGCACGGTGTAGTACATGGTCAGCGGCTGGTTGAGGTCGAACAGCCCGAACAGGACACCGCGCGGCACGCCCTGGATGCCGTCCTCGCCATGGGTGAAGGGCAGCTGCAGCGCCAGGAAGAAGATCATCTGGCTCAGCGCCAGCGTGATCATGGCGAAATAGATGCCCTGCCGGCGGATGGCGATCAGGCCGAAGACCAGCCCCATCGCCCCGGCCACCGCGGTGGCGGCGAGCAGGCCGAACTCCGGCGCCCAGCCCCAGACCTTCACCGTGTGGGCGGCGATGTAGGCCGCGCCGCCGAAGAAGGCGGCATGGCCGAAGCTGAGCAGGCCGGCGAAGCCGATCAGCAGGTTGAAGGCGCAGGCGAACAGCGCGAAGCACAGCACCTTCATCAGGAAGACGGGATACAGCACGAAGGGCGCCGCGACGGCGATCAGCAGCAGGAGGGCGGCGATCAGGACGGTGCCGGTGCCGCGGGAGGACCCGCGCATGGCGATGGTGGTGGCGTTGCTGGCGACGGTCATGGATCAGCGCTCCCGTCCGAAGAGGCCCGCGGGCTTGATGAGAAGAACGATCGCCATCACGACGAACACGACGATGTTGGAGGCCTCGGGATAGAAGACCTTGGTCAGCCCCTCCAGCAGCCCCAGCCCCAGGCCGGTGACGATGGCGCCCAGGATGGAGCCCATGCCGCCGATCACCACCACGGCGAAGACGATGATGATCAGGTTGGTCCCCATCAGCGGCGAGACCTGATAGATCGGCGCCGCCAGCACGCCGGCCAGCCCGGCCAGCGCCACGCCGAAGCCGTAGGTCAGCGACACCATCACCGGCACGTTGATGCCGAAGGCCTGCACCAGCGTCGGATTCTCCGTCGCCGCCCGCAGATAGGCGCCCAGCTTGGTGCGCTCGATGGCGAACCAGGTGCCGAAGCAGATGGTGAGCGAGGCGACGACCACCCAGGCGCGATAGTTGGGCAGGAACATGAAGCCCAGGTTCTGCCCGCCCTGGAGGGCGGCAGGGATCGGATAGGGCTGGCCCGACACGCCGTACTGGTGGCGGAACGCCCCCTCCAGGATCAGCGCCAGCCCGAAGGTCAGCAGCAGGCCGTAGAGATGGTCGAGCTTGTACAGCCGCGACAGCATCGACTTCTCCAGCAGGATGCCCAGCAGCCCGACCGCCACCGGCGCCAGCACCAGCGCCCCCCAGTAACCGATCCCGGCATAGGTCAGCAGCAGCCACGCCACGAAGGCGCCGACCATGTACAGCGCGCCGTGGGCGAAGTTGATGACGTTCAACATGCCGAAGATCACCGCCAGCCCGAGGCTGAGCAGCGCATAGAAGGAACCATTGATCAGGCCGAGCAGAAGCTGCCCGAACAGAACTTGGGGCGGAACTCCCAGCAGGCTGAACATATCCGCGTCTCTCCCCGTTCGTGGTTGTTGTTCTTGGTTTTGGTCGAGTGGTTGCCGCCGATTGCCCCCTCCCCATCCCTCCCCCGCCCTCGGCCGGCCTAAGGCCGGTCCGATCGCGGGAGAGGGGGGTAGGACGCTTGTCAGCGAAACGTAAATGCCGAAGCAGCGGCAGTCCCCTCTCCCTCGAAGAGGGGGAGGGTTAGGGAGGGGGCAACGCGCACGCACCCCCGCCCCCTCACTTCACCAGCGCACAGCCGCTCTGCTTCGGGTCCAAGAAGGCCGTTTCGGCCGGGATGGTCTTGACGACCTTGTAGTAGTCCCAGGGCGCCTTCGACTCGGCCGGGGTCTTGACCTGGACCAGATACATGTCGTGGAACATGCGGCCGTTGGCGGCAATCTTGCCCTTCTTGGCGAACATGTCTTCGACCGGCATCTCGCGCATCTTGGCGGACACCTTGTCGGCCTCGTCGGTCTTCGCCGCCTCGACCGACTTCAGGTAATGCTTCACCGCCGAATAGACGCCGGCCTGCACCATGGTCGGCTTCTTGCCGGCCTTGGCTTCGAACTTCTTCGACCACTCGCGGGTCTGGTCGTCCATGTCCCAGTAGAAGCCGGTGGTCAGCATCAGGCCCTGGGCCGACTGCAGCCCCAGTGCATTCACGTCGGAGATGAACAGCAGCAGGCCGGCCAGGCTCTGGCCCGACTGGGTGATGCCGAATTCCGCCGCCTGCTTGACCGCGTTGATGGTGTCGCCGCCGGCGTTCGCCAGCCCGATCACGTCGGCGCCCGACCCCTGCGCCTGCAGCAGGAAGGAGGAGAAGTCGGCGGTGCCGAGCGGATGGCGGACCGCACCGGCGATGGTGCCGCCCAGCGACTTCACCATCTTGGTGGTCTCCTCCTCCAGCGACTGGCCGAAGGCGTAGTCGGCGGTCACGAAGAACCACTTCTTCTTGCCCTGCTCGTAGAGGGCGCGGCCGGTGCCGGCGGCCATGGCGTAGTTGTCGTAGGTCCAGTGGAAGCCGTAGGGGCTGCACTGCGCGCCGCTCAGCGCCGTGGCGCCCGGGCCGGACATCAGGAAGATGCGCTTCTTGTCCTTGGTGATGCCCTGCACCGCCAGCGCGGCGGCGGAGTTCGGCACGTCGGCGATCACGTCGACGCCGCCGGTGTCCACCCACTCGCGCGCCTTCGACGCGGCGATGTCGGCCTTGTTCTGGTGGTCGGCGACGACGATCTCGACGGCGGCGCCGGCGACCTTGTTGCCGAACTCCTCAGCCGCCATCCGTGCGGCGATGGCGGATCCCTCGCCGGCCAGATCGGCGTAGATGCCGGAACGGTCGTTCATCACGCCGATGCGGATGACGTTGTCCGACACCTGGGCCGCGGCCGGAATCGCGGTCCCTACCAGCGTCAGCAGGGCGGTGCCGGCGAGAAGAAGCGTGCGCATCGGAAGGTCTCTCCCTCTTGGTTTTATTGTCGGCCGGTCCCGTGCAGGAAATTCCGGCCCCGTTCGGGCAAGCCCCGGCGGTTCGCCGCCCCGGCCCGAAGAGCGGGCGGGACGGCGTCGGTGCCGGGAATGAGCGGAAGGCTGGACGGGCTACACGCCGAGATAGGTGTGGAGCTTGTCCATGTTGGCGTCGAGCTGGTCGTTGGGGATCATGTCCACCACATGGCCCTCCTCCATCACGTAATGGCGGTCGGCGATGGTGGCGGCGAAGCGGAAGTTCTGCTCCACCAGCACGATGGTGAAGCCGCGCGCCTTCAGCGCCCGCACCGCCACGCCGATCTGCTCGATGATGACCGGGGCCAGGCCCTCGGTCGGCTCGTCCAGCAGGATCATGGTGGCGCCGGTGCGCAGGATGCGGGCGATCGCCAGCATCTGCTGCTCGCCGCCCGACAGGCGCGTGCCCTGGGTCGAGCCGCGGCCCTTCAGGTTGGGGAACAGGTCGTAGATCTGCGGGATCGTCATCCCGCCGTCCTTCACCACCGGCGGCAGAGTCAGGTTCTCGTCGACGCTGAGGCTGGAGAATATGCCGCGCTCCTCCGGCACATAGCCGATGCCCAGGCGCGGGATCTTGTGCTGCGCCATGCCGATCAGCTCCTGCCCCTGGAAGCGGATGGAGCCGGTGCGCTTGCCCATGATCCCCATGATGGCGCGCATGGTGGAGGTCTTGCCGGCGCCGTTGCGGCCCAGCAGCGTCACCACCTCGCCCTGCCGCACCTCCAGGCTGACGCCGTGCAGCACATGGCTTTCGCCGTAGTAGCCGTGCAGGTCGGCGATCTCCAGCATCGCAGTCTTGGTGCTCATCCCGTCAGGCATGTCCGGTCCCCATATACGCTTCCATCACCTGCGGGTTCTTGGAGACGACCTCGTAGGGTCCCTCCGCCAGGATCTCGCCCCGGCGCAGCACGGTGATGGTGTCCGACAGGTGGGCGACGACCGACAGATTGTGCTCGACCATCAGCACGGTGCGGTCGGCGGCGACGCGCTTGATCAGCGCCGCGGTGCCCTCGATGTCCTCATGGCCCATGCCGGCCAGCGGCTCGTCGAGCAGCATCACCTCCGGGTCGAGCGCCAGGGTGGTGGCGATCTCCAGCGCGCGCTTGCGGCCATAGGGCAGCTCGGCGGCGGTGTGGCTGGCCCAGGGGGTGAGGTTCACCGCCTCGATCAGCTCCAGCGCCCGGTCGTGCAGGTCGTAGAGCGTCGATTCGGACTTCCAGAAATGGAAGCTGGTGCCGAGCGGCCGCTGCAGCGCCACCCGGACATTCTCCAGCACGCTCAAATGCGGGAAGACGGCCGAGATCTGGAAGGAGCGGACCAGCCCCATCAGCGCGATGTCCGCCGGCTTGGTGCGGGTGATGTCGCGGCCCTTGTAGAGGATCTGGCCGCGCGTGGGCGTCAGGAACTTGGTCAGCAGGTTGAACACCGTGCTCTTGCCGGCGCCGTTCGGGCCGATCAGCGCATGGATGGTGCCCCGCTTCACCTGCAGGTTCACCTCCTTCACCGCCACGAAGCCCTTGAACTCCTTCGTCAGGCCCCGCGCTTCCAGGATGATGTCGTCGTTCGGTGCGGCGTTCATCGGTCGCGAATTCTCCTCCCGTTCGTTCTTATGTCCGGGCCTGGGCCCGGGGGCTTATGTCCGGGCTTGTGCCCGGGGCTTATATCCGGGCTCCCACCCCGGGGGCCGCCATGAGGCGGGACGTTTCACCGATTGTTGTACGCACGAAGCGTGCCACGGCAGGGTTCGCTTCGCCCGGGCCCGTGGACCCGTTGTTTCTCCGCGGGTTTGCCTCCGCCTCCCCTCTCTCCGCTCCGGACCTTGTCGCCGGAAAGTGTCGGAATCGCGGACACTCTGTCCGCCAAACATGACACCATCCAAAATGTTTGCGCGCAAGATCGTCCGTGCGGCCGACGCCATATTGCGGACTTGCCAAATCGGCACCGCACTGCGATGGTGGCCGTCCGACGGTGCCCTGCCCGTCTTTATGGGCGGCGGGGATAATAGGGAATGCGGTGCGGATCCTCGTTGCACGGGGACCAATGCCGCGGCTGCCCCCGCAACTGTGTGCGGCGAGCGTCCCGTCCATCATGCCACTGGTCCCTTTCCGGGCCGGGAAGGCGGACGGCGACGCGACGACCCGCGAGCCAGGAAACCTGCCGGCGGAGACATCGACCTTTCCCAACCCCGCCGGGTGTGGCGGGACAGCAAGGATTTCGTTCCATGACCACGCGTTCGCTCCACACTGCCGCCGGTTCCGCGACCCGCAGCGCCGCCCAGACCGCGGTCGCCGCCTTCGCCGCGATCCTGCTGGGCAGCTTCCTGCTGTACGGCGTCGGCTTCGCCCAGCCGCAGCAGATCCACGACGCGGCCCACGATGCCCGTCACTCCTTCGCGTTCCCCTGCCACTAAGCCAGGGTCATGGATCTGATCCGGCGGCTGTTCACAGCCGCCCTGGTCGCGGGCGTGCTCTCCGGCACGGCCGCTTCCGTCGTTCAGCAGGCGACGACCGTCCCGCTGATCCTCGAAGCCGAGAAATACGAGGTGGTGACCCCGCCGCCCGCGCCAGCCGGTGCACCTGCGGCGTCCCACCAGCACGGCCCCGTGCGCGAGGTCGGCGAAGGCGTGCCGACCACTCTGGATGAGGCGATGCAGCGCATCGGCCTGACCATCGCCTCCAACCTGCTGACCGGCGTCGCCTATGCGCTGCTGCTGTCGGCCGCGATGCTGCTGGCCGGCCGGCCGGTCGATGCGCGGCGCGGGCTGGTGTGGGGGGCCGGCGGTTTCGTCGCCGTTTCGCTGGCGCCGTCCTTCGGCCTGCCGCCGGAGCTGCCGGGCATGGCCGGGGCCGACTTGGAGCTGCGCCAGCTCTGGTGGCTGGCCGCCGCGGCCGGGGCCGGCGTCGGCATGGCCGCGCTCGCCTTTGCCCGCAACCGCCTCGTCATCGCCGCCGCCGTGCTGGCCGCCGCACTTCCCCATCTGGTCGGCGCCCCCCATCCGGAAAGTGCCGAGGGCGCCGTCCCGCCGGAACTGGCTGCCCATTTCGTCACCGCCTCTCTGGGCAGCGCCGCCCTGTTCTGGGCGATCCTGGGCGCGGCCTGCGGCTGGCTGATGAGCGGTCTGGTCGGCGAGGCCGAGCATCGCCCGGCCCTGCGGCCCCAGCCCGGCGCGCGTTAAGGAGTTACGTCCCATGTCCGCCCTTCCCAAGACAGTCGCCGGCAAGGTTCCGGCGACCGTCATCACCGGCTTCCTCGGCGCCGGCAAGACCACGCTGATCCGCGGCCTGCTGGAAAAGGCCGACGGCCGCCGGCTGGCGCTGATCATCAACGAGTTCGGCGATGTCGGCATCGACGGCGACATCCTGCGCGCCTGCGGCAACCCGACCTGCACCGAAGACGACGTGATCGAACTGGCGAACGGCTGCCTGTGCTGCACCGTCGCCGACGATTTCGTCCCGGCCATCGAAAAGCTGCTGGCCCGTCCGGAGCCGCCCGAGCATATCGTGATCGAAACCAGCGGCCTTGCCCTGCCCAAGCCGCTGGTCCAGGCCTTCCACTGGCCGGCGATCAAGACCCGCGTGACCGTGGACGGCGTCATCGCCGTGGTGGATGCCGCCGCAGCGGCGGAGGGCCGCTTCGCCCCCGATCCCGCGGCGCTGGAGGCCCAGCGCGATGCCGCCGGCACCGTCGATCACGAAACGCCAATCGAGGAGGTGTTCGAGGACCAGTTGCTCTGCGCCGACCTGATCGTCGTCAACAAGACCGATCTGGTCGCCGCCGACGACCTCGCCCGCGTCGAGGATCTGATCCGTGGCGCGCTGAGCCATACGGTCGGCCGCGATGCCAAGCTGGTGCGCGCGTCGCAGGGCGCCGTCGATCCGCTGGTCCTGCTGGGCGTCGGTGCGGCGGCGGAGGACGACCTCGCCAACCGTCCCAGCCATCATGACGACGAAGAGGGCCACGACCACGACGACTTCACCAGCTTCGTGGTGGAGTTGCCGCCGCAGCCCGACCCCGCCCGTCTGGCGATGACGCTGGAGCAGGTCGCCGGCCTGCATGGCGTGCTGCGCCTGAAGGGCTTCATCGACGTGCCCGGCAAGCCGATGCGGCTGCTGGTCCAGGGCGTCGGCACCCGCATCCAGACCCATTACGACCGCCTGTGGAAGCCCGGCGAGGAACGCCGCAGTCGGCTTGTGGTGATCGGCGAGACCGGGCTGGATCGTGACGCGGTGATTAGGGCGGTTGTTGGGTAAGAGTTAGGGTTTCGTGGCGTATGCCCCCTCCCTAACCCTCCCCCACCTTCGGTGGGAGAGGGAACTGCCGCCGCTCTGCAAATCTTCCCCTCTCCCTCGATCGGATCGGCCTTCGGCCGACCGAGGGCGGGGGAGGGAGGGACCCGCGGCGTAGCCGTGGGAGGGAGGGGGCACCGCCGCCGCCCCTGGACGTCAAACCATGCACCTGCTCGCCGCCCGCCAGGACGAACTGGACGCCGGCCCCCAGGCGGAAGACCTGGGGCAGACGCCGGCCGACCTCGTCATGCTGTCCTTTTCCGACAGCGACCTGACCGCGCTCGCCACCGCGTGGCGGGCCGGCCGCGACCGCTTGCCCAGCCTCCGCCTCGCCAACCTCAACCGGCTCGGCCATCCGCTGTCGGTGGATCTCTACGCCGACACCGTCGTCGCCAAGGCGAAGCTGGTGGTCCTGCGCCTGCTCGGCGGCAGCGGCTATTGGCGCTACGGCCTCGACCGCCTCTCCGCGCTGTGCCGCGAGCGCGGCATCCCGCTCGCCGTCCTGTCCGGCGAGGCGCAGCCCGACCCGAACCTTACCGCCTACGGCACCGTCGCCCCCGACGCCGCCGACCGCCTCTGGCGCTATTTCACCGAAGGCGGCCCGGCCAACATGGCCCAGTTGCTGGCCTGTGCCGCGACGTTGGCCGGCACGCCCCTGCCCCATGAGGACCCCGCCCCGGTCCCGCGTTTCGGCGCCTATGACGGCTGGACCGGTTCTACCGCCACCGCCGCCGACGCCCCCGTCGCCGCGGTCGTCTTCTACCGCTCCCACCTGCTGGCCGGCGACCTCGCCCCGGTCCACGCGCTCTGCGACGCACTGGCCGCCCGCGGTCTCGCCCCCCGCCCGCTGTTCGTCGCCAGCCTGAAGGAGCCGGACTGCGCCGCCTGGATGCGCGCCAGCCTGACCGCGCAGAACGCCGCGATCGTCGTCAACACCACCGCCTTCTCGGCGGCGCGCGAGGACGGCTCACCCCTGGAGGCCAACGGCAGCCCGGTCCTGCAGGCCATCCTCGCCACCACGCCGGAAGCCGGCTGGCAGGCCTCGTCACGCGGGCTGGGTCCGTCCGACCTCGCGATGAACGTCGTGCTGCCGGAGATGGACGGCCGCATCATCGCCCGCGCCATCGCCTTCAAGACGGCGGGCGACCCCGACCCCGACCTGCAATTCGCCGCCCCGGTCCTGCGCCCGATCGCCGACCGGGTGGCATTCACCGCCGACCTCGCGGCAAGCTGGGTCCGCCTGTCCCGCACCCCACGGGCGGAGCGCCGCCTGGCGCTGGTGCTGTCCGACTATCCCGGCCCCGGCGGCGGCATCGGCCATGCGGTGGGCCTCGACAGCCCGGCCAGCACCGTGGCGATGCTCCACCGCCTGTCCGCCGAGGGCTACGGCCTGTCCGCCGTTCCGTACAGCGGCGCCGAGCTGATGGCGGCCCTGACATCCGCCCCCACCCCGACCCTGTCGCTGGCCGACTACCAGCGCCTCGCCCCGCCGGAACTGCGCGCCCGCATCGCCCGGACCTGGGGCGAGCCGGCCGCCGACCCCGCCTGCCGCGACGGCGCCTTCGCCTTCCGCGTCCTGCCCTGCGGCAGCGCCGTGGTGGCGGTGCAGCCCAGCCGCGGCCATGGTTCCCTGACCACCGCCCAGCACCACGACCCCGACACGCCCCCCAGCCACGGCTATCTCGCTTTTTACCTGTGGCTGCGCCATACCATGGGTATCCATGCCCTGGTGCAGATCGGCGCCCACGGCACTCTGGAATGGCTGCCGGGCAAGGCGGTGGCGCTGTCGGCCGACTGCTGGCCGGAGATCGTCGGCGGCGCCCTGCCGACCCTTTATCCCTTCATCGTCAACAACCCCGGCGAGGGCGTGCAGGCGCGCCGCCGCCTCGGCGCCGTGCTGATCGGCCATCTGACCCCGCCGCCGGTCGAATCCGGCCTGTACGGCGAACTCGCCTCGCTGGAAACCGCCATCGACGAGTATTCGCAGGCGACCGGCCTCGACCCGCGACGGCTGGGCATGCTGCGCGAGACCATCCTCGACCTCGCCTGGAAATCCGGCGTCGCCGCCGACTGCAATCTGCGCCCCGACGACGATCCCGACGCCATCCTGTCGCGGCTGGACGCCCATCTTTGCGACATCAAGGAACTGCAGATCCGCGACGGCCTGCATGTCTTCGGCCACAGCCCGGCCGGCGAGCGCCGCGACCGCCTGACCGCCGCCGTCGCCCGCTCCGCCGATCCGGCCATGGTCGCCACTGCCGTCGACGCCTGCGGCGAAGCGGAGATGGGGGCGCTGCTCAACGGGCTGGACGGCCGCTTCGTCCGCCCCGGCCCCGGCGGCTCTCCGGCGCGCGGGCGGGCGGACACCCTGCCGACCGGACGGAACCTCTATGCGCTCGACCCGCGCGGGGTGCCGACGCCGACCGCCTGGACGCTGGGCTGGCAGGCGGCGGACGCGCTGATCACCCGCTATCTCCAGGACCATGGCGACTGGCCGCAGCGGCTGGTCGTGGATTGCTGGGGCACCCCCGCCATGCGCACAGGCGGCGATGAGTTGGCCCAGGCGCTGGCGCTGCTCGGCGTGCGTCCGATCTGGGAGAACGGATCCGGCCGCGTCACCGGCTACGAGATCATGCCGGCCGGCGTGTTGGGGCGCCCGCGGGTCGATGTGACGCTGCGCATCTCCGGCCTGTTCCGCGACGTCTTCCCGCAGCAGATCGCCCTGTTCGACCAGGCGGTGCGCGCCGTCGCCGGGCTGGATGAACCCGACGACACCAACCCGCTGGCCGCCACCGCGCGGGCGGAGGAACAGCGCCTCGCGGCATCCGGCACCGACGCGGCGGACGCGCGACGCTGGGCCACCGCCCGCATCTTCGGCGCCGCCCCCGGCATTTACGGCACCGCGCTGTCCGGCATGATCGCGCGCGGCGACTGGACCACGCGTGCGGATTTCGGCGCCGCCTATCTGGAGGGCGGCTGTCACGCCTATGGTGCCGGGCTGGAGGGGGTGCCGCTGCCAGCATTGTTCCGCCGCCGGGTCGGTGGGGCCGACGCGCTCGTCCACCACCAGGACCAGCGGGAGCATGACGTGCTGTCCACCGACGGCTTCATGCAATTCGAAGGCGGATTCGCCGCCGCCGCCGCGCTGGAGGACTCCGAACCGGCGCTCTACCATCTCGACAGCGCCGATCCGGAGAAACTCGCCGTCCGCACGCTGGCGGAGGAGATCGCCCGCACCTTGCGCGGCCGGGCGGCCAATCCGCGCTGGATCGAGGGCATGATGCGCCACGGCTATCGCGGCGCGGCCGAATTGGCGGCCGGCGTGGACACGCTGTTCGCCTTCGCCGCCACCACCGACGCCGTACGCCCCGCCCATTTCGACCAGCTTTATGACGCGTACGTCGAGGATGCGGAGGTGTGGGACTTCCTGTCGCATGCCAATCCGGCGGCTGCCCGGCACATTCTGGCGCGCATGAGCGAGGCGCTCGACCGCGGCCTGTGGCATCCCCGCCGCAACTCCACCGCGGAGGATCTGCGGCGCCTCCGGGAGACCGCCGCATGACGCCCCCTGTCGCCAACCAGCCGAGACGCCGCGGCACCTGCCCCGGCGTGCTGGCGCCAATGCGGGTCGGCGATGGGTTCCTGCTGCGCGTCCGCGTCCCCGCCGACGTGCTGCCGGCCGAGCATGCCCGCTGCATCGCCGAGTTGGGCGACCGGTACGGCAACGGCCTGATCGACCTCAGCCATCGCGGCAACCTGCAGCTTCGTGGCATCCCGGCCGACGCGCTGGCGCCGGTGACCGACGCCCTGCGCAAGATGGGCTATGTCTCCGACGATGCGGCGAGCGAGGCGGTGCGCAACGTCCTGTGCACCCCCACCGCGGGGCTGGACCCCACGGCCGCGATGGACGTACGGGGGGTGGCACGTACGCTCGACGCGCGGCTGGCGACGGACACGGGTCTGCACCGGCTGCCGCCGAAGTTCGGCTGGCTGGTCTGTGGCGGCGGGATCGGCCATCTGGCGGACAGCAGCACGGATGTACGCTTCGACGCGGTGGACGGAAAGCACTTCCGGGTGTCGCTGGGCGGCACGCTGGCGAAGGCCGCGCCGCTCGGGCTGTGCCGGGCGGAGGATGTGGCCGACGTGGCGTCGGCCTTGGGCCGCGCCTTCGTGGAGTTGCGCGCGTCATTGCCGGAGCCGCCGCGCCGCATGGCTGGTTTGGTCGCGGTGATCGGCACTGAACCGTTCGCAACGCGCCTCTCCTCCCTGATTTCTCCTCTCCCCCCCGGGGAGAGGATCAAGGTGAGGGGGACGCACCTCATGGATCTCTTCGGCTCCGCCGAACCCCCTCATCCCAACCTTCTCCCCAGGGGGGAGAAGGGGCAAGCCCCGACGATGGTAGCAGCCTTCCCCTTCGGCCGCCTGACCTGCGCCACCCTCGCCGCCCTCGCCTCAGTCTGCGCCGAAATCCGCATCACCCCCTGGCGCGCCCTGCTCCTCGTCGCCCCCTCCTCCGACGCCGAAGGCATCGCCAAAGCCCACGGCGCCATCCTGTCGCACACCGACCGCCGGCTGAAGCTGACCGCCTGCAGCGGGGCCGGCGGCTGCGATGTCGGCACCACCGACACCCATGCAACGGCGCTCGCCATCGCCGACCGCGCAGGCCCCTTGCTGGACCATGTCCGAATGGTGCATGTGTCGGGCTGCGCCAAGGGCTGCGCCCATCCCGCCATCGCCGATGTCACCCTGACCGCCCGCGACGGGGTGTATGACGTCGCCCTGAACGCCAAACCCGGTGACGATTCCCCGCACACCGGCCTGTCCCCCGCCGACGCCGTGGCACGCGTCGCGGATCTGTTGACCGAGGAGTCCACCGGTGCCTGAGCCGCTCTACGACTATATCCGCGACGGAGCGGCCATCTACCGCCAGTCCTTCGCCACCATCCGGGCGGAGGCCGACCTGTCCGCCATCCCCGACGACCTGAAACCGGTGGCGGTGCGTGTCATCCACGCCTGCGGCATGGTCGATGCGGCCCAGGACCTGCTGTTCTCCGCCGACGTCGGCAGTGCCGCCCGTGCCGCCCTGCGTGCCGGCGCGCCCATCCTCTGCGACAGCGAGATGGTCGCCCACGGCGTGACCCGCGCCCGCCTGCCGGCCGACAACGCGGTTATCTGCACCCTGCGCGATCCCGCCGTGCCCGATCTGGCCAAGAGCATCGGCAACACCCGCTCCGCCGCGGCGCTCGACCTGTGGGGCGACCGGCTCGGCGGATCGGTGGTCGCCATCGGCAACGCGCCGACCGCGCTGTTCTACCTGCTGGAGATGCTGGCGGCTGGCGCGCCGAAGCCGGCGGCGATCCTGGGCTTCCCCGTCGGCTTCGTCGGCGCGATGGAAAGCAAGGATGCGCTGGCCGAGAACCCCTTCGACGTTCCCTATCTGGCGATCCGGGGCCGGCGCGGCGGCAGCGCCATGGCCGCCGCCGCCGTCAACGCTCTGGCGAGCGACGTCGAATGAGCGGCGAGACCCTGATCCCCACTCCTCCCACCATGGGCACCCTGTTCGGCGTCGGCGTCGGCCCCGGCGATCCGGAGCTGATGACGCTGAAGGCGGTGCGCACCATCGGCGCCTGCCCGGTCGTCGCCTATTTCTGCAAGCGCGGCACCAGGGGCCAAGCCCGCCGCATCGCCGATCAAGCCATCAAGCCCGACCAGATCGAGCTGCCGATGGTCTACCCGGTGACGGTGGAACTGCCGCCGACCCACCCGGACTATGGCCGCCAGATCGAGGCCTTCTTCGACGAGTCCGCCGAGCGCATCGCCGCCCATCTCGCCGCCGGCCGTTCGGTCGCAGCCCTGAACGAGGGGGATCCGTTCTTCTACGGCTCCTTCATGCATCTGTTCCTACGGCTGTCCGGCCGTTTCGCGACGGAGGTCATCCCCGGCGTCACCAGCATGGTGTGCAGCGCCTCGCTGCTGCCGCGCCCGCTGATGCTGCGCGACGACGTGCTGTCGGTGATCCCCGGCACGCTGGACGAGGAGTCGCTGGTCCGCGCCCTGACCGCCGCCGACGCCTGCGTGGTGATGAAGCTGGGCCAGAACCTGCCCAAGGTCCGCCGCGCCATCGCCGCCGCCGGGCTGGCCGAACGGGCATGGTATGTGGAGCGCGCCAGCATGGACGAACAGCGCTTCATGCCCTTTCTGGAGGCGCCGGACGTCGCCCCCTACTTCTCCCAGATCGTCATTCCGGGCGAGGGCAAGCGCGGATGAGCGGCCCTGAAAACAATGGCTGGCTGAAGGTCGTGGGATTGGGGCCGGGCCCCGAGGACTGGCTGACGCCGGAGGCGCGGCGCGATCTGGCCGAGGCGACCGACCTCGTCGGCTACTTCCCCTATGTGGAGCGGGTGCCGCCGGGAGATCAGGTGCGCCACGCCTCCGACAACCGGGTGGAGCTGGACCGCGCCCGCTTCGCGCTTGATCTCGCGGCGCAGGGTCGGCGGGTGGCGGTGGTGTCGGGCGGCGATCCCGGCATCTTTGCCATGGCCGCCGCGCTCTTCGAGGCGCTCGACGATCCGGTTGCGCCAGAGGCGTGGCATGCGGTGCCTCTGTCGGTCGATCCCGGCGTTTCCGCCATGCAGGCTGCCGCCGCGCGGGCCGGGGCGCCGCTGGGCCATGATTTCTGCGCCATCTCGCTATCCGACAACCTGAAACCGTGGGAGGTGGTGCTGAAGCGCCTGCGTCTGGCGGCGGAGGCGGATTTCGTCATCGCGCTCTACAACCCGATCTCCAAGGCCCGCCCCTGGCAGCTTGGCGCCGCCTTCGACGCCCTGCGCGACATCCGCGCTCCGGAAACCCCCATCGTGCTGGGCCGCGCCATCGGCCGCGCGGATGAGGAGTTGACGGTGACCACGCTGGGCGAGGTGCGGGCGGAGCAGGCGGACATGCGCACGCTGGTCATCATCGGCGCCTCGCACACCCGCTTCGTCGCGCGCGCTGACGGCGGGCGCTGGGTCTACACGCCCCGGCATTATCGGGGGTGAGGATGGGCGTGACGGATGTGCGGGCGGAGATACCCGCGACCAACCCACCGCGAGTCCCCCTCTCCCCCCCGGGGAGAGGGTTGGGTGAGGGGGATGCACGGCGAGGATTCTTGGGAAGACCCGCAGTGCATCCCCCTCACCCCGACCCTCTCCCCGGGGGGGAGAGGGGGACTCGGCGGGGGAGAGAGTCAGCCCACCCCCTCCAGCCACCCCACCGCCTCGCCCACGTCGTGCAGTTCCGCCACGCCATTGCCCGCCGGCCGCTCCACCATCACCACCGGCAGTCCCAACTCCCGCGCAGCCTCCAGCTTGGCGTCGGTGGCGCGTCCGCCGCTGTTCTTGCTCACCACCGCCTCGATCCGCTCCCCGCGCATCAGCGCCAGTTCACCCTCCACGGTGAAGGGCCCGCGGTCGAGGATCAGGCTGATTCGCGGCATGGCCGGCATCGGCTCCGGCGGGTCGACGGCGCGGATCAGGTAGCGCTTGTCGGGCGTCGCCTCGAAGGCCGCGACCTCCTGCCGGCCGATGGTCAGGAACACGGTGTCGCCCAGAGCGCGCAGCGCCAGCGCCGCGGCATTCATGTCCGGCACGCCGATCCAGCGGTCGCCCGGCCCCGCCACCCAGGCCGGCCGGGTCAGCAGGCGCAGCGGCACCCCCACCAGTGCGCAGGCCGCGGCAGCATTGGCGGAGATCCGATCCGCGAAGGGATGCGTCGCGTCGATCACCGCCTCGATTCCCTCGGCACGCAGATAATCGGCCAAGCCCTCCACCCCGCCGAAACCGCCGATGCGGGTCGGCAGCGGCGGCAGCATCGGGTTCTTCGTGCGCCCGGCCAGCGACACGCGGGCATCGATGCGAGGATGGCCGGCCAGACGCTTGGCCAACGCCGTTGCCTCCGTCGTGCCGCCCAGGATCAGTACTTTGACCATCAGCGCCTTGACCAATTCCCCCTCCCCACCCGTCAGGATCGGCGCCATGGATAGCATGGGAACGGTTCGCTGGCTCAGCATCGTCGGCATCGGCGAGGATGGCTGGGACGGTTTGTCGCCCGCCGCCCGCGCGGCGGTGGAAAGCTCCACAGTCCTCTATGGCGGCGCCCGCCACCTCGATCTGGTGCCGGTCGTTTCGGGACAGAAACGGCTGCCCTGGCCGTCGCCGATGACAGACGCCTTCTCCGGCCTGCTCGCCCGGCGCGGACAGCGGGTCTGCGTGCTGGCGAGCGGCGATCCGTCCTGGTACGGGATCGGCGCCACGCTGTCGCGGCTCGTTCCGGCTGCGGAAACGACGGTGATCCCGGCCGCTTCCGCCTTCAGCCTCGCAGCATCCCGGCTGGGCTGGCCCCTGCAGGACTGCCGCTGCCTGACCGTCCATGGCCGCCCGCTGGAAATGGTCGTTCCGCATCTGCAACCAAACGCCAAACTTCTGCTTCTTTCCTGGGACGGAACGACCCCGGCCAAGCTCGCCGCCCTGCTGCGCGCCCGCGGCTTCGGCGCCTCGCGCCTGACGGTGCTGGAGGCGATGGGCGGTCCGCGCGAAGACCGGCTGGAGGCCGCCGCCGACGCCTGGACCGCCGGGCAGGTCGCCGACCTCAACACCATCGCGCTGGACTGCGTCGCCGCCCCCGGCGCCCGCGTCCTGCCGCTGGCCCCCGGCCTGCCCGACGACTGGTTCGAGCATGACGGGCAGATCACCAAGCGCGAGGTGCGCGCCGTCACCCTGTCCTTCCTGGCGCCGCGCCGGGGGGAACTGCTGTGGGATGTCGGTGCCGGGTCGGGCTCCATCGGCATCGAATGGATGCTGCGCGATCCCGCAAACCGCGCCATCGCCGTCGAACACCACCCGGAGCGCATCGCCCGCATCCTGACCAACGCCACGGCCTTCGGCGTGCCCGGCCTGACGCTGGCGCGCGGCAAGGCCCCGGCGGCGCTGGCCGGGCTGGAACTGGATGGGCTGGAGCGGCCGGACGCCATCTTCATCGGCGGCGGGCTGACCGCGGATGGCCTGCTGGCGGCCTGCTGGGACGCCCTGCCTCCCGGCGGCCGGATCGCCGCCAACGCGGTGACGCTGGAAAGCGAGGCGGTGCTGTTCGACGCACACAAGCGCCTTGGCGGCGAGTTGACCCAGATCGCCGTCGCGCGCGCCTCGGCGGTCGGCGGTTTCCGCGGCTGGCGGGCCGCCATGCCGGTCACGCTGTGGCGGGCCGAAAAGCCGTATGCGGAGGGCGCATGGACCGCCTGACGCCCGACTCCCTGCTATTCGGCCCGGTCTTCGTCGGTCTCGGCTGCCGCCGCGGCTGCGGCTGGGAGGAGATCGCCGGTCTGGTCGTCGCCGCCTTCGACGAGGCCGCCCTGCCCGACGCCGCGCGCCAGCTGGCGGCCCTCGCCGCCCCGGCGATGAAGGCCGACGAGGCCGGATTGGCGGAGGCCGCCCGCGCGCTCGGCCTGCCGCTGCGCTTCATCGAAGAGGACGCGATGCTGGCCGCGCAGGATCGCGTCCACACCCGATCATCCACCGTGCTGGCCGCGGTCGGGCTGGCGTCGGTCGCGGAGGCCGCGGCGCTGGCCGCCGCCGGACCGGGATCGCGCCTGCTGCTACCGCGCCGCTCCACCCCCCGCGCCACCGTCGCACTTGCCTTGCCTGCCGTCGCTCTTTTGGAGACCCGTTCATGACCGTTCATTTCATCGGTGCCGGACCGGGCGCTCCCGACCTGCTGACCCTGCGCGGCCGCGACCTGATCGCGCGCTGCCCGGTCTGCCTCTATGCCGGCTCGCTGGTGCCGAAGGAGATCATCGCCCACGCCCCCGCCGATGCGCGGATCATCGACACCGCGCCGCTGACGCTGGAGGAGATCGCCGCCGAATTCCAGGCCGCCCATGCCGCCGGCAAGGACGTGGCGCGGCTGCATTCCGGCGACCTGTCGGTCTACAGCGCTTTGGGCGAGCAGACCCGCGCGCTGCGGGAGTTGGGCATCCCCTACACCATCACCCCCGGCGTGCCGGCCTTTGCCGCGGCGTCGGCCGCGCTGGGGCGCGAGCTGACCCTGCCGGAGGTCAGCCAGACGCTGATCCTGACCCGCACCGAGGGGCGCGCCTCTGCCATGCCCGCCAACGAGACGCTGGAGGTGCTGGGCGCCTCGGGCGCCACGCTGGCGATCCACCTGTCGATCCACGTCATCGACCGGGTGGTGGAACGGCTGACCCCGCTCTACGGCGCCGACTGCCCGGCCGCGGTGGTCTACCGCGCGACCTGGCCGGACGAACGGGTGCTGCGCGGCACGCTGGCCGACATCGCGGCGCAGGTCGCGGCCTCACCGATGGAGCGCACCGCGCTGATCCTGGTCGGCCCGGCGCTGGGCCATGAGGAGTTCCGCTGCAGCGCGCTGTATGACGGCAGCCATGTGCGGCGCTACCGGGGGCTGGGGGAGTGAGCGCATCCCACGATGCGCCCCTGCCGGTCGGTGACGAGCACTTCGACCGCGACCGGCGCATCCTCCAGCACCTCCTGCGCGGCGCGGCGGGCCAACTCGGCCACATGGTCGGCCAGCGGCAGGCCGGCGGCGTCCGCCATGCCCAGCACCTGCGCCGCCGTGTTGGCGCCACGCGCTTGCGTGACAAGCTCCGGCCCGGCCCCCAGTTCCGCCAAGCGGTCGGCCAGCCAGTCGAAATCGACAGCATGGCGCTTGGAATGCAGATCCATCAGCCCGCGCGCCAGCTTGCCGAACTTGGCGAAGCCGCCGCACAGTGTCAGGCGGGGAATGGGGTGCCGGCGCAGGTATTTCAGCGTCCCGCCGACGAAATCGCCCATGTCGATCAGCGCTTGTTCCGACAGGCCATAGCGCGCCACCACCGCCTTTTCCGACAGGTCGCCGGTGCAGGCAGCGACATGGGGCAGCCCGGCGGCGCGCGCCACGTCGATGCCGCGCTGGATCGACGCGATCCAGGCCGCGCAGGAATAGGGCACGACGATCCCCGTGGTTCCCAGGATCGACAGTCCACCCAGAATGCCGAGCCGCCCGTTCATGGTGCGCTTGGCAAGCTGCTCGCCATTCTCCACCCCGACCTCGACCACCAGATCGGCCGGCTGGCCGGCGTCACGTGCCGCCTCCCCCACCGCCTGCGCGATCATGCTGCGCGGCACCGGGTTGATCGCCGGTTCGCCCACTGCCAGCGGCAAGCCGGGCAGGGTCACGGTGCCGACGCCGGGACCGGCGCGGAAACTCACGCCGCTGCCGGGCGCGCCGCGCCAGACCCGCGCCCGCACCAGCGCGCCGTGGGTCACGTCGGGATCGTCGCCGGCATCCTTGACCACGCCAGCCATGGCCCAGGGTCCGCCCGAGGAGCCATCCGCCCCCTCCCCCCGCTCCGTCACCGCCAGCGCGAAGGCGGGGGTCTGGCCGCCGGGAAGGGTCACGGTCACCGGATCGGGAAACTCCCGGCCGAACAGAGCCTCTGCCGCCGCACGCGCCGCCGCTGTGGCACAGGTTCCCGTCGTCCAGCCGCGGCGCAAGGGTGTAGCATGCTCTGGCATGCCGGCCCCCTCCCCGGCGCCCTCCGCACCGCCTTCCGTCTTCTCCGAGCCCGAGTCCGCGTTCATGTCGTTTGAGTCGTCCATTCCCGAAAGCGTCCTGGTCCCCTTCGCCCCCGGCAGCGTCTGGCTGGCCGGCTCCGGCCCCGGCGATCCCGGCCTGCTGACCCTGCTGGCCCTGCAAGGTCTAAGGCAAGCCGACGTCATCGTCCATGACGCGCTGGTCGGCGAACGGATCATGGCGCTCGCCAGCCCGTCGGCAAGGCTGGAGTTCGCCGGAAAGCGCGGCGGCCGTCCCTCCGCCCATCAGGACGACATCACCAACCGCCTGATCGAACTGGCGAAGGAAGGACACCGCGTCCTGCGGCTGAAGGGCGGCGACCCCTTCGTCTTCGGCCGCGGCGGCGAGGAGGCGCAGGCGCTGGCGGCAGAGGGCATCCCCTTCCGCATCGTGCCCGGCATCACGTCGGGCATCGCCGGCCCGGCCTATGCCGGCATCCCGGCGACACACCGCGACACCAACCAGGCGGTGATCCTGGCGACCGGCCATTCGCTAGGCGGCGGACCGGACTGGCGGGCGCTGGCCGCCACCAAGGCGCCGCTGATCCTCTATATGGGCTGGAAGGCGCTGCCGACCATCGCCGCGGAGCTGATGGCCGGCGGCCTGTCCGCCGATACCCCCGTCGGCGTGGTGACGGAGGCGACGACCGCCAACCAGAAGAGCCTCGTCACCAGCCTCGGCACCTGCGTCGCCGATCTGGCGGCGAGCGATCTGGAGCCGCCCGCCATCATCGTGATCGGCGAGGTGGTGCGGCTGCGCCCGGCGCTGGAATGGCTGCCGGGCCAGATGGCGCTGCAACATGCCAGAGGGAAGAATGACTAGCGGTCTCATCATCGCCGCCCCGGCATCGGGCACCGGCAAGACGACGCTGACGCTGGGGCTGCTGGCGGCGCTGCGCGCCCGCGGCGTGGCGGTGGGGGCGGTGAAGTCGGGGCCGGACTACATCGACCCGGCCTTCCACCGCGCCGCCACCGGCCGGCCAAGCGTGAACCTCGACACCTGGGCGATGGGGCCGGAGCTGTTGGACGGGCTGGCCGCCCGCGCCGCCGAGGGCGCCGACCTGCTGGTCTGCGAAGCGCTGATGGGCCTGTTCGACGGCGTCGCCGGTATCGGCGCCACCGGCACCGGCTCGACGGCGGAGATTGCTGCGCGCACCGGCTGGCCGGTCCTGCTGGTGGTGAACGCCAAGGGCCAGTCGCAGTCGGCCGCGGCATTGGTGAAGGGCTTCGCCACCTACCGCGACGACGTGACCATCGGCGGCGTCGTGCTGAACAATGTCGGCAGCCCGCGCCACACGGCGCTGGCCGGCAACGCCATCGAGGCGCTGGGCATCCCCCTGCTGGGCGCCCTGCCCCGCGCGCCGGATCTCAGCCTGCCCGAACGCCATCTCGGCCTCGTCCAGGCCGACGAGACGGAAGGACTGGCCGACCGGCTGGCCGCATTGGGCCGCCTCATAGCCGAGCATGTCGACCTCGACCGCGTCGTGGCTCTCGCCAAGCCCTCGAAGGCCGGGCCGGGCAGCGACGCCCCCGCCCTGCCGCCGCTGGGCCAGCGCATCGCCATCGCGCGGGATGCCGCCTTCACCTTCGCCTATCCGCACCTGACCGCCGGCTGGCAGACGGTGGGGGCGGAGCTGCGCTTCTTCTCCCCCCTGGCGGACGAGGCGCCGCCGGAGGATGCGGACGCCGTCTATCTGCCCGGCGGCTATCCGGAGCTGCATGCCGGCCGCCTCGCCGCCAACCACGCCTTCCGCGACGGGCTGCGTGCTGCGGCGGAGCGGGTGCCGGTCTATGGCGAGTGCGGCGGCTACATGGTGATGGGCGAAACGTTGGAGGATGCCGACGGCGTCACCCACCCGATGACCGGGCTGCTGGGGGTGCGCACCTCCTTCGCCAAGCGGCGGCTGCATCTGGGCTATCGCCGCGCGGCTCTGCTGGCCGACGGGCCGCTGGGGCCGGCAGGATCTCCGCTGATGGGTCACGAGTTCCACTATGCCTCGACCCTTGCCCGCGGCGACGACGCACCGCTGCTGAGTGCCACGGCGGCGGACGGCAGCGACCTGGGCGTACTCGGTAGCCGGCGCGGGCTGGCGCTGGGGTCTTTCGTCCACCTGATCGCGCGGGGGTGAGGGATGGCCGAAGAGAAGGACGAGGCTTTCACCCCGGCGGAGCGCGACGCGCTCTACAAGGCGATCTTCTCCCGCCGCGACGTGCGCGGGCAGTTTCGGCCCGATCCGGTGCCGGACGAGGTGCTGACCCGCATCCTGCTGGCCGCGCACCATGCGCCGTCGGTGGGGTTCATGCAGCCGTGGAACTTCATCGTCGTCACCGATCCGGCCGTGAAGTCCCGCATCCATGCCGACTTCACCCGCGCCACCGAGGAGGCGGCGGCGATGTTCGAGGGGGAACGGCGCAGCCTCTACAGCCGGCTGAAGCTGGAGGGCATCCGCGAGGCGCCGATCAATCTCTGCATCACCTGCGACCGCGAGCGTTCCGGTCCGGTGGTGCTGGGCCGCACCCACATGCCGGCGATGGACCTCTACAGCTGCGTCTGCGCCGTGCAGAATCTGTGGCTGGCGGCGCGGGCGGAAGGTCTGGGGGTCGGCTGGGTCAGCATCCTGCACGAGGACGCGCTGCGGGACGCGCTGGGCATCCCGGAGCGGATCGTGCCGATCGCCTATCTCTGTCTCGGCCACGTCACCCATTTCGAGGCGACGCCGGAACTGGAAACCAAGGGTTGGCGCAAGCGCCTGCCGCTGGAGGATCTGGTGTTCCGCGATCGCTGGCAGGGGGAATGAAGGGACGGGCGCCACCCCCGTGCAGGGATGGCGCCCGCCGCCGGTTCAGCCGATCGGATTGGCGAACAGGAAGTTTTCCGCAGTCAGGGTGCCGCGGTCGACGCTCATCAGCTTGAGGGTGCTGGTGCTGCCGATGTCGATCGACAGGTCGGCCCCGCTCTGGACGGAGTGGGTCAGCACGTCGTTCAGGCTGGAGAAGCCGGCGACGCTGCGCAGGTCGATGACATCGCCGCCGGTGCCGGCCTGGAAATCGCCGATGCAGTCCCAGCCGTCGGCCGCGCCCTGCACGAAGGTATCCCGCCCGGCGCCGCCGACCATGTAGTCGTTGCCGCCATTGCCGGTGATGGTGTCGTTGCCGCTGCCGCCAGCCAGATACTCGCCCGCCGAGGTCCCGGTGACGGTCTGGCCGGTGCCGCCACCCGTGGAACCCCCGCCGGTCGAACCACCGCCGGTGGAGCCGCCGCCCGTGCTCCCGCCCGGGGAGGCCCCAGGCGAAGCATTGAGGAAGGAGAAGTTGGCGGCGGTCAGGCTGCTGCGGGTGACGTTGGCCAGGGTGACGCTGTTGTTGTCGTCGAAGCGGACGATGGTGTTGGCGCCCTCCTGGGTGGTGGCGGCCATCACCGCGGTAAAGTCGGTCAGCCCGGCCCAACCCGCGACATTCAGCACGTCGCCGCTGCTGCCGGCCTGGAAGTCGGCGACATAGTCCCAGCCGTCGCCGGGCTTGAAGACGAAGCTGTCGCTGCCGGCGCCGCCGACCATGTAGTCGTTGCCGCCGTTGCCGGTGATGACGTCGTTGCCGCTGCCGCCGGCCAGATAGTCGCGGGCAGCGGTGCCGGTCAGCGTCAGGCCTCCCGTGCTTCCTCCGGGAGTGCCGCCCCCCGTATCGCCTCCGCCCGTGTTGCCGCCGGTGCCGGCCTGCCCCAGCGTGATGGTGTTGCCGGACAGGCTGATGTTCGACGCGGCGAAGCTGCCGGCGATGCGCAGGGTCACGTCGGCCCCGGCGGTGCCGTTCATCCCGATATGGAGCAGGGTGACGCCGTTCACCGTCTCCGCCTGCACCTGACCGGCCTGGAGCGTGCCGCCGCTGCCGGTGCCCACGGTGCCCGACAGCGACGCACCGGCGATGGCGAAGGCGTCGCCGGTGACCGCGCCGGTGATGCCGGTGAAGCCGTTGGCCTGGGCCGCCGTCATCGTCACGGTGTGGCGCTGGCTGCCGGTCAGGGCCAGCGTCTCGACGCTGGTCAGCGTCATGCCGCTGATGTCGATCCTCGGCGACGCGACGTCGTTGTGGTATTCCAGGTTGTAACCGTTGAAGCTTGTCAGGTTGTCGGACCGGACCTCCAGCGTGTCGGTGCCGGTGCCGCCGTCGAAGCTGACGGTGCCGGCGTCATATTGGCTGACGACGATGTAGCGGTCGTTGCCGGCCTCGCCGAAGATCGTGTCGGCCTGGGTCTGGGCGTAGCTGCCGGCCGTGACGATGCCGGCCAGGATGGTGTCGTCGCCGTCGCCGCCGTGGATGGTGTCGCGCTCCCAATCACCCTTCAGCAGGTCGTTCCCGGCATCGCCGTAAATCAGGTCGGCACCGCCGCCGCCGGCCACCGTGTCGTCGCCGAGTTCGCCATGCAGCTCGTCATTGTCGGCGCGGCCATACATCAGGTCGTTGC